>Ga0209023_10003695_pt1 | contig 18006 bp, 16 predicted proteins | sample LakOneMetagenome_FD_187468 | JGI IMG/M metagenome (GOLD analysis project Ga0209023, IMG submission 187468) | Freshwater and sediment microbial communities from Lake Erie, Canada (SPAdes) (version 2) | ecosystem: Environmental > Aquatic > Freshwater > Lentic | place: Lake Erie, Canada... | reverse complement strand
CAGGCGCGCCAGCTCCGCGTCCGCATCCGGCACGCCCCAGTAGGCCGTGGCGCCCGCACGCCCCGGCTCGCCGTCCGGGATCAGGCCGAGCTCGAAGCCGCCCACCTCGAAGCCGACGTAGAAGGCTTCGCTGAAATAGGGCGCCCGCTCGAGCACGCGCTCATACCAGGCCGAGGCCTCGACCAGATTGGTGACGGGGTAAATCACGGTACGCAAACCCTGGATCATCGCGGCTCCTCGCCTCGGGAAAAACCTCGATGCTGCCTGAATGGCTAGTCGCTGTCCATGCGCCGTGCATGGCTTCTTGCGCGTTCTTCGGCCAGCCAGGCGAAGGAATCGGCGGTGGCGCCATCGGGCACGTACTCGCAGCCGACCCGGCCCTCGTAGCCGAGTTCGTCCAGCACCCGGAACAGGTAGGGGAAGTTGATCTCCCCGGTGCCCGGCTGGTGGCGCCCCGGCACGTCGGCCAGCTGGATGTGGCGGATCAGGGGCAGGTAGGCGCGGATCGTGTCCGCAAGCTCGCCCTCCATGCGCTGCATGTGGTAGATGTCGTACTGCAGGAAGAGGTTGTCGGCGCCGCACTCGGTGATGACGGCGGCGGCCTGGCGCGTGCCGGTGAGGAAGTAGCCGAGGATGTCGCGGTCGTTGATCGGTTCGATCAGGAGTTCAAGTCCGTGGGCGCGGCATTCCCCGGCGGCGTGGCGCAGGTTCGCGACATAGCACGCGTGGGCGCGCTCCACGCCGACCTGCGGCGGGCGGCGGCCGGCCAGGCAGTGCAGGCGCGGTACGCCCAGCTCGAGCGCGTAGTCGATGGCGAGCTGCACGCCCTCGCGGAATTCTTCCCCGCGGCGCGGGTCGCAGGCGATGCCGCGTTCGCCCGCGGCCCAGTCGCCGGCCGGCAGGTTGAACAGGGCCAGTTCGAGCTGGTAGCGCTGCAGCCGGGCGGCGATCTGGCGCGGCTCGAAGGCGTAGGGGAAGAGGAACTCGACCGCATCGAAGCCGGCATTGCGGGCGGCGGCGAAGCGGTCGAGGAAGTCGAGCTCGGTGAAGAGCAGGCTCAGGTTGGCGGCAAAAGTCGGCATGCGCGGCGGAATCGGTGGCGATCCTGCGATCGTAACCGATCTCGCCCCCTTCGATTCACGCCGCGTCCGCGTCCGCCCGCGCAGGGGCCGGCCTGGCCGCCGGCAGGGCGGCGTCGGCCAGGGTCGACATCGGCGTGAACAGCCAGGCCAGCAGGGCCGCCACCGCCAGGAAGACGCCGGCGCCGGCGAACAGGGTAGCCAGGCTCATCAGGGTAGCGAGCCAGCCGGCGGCGGCCGCGGCCAGCGGCGCCAGGCCCATGAAGACGAACATGAAGATGGCCATCATGCGGCCCAGCATGGCAGGCGCGACGCGTTGCTGGATCCAGGTGAACACGGCCACCTGAATGAAGCCGCCAAGCACGCCGATCGCCGCAATCAGGAGCATGCCCTGCCAGCTTTGGGTGACCAGGCCCATCGGGATCAGGAGCAGGCCGGACAGGCCGTCCACCACCAGCAGGGTGATGCCGAGGTTGACGATGCGGCGCTTGCCCAGCACGCCGGACAGGGCCATGCCGGCCAGGATGCCGGCGCCATGGGCGCCCATCAGCAGCGCCAGGGCCGAGGCGCCGTGCAAGCGCTCGCTGGCGAGCAGGGGCAGGGCGACCTGCATCAGGCCGCCGACCACGCAGGCGCACAGGCCCCAGTAGAAGAAAGCGGTGCGCAAGGTGCGGTCGTGCCAGACCGTGGCCAGGCCGGCGCCGACCGAACGGAACACGGATTCCTTCTGCGCGCTCTTCGGCGCGGCGGCGAGCGGCTTCACCCTGGCCAGGGTCCACGCCGAGACGATGTAGCTGAGGGCATCGATCGTGAAGGCCAGGCCCAGGCCCTGCGCATCGCCCTGGCCCGCGCTGCCGTCGCCGGCCAGCGCGAACAGCAGGCCGGCGAGCAGCGGCCCGCCCAGCATGGTCAATTGACGCATGCCCATCATCGTGGCGTTGGCGGCCGGCAGGTGCTGCGGCGCGACGGTGTGCGGCAGCATCGAGGTGCCGGCCGGGATGCTGAAGGCCGAGGCCACGCTCATGCCGAAGCCCAGCGCGGCGACCAGGGGCAAGCTGGCGCGTTCCAGCAGCACGAGGGCGGCGAGGATGGCCAGCAGCACCGTGTTGGCATGCTTGGTCAGCATCAGGACGCGCTTGGGCGAGTAGCGGTCGACCAGGGCGCCGCCGAACAGGATCAGGATGGCGCGCGGCACGCCCATCGCCGCCACCATCACGCCCAGCGCCAGCGGGTCGCCGGTCAGCTGCAGCACCAGCCAGGGCAGGGCGATCAGGGTGAACTGGTCGCCCAGGGCGGAGATGAAGCCGCCGCTCATCAGCCAGGTGAAGTTGGGGTCGCGCCGCAGCGCTTGCTTGTCGCTCATGTTCTTCCCGTCTGTTCTTCCTGGATTCATTGTCCGCCGGCGAGTTGGGCCAGCAGGGTGGAGGTCGACTCGACCTGCTCGCGCGACGGCGCGCCCAGCAGGGTGCGGCTGACGTTGTGCACCACCACGCCGGCGTTCGTGATCAGCTCGCCCCCGACCGGGGTGATGAGGGCGTAGCCGACCCGGGCGTCGCGCGGATCGCTCTGGCGCGCGACCAGGCCGATCTTCTCCAGCGGCAGCAGCGAGCGGGTCACGCCCGAAGCGGTGAGGCCCAGCTTCTCGGCCAGGTCGACCCGGCGCAGCTTTCCGCCGGGCGCGCGCTGCAGGGTCAGCAGCAGCTGGTAGTCGGCGAAGCTGATCCCGTGGTGGGCGCCGAGGGCGCTGTCGAGGCGCCGCGACAGGGCCGCCCAGGCGCGCGCCATGCGCAGGCAGAACTCGCTGGTCGGGCTGTCGACGGGGACGTCGGGCGTGTTGTCGTTCATGTCGCTCATGGCGAACCTCCCTACTTGAGAAATATTTGAGCACTCAAATATATGCGGCTTATCGACCTTTGGCAAGTGCTTGAGTACTCAACTATCACTTTTGGGTGAAAAAAAACCAGTGCCGGACAAGTCGGGCACTGGCTTTCCTGGGGCGAGCCCGGGGACCGCCGATCAGTCGCGGTTGCCCGGACGCGAAGCGGGACGCGGGCCGCGGCCACCGCCGCCATTGCCGTTGCGGTTGCCGCCGTTCGCATTGGCGGGACGGCCGCCGCTGCCGCCGGCCGGACGGCCATTGCTGGCGCCGGCGCCGGCGCTACGCGGCTGGCTGTTGCCGCCGCGGTTGCCGCCCGGACGGCCGCCGCCACGGTTGGCGTGGCCAGGCGCGCCGCTGCGCAGCTGGATCGGTTGCGCCTTGGCGTTCAGGTCCGGCTCGAAGCCCGGGATCACGTGACGCGGCAGCGTTTGCTTGATCAGCTTTTCGATGTCCTTGAGCATCTGGTGCTCGTCGACGCAGACCAGCGACACGGCTTCGCCGGTCGCGCCGGCACGGCCGGTACGGCCGATGCGGTGCACATAGTCTTCCGGGATGTTCGGCAGGTCGTAGTTCACCACGTGCGGCAGCTGGTCGATGTCGATGCCGCGCGCCGCGATGTCGGTCGCCACCAGCACCTGCAGGCTGCCGTCCTTGAACTCGGCCAGGGCCTTGGTGCGTGCCGACTGGCTCTTGTTGCCGTGGATAGCCATTGCGCCGATGCCATCCTTGCCGAGCTGCTCGACGAGCTTGTTGGCGCCGTGCTTGGTGCGGGTGAACACCAGCACCTGTTGCCAAGCGTTTTCCTTGATCAGGTGGGCCAGCATCGGGTGCTTCTTGTCGCGGTCGACCGGGTGGATCTTTTGCGCGATCACTTCCACGGTCGAGTTGCGGCGCGCCACTTCGATCGATTGCGGGTTGTTCAGCAGCTTGTCGGCCAGGGCCTTGATCTCGTCCGAGAAGGTGGCCGAGAACAGCAGGTTCTGGCGCTTCGGCGGCAGCAGGGCCAGCACTTTCTTGATGTCGTGGATGAAGCCCATGTCCAGCATGCGGTCGGCTTCGTCCAGGATCAGGATCTCGATCTTCGACAGGTCCACGGTGCGCTGGCCGGCGTGGTCGAGCAGGCGGCCAGGGGTGGCGACCAGGATGTCGACGCCCTGCTTGAGCAGCTTGATCTGCGGGTTGATGCCGACGCCCCCAAAGATCACGGCCGAATTCAGATTGGTGTACTTGCCGTACAGGCGCACGCTTTCCTCGACCTGGGCCGCGAGTTCGCGGGTCGGGGTCAGGACCAGGGCGCGGATGGCGCGCGGCGCGGACTTGCTTTTCTGGAGGCTGCCGACCGCATCGGTCGACAGGCGCTGCAGGATCGGCAGGGTGAAGCCGGCGGTCTTGCCGGTGCCGGTCTGGGCGCCGGCCAGCAGGTCGCCGCCGTTGAGGACCATCGGGATCGCCTGCGCCTGGATCGGCGTCGGCGAGGTATAGCCTTGTTCAGTCACCGCGCGGACAATCGCGTCGGACAAACCGAGAGTAGAAAATGACATAGATTCTTTATATAAAAGCGGGCCGTCGCCACGCGGCGGCAGCCCAGGAAAACCGGATTAGTCATTGCAGGCGGGACGCGATGGATGTCGCGGGAACGCCGGACGCTGCCGCCCGCGTCGATTGACGCAGGCAAGCCAGCCGGGATTATAGAGGAGTTTGTTTCTCTATGGAAAGTTTCTGACCGGGACTTTCCAGCCGGTACGGCGGGCGTGAAATGGCACGCCCGTAAGCACGGTGGCTATTCTACGCGATTAAGCGAAAGGCGACAGCAGGGGCACCATGGCGCCGAAGACTTTTGGGCCGGCGGCGATCACGTCGCCCTTGTGCAGGTAGTCCGATTCGCCGTTGAACTCGCCGACGATGCCGCCCGCTTCGGTCACGAGCAGGGAGCCCGCTGCGATGTCCCAGACCTTCAGGCCCTTCTCGAAGAAGCCGTCGATGCGGCCGGCGGCCACGTTCGCCAGCTCCAGCGCGGCCGAGCCGCCGCTGCGCACGCCGTGGCAGCGCGAGGCGACGACTTCGTACATGCGCAGGTATTCGGCCAGCTGGCGCGGATCCGGGCCGTGGCCGGCCGACAACAGGGCCTTGCCGATGCGGTCGTGGCTGCGCACGCGGATGCGCTTGTCGTTCAGGTAGGCGCCGGCGCCCTTGGTCGCGGTGAACAGGTCGTTGCGCACCGGGTCGTAGACCAGGGCATTGGTGATCACGCCGCGCTGTTGCAGGGCGATCGAGATGCAGTAATTGGGGTAGCCGTGCAGGAAGTTGGTGGTGCCATCGATCGGGTCGATGATCCACACGTTTTCGCTTTCGTCATTCAGGTTCTTCGACGCGCCCGATTCTTCCGCCAGGATGGCGTGGTCCGGGTAGGCCTTCAGCAGGGTTTCCACGATGGCCGCTTCGGCCGCCTGGTCGATGTCGGTGACGAAATCGTTGTGATTTTTTTCAGAAATCGTGATGCGGTCGAGATCGAAGGATGCGCGGTTGATGACGGTCGCGGCGCGGCGGGCGGCCTTGATGGCCGTGTTGAGCATTGGGTGCATGAGCTTTCCGTGGAAAAAACGCGAACGCCCACCGCGCACCAAAGCGCCGTGAACGGTCTGCTGAATTAAGAATGACAAAGAGCAAAGCGGTGCCGAACCCGTTAAAATCCCGGATCGACTATCCAGGATTCCAAGCGCCCGCACCGCGCGATGGCGCTATTTTAAATGAACCAGACCGAAATCAACACATCTCTCTTCAAAAGGCTCCGTTTTGTGCTGGTCGAGACCAGCCGCGCCGGCAATGTCGGCTCGGTGGCGCGCGCCATGAAGACGATGGGATTTTCCGACCTGGTGCTGGTGGCGCCGCGCTGCCCCGACCCCTTGAACGATGCGCAAGCCGTCGCTTTCGCCAGCGGCGCGGGCGACGTCCTGCAGGGCGCGCGCATCGTCGGCAGCATCGGCGAAGCGCTGGAAGGCTGCAATTTCGCGGCCGCCGTGTCGGCCCGCCTGCGCGAATTCTCGCCGCCCGTGTGGACCCCGCGCGCTTTCGGCGCCCACGTGGCGGGCCTGGCCGAACTGCGGCCGGCGCTCATCCTGGGCAACGAACGGGCCGGCCTGCCGAACGAGATCGTCGAGGGCTGCAACGTCCTGATCAACATCCCGGCCAACCCGGATTATTCCTCGCTCAACCTCTCGCAGGCGGCCCAGGTGCTGGCCTACGAGGCGCGCATGGCGGCCGCCGGCGACACGGTCATCGATGCCGGCGTCGGTTTCCACGGCGACGCGGCCAGCGTGACGCAGATCGACGGCATGTACGCCCACCTCGAGGAGGCGCTGGTGAAGATCGGCTTCCTCAACGCAAACAACCCGAAGAAGCTGATGCCGCGCCTGAAGCGCCTGTTCTCGCGCACGCAGCTCGAGACCGAAGAAGTCAACATCCTGCGCGGCATCGCCCGCGCGATCATCGACCACACCTCAAAGAAATAATCTGTAAGCACTAACACCGGGGTCAGGTCTGACAAACGGACACGGGCTGGACTGTAAACCTGGGCTACGGCCGGGCCCGTGTCCGAATGTCAGACCTGACCCCGAAGTCGCGAAGTCGCGAAGTCGCCGAAGTTGCGTGAGCCCGAAGTTGCGAAGATTCGCGAATGATGCGGTGGCTGGTGGTGTGCAAAGGATATTTGCCTGCGTCGCCAGGAATGCAAATATTCTCTGCAAGCTAGACTTTCTCCTCTAATTTCCTGTCGCTGCCGCTGTTTTTCTTTGGCGTACACTAGGAAAAACACAAGAGGCAGCAATGGGGACATCACGCAGGACCTTCCTGAAAGCCGGCGGCCTGGCCGCGCTCGCCCTGGCGGCCGGCGGGGCGCTCTACCGCGCACATCACGCACGCACGCCGCAGCGCTTCGCTTTCGATGGCGAGGCGCGCGCCGCCCTGCACGCGATCGCGCCCGCGATCCTGCTCGGGGCCTTGCCGCAGGGCGCCGGCCGCGAGGCCGCACTTGCCGCCGCCATCGAGGGAGTGCACCAGGCCATCCTGGGCCTGCCGCCCGCCATCCAGGAAGAGGTGCAGGACCTGTTCGGCCTGCTCGCGCTGGCGCCTGCGCGGCGCCTGCTCACCGGGATTTCCGGCGGCTGGGAAGGCGCGCGCATCGAGGAAGTCGGCGCCTTCCTGCAGGACTGGCGCATGCACCGTCTGGGCCTGCTGCGCAGCGCCTACCACGCGCTGCACGACCTGGTGCTGGGCGCCTGGTATGCGCAGCCCGCCAGCTGGGCGGCGACCGGCTATCCCGGCCCGATGAAGGAGCTGGCATGAGCATCGTGTCCGACCCCATCCGCGCCGGCATCGAGAAGGGCTGGAAGCTCCTCGACGCCTCGACCCTCGCGACCGACCGTACATTGGAAGCCGATGTCGTCATCGTCGGCAGCGGCGCCGGCGGCGGCGTGACGGCCGAGATCCTCGCGAAGTCCGGCCTGTCCGTGATCGTGGTGGAAGAGGGCGCCCTGAAGTCCTCGAGCGACTTCAAGATGCGGGAAAGCGAGGCCTATCCTGCGCTGTACCAGGAATCGGCCGCGCGCAAGACGGCGGACAAGGGCATCAACATCCTGCAGGGCCGCACCGTGGGCGGCTCGACCACCGTCAACTGGACCTCGAGCTTCCGCACGCCGCCGGCCACGCTGGAGTGGTGGCGCCGCCACCATGCGCTGCCCGGCATGACGCTCGAGTCCCTCGCGCCCTGGTTCGCCATGATGGAAGCGCGCCTGCACATCGCCGACTGGCCGGGCGCGCCCAACGAGAACAACGACATCCTGCGCCGCGGCGCGGACAAGCTCGGGATACCGACGGGCCTCATCCGCCGCAACGTGAACGGCTGCTGGAACCTCGGTTACTGCGGCATGGGCTGCCCGACCAATGCGAAACAGTCGATGCTGGTGACGACGATTCCCGCCGCCCTCGAGCACGGCGCGACCCTCGTCACCCGCGCGCGCGCCGAGCGCTTCGTCTTCAGCGGCGAGCGCGCCGGCGAGCTGCTGTGCCATGCCCTCGACGCCCCCGGCGTGCACACCACCGGGCGCCAGCTGCGCCTGCGCGCCCGCCACTACGTGGTCGCCGGCGGCGCCATCAACTCGCCGGCGCTGCTGCTGCGCTCGAAAGCGCCCGACCCCAGCGGCCTGCTGGGCAAGCGCACCTTCCTGCATCCGACCGTGATCTCGGCCGCCTTCTTCCCCCAGCCGGTCCAGGCCTGGCAGGGCGCGCCGCAGACGGTCTATTCCGACCATTTCCTGGCGGGGAAGCCGGACGGACCGATGGGCTACAAGCTGGAGGCGCCGCCGCTGCATCCGCTGCTGCTGGCCACCACCATGAACGGCTTCGGCGAGCAACATGCGCAGATGATGCGCGAGTTCCCGCAGTTGCAGGGCATGCTGGCGCTGCTGCGCGACGGCTTCCACGAACAGGCCCCAGGCGGCGCGGTGCGCCTGAGAAGCGACGGCAGCCCGGAGCTCGATTATCCGCTCACCGCATACCTGTGGGACGGCGCACGGCGCGCCCTGCTCACCATGGCCGAGATCCAGTTCGCCGCCGGGGCGAAGGAGGTGCTGCCGGCGCACGAGATGGCGCGCCGCTACCGCAGCTGGAGCGAAGCGAAGGCCGCGATCGCGGCGCTGCCGCAGGGCCTGCAGCGCACCCGCGTGGCCTCGGCCCACGTCATGGGCGGCTGCGCGATGTCGGAGGACGAGAAGCTGGGCGTGACCGCCTCGAACGGCCGCTACCGGGGCCTGTCCAACGTGTCGGTGCACGACGGCTCGCTGTTCCCGACCTCGCTCGGCGCCAATCCGCAGCTGACGATCTACGGCCTGACTGCGATGCTGGCGAGCGGGCTTGCTGCTTCACTGACGGGCCGTCCGGCATGAAGAGCCTGAGCTCGCGCCAGCTGCTGCGCCTGATCCTCGCGATCCAGGCGCTGGCCGCGCTGGGCATCGGCCTGGCAGCCGTGAACATCCTGGGGGCGAGCCGCTGGGAAGGCCTGCTGGCGGGCCTGGGCAGCGTGGTGCTGGTGCGCCTGCTCATCAACGCCAACAACTTCTTCATGAGCGCGCGCTACGCCAGCCCGACGCCGCCGGATTTTCGCCTGAAGCCGGTCAAGGCCCTGCGCATGTTCGCCGAAGAGTTCAGCGCCAGCATGCTGCAGTCTTCCTGGACCATGCCGCGCGCGCGGCCCCGCACCCGCATCTACGGGGAGTCGGAGGCGCCGCCGGTACTGCTCCTGCACGGCTACGGCTGCAACAGCGGCTACTGGTCGAGGCTGACGCCGCGCCTGGATGGCGCGCGCATCAGCCATGCCACGGTCGACCTCGAGCCGCTGACCGGCGACATCGACGACTACGCGCCGCGCGTCCAGCAGGCCGTCCAAGCCCTGCTTGCGCAAAGCGGCAAGGACAAGGTCGTCATCGTCGCGCACAGCATGGGCGGCCTGGTGGCGCGCGCCTGGATGCGCGCCTGCGGCACCGACCACGTGGCGCGCGTGATCACGCTCGGCACGCCGCACCATGGCACCTGCCTGGCCGCCTTCGGCATCGGCATCAATGCGGCCCAGATGCGTAGGGCCGCGCAAGGCCGGGCGATGAAGGACGAGCCGCCCGAATGCGCCTGGCTGCGCGCGCTGGCGCAGGGCGAGGATGCGGGGACGCGCGCGCTGGTCACCTCGTTCTACAGCCACCACGACAACATCATCTCGCCGCAGACCTCGAGCGAGCTGCCGGGCGCGCGCAACCTCGCCTTCGGCGGCGTCGGCCACGTGGCGCTGGGACGCAATGCGCGCGTGCTGGACGTGGTGATGCGCGAGATCGCGGCGGCGGCCGGCGCCGGGCGGGAGAGGGTGGCCTGACGGGCGGCGTGTTACAGTAAGCACAACGCCGCTACCGGAGCGCCGCCTTGGCCCGCATCCTGATCATCGAAGACAATCCCGCCAACGTCGAGCTGATGGCGTTCCTGCTCGCAGCCTATGGTCACACCCCGATCAGCGCCCCCGACGGCGCGCGTGGAGTGGCGGCCGCCCGCGCCGAACGGCCCGACCTGGTGGCCTGCGACGTCAACCTTCCCGGCATCAATGGCTTCGAGGTGCTCGCCATCCTCAAGGCCGAACCGCAACTGGCCGGCGTGCCGGTGCTGGCCGTGACCGCGCTGGCGATGGCGGGCGACCGCGAGAAGGTGCTGGCGGCCGGATTCGACGGCTACATCAGCAAGCCGATCGAACCTGAGAGCTTCGTCGCCGAACTGGAAGCCTTCCTGGCGCCGCCGCCTGCGCCGCAGGCACAACGGGAAGGCCGCCCCACGGTGCTGCTGGTCGACGACGATCCCTTCATGCTCGCCGTGCTGGCCGAGATGCTGGCCGAGGAACCCTACCGGGTGCTGGGCGCCGCCTCCGGCGAGGAAGGGCTGGCGCTGCTGGAACGCGAAGCGGTCGACGTGATCCTGTGCGACCAGTCGATGCCCGGCATGAGCGGCACCGAGATGCTGTCGCGCGCGGCCAGCCTCTACCCGCACACGGTGCGCCTGATGCTGACCGGCCAGCAGGACCTGGCCGGCGTCGAGGCCGCCGTGCAGAGCGGGGTGGCCGACGCCCACTACGCCAAGCCGGTGTCGGCCCGCACCCTGCGCGAGCGCATGGCCGAGGCGCTGCTCCAGCAAGAGGCGCGCAGGCGGCTTTAGAATCCTGTTTCTAGCGTGCGCCCCTAGAATAGGACGCACCGCTTCACGAGACCACCACCATGAGCAAGAAACTTCCCGCCTCCGAGGACGACGAGGCGCTGGCGCGCGCCGTGCGCGATTCGGCCCAGCAGATCTGGCAGGCCGGCCTGGGCGCCTTCGCCAAGGCGCAGGAAGAGGGCGGCAGCGCCTTCACGCGCCTGGTGAAGGACGGCAGCGCACTGCAGAAGCGCGCCCGCGAAGTCGAGGAAGCCACCGACATCGTCGGCCGCAAGGCCAGCCGCGCCGTCACGCGCGAAAACCGCCGCACCGGCGGCTCCTGGGGCAAGCTGGAGCAGGTCTTCGAAGACCGCGTGGCGCGCGCCCTGGCCACCATCGGTGTGCCGGCCGCCAGCGAAGTCGAGGCCCTGCGCCGCCGCGTCGACGAACTCGAACGCACCCTGGCCGACCTGGCCTCCCGCCTGCCGGCAAGCCCGGCGCGGGCTGCGCGCCGCGGCGCCAGGGCCGAGCCAGAGCCGGAAGAGGGCGAAGGCGCCTGACGGGGCGCTGTCGGCAATGCCTGTTTGACAGCATTTGGTGTTATCCTCGCGGCTGGAACCATAAACCTCGCCCTTCATGCAACAAAAAGCTCCGCGCCGGACCCGCGAACGCATCCTCGAGCTCTCGCTCAGGCTGTTCAATGAGTTCGGCGAGCCGAACATCACGACGACCGTCATCGCCGAGGAGATGAATATCTCGCCCGGCAACCTGTACTATCACTTCCGTAACAAGGACGACATCGTCAACTCGATCTTCGCCCAGTTCGAGACCGAGATCGAGCGCATCCTCACCGTGCCGGCCGGGCGCCGCTCGAACATGGAAGACGTCTGGCTCTACCTGCACCTGATGTTCGAGCTGATCTGGCGCTACCGCTTCTTCTACCGCGACCTCAACGACCTGCTCTCGCGCAACCGCAAGCTCGAGCTGCACTTCAAGGCCATCCTGGCCCACAAGATCAAGGTCGCGCGCCAGCTCTGCGAAGACCTGCGCAGCGAAGGCTCTCTGGAAGCCTCGGACCAGCAGATCGGCGCCATGGCGACCAATATGGTGGTGGTGGCGACCTACTGGCTGTCCTACGAATACGTGCGCAACCCGCGCAAGTACAGCGAGCAGCAGGCCATCGCCGATGCGCTCGCGCGCGGCTGCTACCAGGTGCTGTCGATGCTCGGCCCCTACCTGCGCGGCGACACCCGCCTGCTGTTCGAGAAGCTGTCCGAGGAATACCTCAAGAAGCTCTCGGCCGAGGCGCGGCCCGGCGCCGAATTTCTGTAATCGTCCTTTCCCTTTCCTTCCCATGAAAACCCTGGCCGTCTACTGCGGCGCCTCGCACGGCGTCAATCCCCTCTACACCGATGCGGCGCGCCTGCTGGCCGGCGCACTGGTCGAACACAATATCGGCCTGGTCTACGGCGGCGGCAAGGTCGGCCTGATGGGCGTGATCGCGGACGAGGTGCTGCGCCTGGGCGGCGAAGCCACCGGCGTGATCCCCAAGGCCCTGGTGGAGCGCGAAGTCGGCCACGCCGGCCTGACCCGCCTGTTCGTGGTGAAGGACATGCACGAGCGCAAGGCCATGATGGCCGAGCTGTCGGAAGGCTTCATCGCCATGCCCGGCGGGATGGGCACGCTGGAAGAGCTGTTCGAGATGGTGACCTGGGCCCAGCTCGGGATCCACGCCAAGCCGATCGGCCTGTACAACCCGAACGGGTTCTGGGACGGCCTGGTCGCCTTCGTCCGGCACCAGAGCGAGGAGGGCTTCGTGCGGCCGGAACACCTCGGCCTGATGCACGTCGAGGCCGACCCGGGGACGCTGATCGGGCGCCTGCGCGTACGCTAGGTAGCCGCCCCGTCCGCCAGGCGGTAGCGGGCCAGTTCCTCGAGGCCGAGGCTGCGCTCGGCCGTGCCGTGGAAACGGCAGGCAAAGGCGCCGCCGATCGCGCCGGTGCGCATGCAGGCATCTAACGGCGCACCCTCGAACCAGGCGTGCAGGAAGGCCGAGGAGAAGGCATCGCCCCCTCCATTGCTGTCGACCACGGGCGCGTCCAGCGCCGCGCAGGCGGTATGCCTGATCGTGGCGTCGCCGCGCGCCAGGGCGTAGCTGCCGGCGGCGCCATCGGTCGCCACCACCACCTGCGCACGCCCCGCGCGCATGATCGCGCGCATCGCTTCGAACACGTCTTCTCCCAATGCGGCCGCGCTCAGGAACACCAGGTCCGCGCGCCAGGCGAAGGGGTGGTAATACGCATTGCTGCCATCCCAGTCGTGCAGGTCGGTCGACACCGGCAAGCCGAGCGCCGCGGCGTCGTCGAACAGTGCGGCGGCCCAGGGCACGATGCTCAGGTGGACGTGCTCGGCGCCGCGCATGCGCGGCAGGTAGAACTCGCGCGGCATGCGCAGGCTGTCGGGATGGCGCCCGTCGTAGAGCGAGAGCCGGCGTCCGCCGGGTTCCACCAGGTTGACGCTGCGCCGGGTGCCGCTCGGGTGCACCAGGTAGTCGAAGTCCAGGCCGCGCTCGCGGTAGCGGGCATGAACGAGTTCGGCCTGGGGATCCGCGCCGATGAAATCGAGCAGGAGCGGCCGGTGGCCCAGCGCGAGCAGGCCGAGGGCGACGCCATTGCCGGTGTGGGCCACGTAGTCGGCGACCGGCGGCACGTGGATCGAGTCAAGCTGCGCCAGGGGCAGGGAGGGCACGCGCACGATGGTGTCGATGCCCACGCCGCCGGCCACCAATACGCGGCGGCCTGCCGCGCTCACCATGCCAGCACCACCGAGGTCATGGCCGGCAGCCGCAGCGGCGCGCGCAGGTCCACCGCGTCTCCGTTCAGCACATTGGTGGCGCTGTGCGCGCCCTTGATCATGCCGGCGAAGCGCGCCAGGTCGAGCCGGGTTTCGGCGGCATTCTTGTTGAGCACCACCATCACGGTCTGCTTGCCGTCATGGCGGAAGTAGACGTAGCTGCCGTCGCGCGGCAGGTAGTGCGTCAGCTTGCCCTGCGTGACAGCTAGGCTGGTCTTGCGCCAGTTGAAGAGCGTGCGCACGAAGCGCTGCATGTCGCGCTGCCCGGCCGAGAGGCCGGCGCCGCTGAAGGCGTCGACCTTGTCGCCTTCCCAGCCGCCCGGCATGTCGGCGCGCAGCACGCCGTCGTCACGCTGCTTCGGGCTGCCGATCAGCACCTCGGTGCCGTAGAACACCTGGGGAATGCCGCGCGTGGTGGCCATCAGGATCACATTGGTCTTCGCCAGGTCGACATTGTTGTCGACCTGGGCCAGGATGCGTGGCCGGTCGTGGTTGTCCGGGAAGACCATCAGCCGCATCGGGTCGGCATACAGGTAGTCGGCCGCGATGATCTCGTAGATCCGGATCAGGCCACGGGTGCTGGTCTCGGGCTCGGTCAGCGCTTCCGGGGCGGTGTCGGACAGGGGGAAGTCCATGACCGTCGGGAGCTCCGAGCGGTAGCCGTCGCGGTTGACCACGCCCTTCTGCCAGTAGGCGACCATGTGCGGGCGCGCATCCATCTCTTCGCCGACCACGTTCATGTGGGGGTATTCCGCCGCCAGCGCGCGGTTCCATGCGTTGAGGAAGTCCTTGTCGGAATACGAATAGGTGTCCTCGCGGATGCCGGAAAGGTTCGCGTACTCGATCCACCACAAGGTGTTCTGGATCAGGTAGCGCGCCACCAGCGGGTTGCGCTGGTTCAGGTCCGGCATGGTGTCCACGAACCAGCCGTCGAAGAAGCGCGCGCGTTCCTCGGGCGCAGCGTTGATGTCCTGGGCCATCGTATGCTGGTTGTTGGTCGGCGCGAAGCTGTGGCCATGGTTGATCCAGTCGCGCGCCGGCATGTCGCGCATCCACCAGTGCCCGGTGCCGATGTGGTTCAGGACGATGTCCTTGATCACGCCGAGGCCGCGCGCATTCGCCGCGGCGACGTAGTCGCGGAATTCGGCATTGCTGCCGAAACGCGGATCGATGCGGTAGTAGTCGGTCAGCGAATAGCCATGGTAGGAGTAGGACGGCTGGTCGTTCTCGAGCAGGGGCGTGGGCCACACCATGGTGAAGCCGAGATCGCGGATATAGTCGAGGCGGGCGCGCATGCCGGCCAGGTCGCCGCCGTGGCGCTTGACCGGATCGGCGCGGTCGGCGCCCTCGCGCATCCCGGCCTGGTCGTTGGCGGCGCCGGCGCTGGCGAAGCGGTCGGGCATGAGCAGGTAGATGGCGTCGGCGGCGCCGAAGCTGCGCCGCTGCGCCGATCCGCTGCGGCGCGCGTCGAGCCGGTAGCGATGGCGCGTCACGGTCTGCTGGCCGCGCCGGAACAGCAGCTCGAGTTCGCCCGGCCGGGCGTCCTTGCCGACCTCCAGGTTCACGAACAGGTAATTCGGGTTGTCGGTGCGCTCCACGCCGGTGATGCGCACGCCGGGATAGGCGAGGGTGGGCGCCAGCTCGGCGATCCTGTCGCCGTGCACCATCAGCTGCAGGGCGGAATGCCGCATGCCGGTCCACCAGTGCGGGGGCTCGACGTGCTGGATTGCGGAGGGGGCCGCCAGCGCCAGCGATGCAGACAGCCATGCCAGGAACGCAAACAGGTACTTCGCCACATCGCCTCCTGAAGGATTGGTGATGTAGTAAAGTAACAGCCGGGCATGCCCGGATGCAAGCAATTCTTACGGTTGCATGTAGTTTTGTTTCATGATGACGCCCTTGACATTCAGGCCAGCACGATCCGGTCGCGTCCCGATGCCTTGGCCCGGTACATCGCCTTGTCCGCACGGCCGATGGCGTCCGCGAACGGTTCGCTGGCGTGGCGCGCGGCCAGGCCCGCCGAGAAGCTGAGGCGGTGGCCTTCGCCCCCCGGCACCGTGAGACCATGGACGCGTTCGAGCATGCGCTCCAGCACCAGGCGGGCGTCTTCCGGCGCGGCGTCCGGCAGCAGCAGCAGGAACTCCTCGCCGCCCCAGCGCGCCAGCACGTCGTTGGCGCGCAGGCTGGCGCGCGCAGCCACCGAGAAGCTGCGCAGCACGGCGTCGCCGGCGGCGTGGCCGTACTGGTCGTTGACCTGCTTGAAGAAGTCGAGGTCGAGCAGGGCGACGCAGGTGCCGCGCTGCGAGGGCTTGCGCCGCTCCTCCTCTGCCAGCACTTCATGCATGCGGCGACGGTTCATCAGCGAAGTCAGTTCGTCGACCGTGGCCAGCGTGCGGATGGTGTCGAGCGCGTCGGAGAGCTCGCGCCGCTGGCGCTTCAGGCGCGCGCGCAGCTTGTGCATCTCGCCGCTGAGCACCGCGGTGGAGAGCAGGGCGGCGGCCAGGTAGCCGAAGCTCAGCGCTTCCTGGACGGGCGGGAAGCGCGCCGGATCGTGGGCGGCCAGCCACCACATGGTGGCGCCCATGCCGGCCAGGGCAATCAGCGACAGCAGCATGCTCTGGCGCGGGCGGGCGGCGAACATGCAGAATACGATGATCACGACCGTCATGACCAGTGTTGCCGCGCGCACGGGACCGGAGAACGCATAGAGGACGCAGGTGCAGGCCAGCGAGAACGCGGCCTGTGTCACCGCAAGCTGGTCGGGCTTGAGGCCGATGCGGGAAGAACCACGGATCAGGAGGTAAAAGGCGGCCGCGATGCTGCCGCCGTAGCCGATCAGGGCATGGGTGGCCGCGCGGTCGCTGAAGCCGTGATCGGCCTGGAGCAGGAGCAGCACGGCGCAGGACGTATACAGCACGCAGGTGGCGGCCCAGTACTGCAGCATGCGGCGCAGGCCGGGCTCGGCGCCGAGCAGGAGCGCGGCGATGCGGCGCAACAAGGTCATGCGGCCTCCCTCGACGCGCCTTGCGCGGCCAGCAGTTCGGCGATGCGTTCCGGCGGCACCGGTGGGCTGTACAGGTAGCCCTGCATCTCGTCGCAGTCGTTGGCGCGCAGGAAGGCGCGCTGTTCCTCGGTCTCGACGCCTTCGGCGATGACGCGCAGGTCGAGCTTGTGGCCGAGCGAGATCACGGCCATCGCGATGGCCTGGTCGTCCCGGCTGTCGGCCAGGTCGGCGACAAAACTCTTGTCGATCTTCAGGCGGCTGATCGGGAAGGACTTGAGCGCCGACAGGCTGGAGTAGCCGGTGCCGAAGTCGTCGATCGAGAGGGCCACGCCCATCGCCTCGATCTCGCGCATCTTGTCGACCGACCTGGCCAGGTCGCGCATGATCGAGCTCTCGGTGACCTCGACTTCCAGCAGCGCGGGCGGCAGCCCGGCGTCGCCCAGGGCGCCGGCGATGCGCTCGACCAGGCGCTTTTCCTCGAACTGGCGGGCCGAGACGTTCACCGACACCGAGACCGGCGGCAGGCCGGCGTCGCGCCAGGCCTGGGCCTGGGCGCAGGCGGTGCGCAGCACCCATTCGCCCAGAGGGACGATCAGGCCGCTTTCCTCGGCCAGGCCGATGAAGCGCAGCGGCGAAATCATGCCGTGCTCGGGATGGTTCCAGCGGATCAGGGCCTCGACGCCGAACAGGCGGCCGCTGCGCAGGTCGACCTTGGGCTGGTAGAGCAGCTTGAACTGGCAGGGGGCGTCCACGCAGGGGCTGGCGGTGCAGGCGTCCAGGGCGCTGCGCATGCCCTCGAGCAGGACCAGCTTTTCCTCCACGCTGGCGTTCATCTCGCTGGCATAGAACTGGAAGCTGTTCTTGTTTTCCTTGGCGCGGTACATGGCCGCGTCGGCATTCATCATGAGGGTATTGGCGTCCTGGCCGTCGCGCGGATAGAGCACCACGCCCATGCTGCAGCTGACCTGGACTTCCTGGCCCTCGACCTCGACCGGCTCGGTGACTGCCTGGCGCACCTTTTCCAGCAGCGGCGTCAGGGCCAGCGGGTCGCCGGAGAGGTCGGGCAGCAGGATCACGAATTCGTCGCCGCCGAAGCGCGCCAGGGTGTCGTTGCGGCGCAGGCAGCGGCCCATGCGCGCGCCCACCACCTTGAGCAGTTCGTCGCCGGCGTTGTGGCCGAGGCCATCGTTGACCAGCTTGAAGCCGTCCAGGTCGATGAAGGCCAGGCCCACGCTGCCGCCCTTGCGCTCGGCGTCGCGGATGGCCTGGCCGAGGCGGTCGCGCAGCAGGCTGCGGTTGGGCAGGCCGGTGAGGTCGTCGTGGTGCGCAAGGTGGCGGATGCGCTGCTCGGCGAGCTTGCGTTCGGTGATGTCGCGCACGATCGCCACCACGCCGCCTTCGACCGGCACCACCTGACGGTGCAGCCAGCGGCTTGGTGCCGGCAGCTGGTGCGCCAGCCACTCGGCTTCGCGCGCCAC
>Ga0209023_10003694_pt1 | contig 18014 bp, 17 predicted proteins | sample LakOneMetagenome_FD_187468 | JGI IMG/M metagenome (GOLD analysis project Ga0209023, IMG submission 187468) | Freshwater and sediment microbial communities from Lake Erie, Canada (SPAdes) (version 2) | ecosystem: Environmental > Aquatic > Freshwater > Lentic | place: Lake Erie, Canada... | reverse complement strand
GAGGTGGTGAGCTTGGAACGTGCGTTGCAGGACATTGCACGCAACGGGCGGGCTGCCGGCCCGCGCTGAGCCTGGCGCCCGTATCCGGCTGATGCCGGCGCGGGCTGGCCGCCCCAAGGGCCGGCGTTTCGTGCAGGGCAAACGCTGCTGGCAGGCAACTTGCTAATCACTGTCGCGGCACCTCCGCTGAAACGGTCGCAAAGCCAAGAAGATGAAGCCACTCCAGGGAATATTGATGTTGGACCTGACGCACATGCTGTCAGGCCCCTACGGCGCGATGATCCTCACCGATCTCGGCGCGCGAACGATCAAGGTCGAACCCCTGCAACATGGCGAGGGAACACGGGCCTTGCTGTCGGGCAGCGCCGAGTTCTCGCGCCAGGGCATGGGCGCCTATTTCCTGACGCTCAACCGCGGCAAGGAAAGTGTCTGTATCGACCTCAAGAGCGAAGCCGGCCTCGAGGTTTTCTATGACCTCGTGCGCCAGGCCGACGTGGTCTTCGATAACTTCGGCTACGGCGTCACGCGGCGCCTGAAGATCGACCACGACACGCTGGCCAAGATCAACCCCCGCATCGTGACCTGCTCGGTATCAGGCTTCGGCGAAACGGGTCCCGAGCCCAACCGTCCGGCGTTTGATCAGGTGGTGCAGGGCATGGGTGGCGGCATGTCGATCACGGGTTTTGCCGACCGCGACCCGGTGCGTTCGGGCATCCCGATGGGCGACCTCGGTGGCGGCGTGTTCGGGGTCATCGGCGTGCTGGCCGCGCTGACCGAGCGTGGCACCACGGGCGTGGGGCGTCATGTCGACGTCTCGATGCTCGACGTGCAGATCTCGCTGCTGAACTACATGGCCACGATGCACCTGATGTCGGGCGAGGTCCCCGGGCGCGTCGGCAACAGCCACTTCGTGCACGTGCCCTACAACGCCTACCGCACGCAGACGGGCCACATCATCGTGGCCTGCATCGGCGACGCCTTTTTCATCAAGTTCCGCGACATGCTGGGGCGTGCGGAGCTCAACGACCCGGCCTACGTGAATCAGCCGGCGCGTCTGGTCGACCGTGAGCGCATCGATGCCATCGTGCAGGAAGAACTGCTCAAGGGCACGGCGCAAGACTGGCTGGCGCGGCTGCGTGAAGCGCGCATCCCCTGCGGCCCGGTGAATGACTTTGCGCAGGCCCTGACCGACCCGCAAGTGCTGGCGCGCGACATGGTGATCGAGGTGCCACTGCATAACGGTGAAACCGTGCGCATGCCGGGCAACCCGGTCAAGTTTTCGGGTGACACCTCAGGTGAAGTCACGCCGCCGCCGCTGCTGGGCGAGCACACCGAGGCCGTGCTGCGACAGACCCTGGGCTATGACGACGAGCGCATCGCCAGCCTGCGCAGCGCGCGGTCCATCCAGTAACGGGGCCGGGCGCGATGACAGCGGGCATTCGATCGTGAGCAAGGCCGCGGGCATCTTCGGCGGCATGGCCGGCGTGGGCGACATGCTGCGGCGAAACGCGCAGGTGTCGGGCAACAAGCTCGGCCTGGTGTTCGAAGACACCCGGCTGACGTGGCACGAGGTCAATGCGCGCTGCTGCCGCTTCGCCAACGCACTGCGCGGTTTGGGCGTCAAACGCGGCGACCGCGTCGGCATCTTTGCGCGCAACAGCCATCAGTGGGTGGAAGCCACTTTTGCGCTGGCCAAGCTCGGCGCCGTCACCGTCACGGTGAACAACCGTCTGTCGCCGCCCGAAGTGGCCTACATCCTGAACAACGCCGGTGCCACGGCGCTGATCGTGGCCAGACCCGAACTCGCGGCCGCGCGCCAAGCACTGGCAGAAGTTCCCGGATGCACTTTGCTGATCGGCATCGAGACTGGCGATGCCGCGCTCATCGACTACGAGGCGCTGGTCGCAGCCGGCAGCGATGCCGAGCCCGAGCTGGACCGGCCTCTGGCCCACGATGAGCCCTCGATGCTGCTCTACACCAGCGGCACCACAGGCTTCCCCAAGGGCGCCACCTACACCCACGGCAGCACGCTGCTGGGCATGTTCGTGCACGTGCACGCCATCGGCAGCCGCGGCACGCACCGGGTCATGTTGCCGTCGCCGCTGTATTCGGCGGCGGGCACGGCGGGCATCTACTGCGCGGTGTACGTGGGTTCGACCAGCGTGATCGTCAACTTCGACGCCGAGCAGGCGCTGGCCACGCTGGCGCGCGAACGCATCACCTTCACCAACCTCGTGCCGACGACCATCCAGCGCCTGCTGGCGCGCGAGGACTTCGAGCGCTACGACCTCAGCGCACTCGACACCATCCTCTACGGCGGCTCGCCGATGCCGGTGCCGGTGCTGCTGGACGCGCGGCGCAAGCTGCCGCGCTGCCGCTTCCGCCAGACCTTCGCGTCCACCGAAACCGGCACCGCCGGCACCGTGCTCGAACCCGCCGACCACGACCTGGCGTTGAATGACCCGGCCTACGCCCACCGTCTGCTGTCCTGCGGCAAACCGCAGGTGGCGGTGGAAGTGGCGGTGTTCGACGAGCAGGGTCAGCCTCTGCCGGCCGGCACGGTGGGCGAGATCGGCGTGCGCACTGAAGCCAACATCACCGGCTTCTGGGGCAATGCCGAGGCCACGGCCGAGAACATCCGCGACGGATGGGTCTTCACCGGCGACATGGCGCGCATCGACGAGGACGGCTACGTCTACCTCGTCGACCGCAAGAAGGACCTCATCGTCACCGGCGCCTTCAACGTCTACCCGTCGGAGGTCGAGCGTGTGCTGCAGGCCCACGACGCCGTCTACGAGGTCGCCGTCATCGGTGTGCCCTCGGCCGAGTGGGGTGAAGCGATCAAGGCCGTGGTGGTGTTGCGCCTCGGGCACAGCGCCACGGCGGCCGAACTCATCCAGTGGTGCGACGGACGCATCGCTGGCTACAAGAAGCCCAAGACCATCGATTTCGTGCCGACGCTGCCGCGAAATGCAACCGGCAAGGTTCTGCACCGGCAACTGCGCGAACCCTACTGGAAAGACCAGGCCCGCCAGATCTGAGCAACCCCGGCTGACAGCGGCGCTGCCGTTGCCAGAGCCCAAACCCAAGGAGTCAGGAAATGACGTTTCACAACCTCTTCATTCCTCACGAGCGCAGCGCCGAAGAAGCGCAGTGGCTGAAAGGCGAAATCGCCGAGCAGCAGGCCCGCTACAACATCATCGTCAAGGCGATGGAGGACATGGGCCCGCAGCGCGAGATCTGGTACGCGGAATTCCTGCAGCGCATCCAGGAGCGCGGTTTCAACGTCGACGGTGACACGCGCGTGAAGATTCCGCTGGCCGACATCCCGATCCGGCCCGATGGCCCGCACAAGGTCGTTTACTGATCGCTCGCTGACCTCTCGCACAGCCCGCATCCACCTGGAGAACCATTGCCATGGCACGCCCACATATCGAACCGTTCTGCGACCGCGACGTCCCCTTCAAGAAGATGAACATGAAGGGTTTCCCCGCCGGCATGCAATACAAGATGCTCAGCCTGGACACCGACACCGGCGCCTGCACGATGACCGTGCAGCTCGACGCCGGCTACAGCCAGAAGCCGGGCTTCAGCTGGTCAGAGCTGGAAGTGCTGGTGATGGAAGGTGAACTGCAGCTCGGCAACAAGAAGGTCGGCCGCGGGCACTATGTGTTCTTCCCGGCCGGCTATGCGCAGCCCGCGATGTCGTCGCCCCAGGGCTGTTTGCTGCTGATGATGTACAACACCGGCGAGCCCAGCCTGGTCGAGTCGGACACGAACCACGCGCTGTGCCGCGTCGACCGTTTTCACCAGACCGACTCGTACAACGACGTGCCTTGGGCGATGGGCAACATCGCCAAGCCCTCGGTGGCCACGGGTTGCATGATCAAGCTGCTGAACTTCAACGACCGCACGCATGCCTTGACCTTCCTGTACTGCATGACGCCGCATTTTTGGCAGGACAACATCTCTTACCACGACTGCGCCGAGGAGTCCTACCACCTGTGGGGCGACTCCTGGATGATGCAGTTCGGCACCGTGCCCACCGGTGGCTATTTCTGGCGCCCGGCCTACATCAGCCACGGTGCCTTTGCCAGCGAACGGGGCTGCGTGGCCCTGGGCCGCGTCGACTCCAAGCTCTTCAACTACTTCCACTACAACCCCTGGGCCACGGTGGACGAGAACCAGCAGCGCGCCGCCGCCCGACTGGCCCAGCGCGACCCCCAGCTCTACCAGTGGATGGTCAGCAACAGCCACAACCATCCGCACGGTCCCGAGGACTTCGAGCTGACGATGCCACGCATGGGTGGCTCGCTCGCGTCGCGCGAACCTGATCCGAAGCAGGCCTTCACGCACAGCCACGGTGAAGGCGGTCATCACCACCACGGCGACGGCAAAGCCCACGGCCACGAACACTGAACTGGTGGCTCCGGCCACCGTCAACTGAGAGTCAAGAAAAATGGAAATCCACATCCTTCCCGTGCTGCGATGGCTGCACATCGTTGCCATGGTGTATTGGCTGGGCGGCGAGTGGGGCGTGTTCAACTCGTCCACTTACGTCGTCGACCGCAAGCTGTCGATGGAAGAGCGCAGGCGTCACATGCAGACGGCCTATCGCATCGACATCCTGGCCCGCTCCGGCATCATTCTCTTGCTGCCGCTGGGCCTGCACATGGGCTTCTACTGGGGCGTGCAGCCGCTGGGCGGCGCCTGGATCACAGGCATGTGGGTGCTGGCGCTGGCCTGGTGGGGCCTGTGCCTGGCGGCCTTCTACTACCGCGAATCCGATACCGGCATGCGGCTGACGATGATGGACGAGCGTGTCCGCTTCATCGTCATTCCTGCCCTGATGATCTGTGCGATCGCCTCGTTGCTGGGCCACGGACCCTTCGGCACCGCCGCGGGCCAGCTCTGGTTCTCGGCCAAGATCCTGCTGTACTCGGGCGCGCTGTGCATCGGTCTCTATCTGCGCTTCGTGATGCGTGAATGGACGGTGATGTTCCGGGTGCTGGCGCAGGGGCCAAATGCCGAGGTCGAAGCGAAGCTCGAGAAGGAGTTGCGCCGCAGCAAGCTCATCGCCTACCTGTACTGGATCATCATCCTGTCGGTCGCCTTCCTGGGCGCCACGAAGCCCTTCTGACCGGTGCCACTTGCCATGAAACACCGCACCATTCGAGGCACCATCCGCTACACCAGCAACAAGCCCGAGCGGCTGGGCCAGGAGCGGGGGCGTGAGTATTTCACCCTCACGAAACAGAGCGACGGCGTGATGGTGGTGCATGCGCACTGCGAGATCGACGACGAGCCCAACGTGATCCGCGACGTGGTGCTCAGCCTGGACAAGGAGCGCTACCCCATCGACTGCTCGGTGCGCCTGAGCGTGGGCGACAAATACGAGGGCACGGGCCTGTTCCGTTTTGCCGCCGACCATGCCGAGTGCGAGACCTTCAACCGGCGTGACGGGCGCATCTCGCAACGCATCGCCACACCAGCGCGCGTGCGCTGGCTGGGTGCGCACCCGATCATCGGCGACGCGCTGGGCCTGTGCATCTACGACCTGGCCAAGGGCCCGGGGCGCGAGTTCTATCCGAACATGATGCTCACCTCGCCTGACCATCGCGGGGCGACCGGCCCGCTGCTGTTCGCGGCCGGTTGGGGTCTGGAGTTTGTGGGGCGTGAGCGCATCACCGTGGCTGCAGGCAGTTTCGACGCGCTGCATTTCCGCTACGTCGACACCGCGGGACAACTGCCCGAGGAACATCCCCCCTACGACGTGTGGTGCAGCGACGACGGCGACTGCGTCTTCCTCAAGGGCGCGGTCGGCGGCTACATGCAGACCTACTACGAGCTGACCGAACTGGTTCGCAACCACTGACAGGAGACCGTGCGATGGAAATGTCCGACAAGACCGCCCGCCAGATCTGGGCCGAGGTCAAGGCCAACCCGAGCCGCGCGCGGTTTGGCTATGGCAAGAAAGCCGTGCTGGTCAACATCGACTTCCAGCGCGCCTACACGCGACCGGACGAGTTCAAGACCGCCTACGAGACCGATCCGCGGCAGATAGAGCACGTCAACGCGCTGGCGCAGCGCTTTCGCCAGCTCGGTTGGCCGGTGGTCTGGACCCACGTCGCCTATGCCGAATCGGCCGAGGACGCCGGTGTCTGGGGCACACGCACAAACACACCCGATTCGTTGCAGAACATCAAACACGGCTCGCGGCGCGCCGAACTCGACGACCGCTGCGAGGTGCAGCACGGGCGCGATCTGGTGTATTGCAAGCGCATGCCCTCGCCCTTCTTCGAGACGCCGCTGCAGTCTCTGCTGGTCTGGCACCAGGTGGACACGGTGGTCATCACCGGCGGATCGACCTCGGGCTGCGTGCGCGCCGCGGCAGTGGACTCGCTGTCGCGTGGCTACCGCACCATCGTGCCCGAGCAGTGCGTGGCCGACAAACACGAGAGCTACCACTTCGCCAACCTGACCGACATGATGCTGAAGTACGCCGATGTCGTGGACGTGGCCGACACGCTGGCCTGGCTGGACCGCACGGTGGCGCCTTCGAAGTAAGCGCCTGAGCGCGACTTGGTCTGATTTTGCAAGAGGCCCCGATGAGAGAAGACACCGGCTACTACGCGCATTGGCCCTACCGCGACCGGCCGAAGATCAAATGGCCGGGCGGCGACCGGGTGGCCTTCTGGGTGGCGCCGAACATCGAGTTCTACGAGCTCGACCCGCCCAAGAACCCGGCGCGCGCGGCGTGGCCACACCCGTATCCGCCGGTGCCGGGCTACTCCATCCGTGACTACGGCAACCGCGTCGGCCACATGCGGCAGATGAAGCTGCTCGAGAAGTACGGCATCCGCGGCTCGATCTCGCTGTCCACCGCGCTGTGCACGCACCACCCCGAGATCATCGAGCTGTGCAAGGAACGCGACTGGGAGTTTTTCACCCACGGCATCTACAACACACGCTACACCTACGGCATGACCGAGGCGCAAGAGCGCGCGATGATTCTCGAGTCGATGGAGACCATCGAACGCGCAGTGGGTCGCATGCCGGCGGGCTATCTGGCGCCGGCGCTCTCGCACAGTGAAGTGACGGTCGACCTCTTCGCCGAACTCGGCGGCATCTACACCTGCGACCTCTTCCATGACGACCAGCCCACGCCGGTCAAGGTGCGTGGCGGGCAGCGTTTTGTGTCGGTGCCGTACTCGCTGGAGCTCAACGACACCATCGTCTATGTGGTCAACAAGATCGAGCCGCGCCGCTACGGCCAGATGATCAAGGACAGCTTCGACCGCCTTTACGCCGAGGGCGCGAACTCCGGCACCGTGATGTGCATCCCCACGCACAACTACCAGGTCAGCTGCCCGCACCGCATGAAGGCCTTTGAAGAGGCGCTGGAGTACATCACCGGCCACCCCGACGTGTGGGTCACCACAGGGCTCGAGATCGCCGAGCATTACCTCGCGCACGGCTACGACCGCTGCGCGGCCGACATCGCCGCGCGCAACGGGGGGCAATGAACATGGCACTCGACCCCGCAAACCTGGAATACCCGTTGCGCCGCTACGGCATGGACCACGAGCGCTACGCGTGGTCCATGCTCAGCACGCGCAAACCCGTGGCCTGGCCCGGCGGCAAGAAGCTGGCGCTGTGGGTCAACGTGAGCCTGCAGCACTTTCCGATGAACCCGGCCGGCAAGCCCGTGAAGCTGCCCGGTTCGATGACCATGCCCTATCCGGACCTGCGGCACTTCACGCTGCGCGACTACGGCAACCGCGTGGGCATCTACCGTTTCCTCGACGCCTTCACGCGTTATGGCATCAAGCCCACGTTTGCCATCAATGCGCAGCTGGCCGAACGCTACCCGGCGCTGTTGCATGACGTGCTGGCCCACGGCGGCGAGGTGCTGGGCCATTCGTGGAACATGGACACGCCGCACGCGGGCGGCCTGGACGAAACGCTGGAGGCCGACACCATCCGGCGTTCGCTCGACAGGCTGCGTGCGATCAGCGGCCAGCCGGTGCGCGGCTGGCTGAGCCCGGGCCGGCTCGAGAGCCCGAACACGCCCGAGTTGCTCAAGTCGCATGGCATCGAGTACTTCTGCGACTGGGTCAACGATGACATGCCTTACCCCTTTCATACGCGCCACGGCGACCTGTGGGCGATGCCGCTGCCGACCGAGATCGAGGACCGCTTCGTCATCATGGACAACCAGCACGCCGAGGCGTCCTGGGCGCAGCAGGTGATCGACGCCGGCCAGATGTTGCTGGCCGAAGCGCGACAGGAAGGCGGGCGCATTCTGGCCCTGTCCATCCACCCCTGGGTTCTCGGACAGCCGCACCGCATCAAGCACCTTGAAACCGTGCTCGAAGCGCTCAGCGCAGAGCCCGCGGTCTGGTGCGCCGGCGCGGGCGAGATCCTCGACAGCTTCGTCAGCCAGGCATGAATCAGGCACAGGCACACGCACCCGCTTCCGACATCGACATCCTCGTCAGCGAGGTCGGCCCGCGCGACGGGCTGCAGAGCATCGCCACGGTGATGCCCACCGCGGCCAAGAAGGCCTGGATCAGCGCCGAGGCCGCCGCCGGCGTGCGCGAGATCGAGGTCGGCTCCTTCGTGCCGGCGAAGCTGCTGCCGCAGCTGGCTGACACGGCTGAGCTGGTGGCCCATGCGCTGACGATCAAGGGCCTGTCGGTGGCCGTGCTGGTGCCCAACTTCAAGGGCGCACAACGCGCCATCGAATGCGGCGCCCACAAGATCACGCTGCCCTTGTCGTGCAGTGAAAGCCACAGCCTGAAGAACCTGCGCCGCACGCACGCGCAGGTGCTGGACGAAGCACGCGCCATCGGCGAACTGTTGCGCAGCCTGCCCGAGGCGCGCCGCCCGTGTTTCGAAGGCGCGTTGTCGACGGCCTTCGGCTGCACCATCGAAGGTGTGGTGCCCGAGGCCAAGGTGGTGGAACTGGCCGAGGCGCTGATGGCGGCCGGCTGCAACGAGGTCGGTCTGTCCGACACCACCGGCTACGCCAACCCGACCCAGGTGCGCAGCCTCACGCGTGCCGTCTGGGCGGCCGTGGGCCGCGACCGGCTCACCGGGCTGCACCTGCACAACACGCGCGGCCAGGGCCTGGCCAACGTGGTGGCGGCGTTGGACATCGGCCTGACGACGCTGGATGCGTCGCTGGGGGGCATCGGCGGCTGCCCTTTCGCTCCCGGCGCCAGCGGCAACATCGTCACCGAAGACCTGGTGTTCTTGCTTGAGGCCATGGGCTACCGCACCGGCATCGACATTGACCGCTTGTTGGCCGTCAGACGCCTGGTGCAGGCGGCGTTGCCCGGCGAGATGCTGTACGGCTTTGTGCCCGATGCGGGGCTGCCCAAGACCTTCTTGCCGGCTGCTGCCAAGACAGCCGCCTGAAGCCGTCGGCGACGGGGCCTGAAGGTGCCCGGCGCGGGAGCACGGCTCGATAGCTGTTGTGCTCCCCAGGCTCATGTCACTTGGTGTTATGCGACTGGGTGCCAGGGTTTATCCCAGGCCGGAAGAGACTGCATCTTTGTCAGCCCTGGCGCGCGTCTTGCTCTCCAGTGTTTCACGCCAGCTGTCATGTCGCAGGCGGCCTGACATCGATGTCAACAGCGCGTCGTCACTGATACCTCAAATATACGGAGCCTCCAATGTCACCTTCTAAGCCGTTGCTGCTGATCGCCGCCATCCTGGCGGCATATCCCGCTGTTGCTCAGACAACGACCGCGGACCCGAGCAAGGCAGAGCCCGTCAAAGCGGCACCCGTCAAGGCTGAGCCAGTCAAGGCCGCGGACGCCGACGCCCCGCTGGCAATCCAATCCATCGTCGTCACGTCACGGCGCGTCGCCGAGCGGCTGCAGGACGTGCCGATTTCCATCGTGGCCCTGACCGACAAAGACCTGCTGGAGCGCGGTGTGAACTCGCTGGTTGATCTGGCGCTGCTGACGCCCGGCCTGAGCTATTCGACCGACTTTGGTCGTGTCGGTGAGCGTCCGACGGTGCGCGGCATTTCGGTGTCACGCCTGGACGCGCCCCAGCCGGTGTCTGTCTTCATCGACGGTGTCTATGTTCGCGACGGCGTCCTAGCCCTGGGCATCGACGACGCGCGGCGCATCGAGGTGATCAAGGGCCCGCAGTCGGCACTCTATGGCCGCGCGACCTATGCCGGCGCCATCAACTATGTGACGGCCGATCCCGGTAACGTGCTGACGGGCAAGATCAACACCACCATCGCCAGCGACGGTGAGCGCTCCGTCTTCGGCGCCTTGACCGTGCCGCTGATGACGGACGTGCTCTCGATGCGCGTGCGCCTGAAGCACTCGGAATACGGCGGCCAGTACACCAACTCGCTTGATGGCAGCAAGCTGGGCACCGAGAATTCTGATTCGGGTGGCGTGAAGTTCTCGCTGCAGGTGGGTGAGAACTTCAATGCCTCGCTGGCGCTCGACACTGCGCGCACCAACGATGGCCTGTTCGTCACCCAAGTGCGGCCGATCCCCTTGCAGGCCGGTGGCGTTGTCACCAACCAGAATGGCTCGTCCAACGCCGCCAACCTCACGATGTGCAACGGCCACCTCATCAACCTGGTGGGCAACGACCCGATCACCAGGCTGCCTAGCGCGAGCGTGCCAGCCTCGGCAACGACCAGGGCGAACGGCTGGCCCTGCGGCGCGGTATCGATTGTCGGCACCAGTTTTCCAGTCGGCGGGCCCGCCTTGAAGAACTACACCGATCCGGTGACGGGCATTGCCTATGGTGATGTCAGCGGCACCCGTCGCAGCGTTGATCGCGGCGCGCTCACGCTCAGCTACTGGCTTGGCGACGGCTATCAGCTGACGTCGCTAACGGCCTACACCAAGACGGCCAACAACGCGGGCACCGATCAGTCCTATAAAGGCGTCCAGCTTGCGCTTGGCACCTCGTGGCTCAGCTACACCCGTGACAAGCTCGAATACAAGTCGCAAGAGTTCCGTTTGTCCTCGCCCGTCGACCGCAGTCTGACCTGGGCAGCGGGCCTGTTCTATTACAAGGAAGAAGCCGAAGGCCTGACGACCAACCTGCTTGTGCAAAGTGGTGCTGCGGTCGTCCCCGACACGATGCGACTCAAGCCTGAAAGCACCGTGACGAACGTCGCGCCCTTTGCCACCGTGCAGTACAAGTTCAGCAATGCGCTGCGCGTGTCGCTGGAAGGCCGCTACTCGCGGGAACGTGTCCAGGTCGGTGGCCCATCGCAGGGCATCGCCGTCGTCACCACCGGCCCGTGCGTGGCCGGTCAGCCCTGTGGCATCAAAGGTGACCGCACCTTCTCCGACTTCGCCCCGCGCTTCACGGTGGACTACAAGCTGAACGCGGAAACGATGCTCTACGCCCAGGTGGCCAAGGGCAGCAAGGCCGGCGGATTCAACACGCTGCCCGGGCTCGATTCCAACTACCTGACCTTCAACGGTGAGAGCATCCGCGCCATGGAGTTCGGCGCCAAGAACCGCTTGCTGGGCGGCCGCCTGCTGGTGAACCTGGCGCTGTTCCAGAACGATGTCACCGGTTTGCAGCTGTCCAACGGCGTGACGCTGACCAACCCTTTCACCGGCGCATTGCAGAACGACACCGCGACGGTCAACGTCGGCAAGGCACGCACCCGCGGGCTTGAGGCCGAAGTCATGTATCAGGCCAACAAGTGGCTGCAGTTGTCCGGCAACTATGCCTACACCCACGCCAAGGCGCTGGCCGGCACCGAAGCCGGTCAAGGTTCAGTATTCGGTGGCAACATGTCGGTCGCAGGTTTCAACCTGACGCGTTCGCCGGAACACTCGGCAGCCCTTTCCGCTGCGGTGGACTTGCCGATCCAAGGCAGCGCGCTGAGCTTCGTGTCGCGCGTCGACGTGGTTTACCAATCGCGTCGTTACGCCGACCTGAAGAACCTCAGCTGGGCCGATCCGTTCACCCGTGTCAATTTGAATGCCGGCGTGCGTGGCAAGAATTGGCGTTTGGTCGGCTTTGTACGCAACGCCACCAACGACCTGACAGCCGGCAACGCCTTCTCCTACCTCGACGCGAACACCTTCCGTCGCACGGTGGTGGACTTCCCCGTCCGCATGCGCCAGTTCGGTGTGACGGGGTCGTACGACTTCTGATCGGCGGACGCTGGCCTCGCGGTTAACGCACACCCCGGTGAGGTGTGACCGCAGGCCGGCATCGACCACGCCATCACGGGAGCGCTGCGATTCCGGCGTTGGCCGCTGCCGCACGCGCATTCCCCACGCAGGCGGCCATTTCATGACCACAGGAGCAAGGCAATGACGAAGAGTTCTGGTATTGATCGCCGCCGGCTGATCACCGGCATCACGGGTCTGGCGGGCATCGGCGCGCTGGGTGGCGCGTCGACCGCTTCCTCGGCGGCCGACAAGCCCGCACCAGGCGCGAAGGCAGAAGTCACGGGTGTGCCGGCCAACGGCCGTGCCTACGAGCGCAAGCCCTTGCGCTCGGACGTCATCTCGGTGGCCGCAGTGCAATCGCGGGTTCGCTCCGTGAACGGCCAGACACCGGCGCCAGGCATTCGCGCCAACCTGGCGCACATGGTGGAGTTGATCGACAAGGTGCAGGATTTTGGTGGCGCCAAGGACTTGCTGTGTTTCCACGAGTTTCCGCTGCAGGGCTGGAACACCTGGAGCCGCAAGGAACTGGAGCGCATTGCCATCACCATTCCAGGGCCCGAGACCGAGGTTCTCTCGGCCAAGGCCCGCCAGTACAACTGCTACATCCAGTTCGGCTCTTACGCTGTCGACAAGGACTGGCCCGGTCACATCCTCAGCGTGACCTCGATCATCGGCCCACAGGGCCAAATCGTCGCGCGCGACTGGAAGGCACGCAACATCGTGGGCGTGTTCCCGGGTTTTGAGCTCCTCACGACCACGGTCTACAACGTGCTGGACCGTTTCGTTGAGATGTACGGCGTTGACGCCGTGATTCCGGTGCACCGCACCGACATCGGCAACCTCGCCGTTTCGTCGACACAGCTCGAACCCGAATTGTTCCGTGCCATGGCGCTCAAGGGCGCCGAGCTCGTGCTGCGCACGGCCACGGGCAGTTTCAATGCAGAGGATGTGCGCATGACATCGATGTACAACCAAATCTACTCCGTCATCGTCAACAACGCGGTGTCGCCCGACAACCCGGGCTTCCTGGATGATCCGGGTGGTGGTGCCGGCGGCACCGAAATCCACGGGCCGAAAGGTGAGTCGCTGGCCAAGGCGAACGGCAAGGCCGAACAAGAGGTCGTCGCGCGGCTGCCTCTGGCCGCCTACCGCCGCACACACCAGATTCCCAACTTTCATCCGGCGCTGTACATGCCGGTGTTTGAGCGCTATCAGCCGCGCCAGACCCCGGGTCTGTTCAACAAGTACTTGCCCACCGACCTGAAGGATGCCGCGCGTTTTCTCGACGAGAAGAACACCTGGCGCTGAGATTTCAAGGGCCGATAGCGATTTGCAAGGACTGGATTCCCATGTTCAAGGCGTTCCCGGAAACCATGAGGATGGGAATCCAGCTTTGCAGCCGACAGGCTGTGGTTTGGCTGGCTGCCAGCACCGCCCTGAACGGACTCGCCTTCGGTGCCGATGGCGTGGCAGCGGACGCAGCGCCGGCACTGCCGCGCCTGATCGCCCTGCTCACCGGCCGGTTCGACAACCTGCAACAGATGGCGTTTGTTGCCTCGCGGCCCGCTGGCGACAAGAGGAATCACGTCGAGGCCATGCGCAGCCAATCCAGGCCCGTCAACAGCAAGCAGCTCGACGGCACCTGGATCTACGGACAGACCGAAAAGATCGAACCGGGCGACACCCGCAAGAGCAAGGTCTACCGCCAGACGCTGCAGCAGTTCTTCGTCAAGGACGGTCAGATCTTCTCGCGCCCCTGGCGTTTCAACGAACCCTCCATCAAGCAGCAGGGAACGCCCAGCGACGAGTTCCTGCAACAGATCAGCCCGCAGCAGATCAGCATGGTCATGCCTGAAGCCTGCGTCACGCGATGGACCCCGCAGGGCGAGCAGTTCATCGGCCGCATCGACCCGGCGAACTGTGTCATTCAGTCGAAGTACAAGAACGAGAAGCGCCGGCTGTTTGCCGAAGAAATCGTCTTTCCTTCCGGTGCCTGGTTCCGCGAAGGCGCCTTTGGCGAAGACGGCTCACTGGCCTTCGGCCTCGAGGAAGGCCATTACGTGCGTTTCAATCGGCAGCCACCGACGAAGCCTTGAACCTGAGCTCATTTCGATGATCGACGCCCACCTGAACGGCAAACGCCCATGACCCGCGCCCCATTCGAGATTTTCGGTTTCAACGAAGCCGTGTTGATCGTGCGCGACGAGCGGCCGCATCTGGACTGCTGGCTGGGCCAGGGCGCCTGGGAACTGCGCCATGAGGGCGCCGTCGACCCGCGCCTGCTGCAGGCCTGGGGACGCCCCGGCGCCACCGGCCGCGAGTGGCTGCTGGCGCACCCGGATTGCAAGACTGGCCTGGTGCGCCTGATGAGGCTGAACGGCGCTGCACCGCAGACCGACATCCGCCAGGACGACCAGTGCTTGGACACGGGCGGCATCTTCGATCTCAACGTGCGTGTGCTCGACCTGGCGCGGCAGGCCGAGCGCATGCGCGCCCTGCACTGGCACGGCGGCGCGCCGCCCATCACCTGGGACTTCGGCGCGCTGAAGGTCCGCGAGTGGCTGGTGCGCGGGCCGGACAACGTGCGCCTGGCGCTGATCGAGCGTGTCGCGCCGCCGCTTGCGGGCTTCGACCACATCCGTGAGTTCAGCCAGGTTTTCAATTCCAGCCAGATCGTGCGCAACATGGACAAGGCCGTGGCCTTCTATCGCGACGTGCTGGGCTTCCAGACCGTGATGCAGTACGAGGTGCCGCACTTCCCGCCGGGCCCCAACCTGTTCGGCATTCCGCCCGGGGTGTCGGAGCACATCGGGCTGCACCTCGTCATCCTGCACCCCCAGGGCAAGAACGAAGGCTCCATCGAGCTGGTGACCAACCCGGGTGCGCAGGGCCGGGACCTGAGTGCCGATGCCGGGCCGCCCCACTACGGCATGGCCGCGCTGCGTTTCCCGGTGCGCGGCATCGAGGTCTTCGCAGAACACCTTGCCCGCCTGGGCCACAAACCCGCCATGCCGCTGACCCGGCTGGAGCTGGCCCCGCTGGGCCCGGTGCGTTTGCTGGCGCTGCGCAGCCCGGACGGCGCGTGGCTGGAATTTGTCGAATCCGCTTTATGAGCCACGCGGCGCCACGCTGCCGCGTTCAACCCCCTTCAGGAGAATGACATGAGCAGCCTGGCGTCCGTCACGCAGTGGCACCACGAAGTTGATGTGTTGATTTGTGGATTTGGCATGGCCGGCTCGTCGGCGGCCATCGACGCGATCGACGCCGACCCGAGCGCCAAGGTGCTGATCATCGAAAAGATGTCCGAGCGCTATGCCGGCGGCAACGCACGTGCGTCGGGTCAGTCGCTGATGATCAACAAGAACCCCGAAGCGCTGAAGGCATACCAGCGCGCCATGAGCGCGCCCAACCCGATCCCGGAAGACATGCTCGACATCTGGGCCACCCGCATGTCCCAGCTCGAGCCCTGGATCCAAGCCCGAGCCGAGGAAGTCGGCGCCAAGTTCATCAAGGGCACGGGCTTCAGCGAACGCGAAGCGGTGCTTGAGTTCCCCGAGTTTGGTGCCCGCGAGGCGGTGGCCTACACCTCGACCATCCTGCCGATCCCGGCCGGTGTCTGGCTGGCCTTCAAGGCCAATGTGGACAAGCGCCCGGTGCAGGTGATGTACGAGACCCCGCTGGTCGACCTGATCCAGGATCCCGACACGCTGGAAGTGTTCGGTGCCGTCGTCGAGCAGAACGGTCAGCGCGTCAACATCAAGGCGCGCCGCGGCGTCATCATCGCCGTCGGTGGCTACGAAAATAATCTGGACATGCAGCGCAACTACTGCGGTTACCAGGACATCTACCCGCTGGGCACGCCGGGCAATACTGGTGACGGCATCAAGATCCTGCAGAAGGCCGGCGCCGAGCTCTGGCATATGCGCAACAACGGTCAGTCCGGCGGCATCTGGCCGGGCATCCTGCATCCCGATGTGAAGACGGTGTTCATGCGCAACTTCTTCATGCAGACCTTCAGCTGGCTGGAGATCTGCGCCGACAACCAGCGCTTCTACAACGAAACCGCCGAGCTGCAGCTGACCCACTACAAGGAAAAGAAGCACGGCTTCTTCACCGACACGCCGCACATCAACGCGCAGCCGGTGCACATGATCTTTGATGAGGTCACGCGCGAGAACAACTGCCTGGTCGTCAAGGCCTTCACCTGGAACATCGCCACCGAGGAGTTCGAGTGGAGCGACGACAACAGCGTGGAAGTCGAGAAGGGCTGGATCCTGAAGGCCGACACCATCGCTGAGTTGGCCGTCAAGATGGGCCGCGACCCAGCCGCTGTCGAGGCCACGGTGGCCAAGTACAACGCCGACTGCGCCAAGGGCGAGGACGAATTCGGTCGTCACCCGGTCACGCTGCAGCCGATTGCCCAAGGCCCGTTCTACGCGCTGAAGATCGTGCCGGCCGTGGTCTGCACCAGCGGCGGCGGAAAGCGCAATATGGAAGGCGAAGTCTTCTCGACCAGCGGCACGACCATCCCGCGCCTCTACGAAGCCGGCGAATGCGGTTCGATGTTCTCTCACCTCTACCAAAACGGTTGCTACCTGACCGAAGCGATGATCTCCGGCCGCGCCGCCGCCAAGAGCGCCCTCGCTCAGAAGGCTTGGGACTGATATGCGCGTCAACACCATTTCGATGAAGGTGTGGCTGCGCATCGAGGAAGCCGGCGTCAAGGACGGCAACATCGTCATGAACGGCTTCGCGGGCGCCATGCCCTGCGAAACCATCATCTCGCCCGAGGAAGCGCTGCAGGTCATGCGACTGGGCATGAAGCTGGCCATCATCAAGCTGCTGGTGAAGGGACTGTTTTCACCCAAGAAGGCCGCCACGGGGCCCACCAAGTAGTTCCAGGCTTGCAGGTCGACATGGCTAGGCCCTGCGGTGCGACGCGGCCTGACCGAAGGCAGCGCTCAGGACCTGCTGAAACAGGTGTGGTTCTTGCTGAAGCTTGCGTGATGCGACAGGGCGTCGTCGAAGGCCAGGTTGGCAGCCTCCTCTGAAGCGGCGCCATCCGCTCTTGCCGGCTGCTGCCGCCGCGTGCGTGAGGGCGCGAAAGCGCGGGCAACCGGCGCCCTGCTCGTTCCTCCTCATTGTCAGCACCACCCCTACTGAAAGAAGACCTCATGGCCTTTAGCTTCGAAGAGACTCAGATTCTGCTGCGCACGCCGCGCGTGGGCCCACAGGTCATCCGCCGCCTCGAGGCTGTGGGGCTGGATTCGGTCGCCAAGTTGAAGACCGTGGGCATCGAGGAGGCCGTGGGCAGGGTCTGCACACTGGTGGGCTCGACCGCCTGGCGCAACCGCCAGCGCCCGCTGGCCAGCGCGCTGGCGGTATTGATGTCCGGTGCGGCGCAGTGAGTGTTGCCGAATCGCCCGGACCAGCGACGGTTCGGCGTGCTGCGGCATCGCGCGCGGGCTTGAGCGTCACCGCCTGGCCGCGCTTCGGTGCACTGGCATCATCGCGCGGTCCGCGCTGAAACACGAAAGTCGCGCTGCAACGAGCTTGCAACATCGCGGCAATCGATTCGAACGGCCCGGGCTGGCGCGCCAATTGCTATGAAGTTTCAGCGAGCCGAAATCGGCCCATTGCAACACCTTGCACAACCGGAGACCCCTGATGCGACCGCATGTGGAATTGATCGACGAGAAAGACCTGATTTGGCACGTGGCCGAGCTGCCGCACAGCACGGGGCAGGCGCGCCAGCGCAACCTGAACTACTGCGAAGAAAAGGGCGAGGCCTCGCTGCTGGTCGAGTTCCAGAGCGACTGGTCGCGGCCAGCC
>Ga0209023_10003692_pt1 | contig 18016 bp, 21 predicted proteins | sample LakOneMetagenome_FD_187468 | JGI IMG/M metagenome (GOLD analysis project Ga0209023, IMG submission 187468) | Freshwater and sediment microbial communities from Lake Erie, Canada (SPAdes) (version 2) | ecosystem: Environmental > Aquatic > Freshwater > Lentic | place: Lake Erie, Canada... | reverse complement strand
TTTCGCCATGTTCCAGGGGCAAAAAGAACACCATGATGAGGCGATTAAAAAAGCACAGGATTATATTGAAATGAATATCCAGGACAGGATATCAACCGATGAACTCGCAGATATGGTTGCTGTGGGACGAAGGAGTTTTGAACGAAGGTTCAGGCAGGCAACCAATAACTCTGTGCTTGAATACATTCACCGGGTAAAGATAGAAGCAGCAAAACGCAGTTTCGAGACCAGCCGTAAAAACATCAACGAAGTAATGATGGATGTTGGCTATACCGATACAAAAGCATTCCGTACCATTTTTAAAAAGGTGACCGGGTTAACACCTGTTGAATACAGGAATAAGTATTCTAAACAAGCCATGCTGAATTGATGCTGGATGTTGGATCCTTGATCATTGATACTAGATCCTTGATAGAGATTTCTGGATCAAAAATCACTTCAATATCCTGTATCCTGTATCCAGTATCCAGTATCCCGCATCTCTTTTATTATTTTCCAATTTCTCCCTTATCTTTGCCGCCTAAAATTTACAACCTTGGCTACAAAGTTTTCTAAAGAAACTTATTTGTATTGGTACGAACTCATGCTCCTTTTACGCCGCTTTGAAGAAAAGACGGGACAGTTATATGGTATGCAGAAGATCAGGGGCTTTTGTCACCTGTATATCGGGCAGGAAGCTGTAGCAGCAGGCTGCATGACGGCAACAAACCCGGATGATAAATTCATTACTGCATATCGTGATCATGCATTGGCTATTGCCAAAGGCGTATCTGCCAAAAGTTGTATGGCTGAACTGTATGGTAAAGCTACGGGTTGCAGCAAGGGAAAGGGTGGAAGCATGCACTTCTTTGGCGTAAAGGAAAATTTCTTTGGCGGACATGGTATCGTTGGTGCCCAGATCGGTACCGGCGCAGGACTTGCTTTTGCCGAAAAATACCGTGGCACCAAGAATGTGGTACTTTGCTTTTTTGGAGACGGCGCTTCCAGGCAGGGAATGTTGCATGAAACATTCAACATGGCCATGCTTTGGGACCTTCCGGTAGTATTCATTTGTGAGAATAACCATTATGCCATGGGAACTTCAGTGGCACGTACCAGTAAAACACTGGATATTTATAAAATGGCAGATGCTTATGAAATGCCTGCCGACAGTGTTGATGGCATGAGCCCGGAAGATGTTCACAATGCAGTATTGAGGGCTGTGAACAGGGCCAGGGAGAAAAGTGGTCCTACTTTACTTGAAATAAAGACTTACCGTTACAAAGGCCATAGCATGAGTGATCCCCAGAAATACAGGACAAAAGAAGAACTGGAAGAATACAAGGAAAAGGATCCGATCGAAAAAGTACTGAACATATTAAAAACGCAATACAAGGTTTCGGAAGCAGATATTGAAGCGATACATGAAAGGGTAAAGAATGAAGTGGAAGAATCAGTGAAATTTGCAGAAGAAAGTCCATGGCCGGATGATAGTGAATTGCTGAAGGATGTTTATGCAGATGAAAATTATCCGTTTATTGTGGATTGATTCATCACCCCGACAGCGGTTCTAACCCTGTCGGCGGTTAAAAAGAACTAAAAACTAACAATCAAATTTCATAATTAAAAAAAGCCGGGTTTCTAACCAGGAACAAAGGCAAGTATCAAAATGGCAGACAAGAACACAACAACTACAGCAGAGCAACCGGATGTAATCATCAGGGCAAAAGGTTTTTGGGATAAATTCAGTAAACCAATTATCTATGCCGGATCGGCAGTTATATTGCTTGTTGGCGGATGGTATGCTTACAAGAATTTTATAGTATTGCCTAAAGAGAAAAAAGCAAGTGAAATGATATTTTCTGCAGAATCATTGTTTGATAAAATGGCAACCACCGGTTTCAATAAAGATTCTGTTAACCTGGTTTTGAATGGCGGCAACAATAACGGTACAGCCATCACAGGCATCCTGAAAGTTATCAGTCAGTACGAAGGCACTCCTGCAGGAAACAGGGCAAAATACATTGCTGGTGCTTCTTATTTGCACATCCAGGAGTTTGATAAAGCAATTAAATATTTAAAAGAATTTGATGGCAATGGCGCAGACCAGGTACAGAGCAAAGCGTATATCTTACTCGGACATGCTTACGCAGAAAAAAAGAATACAGACGAAGCACTGAATTACTATAAGAAAGCTGCAACCGTAAATCCCAAGGATGAATCGATCACTTCTGTAGGATTGTTGATGGCAGCTTCTTATGCACAGGCCACGGGCAAGAATAAAGACGCTATTGACCTGTACAAAGAACTGAAAGATAAATTCCCTGCAAATCCTTCAGTAACTTCCGGAGATGTGGAAAAACACCTTGCAAGTCTAGGTGTATTTGAATAAACTTTGAAGGCTGATTAAGTTTCAAAATTATGGCACTGAGTTCATCAGAAATTATTGATACAACAGGCATCCGTTTACCAAAGGATGCCTGTGTTATTATTGTGCGTACCGAATGGAATGCGGCAATTGTCGACCTGCTTGAAGCCGGTTGCGTGGAGGTCTTGAAAAAACACCAGGTACATTATAAAGTAGTTACTGTTCCCGGTGCTTTTGAAATAATATTTGCGATCAAGCATTATTGGGACAATCATAAGTACAAAGACGACAAGCCACATGCATTTATCGCATTGGGTTGTGTATTAAAGGGCGATACCCCGCATTTTGAATATGTTTGTCATGCTGCAACAGAAGGCATCCTGCAATTGAATCTTTCCCTTCCGGTTCCTACGATCTTTGGCGTGCTTACTGTCAATAACCAGGAACAGGCCGATGAAAGAACTGGCGGAAAGCACGGAAACAAAGGTGCGGAATCAGCGGCTACTGCGTTGAAAATGATTTCTTTGGGAGCGTCGATTAAAAAATAAGTTAAGATATTTATTGCACGAATTAAAACGAATTACACGAATGCAGAAATATACTGTTTGTGTTTAATTGGTGTAATTCGTTTTAATTCGTGTAATACAAAATAAAAAAAATGAAGGTCCAGTTATTCATTCCCTGCTTTATAGATCAGCTGTATCCTCAAACAGCATTCAATATGATAAAAGTATTGGAGAAAGCAGGCTGTGAAGTTGGCTATAATACCAACCAGACCTGTTGCGGTCAACCAGCCTTTAACGCAGGCTTTGTTGATGAAGCAAGGGCAGTGGCAACAAAATTCATCAAAGATTTCGATACGGTTGATTATATCGTGGCCCCCAGTGCCAGCTGTGTAGGTTTTGTAAGAAATTATTATCCTAAATTATTCGATAATGGCGCTTCTCACAATAAAGTAAAAGACCTGGGTAAACGTGTATTTGAATTCACCGAATTTCTAAACGACGTTTTAAAGATCGAAAACTATGGTGCTGTATTAAATGCAAAAGCGACTTACCATGACAGTTGCGCTGCATTGCGTGAATGTAAAATAAAACAGGGACCGAGAACTTTACTGAATAATGTAAAAGGGCTTGAACTGGTTGAAATGAATGACAATGAGACCTGTTGTGGTTTTGGCGGAACATTCTCCGTAAAATTTGAATCTATATCCATTGGGATGGCCGATCAGAAAGTACAGAATGCACTGGCTACCGGTGCCGAATACATTATTTCCACAGACCTGAGTTGCCTCATGCAGCTGGATGGTTATATCAAAACAAAGAATTTCCCTTTAAAGACAATGCACATTGCCGATGTCCTCGCAAGCGGGTGGTAATTGTCATCCCGAGCAATGGCGAGGGATCTGTTCAAAAGTATTACAGTTGTTCAAGAGATATCTCCTTCGTCGACATGGCATAAAAAAACGGGGATAAAATCCCCGTTCTCACTTATAATAACAATAGAGCCCCGTTCATTTTACCATGGTGCTGCTTCATAAGGGAACGCCGCAAGAAATGGTTTGTCGTTTCCATTCACATGATCACTGGTCAGTTGTGGGTTACTGCCACCTGTTGGGCCGCCGAATATCAACGTAAGTTCAACATCAATAACATCATCTCCCAATGTTCTTCCTGTAAGTACATTCGTTCCATCATAGAATGTTGTAACGCCTGTTGTTGAAGCTGTCAATACATCCGTTGCCAATACACCTGTAAAAGTTGCAGCATCCAATCCAAGCAGATTTGTTGTATATCCCGGGTTCAATGCCATCAATTGCGTTTGAAATTTACTCTGAAAAGCTGCGCCCATTGCAGATGGTGTTGTTGCGTTAAATACATCTTTGTCTGCAGCAGTAACAAATACTGTATTGATAGCAGGCCTTCCCATCTGGTCGCCGCCCTGGTAATAAGTTGTTGCAGCAACAGGATCATCATTTTTACTGCAGGCTGTTAATATCAGTGTACTTCCTATCAGCAATGCTGAAAATAATTTTATATTCTTTTTCATTTTATAAATTTTAAAGGGTTAATTAAAGTTTCTTTTTTGTTTCTACCCATACATTCACTTTTCCACCGGTAACAGTACCCAATAATGTTTTAGGAACTTCTACTACAAGGCCCATTACATTTGTACCTGCGAAAGTATCAGACGCAAATCCTGGTCCTGAGCCTGCTGGCAAAAATCCTGTTGCCATACCGGCAATGATCTTTTTATATTGGTTCAGGTCAAAAAAGAACGGATCATCCCTTGGTCCTGCAAATACTTTGATACCTGTTGCACCTGTGCCTACTACCGGGGCAGCCGCACCATAAGCGGTAACTGCTACTGAAGCGGTAACAGCACCTTCAAGTTTGCTTCTAACGCCTGTTTCAGAAGGGGCAACAGGGCCATAGATATTCATTGAGTTTGTTGATGCATCGTAAATACCCTGCATAACAAGATCTTCTTTGGCATCGCCATTGGTATCAATGTTGAATTCGATCAGCGTATTGGGATCAAATTTTAAGGTAGCAGTTTCAGCAGGTGTGTGTAAACCCTGTGTGTTGGCTACAAATACAAGGTTGTTTGGATCGGCTGCACGGAAAACATACAGATCGGTAACATCAGTGGTTTGACTTGTTACAGCCGGGGCATCTTTGTGATCCGCTGCGAAAATGATTCCGCCTGTAACAACGGCTGCGGTAATAATACCTGTCAGCAATAGTTTTTTACTTTTCATTGTAGAGATTTTTTTGTTTGAGAATTGGTCGCTTCGGTTAATAAAGCATTTACAACCTCACTTACGGCGAAAGAAGAATGTTAGATTTATTTATGCTAAAGTTTTTTAAAAATGTCATCTTTATTACAGCGCTTTCAGTTTCATATTTACTTTTCTATTCCTGTTATCATCCTTAATTATTTTATATTTGAACAAGGATTGCAATATCCCGTAAACTTTATCAACCATATTAACTTTATAACTCTACCTCATGGCGCATTGGCTTATTAAATCAGAACCTTCGGTTTACAGCTGGGACCAGTTTGTAAAAGACAAACAGACTTTTTGGGATGGTGTACGTAACTATGCTGCACGCATTCATTTAAGGGCAATGAAAAAAGGGGAGGAGGTATTTTTTTATCACAGCAACGAAGGCATGGAAATAGTAGGCATTGCGAAAGTTTCAAAAGAAGCGTACCAGGATCCGACCACTAAAGAAGACTGGGCTGCAGTTGATTTCAAACCTGCTAAAAAATTAAAGAAACCGGTAACACTTGTACAAATGAAAGCAGACAAGCGACTGGCAAATATGGCGCTTATCCGTATCGGAAGATTATCAGTTTCCCCGGTAACAGACGAAGAATGGGCTGTTATCATGGAAATGGCCGGTGAAAAATAAACAGAACTATATTTTCTTTCTGTACGTATATCTTTTCAAAAACTATTTTGAAAAAAATAATAACCGCCATTGCTTTACTGGCAATCTTTAACTCCTGTACTAACAAAACCAGCCCTGTTGTTGACGGAATTTTTGTTGATAGCCTTATCAATAACTACAAACAATCGCAAAGCCAGCATTTAAATGAACAGAATTTAATTTTCTGGAAAAACAAATTAACAAGTGCTCCTGCAGGGTTTGTGGAAATGCAACAATATGCAGGAACACTTTCCGGCAGGTTTCATTTATATGGAGATATCTATGATCTTAAAAAGGCAGATAGTATCATGCGCTGGTTGAATATGACATTCAAAGAAAAGGACCCCGGAATTTTGAGAACCCTGGTCGGATATGCGATTACACAACATAAGTTTCCCGAAGCAAATGATTATGTGCAAAAGGCAAGGGCGATCGGCAGCGAAAAATATATTTCTGAAATGTTGAATTTTGATGTGGCTTTTGAAACCGGTCACATTCAAATGGCAAAGGATATTTTGAAAAGCCTGGTCAGCACCAATGAATATGGATATTTTTTCAGGCTTTCAAAGTATGAGCATATGGAAGGCCGGCTGGATAGTTCTATTGCCGCAATGAATAAAGCTTCACAACTGGCTGAAAACAGTATAAGCCTTAAACAGACCGCTATTTCCAATACAGCCGATCTATATATGCATGCTGCAGACGGTAAACACGCCAATGAATTATACATGCAGAGTATCAGGCTCGATGGAGCCGACCTGCATAGCATCATGGGTATTGGCTGGATCGCATTGGTACATGATAAAAATGATTCACTGGCAGAAAAAATATTCAAATTTGTACAAACCAGGACCAAATCACCGGAGGTTTTATTAAAACTTGCCCAGGTTGAAGAACAGCGTGCAGACAGTATGCAGGAAAAAAAATATGTTGATCAGTTCATCAGTATTGTTTCTGATTCTGCGTATGGCAATATGTACAATAAATACCTGATTGACTTGTACACGGGTTTCTTACAAGAACCTGCAAAAGCCGTTGCTATTGCTGAAAGGGAAATGCAGAACAGGACAACAGCCCAAACCTACAGTTGGTATGTATGGAGCCTTTTCAAAAATAATGAAAGAGAAAAAGCGTTGGCCCTGTACGATAAATATGTTTCAGGGAAACCTTTAGAAGGGCTTGAATTGTACTATATGGGCGTAATGATGAAGGAACTGAATAAAGGTTACAATGCGGATCAGTATTTTAAAGCGGCTTATAATAACCGTTATGACCTGAGCCCTGCAAAACAAAAAGCACTTAAAGCACTTATCGGTAATTAAATTTTCTTTCAGCTTCTTAAAGTCTTATTGTTTTAGTAGCTAAATTATTTACCACTAAGGCACAAAAGCACAAAATTTCACAAAGCAGGTTATCAGTTAGAAAAATATCCGTTGCACCGTCCAGAATGAAGCCACAACAGCAATAAGGATTGATAAAGGGATAACAACAACCTTCCTGTAGATCGGTTTATCACCCAGCCATTTTCCTACAAGCCAGTAAGCAGCAAGTATGATGGTAAGTTGCCCCAATTCAACACCCACATTGAACATGACAAGGGAACTTAAATAAGAGGTTTTGGGAAGTCCTAATTGCTGCAAAGCACCGGCAAAGCCCATTCCATGAACCAGTCCAAACAAAAACACCACCCCGATTCGGGATGCTTTTAATTTGGGCGAAAAGATATTTTCCAATGCAACATACATGATGGATAAGGCGATCAATGGTTCCACGATCTTTGAAGAAGGTTTGATCACATTGTACATGGCCAATCCAAGTGTAACAGAATGTGCCACTGTAAACGCCAGGGATTGCCACATGATCGGTTTCAGTTTCGGGCTTAACAAAAACAAACTCAGTACAAATAATATATGATCAAAACCCAATGGCAGTATATGTTGAAAACCTAATTTCAAATAAAGAACGGCAGCATCTCCTTTCGACATTTTCTCCAGGTCAAGCACAACATCATGCGCAAACACGGTATTACAACAAACTATTCCCAGTAAAAGGAAAGCAATTGTCTTTTTTGTGATCTCATTTCCTGCCTTCATCAGATATTTTTCCTTATCTACGAAATAAAATGATACTGAGTTTAACCTTCTTACTATGTCTCTATGTTCCTATGTGGCCAAACTGAACATTGAGTTCATTATGTCCCTATGTTCCTATGTGGTCAAACCGAAATGCAGAAAATAATTTTGTTCCTGTTTTGGCAACTCAAAAAACCTGATTGTATTTCATTTAACATTTGTTCCCGGTTACTTAGTTTATGTAAAATGTATCAACGAGCATCTAACAATTTAAACTCACTGTTATGAAAGCAAAACAATTTCTTGCCACACTTCTACTGATCTCCATTTTTATTTCCTGTAATAAAAAGAACAATGAAAAAGCTTTGGCCGATGGAAATGCTACACAGGACATGCTATTACAAACAATACCCGATAAACAAATTCCTTTAGGTTCATTGCAAACTCAGTCCACAGATTCAACTGTTCAAGAACCAACTGAACCTCAACAAAATCCAGCTGTCCCGAACCCTGACTGGGAAAAAAAGATCATCAAAACCGCAACGCTGAAACTCGAAGTTCCGGATCTTAAATTGTACAATGAGTCTGTTCATAAAACAATAAAGCAGTATGGTGGATACATTTCCCAGGAGGAACAGAATCTTACAGATGAAAAGTCTGAAACTGTTATGTCGATAAAAGTTCCGGTGGCCCAGTTTGAATCCATGATGGACGAGCTTCCTGCAAAAGATGTGAAAATTCTTGAAAGAAAAATTACCACAGATGATGTAACAGGAGAAGTAGTTGATATCAAATCGAGGCTTGAGGCCAAAAAAGAAATGCGCCTCAAGTATCTCGATTTCCTGAAACAATCCAAGAATATGAAAGAAGTATTGGAAGTACAGGAAGAGATAAACGGAATCCAGGAAGAAATTGAATCAGCCGCAAGCCGTGTGAATTATTTATCTCACCAGGCTGCTTTCAGTACGATCAATCTTACATTTTACCAGCCTGTTGCAGGTTTTAAACCCACAGACAGTAAACCAAATTTCTTTACAAGATTGACTGCCGCATTCAAATCTGGTGTTGACTGGTTTGCAGAACTTTTTATTGGATTAATGTCTTTGTGGCCATTTATTCTCATCTTAATTATTGCAGTGATACTTTTTAAAAGATCAAAACTCATGAAACCCGTTAAACAGAATGTGTAAATTGCAATATGAATAAAAAACACATTGTTGTATTGACAGGAGCGGGGATCAGTGCAGAAAGTGGTTTAAAAACTTTCCGCGACAGTGATGGATTGTGGATGGGATATAATATTGAAGATGTTGCCACACCCCGGGCATTTAAAAGAAACCCGCAACTGGTATTGGATTTCTATAATATGAGAAGAAAAGATGTGGCTGCAGCAAAACCAAATGCCGCACATGAAGGCATAGCCGCACTTGAAAAAGATTTCGATGTAACGATCGTAACACAGAATATTGATGACCTGCATGAACGGGCAGGCTCCACCAATGTGATGCACCTGCATGGAGAAATATTCAAAATGCGCAGTGTTGCAGATGAACAGTTGATCTCTGAAATAAGGGGAGATATAAACCTGGGAGATATGGCAAGTGATGGCGCACAACTTCGTCCGCACATTGTCTGGTTTGAAGAAGCAGTTCCCATGATACCGGCAGCAGCGGCGATGATGATGCAGGCAGATATTTTTGTATTGGTTGGAACTTCATTACAGGTTTATCCTGCAGCGGGATTGATAGATTATGTTGGGGAGGATGTTCCTAAATATATCATTGACAAAAAGATCCCGCCAGTAAACCGCTATCAGAATATTATTCCAATAGAAAGATCCGCAACAGAAGGAGTGGGAGAGTTGCTGAAGATCTTAGTGCCTTAGCGCCACTGCGGTTAAATTTTTACCGCGAAGGCGCCGGGGCGCAAGGCATTATAAAGTAGTTCTTGTTTCAACAAACTCAACACCGTAATTCTTTAGTTCTTCCAGCACAGGTTCATAAATTTCTTTGATAACAGGAATGTGCAGGCCTGTGAGGTTGATCTTTCCATTCAGTATTAGTTTTGCGGCTATGCCAAGTGGTAAGCCAACCGTTTTTGCCATAGCAGTGTGAATACTGTCATCGCCTTTTACCAACAATGAACTGTGAATGGAATTTTTTGTATTACCAGATGTGTACTCAATTTCATGAAGCATTACGATCATGTCTTTATCTGTTGGCTTCAATGCTAATTTTTTTTCCAGGGCAAACTGTAAAACATCTGCTGCAGAGCATTTTCCTTTATTGATCATTGTTTCAGCATCGTCCATTCCAAGGTAGAAAAGTTGCTTCAGTGTAAGGTTTGCTTCATGCATTTTGATGGCAACAGCACTTGTGGCAATATTTTTTACATCATCCAGTTCCACATTTTTAAGGCCGCCATCTTCATCAACGATCATAAAATTATCAACAGGTTCTTCGCCTTCCATCCTGGCTTCTTCTTCAGCTTCCATTATTTTCATCAGGTTTTCAAGCAGGGATTTTGTCTGGGCAAAACGTTCGGTTAGTTTTTCTTCCAGCCAGTCGCCAAAACCATTCTTAGCAAGGTGTTCCTTAAAAAAATCGTGCAATGATTTATCATCAGTATCATACTCAACATCTTCATTTGTAAGTTTCAGTTCTATCACATTTTTCCAGCCATACATAAAATCTGGATAGCGCAAAGTAGTGCGTATGAATGTTTCAGCTTCATGCAGACCATACAGGTCAATGTAAGGCAAACTGTTCCTGTTGGGGTAATAACTCAGCACCGGCACTTCTTCATCTCCTGTAATTACTTTCCTTTCGGCATCAAACAATACTTCATATGTTTCAGTGATCTCTTTTCCATCCTGTTTATAAATAGCCCCTGCTTTTCCTGCTAAAACAACATTTCTTGGGTTCCAGGTAATTTTATAATGCCAGGGATTGTCATCACTTTCTGGTGCAACCAATCCGCCGCAATGGCTTTTAAATGAATTCACCACTGCACCGGAATCTTTGATCTCATCAAGCAATTGCATGGCGCTCATGTGATCGATGCCCGGATCCAGTCCCATTTCGCATAGGAATAAAAGGCCTTTGTCTTCAAGGGATTGCTGCAATGCCCTTATCTCATCATCGGCATAGGAAGCTGTTAACAAATTTTTACTATACTCAATGCAATCTTTGGCAATTAAAATATGCAGGAAAGGGGGCATCATGGAAATCACGATATCCGACTTTGTAATAAGTTCACGTCGCTTTTTTTCATCCTTAATATCCAGTTCAACCGCCTCAGAAGCTTTGTGAAGTTTTGTCTTTTCTTCTATAAGTTTTTTATTGGCATCAGCAACTATGACTTTCCAGTTATTTTCTGTGGATTGGGCAAGTAAATAATCAATCAACACAGAAGCCGATTTTCCGGCGCCAAACAATACGATATTTTTCAAAATTCCTTATTTTTTTCGGCAAGTTAGCGTATTGCCACGAAGGCGCAAAGCCGCAAAGAATAACCGGTTTAGACAATTTTATATTTTTTCTTCGTGTCTCAGCGCTTTAGCGGTTATGTATTCAAAACAACTTCTCCACATATTAACTTTTTTTGTGTAAAACATTCCCCAAAAAAGCCTGTTTTTGCTGTTCAGAAACCACTTAAAAAAGTTACCTTCGCAGCCTATAAAATTATATGGAAAATCAGGAAAATTTAGACGGAAGTAACCTCAATAACCGCGGTAAAATAATACCCGTAAATATTGAGGAACAAATGAAGACCTTTTACATCGATTACTCTATGAGTGTGATCGTAGGACGTGCCTTGCCCGATGTAAGAGATGGCCTTAAACCTGTTCATCGCCGGGTGCTTTACGGAATGAATGAACTCAGTAATTCAAGTAGCAAACCTTATAAAAAATCTGCCCGTATCGTAGGAGAGGTGATGGGTAAATACCATCCGCATGGTGATTCATCCATTTACTTTACCATGGTGCGTATGGCACAGGAATGGTCAATGCGCTATAAGATGATCGACGGGCAAGGTAACTTCGGTAGCCAGGATGGAGATCCACCGGCTGCCATGCGTTATACCGAGGTTCGCCTGGAGAAATTTGCAGAAGCCATGATGGAAGACATCGATAAGGAAACGGTTGATTTCGGATTGAACTTCGATGATTCATTGAAAGAACCTACGGTGTTGCCTACACGTGTGCCGCAATTGTTACTGAACGGTAGTAGTGGAATCGCAGTTGGTATGGCCACGAATATGATGCCGCACAATCTTTCAGAAGTGGTGGATGGCTGTATCGCTTATATTGATAACAATGAAATTGAAATTGACGAACTGATCACCCATGTGAAAGCACCTGATTTCCCAACGGGCGGTATCATCTACGGTTTCTCCGGCGTAAAAGCTGCCCTGCATACAGGAAGGGGAAGGGTAGTTGTTCGTGGTAAAACGAATATTGAAACGGATAGCCGTGGTAAAGAAAAGATCGTTATCACTGAAATTCCATACCTGGTAAACCGTGATGAACTTACTCAAAAGATCGGCGACCTGATCAATGACAAAGTGATCGAAGGTATCAGCGATGTGAACAATGAAAGTAATAACAAGGAAGGAACACGTATCGTTGTTGAACTGAAAAGGGAAGCGGTTGCCCAGGTGATCGTTAACCAGTTGTATAAATATTCCGACCTGCAGACTTCATTCGGTATCAATAACGTGGCGTTGGTGAAGGGAAGGCCGAAAATTTTAAACCTGAAACAACTGATCGCTGAGTTCGTTGATTTCAGGCATGAAGTTGTTGTAAGGCGTACGCAATTTGAATTGCGCAAGGCTGAAGAAAGAGCACATATTTTAGAAGGTTATATCATTGCATTGGATAACCTGGATGCCGTTATCAAACTGATCCGTGAAAGTGCTACTCCAAATATTGCACAGGAAGGATTGATGACCAATTTCGGCATGAGCGAGATACAGGCAAAAGCAGTATTGGAATTGCGCCTGCAGCGTTTAACAGGAATGGAGATCGATAAGATCCGTGAAGAACATGCAGAGATCATGAAACTGATTGGAAGGTTGAAAGAAATCCTGGCAAATGAAAGCCTGCGTTTCGAGATCATCAAAACTGAATTACTTGAAGTAAAAGCCAAGTTTGGTGATGCACGTAAATCTGAGATTGTTTATGCAGATGATGAGATCGACATGCTTGACCTTATTGAAGAAGAAGATGTGGTGGTAACAATATCACACATGGGTTATATTAAAAGAACTTCGGCTACGGAATACCGTCAGCAACGACGCGGCGGACGTGGATCTAAAGGAAGCAGCACCAGGGAAGAAGATTATATCGAACATTTATTCGTGGCATCTACACACCATACCTTGCTATTCTTTACAGAAAAAGGAAAATGTTTCTGGTTGAAGGTTTACCAGATACCGGAAGGTGACAGGACAAGTAAAGGAAGAGCGATCCAGAATATGGTACAGATACCGCCTGATGATAAAGTAAGGGCGATCATTGATGTGAAGAATTTTGACGATGCAGAATACGTGAACAATCACTACATCGTATTGTGTACGAAAAAAGGGACCATCAAAAAAACTGACCTGAAAGATTTCAGCCGCCCAAGACAGAATGGTATTAACGCTATCAATATCATTGATGGTGACCAGTTGCTTGAAGCGAAATTAACAGATGGCAATTGCGAGATCATGATGGCGGTGAAAAGCGGAAGGGCGATTCGTTTCCCTGAAGCGAAGGTTCGCCCTACAGGCCGTGGTGCCATTGGGGTAAGCGGTATTGAGGTAGATGATGAAAATGATGAAGTAGTTGGAATGATCTGCGTTAATAAAGAAGACAAGACCAAAACGGTACTGGTAGTAAGCGAGAAAGGTTATGGTAAACGTACATTCCTGGATGATCCTGAATCAAATGAAGCCAACTACCGCATCACAAACCGTGGTGGTAAAGGGGTTAAGACGATCAATGTAACGCCAAAAACAGGTGGATTGGTTGGATTGCTCGCAGTAACGGAAAAAGAAGACCTGATGATCACCTGCGTATCGGGCATTACGATCCGTATGGCGGTTAACCAGATCAGTGAGCAGGGGCGTGCAACACAGGGTGTAAAACTGATCAAGGTGGATGAAGGAGATGAAATTGCAGCAATAACACAATTGGATGAAAAGGAAGAGGAGCTGGATGAAACAGTTTCTGCTGCTGATTCAGAACCAATAGCCGGAATTGCAGACACAACTCCGGAAACAGATGAAACATCACCTGAAGACGAAGACAATACTGAAGTGTAAATATTTCAAATTGACTATTTAGTTAAAATGGCTGCCTGTTGGTGGCCATTTTATTTTTCAGCAATGGCTAAAAATATTTTACAGGCATTGGTGCGGTTATGAACATCCAGTTTTCTGTAAGCATTTTTCAGGTGCTTTTTAACTGTATTGATGGAGATATTATGTTCATCGGCTATTTCTTTATACATCTTGCCATCACAGATAGGGGTCAGGGTTTTTATTTCGGCTTTACTTAGTAATGTAGACATTGGTGGTTTCAGGATTTAAGATTTGTTATCAATAATTTTTTTTGCAGCGTCTTGTGACATGCCTTTCACATGTATCAGGTAAAGAAGTTCTTCTTTTTTAGTCAGTGATTGCATTTGTCTCACCTTAAGGATCACATTGGCAATGCCAGGGATTGTATTGGAAAAAATATATTTTTTTTTAGGAGGCATGTGGTTTTTCATGGATAAACTGTCATTTATAGTGCCAGCAATCAGTGTATTTAAATAAAACAGCCGCTTCATATAGAACCAGGCTTGTTAAATAAGACCTGCAACGGCCATCTTGTGATTTTCCGGCAGTTATGGCTGTTTAAATAAACATGTGACTGCCAAATGATGTAAGTTTCTTTAAGTAAAATGAAAACAGGGAAAATAAAAAAGCCCCTGATGGGGGCTAAAGAGAATTTTAAAGCGGGATGCCTTATTGCAGCCAAAATAATACCCGGATTTGATTTTTCGCAGAATTTGAGGTGAAATATGGTTATTTATCGGTTAATGTTCCTGTATTCAGGCCAATCGGTCGCAATTCATGCCCAAAACTGGCCAATATAATACACATAAACAGCATATCATCCGCTTTGTATAACAGGAAGGTCGGGCCGATACATATCTTTATTTCCATAAATTAAAAAAATGGATATCACATACCCACACATAATTGAGAATTGCATTGGTGAAAAATTAATATTCCTGAGAGTTGAAAATGAACCGGGAGGAGATAAGATCATCGTTGAAAACTATGTGTCCCCGGGAACTGGACCTGTAATGCATACACATTGGTTGCAGGATGAAGCCTTAACGGTAAAAGAAGGGCGGCTGGGTTACCAGGTGCTGGGACAGCCAAAACAATATGCAAATAAAGGAGAGACTGTTATTTTCAAAAAAGGCACCCCACACAGGTTCTGGAATGACGGTGAGGATGTACTGCACTGCGACGGCTGGCTAAAGCCTGCCAATACCATTGTTTTTTATCTCAGTTCAATTTATGCAGCACAGAATAAATCGGGTAAGGCACAACCAGAAAGGTTTGACGCAGCATACCTGATCAAACGTTATTCGGCAGAATATGATATAGCCGAAATTCCGGGATTTGTGAAGAAGACCATTATTCCCATTACATATTATATAGGAAAACTATTTGGAAAATACAAGCATTTCAAGAATGCGCCTGAGCCTGTAAGAAACTGATGAAATAAAAAAGGGGCCGCTGTAGAAACAGTACCCCGCTTTAAATCCAATATCCTATTGAAAAACCGATGCAAAGATGCGGTTGTTATTTTTGATAAGTGTTACAGTATTCGGTCTATTACTTACAGAATTCACATAAAAAAGGATCTTCGCTCTGGGGTGGCAAGGGAGCATTTAAAATGGTTTTATCCTCGTGCCTGTTTAACATAACATTAATTATAAGGCAAATAAATAATCTTATGATAAGCTATCAGAGCGGCTCCGGTATTATATGGTACCTTCGTGACATGATACAGGTGGATAACATTACAGAGAACATACTTGGGAAATTAAATATTAAAGCGCTGAACCCGATGCAGCTTGCAGCCATTGAAGCTGTAAAACAAAACGACGAGATCATTTTATTGTCGGCCACAGGCTCTGGCAAAACCCTGGGATTCCTGATCCCGCTATTACAATCACTGGATCCTGCGGTTAAAATGATCCAGGCTTTGATATTGGTTCCTTCACGAGAACTTGCCCTGCAGATCGAAGACGTTTTGAAAAAGATCCAGACCGGTTACAAGATCACCAGTTGCTACGGCGGCCACAAAAGGGAAATTGAAGAAAATAACCTGGTACAGCCGCCTGCGATCATTATTGCAACGCCGGGCCGCATGTGCGATCATATACGCCGCAAAAATGTGGACCTTTCCGTAACCCGTTTCCTGGTGATGGATGAATTTGATAAGATCCTTGAACTCGGTTTTCTCGAAGAAATGCAATTCGTACTTCAGTCAATTCCCGATGCTAAAAAAAGAATGCTAACCTCCGCAACCTTTGCCGTTGAAATTCCTTCATTTGTAAAAATGAATAATGCCGTCAGCCTGAATTTTTTGACTGCATCCACTAACAAACCCGAAGCACTTACCATTAAGATCGTACATTCTCCTGATAACGATAAACTGGAAACGCTTTTTAAACTGATATGTTATTTAAAGAATACCTCCACCATCATATTCTGCAATCACCGCGATGCTGTTGAACGCACCAGCAATTATTTATCTGATAAAGGGATCGTCAATGTTTTTTATCATGGCGGCATGGAACAGCATGACCGTGAAGTTGCATTGGTAAAATTCAAGAATACAAGTTCGGATGTACTGGTTACAACCGACCTGGCCAGCCGCGGGCTTGATATTGCCAATATCAGGAGTATCATTCATTATCACCTGCCGGCAACTGAAGATGCATTTGTGCACCGCAATGGCCGTACAGCACGTATGGATGCAACAGGGAATGTATATATTATCATCAATCCTGAAGAAGAAATTCCACCATATGTTGCCGGTACTACAGAGGAACTTGAAATTACTGCTGAACAATTATTACCGGAAAAACCGAAATGGAGTACATTATTTATTGCAGCCGGGAAAAAAGACAAGATCAATAAAATTGATATCGTTGGATTTTTATCAAACAAAGGAAATCTAAAAAAAGATGAGATCGGTTTGATCGATGTGAAGGATTTCTCTTCTTTTGCCGCAGTAAGAAAATCAAAAGTTGGTAATGTACTCGAACTGATCAAGAATGAAAAAATAAAGAACAAAAAGGTGAAGATCGCCATTGCGAGATAATTTTTCTAGAGTTTACAACTGTTTTATATAGTTTATACCTTTCAAAAAAAGTGTAAACTATATAAACTCTATTCCTCCTTTTTCAACTCCCCGATATCATCAATAAGCCTTTCCATTTCCAACGGCAATGTACCGTTATAAACCCCACGGATCCTTCGTTGCCTGTCAACCAAAATAAAATTTTCTGTGTGAAGGAATTCATTGCCGGCCTGGTAATAACCAATGGTATCGCCGGCATAATACTCTTTTTTTGCAAGCCTGTAAATATCATCCTTATTGCCGGTTAGTAAATGCCATTTGCCACTGATCACTCCCCTTTCGGTTGCATATTTTTTTAAAACCGGCACACTGTCCATTTCTGGTGTAACCGAATGTGACAGCAGTAAAATATCCGGATCATTTTTAAATTTTTCCTGCAATGTTCCCATATTGGTTGTCATTTTCGGACAAATACTGCCACACCTGGTAAAAATAAAATCTGCTACATAGATCTTCCCATCCACATCTTTTTCTGTTACCGTTTTATTATCCTGGTCTGTAAATGAAAATGACGGTATTGTATGAATAGCTGAATATGAAGGATCATTTTTTGCGATCCACTCAGGAGTAAAATCCGGTTTATTGATAAAGGGTAAAGATAAAGTTGAAGGTTTTGTTTTGCATGAAACCATTGTGATTAAAAAGATCAATATGATATTCTTAGAAATGCTCATTTTTTTGTTATTTTTTTACCACTGATTCACTGATATTTTAATTCGTGTAATTCGTGCCTCTAATTCGT
>Ga0209023_10003691_pt1 | contig 18016 bp, 21 predicted proteins | sample LakOneMetagenome_FD_187468 | JGI IMG/M metagenome (GOLD analysis project Ga0209023, IMG submission 187468) | Freshwater and sediment microbial communities from Lake Erie, Canada (SPAdes) (version 2) | ecosystem: Environmental > Aquatic > Freshwater > Lentic | place: Lake Erie, Canada... | reverse complement strand
CTACTGGGACAGGACCCCGCACGCCGCGAAGCAAATCGATAAGTGGTCGAGCGCAAAAGGCGAGTTCGTGAAGCGCGCCGCGTTTGCGCTGATGGCGAGTTGCGCGTTGCACAAGCACAGCACGGACGCTGATCAGCTCAAGGGGCTGAAGCTGATTGAGCGTGAGGCGCACGATGAGCGCAACTTCGTAAAGAAGGCGGTGAGTTGGGCGCTACGCGCGATCGGCGGCAAGGGCAGCCCAAAGCTTAGAACCGCGGCGCGTGAGCTGGCTAAACGCTTGGCAGCGTCGGACAATTCAAGCGAGCGCTGGGTCGGCAAGGATGCGTTGCGCGAGTTCAACAAGAAGGATGCGTCATGATTAAGAAAGTCGCGTTCACGATGCTGGGGATGACCGACGTCGCGCGGGCGCGCAAGTTTTACGAAGAGACGCTGGGGCTGACCGCTGGGCTCGCAGGCGGCAAGGGCGACCAGTGGTACATCGAATATGATTTGCCAGAGGGCGGGTGCATCGCGCTCTCGAGCTTCGGCAACAAGCCGGGGCCTGGAAGCACATTGGCGCTGGAGGTCGAGGATCTTGACGCACTCATGGAGTGCCTGAAGGCGGCGGGCGTGGAATTCAAAGCGGGCGTCATTCCCGGACCGCATTGCCGAATGGCGCCATGCAGTGATTCAGAGGGAAACCCTCTGCTGCTGCATCAACTCAATCCGAAGTAACTTAGTTCTCGCTGGGCAGCGCGCCGCGCAGCGTGTCGGCGCCGATGTGCGCGCCGTGAAACTCTTCAGTGCCAGGAGCGCCGGTCGCGCCGATTGGAATGGACTCGGCTTGCGGGCCCAGATGTTCCGTATTGGCGCAGGCCGCCAAGCTCATGATCGCGAAAGCGAGCGCGACCAGAACGGCGAGAAAGGCGTAGCTTTGTTGCGCCATGGGGCGTCCCTTGTTTTGTTTGGGACGCCCGCTGCAATGGTTGGGCCGGAATTAACTCACTTGCCGTTTGGCCCGCCGAAGATCGCGGCCGGCGCGCCGTAGCGCTGAGCCCAATCAGCGTAAGCGACATCGGTGGGGCCGACGACGAAGTCGGTGACTGTCCAAGCGTTGTTCTGTTTGTGCAGGAGGGCGTAGGTGGTGCCGTTGCCGTCGAGCACGCCGTCGCGCGCGCGCTGGGCGTAGTGGGTTTGCGACCAGTCGAGAGCTGCGCCCTCCGGAGACCACGGCTGCGCGACGATGAAGGCCCAGTCGCCTTCGCTGTGGTCGCTGGTGATGGTGAATTTCACCGGGACACCAATGTCGCCCGCTGCGCGCTGCGCCAGAGCGTCGGCCATCGCGCGTTGTTCAGGCGTCGGCTCGATGATTTGAGTTTCGCTGCCTGCTGCGGGCGCTTCGCCTTTGGGTTGTTCATGTGAGGGTGGCGAACAGGCGGCGGCTAAAAGCGCGGCGGCCAAGATCAATTTCCGCATCAAGAGCCGGACTCCGACTTCTCTTTGAGATTCTTTTCGAGCCAATGGATCGAATAGTCGCCGTTGATGACGTCCGGCTCGTTCATCAAATCGCGGAAGAGCGGCAGCGTGGTGTCGACGCCGGTGATCACCATTTCGTTCAGCGCGCGCCGTAGGCGCATCAGGCATTCGGCGCGGTCGCGGCCGTGGACGATGAGTTTGCCGATGAGCGAGTCATAGTTCGGTGGAATGGCGTAGCCGGCGTAGATGGCGCTATCTAAGCGCACGCCGAGACCGCCGGGCGGGTGATAGCCGGTGATGCGGCCCGGAGACGGGCGGAAAGTACGCGGGTCTTCAGCGTTGACGCGGCACTCGATGGCGTGGCCGTTGAACTTCACGTCTTCCTGCTTGACCGAAAGCTCGGCGCCGTCGGCGATGCGGATTTGCTCGCGCACCAGATCGAGGCCGGTGATCATCTCCGTGACCGGATGCTCGACCTGCAGACGCGTGTTCATCTCGATGAAGTAGAACTCGCCGTCTTCGTAGAGATATTCGATGGTGCCGACGCCGAGATAGCCGAGCTTCTGAATGGCCTCGGCCGTGATGCGTCCGATGCGGGCGCGATCTTCGGGATTGAGCGCCGGGGAGGGCGCCTCTTCGAGCACCTTTTGGTGGCGGCGCTGCAGCGAGCAATCGCGTTCGCCCAGATGGATGACGTTGCCGTGGCTGTCGGCGACGATCTGGATTTCGATGTGACGCGGGCGCGTCAGATACTTCTCCATGTAAACTTCGTCATTGCCGAACGCCGCCTTGGCCTCGGCGCGCGCGGTGGAGAAAGCCTCAACGATTTCGTCTTCGCTGCGCGCCACTTTCATGCCGCGGCCACCGCCACCGGCGGCGGCTTTGATCAGCACCGGGTAGCCGATCTCTTTGGCGTTTCTCTTCGCGTCCGCTTCAGTGGCGACACCGCCGTCTGAGCCGGGCACGACCGGCATGCCGGTGTCGATGGCCGCTTGTTTGGCGGCGATCTTGTCGCCCATCAGCCGGATGTGTTCGGCGGTGGGGCCGATGAAAGTCATGCCGTGCTGAGTGACGATCTCGGCGAACTTGGCGTTCTCGGAGAGAAAGCCGTAGCCGGGGTGGATGGCTTGCGCGCCAGTGATCTCGGCAGCGGCGATGATCGACGGCACGTGCAGATAGCTTTTCTGCGCGGGTGGGGGGCCGATGCACACGCTCTCATCGGCAAGGCGCACGTGCATGGCGTCGGCGTCGGCAGTCGAATGCACCGCGACCGTGGAGATGCCCATCTCTTTGCAAGCGCGGTGAATGCGCAGCGCGATCTCGCCGCGATTGGCGATGAGGATTTTATCGAACATTACTCGATGATCACCAGCGGCTCGCCGTATTCGACGGGCTGGGCGTCGGCGACGAGGATGGCGATGATCTTGCCCGCGCGTGGCGCGGGGATCGGATTGAAGGTCTTCATGGCTTCGACGACCATCAGCGTCTGATTGGCGGTGACGGTGTCGCCCACTTTGATAAAGGGCGGCGCACCGGGTTCAGCAGAAAGATAAGCGGTGCCGACCATCGGGGAAGGCACGGCGCCAGGATGTGATGCAGCGTCAGCAGCAGGCGCCGATGCAGCGGCAGGCGCAGGCGCAGCAGGCGCCGGCGGCGCGAGTGCAGGGGCCGGCATCGGCGCGGACGAGACGACGTGCGTGTGCATCGCCGGCGCCATCACCGGCGATACCGCCGTGCGCGCCAAACGCAGACGCATATCGCCGCGCTCAATTTCAATCTCGGTCAGACCCGTCTCGGCCAACACATTGGCGAGTTCGCGCACGAAGTCCGCATCGATCGCTTGCGGGCTCTTCGGCGGCGGCGGCGGCGCGACCGGCACGCGCGCGGCGGCCTTCTTCGCGGGCACTCGTGCAGTCTTCTTTTTCTTCACGCGTTTTGACCTTCATTCGCGATCAGCGCAGCCGCTTCGATCGCAAGCAGATAAGAGTTCGCGCCAAACCCGGCGATGACGCCCTTTGCGGCTTGGCCCACTAAGGAAACGTGACGAAAGTCCTCGCGCGCCGCGGGGTTGGAGAGGTGCGTCTCGATCACGGGGGTTCCGATGGCCTTGATCGCGTCATGTAAGGCGACCGAGGTATGGGTGTAGGCGCCGGCGTTTAGAACAACCGCAGCGGCTTTGTCTTTAGCCTCCTGCAGCCAGGTCACCAGTTCGCCCTCGATATTCGACTGGCGGAAGACGACGGTGCGGCCGAATTCGGCGGCGCGCTTGGCGCAGGCGGCCTCGATCTCGGCCAGGGTGGTGTGGCCATAGATATGCGGCTCGCGCGTACCCAACAGATTGAGGTTGGGGCCGTTTAGCACGTAAATCGGTTTTCCGTCCGGCATCGTCCCTTGCGCGGGTTGGGAATGGGGGCTTCCGTTGAACCCTGGCTCAGGGGGTTCTAAGTCGGGGCGGATAGGAAGGCCTATGCGTCTGACGGTCAATGGAGAAACGCGCGAGGCGCCCGATTCGGCGACGCTGGCGGAGCTGCTCGCCTGCCTGGGGATCGACGGGCGGCGCGTAGCCGTCGAGCGCAACCGCGAAATCGCGCCGCGATCACAGTGGGGCGAGATCGCGCTGGCTGAGGGCGATGCGCTGGAGATCGTGCAGTTCGTGGGGGGCGGGTGATGGGCACCCTCCAAACACTAACCGTTCTTCTCTTGGTATCGGCGACGACGGCTTGCTTTTCTTCGGGCACAAAGGTCACAAATGGGTCGCCACGGCAGGGCGAAATAGGTTCTGACACGATAGCTGCGATTGAAGCGCGTGTGAGTATGCCAAGCAACGCTGCGCCGCTACGAGCATACAATCGCTACTACGCGTACGAACGCATCGGCGAAAGAAACGTCATCCATGGGGTTTTTCTATCGCGCCACCTGTTCGGTGACACGGCGCGCTTGGGGATGGAGAGCGTGCCCGGACAGCCAAACGTATTCGTCGGTGGCTCCGAAAACCTTCCGATAATCGCCGACGGCGGATGTGCCGTCGTGACAATCTTTTTTGACCCGGCATCATCGCAGCTCGTTCCGATTGAACAGGGTCCCGGGGATCGGCAAACAACCGTTTGCAATGGTATTGGCTAGGACCACCATGACCGCCGAACCTCTCACCATTGCCGGCAAGCCCTACGCGTCGCGCCTCATCATCGGCACGGGCAAGTACAAGACTTACGCCGAGAACGCCGCGGCGCTTGAGGCGTCTGGTGCGGAGATCGTCACGGTCGCGGTGCGGCGGGTGAATTTGAGCGATCCGACGAAAGAACGGCTCACCGATCATATTGATCCGAAGAAAGTGACGTTCCTGCCGAACACGGCGGGCTGCTTCACGGCGGATGAAGCGCTGCGCACGCTGCGGCTCGCGCGCGAAGCGGGTGATTGGAAGCTGGTGAAGCTCGAAGTGCTCGCCGACCAGAAGACGCTTTATCCGGACATGGAAGAGACGCTCGCCGCCGCCAAGGTGCTGGTGGCCGAGGGCTTCCAGGTGATGGTCTATTGCAGCGACGATCCGGTGTTCGCGCGCAAACTGGAGGACGCGGGCTGCGTGGCGGTCATGCCGCTGGGGTCGCTGATCGGCTCAGGGCTCGGCGTGCAGAACCCGGTAGGCATTCGGCTGATCGTCGAGCAGGCGCGCGTGCCGGTGATTGTCGACGCCGGCGTCGGCACTGCGAGTGATGCGGCGGTGGCGATGGAATTGGGCGTCGACGGCGTGCTGATGAACACCGCCATCGCCGAAGCCAAAGACCCCGTGCGCATGGCGCGCGCGATGAAGCACGCCGTGATCGCCGGACGCGAAGCGTATCTGGCGGGGCGGATGGGGAAGAAAAAGTACGCCGATCCAAGCTCGCCGCTGGGTGGGCTGATTTAGCCGCAAACGGTTCTACGTCCGCGCCATTGCGCCTTGGCGTACCGCATCCTATCGCTGGGACGAGAGTCGGGGAGGTTCGGATGCCATCATTTCTTCGCGCGGCTGGGTTTGCTGTTATCGCGCTGATCGCGGCGTGTTCGCAGCCTGCTGCGCCGGCGAGCGGAACGCCCGCGGCCAGTGCGACCGCGCCGGCGCAAGCGGTGCTGGATGTGTTGACGCCGGTGGTTTCCGCTGAGATCGGCAAGCCGGTGTCGCTGCAGGCGACGACGTCGAACGTCACCGCCGACTGGGCCTACATCGTCGCGCAGCCGCGCAACGCCGATGGCTCGGCGATCGATTGGTCAAGCACCAACATGGCCAGCGCGCACGAGAACGGCGCGATGGACGATAGTGGCGCGGTGCACGCACTGCTGCACAAGGAAAACGGCGTGTGGGTGGTGGTCGAGCACGTGGTCGGCGCGACCGATGTGGCTTGGGAGAATTGGGCGTCAGCGCACGGCGTGCCGGCGGGCGTGGTGGACGTGCCGGCGGCGCCGGCGCCGTGATGCGCCAACCCTAACCCTCTCTCATCTCGCGGAGAGAGGACGACGACGCCCAATCCTGCAAGTCTGTTAGCGCCCGCTCCGCTAGCGCGAGCTTCTTCGCCCGTCCGCGCTCTTCGCCTTTGAGCTTCTTCCCGTCCGCGCCATGCGTTGGCGCGGCGATCTCCGGGAAGAGGCCGAAGTTTACGTTCATGGGTTGGAAGGAGCTTTTGCCGTCGGTGATGTGGCCTCCGGTGACGTGAGCTAAGAGCGCGCCGAGCGCGGTGGTGGGGGGCGGCGGTGCGAGCGCTGTCCCCAAACGCTCCGCTGCAGCGAAGCGGCCGGCGAGCATGCCCATGGCGGCGCTTTCAACGTAGCCTTCAACGCCCGTCACTTGGCCCGCGAAGCGCACGCGCGGTTCGGCTTTCAAGCGCAGCGTTGCGTCCAACAGCTTCGGCGAATTCAAGAACGTGTTGCGATGAATGCCGCCGAGGCGTGCGAAGCGGGCGTCGCGGAGGCCGGGGATCATGCGGAAGATTTCTTCCTGCGCGCCATATTTGAGCTTGGTCTGGAAGCCGACCATGTTGAAGAGCGTGCCGAGCTTGTTGTCTTGGCGCAGCTGCACGACCGCGTAGGGCCGCTTGCCGACGCGCGGATCCAAGAGCCCGACAGGCTTCATCGGTCCGAAGCGCAACGTCTCCGGTCCGCGCTCCGCCATGACTTCGATCGGCAGACAGCCTTCAAAGTAGGGCGTGTTCTTTTCCCATTCTTTGAATTCAGTTTTGGCGCCAGCGTTGAGCGCGTTGATGAACGCTGTGTACTGCGCCTCATCCATCGGGCAATTGACGTAAGCCGCCTTGTCGCCGCCGGGGCCTTCCTTATCGTAGCGCGATTGCTTCCAGGCGATGTCAAAATCGATGGAGTCCGCATGCACGATGGGCGCGATCGCGTCGAAGAAGGCGAGGGAGTCTTCGCCGGTGAGGTTGCGGATAGAGTCCGCGAGCGCAGGCGAGGTGAGGGGGCCAGTTGAGAAGATCACGCTCTCATCGTCGCTCGCCAGCAACGCATCCAGCGAGCGCACCTCGCCGCGCTCGACTGTGACTAGCGGATGCGCCGTCAGCGCAGCCGTCACCGCGTCGCTAAACACATCGCGATCCACCGCCAGCGCGCTTCCAGCTGGCACCTGCGCCGGCACGGCACTCGCCATCACCAACGAACCAAGCCGCCGCATCTCCTCGTGCAACAACCCCACTGCATTCCCGCGCCAATCGTCTGAGCGGAACGAATTGGAGCAGACAAGTTCCGCGAACTTGTCGGTATGGTGTGCGTCGGTCTTCACCAGGGGCCGCATTTCGTGCAGCACAACCGGAACGCCAGCGTTCGCGAGCGCCCAAGCGGCTTCCGAGCCGGCCATGCCGCCGCCGACGATGTGAACAGGTTTCATCCCGACCACATGCCGCGCCGCGTCGAGCGCTTCAAGTCTCGCCGCACACGTGCTTTCCATGCATAAGGCCGCCTCGAGGGAAAACATGCCGGTTCAGTCTCAGCTCTCCATTCGCGACGCCGTGGGCGGCGCGCTGCGCTTTGTCAGGGAAGACTGGCAGTTTGTGCTCGCGGTCGCTGGGTGCGCCGCGCTTGCGCAAGGTCTGGTGCTGGCGCTGGGACCGAGCCTGATATGGATGGTGGCATTGATCGTGGTGTTGATCACGGCGCATACGGCGCTCGCGAGCGGCGCGCTGGGGCTGCCGCGTCCATTCTTCGACCGATTGCCCGGCGACAGCGCGCGCGTCGCGGCGGCGATGACGATGATTGGATTCTTCCTGGGCATCATTTTCTTGATGCTGACCTTCGTGGCGATGAGCATCCTCATCTCGCCGTACGAGACGCAGGTGAAAGCGGCCGGCGAAAACCAAGCCGCGCTGCAGGCCATCATCCAACGCGCGATCGAGGGCCGTCCAGAGGTGATCACAATCATCATGGCCGTCGGCGCGGCGATTGTGTTCGGGCTGACGACCAGATTTTATCTCGCGGCGCCTGCCACAATCGATCGCCGGCGTGTCACTGTGTTCGAGAGCTGGAAGATGACGCGCGGTAATTTCCTGCGCATCGCCGGTGCGCGGCTGCTCTTGCTGACACCAGCGTTCATTTTCGCCAGCGCGCTGCAGTCGCTGGTTTCAATCGCGTTGCAGACGCCGGTGAACGATCCGGTGGTGATGTTGCAGTATGCAAGCGGAAATCCGCTTGGTTTTGCCGGGTTTTATACGCTCGGTCTTTTTCTCCAGATCGCGATTTTCTCGGCGTTGGAGGCGGCCTTGTCGGCGAGGCTTTACCGCGCTTTGAGCGCGAGCCCGGTGCGATAGCCGCAAACGCCTCGACGGACTCACGCCCCTCCGCTAAACCGCGCCTCCCCATGGCCCAATCGCGCCCCTACGTCGCTGCTCTGCTGCGGCTCGCCGGCCCTGTCGCGCTCGCGCGGCTCGGGATCATTGGCATGGCGATCGCCGACGTAGTGGTGGTGGGACAACTCGCGCCAAACGAACTGCCGCATCAGGCTTTGGGCTGGGCGCCGACTGCCGTGTTTCTGGTCTCCGCCATTGGCTTGCTTCAAGGGGTGCAAGTGTTGGCGGCGCGATCGTTGGGCGAGGGCAATCCGCTGGGTGCGGGCGTTGTGTTGCGGCGTGGCTTGGTGTTGGCGCTCATCGCTGGCGTGGTTTCTGTTGCCTTGCTGTGGTGGGGTGGCGAGCGCTTGTTTTCAACGTTCGGCGTTGAAGCTGGTCTCGTGCCGCTGTCAGCGCGTGTGATGACCGTGCTGGCGCTCTCGATCCCGCTGCACTTGCTTTACATCGCCGGCACCTATTTCTGCGAGGCCATCAAGAAGCCGGCGATTTCGACGATCGTCATGTGGCTCGCGAACGCGGTGAACCTGGGGCTCAATCTGCTTTGGGTGCCGGAGCACGGCGCCGTTGGCTCCGCGTGGGCGACGGTGGGCGCACGCGTGTTTCTTGCGGGTGGCCTGTTGATCTGGATTTTCTTCCTGCGTGACGGCGCGACTTGGGGTGTGCGTCGGCTCGGCACGAAGGGGCACGGTTACGGCGCTTTGCTCGCGGTGGGTGTCGCATCGGCAGTCAGCCAAGCGGTGGAAGCCGGCGCGTTTTCGGGCATGACGGTGATCGCTGGTCGCCTGGGCGCGAACATCGTCGCGGCGTATCAGATTTTGCTGAATCTCATGGCGTTCGTGTTCATGCTGGCGCTCGGCGTGGCGGCGGCGACGGCGGTGTTGGTGTCGGAAGCCATAGGCCGCAAGGCGACGCATGACGCGGCGCGCGCGGGTTGGACCGGCATTGGCGTTAACGAGATCGCGATGATCGCGGCTGCGGCAGCGATCGTCGCGTTCGCCGTGCCGATCGGACGCGCCTATACGGCCGATGCCGAGTTGGCCGGGATTATCTCATCGTTGATCTGGATTTGCGCGCTGGTGCTGCATCCGGATGGCGCGCAGGTGGTGACGGCTTCGGCCCTGCGCGCACGCGGGGACAACTGGTTTCCGACGTTCAGCCATATTCTGGCGTACGCAGCGGTGATGCCGACGCTGGGCTACTGGTTCGCAGAACATTTGCGCATGGGCGTCGCGGGCTTGTTGTTCGCGATCTGCATCGCGAGTGCGTTGAGCGCGGGTGTGTTGCTCCTGCGTTGGTGGGCAATTGCGGGCACGCCGGCCCCAGCGGCCCTCACGGATGACACGCCGATCGCTGGCGTCGCAGAAGGTGAAGTGCGCGATCGCTAGGCGTTCACGCCCAAGATCCACCCTTCTTCGCGTTCGACGACATCTTTGCGTGGATCGTCCTTCGCTGGGCCGAAGATGGCGCCAAGCTGGCCCTTTTCGTCGAGGCCATTGAAGCGTTCGCAGGCGGCGCGGACTTGCGCTTCGTCCTTGATCTCTTTGCCTTGCGGCTTCGCGCCGTAGAGGGATGGATAGATCTCCGCAAACACAGCATCAACGCCGTCTAGATCGGCGAGCGTCAGCGGTTTCCAGCCGGTTTCGAACGGCCAGAGTTTGGCTGCACGGCTTTGCATCAAGCGCTTCACGACCGGCACGCCGGTGAGTGCCTGGCCGCCGACAGATCCTTGATAATAGAGTTTCCAGATTGAGGAGGGGCCTTTGATCGCCTCTTCGGTCAAACGAAACTCGGGCAAATCCTTGGGCCCGTGCTCGCGCACACGTTTCGCCGAGAGCATCGTCTGTTCGTCGCGCGCGGGTGCGCCCCAGAACGGGAAGGCTTCGCCGGTCATTAGCCGGTTCATCTTGGCGCCGACTTGGAAGCGGTTATTCTCGTTGGTGGGCTTGTCTTTGATTTCCTTAGCGACGAAGTCGATCAGCGCGCGCCATGGATCGCCAGCAAGCTTGAGTGCAGCCGCCGTGCCGCGCGGAAAGTTCATAGGGAAGTCGAAACCGACGAGCGCTCGTTCGTTCTTGCGCTTCAGATCGTCGAGGATGCTTGTGAGAAGCTTCTCAGCATCGGCGCGCGTGGCAGGATTGTGCGAATCGAACGCCATCTGAAAGCGCACGTTGCGCTTCAGAACACCGATCCAAATCGAGTCGGCGCCCGTCACTGGCTTCGATGACGCGCTCCAATCGACCATGACATACGCGTTGAAGAGACGCGGTGGCGGCATTAGTCGAGCTTCACCAGCATCTTGCCGACATTAGCGCCCGAGAAGAGATCGAGGAACGCTTTCGGTGCATTCTCGATCCCGTTTTCGACTGTCTCTTGCGACTTGATGCGGCCGCTCAGGACCCACTCCGTCATATCTTTTTGGAATTGCTCGCGCATGTCGAGAAAGTCCGAGACGATGAAGCCCTGCATCTTGATGCGCTTGCCGACGATGTAAGCCATGTTGCGCGGCCCGGGCGCCGGTTCTTTGTCGTTGTAAATCGAGATCATGCCGCATTCGATGAAACGCGCGAACGGGCGCGCGACTTCGAGCGCGACTTCCAGATGCGCGCCGCCGACATTGTCAAAATAGATATCGATGCCCTTCGGTGCGGCCGCGCGCACCGCTTCGAGTAGATTGGACGCCGTCTTGTAGTTCACCGTCGCATCGACACCGACCGACTTAAGCCAATCGATTTTTTCGTCCGTGCCGGCGGAGGCGACGACCGTGCATTCGCGAATCTTGGCGATCTGGCACACGGCCGCGCCAACCGCGCCGCCGGCGCCAGAGACAAACACAACATTGCCTGGCTTCGGATCGCCGATGCGATGGAAGCTCGTGTATGCCGTCATGCCCGGCATGCCGAGCACGCCGAGATAAGCTTGTGGTTGTACCCCAGAGTTCGGCAGCCGCGTCAGCGGGGCGGCAGTTGAAACGAAGGCCTCACGCCACCCGCTCATTGACTCGACCAGATCGCCGACTTTGAAGGTTGGGTCGTTGGACTTCTCGATGCGACCGACAGCGCCGCCTTGCAGCGCTTCGCCAAGTTGGAACGGCGGCACGTAGCTCGGGCGATCGTACATGCGTCCGCGCATGTACGGATCAACAGACATGTAGGTGTTGCGCACCAAAACCTGGCCGGGCCCCGGATCGGGGAGATCCACCGTCGCAAGTTCGAAATTGGACGCTTCCGGCAGACCGTGCGGCCGGCTCTTCAAGCGGATTTCGCGCGCCTTCGTTCCCATATCACGTCCCCATGCTGTAAGATTTCACCCTAATCGCGCGCTCGCCCGACGCAAGCAGGACCCGATCGCTGGACACGATACGGCGGCGCACTCCATAACCCCGCGTCTTTCCGAACGAGTGTTACGTCATGTCAATCCGCCTCCGCTTCGCGCCCTCGCCAACCGGGAATCTGCACGTCGGCAATATCCGCACGGCGCTGATGAACTGGCTGTTCGCGCTGCGCCAAGGTGGGCAGGTGCTGCTGCGCATCGACGATACTGACCTCGCGCGTTCCACCAAAGCGTACGAGGAAGGAATTCAGCGCGACCTGACGTGGCTCGGTCTGAGGTGGGACGAGAAGGCCAATCAATCGGCGCGGTTCGCCGCGTATGAGGCGGCGGCGCAAAAGCTGAAGGACGCGGGGCTGCTTTACCCTGCGTACGAGACTGAGGACGAGCTTGAACGGAAGCGCAAGATCGCGCAGGCGACCAACAAGCCGCCCGTCTACGATCGCGCCGCGCTGAAGCTTACCGACGCCGACCGCACAAAACTGGAAAGCGAAGGCCGCAAACCGCACTGGCGTTACAAGCTTTCGGGCAAGCGGCGCGATTGGGTTGATCTGGTGCGCGGGCCGCAATCGATCGATACGGCGTCACTCTCCGACCCGGTGCTGATCCGCGAGGACGGGGCGTTCCTGTATACGCTTCCATCTGTGGTCGATGATGTAGATTTCAAAATCACCCACATCGTGCGCGGCGAGGATCACGTCACCAATTCCGGTGTCCAGATCGAGATCTTCGAAGCGCTTGGCGGCGAGATGCCGGCGTTCGGACACTTCCCGTTGTTGGTGGGCGCCGATGGCAACGCGTTGTCGAAGCGGATTGGTTCGCTGGGCGTGGGTGAGTTGGCGGGTGAGGGCTACGAGCCGATGACTCTGCTTTCGCACCTGGCCAAGATCGGCACCTCCGATCCGGTTGAAGCGCGGAGCACGATTGCTCAATTGGCCGACGAGTTTGCGTTTGAGAAAATCGGCCGCGCGCCGGCGCGCTTCGATCCGGAAGATTTGAAACGCGTCAATGCAGCGCTGTTGCATCAGATGGATTATGCGGCGGTGAAAGATCGATTGGCGGCGCTGAACGCGGATCGCGGCGAAACGTTCTGGAATGCAGTGCGCGCCAACTTGGTTCTGTTGCCGGACGTTCAAGCTTACGCGCGTATCGTCGATGGCCCGATCGAGCCCGTGGTGGCGGACCCTTCGTTCGCTTCAGCGGCGGCGGAGGTTCTACCGAGTGGCGCCTACGACGCAACGACCTGGCAAGCCTTCACTAACGCCGTGAAGGAAAAAACCGGCGCGAAGGGCAAAGCGCTGTTCATGCCGCTTCGTCAGGCGCTGACGGGCATGGATCACGGGCCTGAAATGGCGGCCCTGTTTCCGCTCATTGGCGAAGAGCGGGCGCGTAAGCGGCTGAAGGGCGAGCGCGCTTAGGCGCATGTTCAATCCGCTGATCAATGCGCGCGGCAAGCTGCGCAACGGCTGGTGGATCGCGATTTTCTTTATCGCGTTGGCGGCGCTCCTGGCGCCGTTGCTGATCATCGCGCGCGACGGCGACGCGCAGGTGGCGATCTGGAAGCAGGCCCTGATTGTCGTTGTTGCGTCGGTGATGTGCCAGGTGCTGCGGCGGCGGCCGCTTGCGGAGGTGTTCGGCCGCTTTGACGGGCGATGGATTGCGCAGTTGGCGTTGGGCTTGGCGTTGGGCGCGCTGCTGATGCTGACGCCGGCGGCGCTGCTTTGGGTGCTTGGCGCCGTGCATTGGAGTGCGGGCGCGGGCTCAGCGGCGCTGTTGCAGTCGCTGGCTTTGTTCGCGGCGGTCGCGGTGACGGAAGAGGTGTTGTTCCGCGGTTTTCTGTTCCAGCGTCTGATCGACGGTCTCGGCGTGTGGATTGCGCAGTTGCTGATGGCCGGACTGTTTCTGCTCACCCATTCGGACGCAATCGCGCATGCGGGCGACATCGGTGTGCTCGCGGCCATTAACATCTTCATCGCGTCCTTCATGTTCGGTGCGGCTTACCTGCGCACGCGTAGCTTGGCGTTGCCGATTGGGCTCCACCTCGCTGCGGATTTCGTGCAGGGCGGCGTGCTTGGGTTTGGCGTGAGCGGCAACGACGATCCGAGCTTGCTGCACGCGCAGCTAGGTGGGCCCGATTGGCTGACCGGCGGTGTGTTCGGCTTGGAGGCGAGCGTGCCCGGGCTCGTGGTGGTGCTCATCCTGACGGCGCTTTTGATGTTTTGGCGTACGGATGGTGTGACCAATCAGCCGCGTTGAGCTGCGTCGAGTCTGTCGATCTCGATCTTGAGTCTCCGCGCGGCGACTTTGTTGATCCAATTGACGCCCCAGAAGACGGCGCCGGCGAACGTCAGGCCGAGCGACAGCACGATGGCCTTGGCGAAGAGCGGCGCGGGATTGTCGGGCGTCAAGGCGCCGCCGGCCATGACAAGCACCATGCCGGGCACAAGCGGTCCGAGGTACCAGCGCCAAAGGCTGTTCAGCGCAGTGTATTGGCGCATCAGCTCGCCGCGATAGAACGCCACCCAGTTTTCAGCCAACGCCAAATCACGAGGCGAACCGGCGCGCGCGAACGTCGCGAGCCGCACGCTCACGTAAATCACTCCCACGATGATCAGGACTGCGCCCGCTTTGACCAGAACATCTGGCACGATCCAGGCGATCCAACCGAAGATCACCACAAGAAAGGCGGCAACGATTTGTTCGCGCCAATTGCGGCCGCGGACGCGGTCCTGGAAACGCGCGGCGCGCACGTGAATGTCAGCGATCGACATGGCGAAGGGCTCTTCGGTTTGATTGGTCCAGAGGGTTTGGAGGGGATCAGACATCGGCGTTCTCTTGGAAGAGGCGAGCGAGCCGGCTTTTGAAACGCGAAATGCGCGTGGCGACGGCGCCGGAGGAAAGACCGGTGATCTCGGCGATGGCGGCGGCGTCGAGCTCCTCAAGGTAAAGCGCAATGATTTGCCGATCCGGTGGACCGAGCGCGCGGATGACAGCGTGAAGACGGGCGAGCATGTCGCCGGTTTCGAGGTCGGCGCCGAAGCTGCTGGTGTCGGGAATGTCGGTGACGTCGTCGAGCGGGATCAGCGCGCGATTGCCGCGCCGCTCACGATCGACATGGCTCGCGGCGACGTTGTGCGCGACACGGTAGACCCAGGTGCGCACCGAGCAGCGCTGGTCGAAATGTGCGAAGCTGCGCCAGAGCGCGACGTGCATGTCCTGCAGCAGATCGCGGCGGCGTTCGGGATTAGCCTCGGTGGCGCGGGCGAGACGCTGCAAAGCCGGCCCGAAAGCCTCGACGGCCTCGGCATAGCGCCCATCCTGGTCGGCAGTTTCCCGCATGCCAGGATAGTCTAGCGCTCGCGGCCTTTCTTACGAGCGCTCAGGCGCTGACGCCGGCTTGCAGTTCCGCAAAGCAGTCTTCGATGCTGCGGGTGTAGCGGACGGCTTCGTTGAAGGCAGGCGGGGTGAGCTTGGCTTCGATTGTGTGTTGCATCAGCGTGAAGAACGGCGCCCAGAAATCGTCCTCGGAGAGGAACACGACGGGTTTCTTGTGTAAGTCGAGCCGACGCCAGGAGAGTGTCTCAATCGCTTCTTCCAGCGTGCCAATGCCGCCCGGAAGTACGACGAAGGCGTCGCTCTCTTCGAACATCAACATTTTGCGCTCATGCATGGTGTCGACCATGGTGTGGGGCACGCTGTCCAAGATGATTTCACGGCGTTCGAGGAAGCGCGGCATGATGCCGAGCACCTCACCGCCCGCATCGTGCGCGGCTTTTGCACAGCGCCCCATCAAGCCGATCGAACCACCGCCGTACACCAGACGCAGTCTGCGCTTGGCGAGAGCGTCGCCGAAGCGTGCCGCAAGGTCGTGATATTCGGGTTTTGTCGTTTCGGACGAGCCACAATAGACGCACACCGAACGCAGCGGGCGGCCAACGGAACTGGAATCAGCCATGGGCATCTATCCAACATAGCCAATTGGGCGGCATTGCGGGCGAAAAGCCGCGAGCCTAAGTGCTGCACCGAGGATTGTTCCAGACATGGCGCGTGGTGAAGGCAGAGGTAGTGGCGGCGGCCGTGGCGGCGAAGGCCGTAAAGTCGGCAAAGCCGAGGCGGCGGATGTCGATCTGGCGCCGCCGCTGACGCGGACGACGGCGCGCTTGTTGGGGCTGATCGGCGGGCTCCACGGCCCGGCATACCGCTGGCGCATTGCCGTGGCGTTGGTGCTGACATTGGCGGCGAAGGTGCTTGCGGTGTTTTCTCCGTTACTCCTGGCCGACGGCATCAATACTCTGACGCGCGGCCATGGTGACGGCGTGTGGCAAGTGTTCGTGGGGTTCGCCGGATTTTGGGCAGCGTTGCGGTTCGCATCGACCGCCGGACCGCAGATCCGCGACGCAATTTTCCAGCCAGTGAGTGAGGAAGCGCAGCGGCGCGCTGGGACGCGCGTGTTCCGCCATGTGCATGGGCTCTCCGTGCGCTTCCACCAGACAAAGCGGACCGGCTCGGTTTATCGCATTATCGAGCGCGGCGTTCGGGCAATCGATTTCCTGTTGCGCTTTTTGGCGTTCAACATCGCACCGACCTTGGTGGAGTTGGCATTGGCCGCCGGCGTGCTGAGCGTGCGCTACGGCCCGTGGTTTGCGGTGATCGCCTTTGTCACCATCGGCATTTATGCGTGGATGACGTTTGGGGTGACGGAGTGGCGGCTGAAGCACCGCCGTGAGATGAACGAGGCCGATAGCGAAGCGGCTGGCCGCGCAGTGGACTCGCTGCTGAACTTCGAAACGGTAAAGAGTTTTGCGGCGGAGGAGCGCGAGAGCCAGCGCTATGATCGCGCGTTGGCTTCGTATGCCGTGGCGGCGGTGAAATCCAATACGTCGCTGGTCCTGCTCAACGTCGTGCAAGGCTTCATCATGACGGTGGGGCTCACCGCGATGGTGATCGCAGCGGGCTTCCTGGTAGCGCGCGGGCAGATGGGCGCAGGCGATATCACCGCGGTCATCATGATCATGACCAATCTCTACGCACCGCTGAACATCCTCGGCTTCGCATACCGCGAGATCAAACAGACTTCGATCGACATGGAGAAGATGTTCTCGCTGTTGGACGAAGAGCCCGATGTGGCGGATCGGCCGGGCGCTGTGGCGCTGACGCCGGCGCGCGGCGAGGTGGTGTTCGACGACGTGTCGTTCGCGCACGAGGGCCGTGATCAGGGCTTGGAACATGTGTCGTTCACGGCGCAGGCTGGACGGACGACGGCGGTGGTAGGCCCGTCGGGCGCGGGTAAATCGACGGTGCTGAAGCTGCTTTATCGTTTCTATGATCCGAGCAACGGCAGCGTTCTGATCGACGGGCAGAACTTGCGCGACGTCACGCAGACATCGTTGCGCAACATCTTGGGTTTGGTGCCGCAGGACGTGGTGCTGTTCAACGACACCATTCGCTACAACATCAGCTACGGTCGGCCTGAAGCGACGCAAGCGGAACTGGATGAAGCAGCGCGGCGTGCGCAGCTGCTCACGTTTATCGAAAACTTGCCGCAAGGCTGGGACACGCGTGTCGGAGAGCGCGGGCTAAAGCTGAGCGGCGGTGAGAAGCAGCGTGTGGGTATTGCGCGCGTGGTCCTGAAAGATCCGCGGATTCTTATTCTGGATGAGGCGACGTCGTCGCTCGATAGCGGCACCGAGGCCGAGGTGCAGGATGCGCTTGAGGCCGCGTCGCGCGGGCGCACGACGATTGTTGTGGCGCACCGGCTTAGCACCATCGCCAACGCGGATCAGATTGTGGTGCTCGACGACGGACGGGTTGTCGAACGCGGCACGCACGCGGCGTTGATCGCGCGCGATGGGCTCTATGCCGGCCTGTGGAAGCGCCAAGCGGAAGAGCCGGAAACCGTGGCGGCGGAGTAGCCGTGGTTACTGCGCCAGGAATTCGCCGACGTTCAATACGACGGTGCAGCCATAAGAACCGCCTGCATCGTCGCGCCAGCACCCGTCAATGCCGGACGGATTGTGTTCGAGGCGCTGGGTGAAGCGGTAGGTGCGGTTGTCGGCGTGCATCTCGGAATGAATGCTTGCGCTGTAGCCGCCGAGGCCGTCGTAGAAGGCCTGCGCTTGCGCGCCGCTGCAGCGGAAGCGGATCCAATTGCTCTCGCGATCGAAGCTGTTGTTGGCCGCGGCTTGCGCGATGCAGTCGGCGTAGAGCCGTGCTTGAGGCGGTGCTGGGCTGCCGGGCACAGGTGTCACGGTCGGCGGGCCACTCGCCGTTTGGTGTGCTGTGGCGCAAGCCGTGAGCGCGAACGCGGCGATGAGAGCGACGATGACTTTCATGACTGCTCCTAGCTGACGCGCCCGCCGCGGAAATCACGCGCGACCACTTGCGCTGCGTTGTGGCCCGGGGCAGATCGG
>Ga0209023_10003690_pt1 | contig 18017 bp, 14 predicted proteins | sample LakOneMetagenome_FD_187468 | JGI IMG/M metagenome (GOLD analysis project Ga0209023, IMG submission 187468) | Freshwater and sediment microbial communities from Lake Erie, Canada (SPAdes) (version 2) | ecosystem: Environmental > Aquatic > Freshwater > Lentic | place: Lake Erie, Canada... | reverse complement strand
CGGCTGAAGCATTTCGTCGCGCGCAACGCCTTCGACATCGACGGTCTTGGCGACAAGCAGATCGAGGAATTTTTCGGCGACGGTCTCGTGATGTCGCCAGTGGATATTTTCACACTGGAAAAGCGTGACGCGCGTTCGCAGAAAAAGCTCGCCGACCGCGAAGGTTTCGGCGCGACCTCGGTGCGCAATCTGTTCGCGGCCATCGATGCGCGGCGCTCCATCGCGCTGCATCGGTTGATTTTCGCGCTCGGCATCCGGCATATCGGGGAAGGCAATGCCAAGCTGCTGGCGCGGCATTACGGAACGGTCGAGGCCTTCCGCACGGCGATGATCGCAGCGAGCGAGGGCGAAGACAGCGAGGCCTATATCGACCTGAACAACATCGAAGGCATCGGCGCGGTCGTCGCCACCGCCATTGTCGAGTTCTTTAAAGAGCCGCACAGCGTCAAGGCAGTTGACGATCTCCTGAAGGAAATTCAGGTTCAGCCCGCCGAAAAGGCGAAAACGGATTCGCCGATTGCTGGAAAGACTGTGGTGTTTACCGGCTCGCTGGAAAAATTCACGCGCGAGGAGGCCAATGCCACCGCCGAGCGCCTCGGCGCAAAAGCGTCTGGCTCGGTGTCGAAAAAGACCGACTACGTGGTGGCGGGGCCGGGCGCGGGCTCGAAACTCGCAGAAGCCAACAAGCTCGGCATCAAAGTCCTCACCGAAGACGAGTGGCTGGCGCTGGTGAGCGGCGCTTAAGCCAAATTCACCAGCGGCGCGGTCGCAGCCTCGATCCATACTTTCGTCGCCTCATCCACCAGCGGGCTGATCTCTTCGCGGACGCGCGCGTGATACGCGTTGATCCATGCCAGTTCCTGCTTGCTGATGCGGTCAGCGTTGATCAGCCGCCGGTCGATGGGCGCAAGCGTCAGCGTCGAGAAGCCATTCATCGGGCGTTCCGCGCCTTCGATTTTTTTCTCGACGACGAGTTCGAGGTTTTCGATGCGGATGCCGAAGGCGTCGGTTTTGTAATAGCCCGGCTCGTTGGACAGGATCATGCCGCGCTTGAGCGGAACGGTGCCGAGCTTGGAAATGCGTGCCGGGCCTTCATGCACCGACAGATAGCTGCCGACGCCGTGGCCGGTGCCGTGATCGAAATCGATGCCGGCCTGCCAGAGGAATTGCCGCGCGAAAGAGTCGATCTGCGCACCGCTGATGCCATCAGGAAACACCGCGCGGGCAATAGCGATATGCCCACGTAGAACGCGCGTAAAACGGTCGCGCATTTCGTCCGTGGGTTCGCCGACAGCAATGGTGCGGGTAACGTCGGTGGTGCCGTCTTCGTATTGCGCGCCGGAATCGATCAGTAGCAGGTCGCCCGGCGCGATGCGGCGGTTGGATTTGCGCGTCACGCGATAATGCACGATGGCCCCGTTCGGGCCGGTGCCGGAAATGGTCGGAAACGAAACGTCCTTCAGCGCGCCGGTCTCGCGGCGGAAGGTTTCCAGCGCCTCCACGGCGTCGATTTCGGTCAGCTTGCCGGAAGGAGCTTCGTGATCGACCCACGCCAGAAACCGCGCGAGCGCCGCGCCGTCGCGCTGGTGTGCGTCGCGCGTACCCGCGATCTCGGCCTTGTTCTTGACGGCTTTCAGCATCGCGACAGGATCGACAAGCCGCACCGGCTTGCCGCCTTCCGCCTTGATCAGGCGAGACAGCGCATCGGCGGCGGTGACGCTGTCGAGGCCGACGGTCGCGCCTGCATGCGCCAGTTCAGCGAGGCGTGGCACCAGCGCGTCGGGTTCTTCGACGGTGGCGTTTTTCTCAAGATGATCACGCACGCTGTTCGACAGCTTGCGATGATCGATGAAAATCGTCGCGCGGCCGTCTTTCGGCACCAGCGCGTAGGACAATGGCAACGGCGTGTGCGCGACATCCGCGCCGCGAATGTTGAAGGTCCACGCCACCGCGTGCGAATCGGACAGCACCAGCGCGTTGACGTTGAGCCGCGCGATTTCGCCGCGAATCCTGTCGAGCTTGTCACTCTCGCTTTCGCCGGCGAATTGGATTGGGTGAATCTTCACCGGCCCAAGTGGCGGCATGGGGCGTTCGGTCCAGATCGAATCCACCGGATTTGAGTCCACCGCGACGAGTTCCGCGCCTGCTTTTTCGCAAGCCTTTGCGAGCCGCTCTGCTGCCGAGGAAGTGTGCAGCCAGGGATCAAATCCGAGGCGGTCGCCTGCGTTCAAATGCCCGGAAATCCAGCTTTCTGGCGGCGGTTCGATCAGCGACTCGACCGTCCAGGCGGCGGTATCCACCTGCTTTGCCGCCTGCAGCGTGTAGCGTCCATCCACGAAAACCGCCGCGCGGTTGATGAGCACGACAGCCATGCCAGCCGAACCGGTAAATCCAGTAAGCCACGCCAGCCGCTCGTCGGACGGCGGCACATATTCATTTTGTTGGCTATCGGCGCGGGGAATCACGAATCCGCTGAGCTGTCGCCGCAGCAACTCCTCGCGAAAGGCGGACAGCCGGGCGGTCAGCGCGACGCCGCCTTCGGGCTCCTCGAATGTCTGGAACTGAGCTTCGAACATCGATGGACCTTAAGAGTCAGAAACGATGGCGGCAATCCGCGTTAAGCCCGCCGGATCGTGGCACGGCTTATGCTTTACCTTTTATTAACCCCGCAACCAACGACGGCTGTGGGGAACGAAAAACGGCAAGGGAACGATCGGTGCCGATGTCCGTTGTGACCGCGGTGCTGTGCTCAAGGGGTGTGTTTTTCAACTCAACGATGAGGGGAACAGGGCATGCCAGCTTTTATGTTTGAGAAGATTGCGGCGCCGACTCAGGCGACCATTCCAACGGTCGCGAGCAAGCATCCACGCGGCGTCATCGTCCAGATGATCGACCGCCTCACGGAAAGCCGGTTGCAGCGGGAGGCCCGCAGACTGCGATTTGAGACCGGGCTCACCGAAGCTGACATCACCCCAACCGCACGCGAAGATAGCAACAGTTAGCGCCGCTGCATGAGCAGGCTGCTCCAGCCTTCGATCTGGAGCCGCCTGAGCAGCTTCAGTCCAGCGCCGCTATAGGCCGCGACCACGCTGCTCGCCTGATGCGGCAAGAGTCCTGACAGAATGACAAACCCACCGGGTGCGAGATGCGTCGTCAGCGACGGCGCAAGCCGCCGCAGCGGGTTGGCAAGGATGTTTGCCAGCACGAGACCGAACGGCCCATTGGCCTTGAAGCGCGGCGAGTGAAATCCCGTCGCTTCGATCGCCTCCACCAAATTGCCCGCACCGTTCAGTACAGCATTCTCCCGCGCTACGATGACCGAGCGGGCATCGATGTCGCTGGCGAGCACATGCCGCCGAAGCGTTTTCGCGGCTGCAATGGCCAGCACGCCGGTGCCGGTGCCGAGGTCCAGCACGCGCTTGGGCGTGCGCTGGTGCAGCACTTGATCCAGCAGCAGAAGACAGCCGCGCGTGGTCCCGTGATGGCCGGTGCCGAAGGCCAACGCGGCCTCGATCTCGATTCCAATCTTGTTGGGCGGTACGCGGTCCCGGTCGTGGCTTCCGTGGACCACGTAGCGCCCGGCGCTGACTGGCTTCAGATCGGCGAGGCTGGCCTTCACCCAATCCTTGGCTTCGACCGTGCTGAACACGATGGACTGCGCTGCGGCGTCGCCTGCAGCCTCCGTGACCAGCGCGCGGACCAGATTCTGATCCGGCGGCTCGGCGAAGTGCATGGTGATGTCCCAGCGGCCGCCAGGCGCTTCGAATGCGGCAATGGCCAGGTCGTGGTCCGGATAGCTCTCGGAGATGTTGTCCACAATCCGATTGGCGGTGCGCTCATCGCCGATAGCAAATGTAGCCTGTGTCGCCGGGGAGGAGGGTGATGTCACGCGGAGGTCCAAAGGGGAGAAGCAGGGGTTTGTAGTGCCTCAGTTTGAATTTGGCGGCCCAGATAAAACGGAGCGACATGCTGCCCCGATTAGCCAGATCACGAGTGCGATTAATGCAGCCATGGCGATCGCGGCAAGCGGCCAAGTAGGCCATCCTGCGGACCACCCTTCGAACAGAATAATCGCCCAATAACCGCCTACCAGCAGCGTCAAGGCGGCTAGCGTGCACGCTGTCCAATAAAGAACGTTGCCAAGCTTTGCCATATCGCGGCCAGTCCACAGTTTATGCGATGCTTTAACACAAAATCTTCAGCGCTTTTGCACAGGGTTATACACAGACTGGTGCAGCGAACGCACAGGAGAAATCCACAAGTTATCCACAGGGTTATCCACAGCTTCTCAACAGCGGGTAGCGGCGCTTCAAGCGAAAATTCCGCGATGATCTTTCAGAATAACGTGAGCCGCATTATGCCCCGGCGCGCCAGTCACACCGCCGCCGGGATGGGCTCCCGAGCCGCAGTGATAGAGCCCCTTCAGCGGTCCACGATACCCGCCATGGCCGAGCATCGGCCGGGCCGAGAACAATTGGTTGAGTGACAGCGCGCCGTGAAAAATGTCGCCGCCGAGCAATCCGAACTCCCGTTCAAGATCGAGCGGCGATAACACCTGCCGCCCCATCACGCTGGCGGCGAAGCCGGGGGCATAACGATCCACGGTGGCGATCATCAGGTCCGCGACCTCGTCACGGTGATCGTCCCATGACCGGCCATCGGGCAGTGTCGGCGCGACGTGTTGGCAGAACAGACTCGCGACATGCATCCCCTTCGGCGCGAGCGAGTCGTCGAGAGTTGATGGGATCAGCAATTCCACCACCGGCTCGCGGCTCCAGCCGTGTTGCCGGGCATCCAGCCAGGCGCGGTCCATGTAACCGAGGCTCGGCGCGAGGATGATGCCTGCGGTGAGGTGATCGCCTTCGCCGGGCAGCGCCGTGAACGACGGCAGCGCCGACAGCGCCACGTTCATGCGGAAGGTGCCGGACCCGTTGCGCCAGTGTCCGATGCGTTCAAGGAATGGCTTGGGCAGCGCGTCCGGCGAAATCAGCCGGGTGTAAAGCAGCTTCGGATTGACGCTGGAGGCGACATAGGCCGCCTTTACCGTCTCGCCGTTGTCGAGCCTTGCTCCAATGACGCGGTCGCCTTCGACGATGACCTCGTGAACCCCAGCATCGGTCTCGATCTCCGCGCCGTGGTTGCGGGCGGCGGCGGCCATGGCCTGCGTAATCGCGCCCATGCCACCGATGGCGTGGCCCCATAGCCCCTTGCGGCCATTCACCTCGCCAAAGGCATGGTGAAGCATGACGTAGGCAGAGCCTGCGGCATAAGGGCTGGCGTAGTTGCCGACAATGGCGTCGAAACCGAACAGTGCCTTGACCAGATCGCTTTCGAAACGGTCGTCCAGCATGTCGCCCGCTGAGCGCGTGAACAGGTCGAGCAGCATGCGCTGGCTCTCCAGCGACAGGCCGCGCAGGATATTGGCGCTGCCAAGCGCATTGAACGCCTCGCTGATGGTCCGCCGACCGAATCCTTCGACCACATCCGGCGGCGCGCGCAGCACGAATTTCCGCAACACATCGGCTATGGTTTCGAGTTCGCGGTTGAACGCGTCAAACCGCATCGTATCTCGCTCGCTGAGTTTGGCGATGGATTGATGGGTGCGGCCTTCGCCGGTCAGCAGGTAACTGCCATCCGGCGCGGGCAGGAAGTTCTGCGCGCGGCGTTCGACGATCTGCAGGCCGTGACGATGCAGGTCGAGGTCAGCGATCACTTTCGGATTCAGAAGGCTGACCGTGTAAGCCGCGACAGAGTTGCGGAAGCCCGGATGAAATTCTTCCGTCACCGCCGCGCCGCCGACAACCTTGCGTCGCTCGACCACCTTCACGCGCATCCCGTACATTGCGAGATAGGCGGCGCAGGTCAGGCCATTGTGGCCCGCGCCAATAATGAGTGCATCGTAATCAGACATGATCCATTCATAATCGCGAGACTACTGACGTGCGAGTGATTTCTATCACGCGCATGTTATTGCCCGTTGCCGATGACTATGCTCCATTCACTAGTGATCCGAATTCTGACATTCGTAAGAAGTTTTTGCAGGCATCTCACGAATGTCAGAATTCAAAGGATCACTAGGATTGTAATTTGCTAGTGTCCTATCGAATCCGACGTTCGTACGTAAGGTGCTGCAAACTGAAGCGAACGTCGGATTCGGGACACTAGCCCACTTCCGGTGCTCTGCCGGACTTGTTCCCGGCGCAGGCTATTTACCGGAGTTTTCATGACGTCGATGCCGTCCGACACCACGAGCCAGAGATCCGGCGCGAGCAATGCGCTTGTTCTCACGGTTTATACCGTTGCGATTTTTACCAGCGCGTTGCTGTTGTTTTCGGTGCAGCCGTTGTTCACCAAAATGGTCCTGCCGCGCCTCGGCGGATCGCCCGCGGTGTGGTCGGTGGCGATGGTATTTTTTCAGTCGCTGCTGCTCGGCGGTTATGCCTATGCGCATTATCTGATGACACTGAAAAGCCGCTCTGCGCCTGTCGTCATTCATCTGGTGCTGTTGGTCGCGGCGATGCTGACATTGCCGCTGTCGATTGCGAACGGGTGGGGCGAGCCTCCGGCGAGCGGCTACGCATTCTGGCTACTCGGACTGTTTGCGGTCTCCATCGGCCTGCCGTTCTTCGCGCTGGCTGCGAACAATCCGATGCTGCAAGCGTGGTTCGTCCGCACCGGGCATCCCGACGGACCCGATCCGTATTTTCTTTATGCCTCGTCGAACATCGGCAGCTTTCTCGCGCTGTTGACATATCCCGTGCTGCTGGAGCCGATGTTCAGCCTGCACACGCAGAACATGATCTGGACCTGCGGCTACGGCGTGCTGATCGTTTTGATCGCGGCCTGCGGCGTATTGCTGCTGCGTTCACCGCCGATGAGCGTCGCGGCCATCAGCGCCAGCGAAGGCGATTCACCCGCGCCATCGTGGAGCACGCGGCTGCGCTGGATCTTCCTCGCCGCCGTACCGTCGGGCCTTCTGATTGCGGTGACAGCGCATATCTCCACCGATGTGGCCGCAGCGCCCTTGCTCTGGGTGCTGCCGCTATCGCTCTATCTGCTGACATGGGTGCTGGTGTTCCAGTCGCGTCCGTTGTTGCCGCACGCGGTGATGCTCAAGCTGCAACCGCTCGCCATCGCGGGCGTGATCGTCCTGTTGGCGGTTGGCGGCGAACAGAATTTGCTGCTGACGCTCGGCGGACATCAGCTTTGTTTCTTCATCATCGCGATGGCCTGTCACGGTGAACTGGCGCGCACGCGCCCCGCCGCGCAATATCTCACCGGCTTCTACGTCGCGCTTTCGTTCGGTGGTATGGTCGGCGGCTTGTTTGCCGGTCTGATCGCGCCGAATATTTTTTCATGGATCGCGGAATATCCGATCCTGCTGGCGCTGTCGGCGCTGTGCAGACCGCAGGATGAAACGAGCCGCCGCGGCAGCCTCGCCATCTGGCTGCTAGTGGTTTTGTCCGCGCTGGTCCTGATCGCCTTCTCTTTCACATCCGGAACGGTCAATGACTCGATCGAAGCGCAGCGCGTCTGGGTTGCGAGCTATCTGGCGGTGGCCGCCGCGATCCTAGCGATCGTCGTCGGCGTGAACCGCTGGCGGTTCGCCATTCTTGTCGCTTTCGGTTTGATATTCCTGCGCGTCTATCCCGCCGATTATGGCCGCGTGGAAACCGTGCGCAGCTTTTTCGGCGTCCATAAAATCGTGGTTACTCCGAACGGCCAGTATCACGTGCTGATGCACGGAACGACGATCCACGGCGCCGAGAAATTTCAGGAAGACGACGGCACGCCTGTAAAGGGGCGGCCTGAACCGATCAGCTATTATCACAAGGACGGCGGTATCGGCCGCGCCATCACGGCGATCCGCGAGCGCAAAGGTGGTCCGATCCGCGTTGCAGCCATCGGTCTTGGATCGGGCACACTGGCCTGCCAGTCGCAGCCCGGCGAGGACTGGAAGTTCTTCGAGATCGACCAGACCATGGTCGATACCGCGCGCGATCCGAAATATTTCACCTATATCAGCGCGTGCGAGCCGAGCATGAAGCCGGTGATCGGTGACGCGCGGCTGACCTTCGCCAAGGAGCCGGACGGCATCTACGATCTCATTATTGTCGATGCTTATTCGTCAGACGCCATTCCGATCCATCTTGCGACGGAAGAGGCAATGGCGATCTATAAGGCCAAGCTCGCGCCGCATGGTGCGGTGGTGATGCATGTCTCCAACCGGCATCTTGAACTGGCCAGCGTGGTCGTCGGCATCGCCGAGGAAAATGATCTCAAGAGCTGGGTGTTCAATGAGGATTCCGGACGCGATGCCGAATACATCTTCACGACCAATGTCGTGATCTCGGCGCGGGAAGAGGCCGATGTCGGCAAGATTGCAACAGATGAGAAGTGGGCACTAACGGAGGCGACCGAAGGCCAGCGCGTGTGGACCGACGACTATTCCAATGTGCTTGGCGCTGTGTGGCGGCGGCTGGTGACGCCGGACGAGTGAGCGTCGTTACTCTGCGTAGTAATACCCGCCGCGCGGTGACTGAAAGCGGGGACGCTGGTTGCGTGCGTCCTGCTCATAGCCGTAACCGTAGCCATTCTGATAGCCATAGCTGTCCTGGTAGATGCGGCGCTGCATTGGGCCCGCATCGGTCGGACCATAGTAAGCCTGATCCTGCGCATAGGACGGATCGCGATAGGCGCGGTCCTGCGGAAGCGGACGCGAGCGCGTGTTGGCATTGAGGTCTTCGCTGTAACCGCTTTGCGGGCTGCGCGGCGCGATCTGCAACGGCGCGGCGTCGTCGCCGCGCGCGACATTGGTGCGCGGCTTCGGATTACGCGCAAGCGCGACTTGCGACGATCCGGTGAGCGTCACTGTCGTCGTGAGCAGTCCTTCGGCCTTCACGAGATCCCACAGCTTCAGCGCATTGGCGCGCGACAACCGCACGCAACCATGCGACGCGGGGCTACCGAGACGACCGACGGCGTCGGTGCCATGAATAGCGTGGCCCTGTTTGGTGAAGAAGATGGCGTTCGGCATCGGCGCTTCGTCGAATTCCTTGGAGTAGTGATCTTCCTCCATACGGAATGTCTTGAAGCTGCCGTTCGGCGTTTCATGCGAAGGATTGCCGCTTGAGACAGGCCATGTGTAGCGCGTGACTCCATCGACCGAGACCGTCATCTGCTGGACGTTCTTGTCGACCACAATGGACACGGCAGCCTGCGCGCTGCCTGTCAGCAGCATCAGCCCGGTCGCCGAAATCAGAAACGCACGCATGACACTCAACCTTTCTCTCTCCCAAATCACTAAACCACGGAAAACGGCTTTTTTCCCAGTGTCTTGGTCTTAAGGTTGATGCCGTAAGCCAAACGGTTTCGTGAACGGCGTGCTTTTGTGGCGTGTTTTCGCCAAAGTTGACGCAACTTTTGTTCCCTGCTGACGTTGAGGAACCGTCGCGGCCATGCCGCTTACGGAGATTTTCAGGATGAAAACGGAAGCCTTGTTCATGTTCACCTCGGCGCATCGGCGCTTGATGTTTGCAGCCGCTGCCTTGGCAGTTCTGGCCATGCCGATGGCGGCGCACGCCCAGGGAGTCATTCGCGGCATGGAAGGCGGCGCGAATGAAGGAGCCTACCGCGGTAACCGCGCGGCCGGTCCGGTCGGCGGCGTTGTCGGCGGTGCGGTCGGCGCGGGTGTCGGCGGCGTCGTGGGCGGTGTGAACGGCGTGCTTGGCATCGACAACCGCCGTGGCTATCGCCATCGCCACTATCGTCATCGTCGGCATCGTTAAAACAGAGTTTCGGATTTAATGGGCGCGGGGTCGATCGTAAGGGTCGGCCCCGCGGTTTTGCGCCGGGATGCGCCAGCGCCACAGGCCGCCGCTTTCGGCGGAAACCGCCGCGCCGCAGATTGTGTTTCCGGCCAACCTGACGCAACCTTGCACCTGCTGATTTGCTTTCAAAAGCACATGCCGGACCCCGGCCGGGCAGGGAGGTTTTCTCACATGACTTCATTTTCTCTCATTTCGCACCGCCGCCTCGGATGGGCAGCTGCGGCATTGGCCGTGCTGGCATTTTCGCCAGCCCAGGCTCAGCAGGATCCCATCAACGGCGCGATCGGCGGAGCCGCGCAGGGCAATTACGAAGGCAAGCAGGCGGCTGGGCCAATTGGCGGACTTGTCGGCGGCGCTCTTGGTGCCGGCGTTGGCGCAGTGACGGGAACCTTGAACGGCGTGCTGGGCCCGGGCCCGGCTGTGCGGACCGAGGCGTCGGATGGCCCAATGCCGCCGCCACCGGGAACAGGTTACGACAGCGGCCGCCGCTAAAATCGTCGCTAGCAGCTTTTCATTCAACGCGCTCCGTTTACGGGGCGCGTTTCGTTTGCATTCAGGTTTTCAGTCGGTAGCCGGTCCTGAAAATCCACCACACCCCGATCATACAGATAAGCAGGAAGGCGAACGTCATGCCGAGGCTGACGCCGACGCTGACGTCGGCGATCTCGAAGAAGCTCCAGCGAAATCCACTCACGAGATAGACCACCGGGTTGAACAGCGTCACCGTCTGCCAGAACGGCGGCAGCATATGGATCGAATAAAAGCTGCCGCCGAGAAACGTCAGCGGCGTGATGACCAGCAGCGGGATCACCTGAAGCTTCTCGAAGCCATCAGCCCAGATGCCGATGATGAATCCGAACAGGCTGAACGTCACCGATGTCAGCACCAGAAATGTCAGCATCATGAACGGATGAGCGATCTTGAGCGGCACGAACAGGCCCGCGGTCGCCAGAATAATAAGACCAAGAATGATCGACTTGGTTGCAGCTGCCCCGACATAGCCGACGACGGCCTCGAAAGACGAGACCGGCGCGGACAGCAGTTCGTAGATGGTGCCGGTGAATTTCGGGAAATAGATACCGAACGACGCGTTCGCAATGCTCTGTGTCAGTAGCGAGAGCATGACAAGGCCGGGCACGATGAACGTGCCGTAGCTGATGCCGTCGATCTCGGTAATGCGCGAGCCGATCGCCGAACCGAACACGACGAAATACAGCGACGTCGAGATGACAGGCGAGACGACGCTCTGCAGCAGCGTGCGGAAGGTGCGCGCCATTTCGAATTTATAGATCGCGCGAATGGCGTGAAAGTTCATTGTTGATGCACCAGACTGACGAAAATCTCTTCGAGCGAGCTTTGCGTGGTGTTGAGATCGTTGAAGCGGACGCCGGCTTCACCGAGATCGTTCAGCAGCGCCGTAATGCCGGTGCGCTCGCCCTTGGTATCGTAGGTGTAGGTCAGCTCTTCGCCATCCGGCGACAGTTCGAGGTGATGTGCAGCAAGTGAAGCTGGGACGGCGCTGAGCTTGGACTGCAAATGCAGCTTGAGCTGCTTGCGGCCGAGCTTCTGCATCAGCTTCGCTTTTTCCTCGACAAGCACGATCTGGCCCTTGTTGATGACGCCGACCCGGTCGGCCATCTCCTCGGCTTCTTCGATGTAATGCGTGGTCAGGATGATGGTGACGCCCGACGCGCGCAGTTCGCGCACCACGTCCCACATCGCCTTGCGCAATTCGACATCGACGCCCGCTGTCGGCTCGTCGAGAAACAGGATTTGTGGTTCATGGGCGAGTGCCTTGGCGATCATCACGCGACGCTTCATGCCGCCCGACAGCGTGATGATCTGGCTTTTGCGCTTGTCCCACAGCGAAAGCTCCTTCAACACCTTTTCGATATGCGCCGGATTCTTCGGCTTGCCGAACAGCCCGCGGCTGAACGACGCCGTCGACCACGGCGACTCCCAGGCATCGGTGTGAAGCTCCTGCGGCACCAGCCCGATCATCGAGCGTGCGGCGCGATAATCCTTCACGATGTCATGACCGCCGACGGTCACGGTGCCTTCGGTCTGCACGGCGAGGCCGCAGATCACGCTGATCAGCGTCGTCTTGCCCGCGCCGTTCGGACCGAGCAGCGCGAAAATTTCCCCGGCGCGAATATCGAGGTTGATATTCTTGAGCGCCGTGAAGCCGGACGGATACGTCTTCGAGACGTTTTTGACGGAAATGATGGACATGAAAGCAATCTATCGAGGCGGGAGAGTGGACATAGGCGCGCAACGGGCCGCGCGCAATACACAAAGTCTGCCGAAGTCTTGAAAGCTTATAGAAGTGAGTGCACTCACCAAAGAGTTTTCGCGTGTCAGCTTCGCTTACGCCCGCGTCACAAAACTATCGACGACCTTTTTCTCACCAGCCTTCTCGAATGCAATGGTGAGTTTGTTGCCGTCCACCTTGGATACGCGGCCGTAGCCGAACTTCTCGTGGAAGACGCGATCGCCGTTCGAGAACTCAGACGCAGCGCCGGTGGATTTCGCGATCAGTTCGCCTTCGATCACGGTCGGCTTGCGGCTGCCGAAGTTGCCGCGCGAACTGGAATCGTAGCGTGCACCGTTTTCGTTAAATCCGCCGCCACCGTTGCGTGCGCGGTTGGCCTGCGCGCGTTGCCAGCCGGGCGTGGTGTAGCTCGATCCGAAGGTCTCCACATTATCGAAACGCGACGCACCATACCCGCCCGCGCCACCCCATCCGGAGCCGCCTTTGCTTTCGGTGATCTCGACATTGTGCGCGGGCAATTCGTCGAGGAAGCGTGATGGAATCGTCGTGGACCACGAGCCGTGAATGCGGCGGTTGGTGGCGAAGTAAAGTTTCGCGCGTTGTCGCGCGCGCGTGATGCCGACATGGGCGAGGCGGCGCTCTTCTTCTAATCCCGCGCGGCCCTGCTCGTCGAGTGCGCGTTGATGCGGAAACAGACCTTCCTCCCAGCCGGGCAGGAACACATTGTTGAATTCCAATCCCTTGGCCGAGTGCAGCGTCATCAGCGACACGGCGTCGGCGTCCGCGCCGCTCTCGCGGTCCATCACCAGAGAAATGTGTTCGAGGAAACCCTGCAGGTTCTCGAACTCCTCCATCGAGCGCACGAGTTCTTTCAGGTTTTCAAGGCGGCCCGCTGCGTCCGCGGAGCGGTCCTTCTGCCACATCTCGGTATAGCCGCTCTCGTCGAGCACGATCTCAGCAAGCTGCGTGTGCGAAACGATGTCGCGCTGCGCGCGCCAGCGGTCGAAATTCATCATGACGTCGCGCAGGCTGCCGCGCGCTTTCGGCTTCAACTCGTCGGTCTCGATCACCGACAATGCTGCTTCGGTCAGCGGAATGCGGCGCTTGCGGCCGATGTCGTGCAGCATCTGCACGGTAGCATCGCCAAGTCCGCGCTTGGGCACATTGACGATGCGCTCGAAGGCAAGATCGTCGGCGGGCGAGTTGATGACGCGCAGATAAGCGAGCGCATCGCGGATTTCAGCTCGTTCATAGAAGCGCGGACCGCCGATGACGCGATAGTTGAGACCGAGCGTGACAAAGCGGTCTTCGAACTCGCGCATCTGGAACGAGGCGCGCACCAGAATGGCGATCTCGTTCAGCTTCTGGCCGTTGCGCTGAAGCTGCTCGATTTCCTCGCCGATGGCGCGGGCCTCTTCTTCCGAGTCCCACGATCCGGTGACGGTGACTTTCTCTCCGTCCACGTCCTCGGTGCGCAATGTCTTGCCGAGGCGGCCTTCGTTATGCGCGATCAGATGCGAAGCTGCGGCGAGGATGTGGCCGGTAGAGCGATAATTGCGTTCGAGGCGGATCACCTTCGCGCCGGGGAAGTCGTGCTCAAAGCGCAGGATGTTGTCCACTTCCGCGCCGCGCCAGCCATAGATCGACTGGTCGTCATCGCCGACGCAGCAGATGTTTTTCGGTGCTGCGAGGGGAGAGACATTTTGTTCGGAAGCATCGGACGACGCCGGCAGGATACTCGAAGGCGCCTGCGCGAGCAGCCGCAGCCAGAGATACTGCGCGACGTTGGTGTCCTGATATTCGTCCACCAGGATGAATTTGAAGCGGCTCTGATATTGCCGAAGCACGTCGGGATGTTCGCGAAACAGCCGGATGTTTTCCAAAAGCAGATCGCCGAAGTCGGCGGCGTTGAGAATCTTCAATCGCTCCTGATACGCCGCATAGAGCTTGCCGCCCTTGCCGTTACCGAACACGGCAGCTTCCCCGGACGGCACCTGCGACGGCATCAACCCGCGATTTTTCCAGCCGTCGATCAATCCTGCCAGCATGCGCGCGGGCCAGCGCTTGTCGTCGATGTTCTCGGCCTGCAGAAGCTGCTTCAGCAGACGAATCTGGTCGTCCACATCGAGCACGGTGAAATTGGATTTCAACTGCACCAGTTCGGCGTGGAAGCGCAGAATGCGTCCACCGATGGAATGGAACGTGCCGAGCCACGGCATGCCTTCGACCGCTTGCCCCAGCATATCGCCGAGGCGGTGCTTCATTTCGCGCGCCGCCTTGTTGGTAAAGGTGACGGACAGAATTTCGTGCGGCCGCGCACGACCGGTTGAGAGAATGTGCGCAATGCGCGAGGTCAGCACGCGCGTCTTGCCAGTTCCGGCGCCTGCCAGCACCAGCACCGGACCGTCGAGGGTTTCCACAGCGTCGCGTTGCTCGGGATTGAGCCCGGAAAGATATTGCGGAGCCGCGGCCGCGCGCGCGCGTGCCGCAATTCCGCCAGCGGCAGGCTGGTGGCTCGGCACATCGAAAGGCGGCAGTTTTTGCGGCTCGGTCATGCGATTCGTCTTTGCGGCCACGATGGCACTGCATCGGCCCGAATGGGAGATTTTATATCAGGATGTGGGCACATATAGGCACGATTGGCCCCGTTGGACAGATGTGGTGCGTCTCTGGCGGACGAGCGATCCAAAAGCTCAACCAGCCTGTTCTTATTTCATGTCACCGCGTTTTTAGGCTTTTTATCCGCACGTCCGTCTTGGAACTTTCACGCTCACGACGGATTGGTTTTTCAGTCGGGACGCCGGTTGTGGTGTCCGCAAAATGAAACGCAGGAGCGTGTCATGATGAGTTGGGTGGTCACATTTCTGGTTATCGCGCTGGTCGCCGGTCTTCTCGGTTTCGGCGGTATCGCGGGAGCGTCCATCGAAATCGCCAAGATCGTGTTCTTCGTGGCGCTGGTTCTGTTCTTGGTGTCGGCCGTGGTTGGCCTCGCGCGCGGACGCGGTAACGTCTGAGGAAGCTGAAGGAGCGGGCACTGCCCGCTTCTTTCATGTCTTTGTCGGCATCGCGATGCGTCGTCCGATGCCATCAGGAGGTGCGACAGCGGCGTGAGCTGAGGCAACCTGCCTGATACGCGCAGCAATGTCCGGCGGAAACGGCGCGGTCTTTCGCGCAGCCATATCGACATGTAGCGTCATGTTTTCCGAAGTTGCGGACAACCAACCTTCTGTGGCGTGGCGCAACTCTTCGAAGGTGTGAAGGCGCTTGTCATCGGCTGCGACCAGATATACGGCGATCTGCACCGGATCGCCGAGATGCACCTCGCGCAGATAGCGCACATGGCATTCAGCGGTGAAGGTCGAGCCATTGCGCTCTTTCAGGTATTGCGGGCCGATGCCGAGCTCGAGCCACAGCTGGTCGATGCCCCGGTCGAACAGCACGTTGTAGTAAGCCATATTCAAATGACCGTTGTAATCGATCCATTGCGGTTCGATTTGCATCACGGTCGTGAGGAACGGCGCGGCGATATGTTGCGGCGCATTGTTTTCCGATGGCGTGCTTGAGGTCATTGTTATTCCCGGTTCGCGTCAGCCGTTTCTCTTGACCCGCTATACATCCTTTGTCACGTTTCACGCCACATTCGCCCAAAACAAAAAGAGAAATCGTGGCCTTTTCCGTTTCTGCCCTGACACGTCCCGCACCATCGGCGGTGTCCAGCGCCATCGAGGCGCTTGCCGCGCGGTTCGGTAACAATCTTATCACCTCGCAGGCGGTACGCGATCAGCATGCGCATACCACCACCTGGCTGCCGCCGCAGCCACCGGATGCGGTCGTGCTCGCGCAGAACACTGCCGACATTCAGGATGTGGTGCGCATCTGCGCGGAGCGCCGCGTGCCGGTGATCGCATTCGGCACCGGTACCTCGCTGGAAGGGCAGGTCAACGCTCCGGCAGGCGGTGTATGCATCGACCTGCGCGAAATGAACCGCATCATCGAGGTGCATCCGGACGATCTCGACTGCGTGATCGAGCCGGGCGTGACGCGCAAGGCGCTGAACGAGCATCTGCGCGATCAGGGACTGTTTTTCCCCATCGATCCCGGCGCGGATGCGTCCATCGGCGGCATGGCCGCAACCCGCGCGTCCGGCACCAATGCGGTGCGTTACGGCACCATCCGAGAAAACATTCTCGCGCTGAAGATCGTCCGCGCGGACGGCGAGATCATCACCACCGGCACGCGCGCCAAGAAATCCGCGGCGGGCTACGATCTCACGCATCTGTTCATCGGCGCGGAAGGCACGCTCGGCATTATTTCCGAAATCACGCTGAAGCTGCGCGGCATCCCGCAAAGCATCGCCGCGGGATCGTGTTCGTTCAGCAGCGTGCAGGGTGCCTGCAACGCGACAATTCTCGCAATCCAGACCGGCATCCCGCTGGCGCGCATCGAACTGTTGAATGTCGCGCAGGTGAAGGCGTGCAACGCCTATTCGAAGCTGTCGCTGCCGGAAACGCCGCTGCTGCTGCTGGAATTCCACGGCACCGAGGCGGACGTTGCCGAGCAATCGGAACTGTTCGGCGAGATCGCCAAGGAATGCGGCGGCGGCTCGTTCGAGTGGACAACGCGGCAGGAAGATCGCACGCGGCTGTGGCAGGCGCGGCATGATGCTTACTGGGCGGTGCGCGCGCTGCGTCCCGGCGCGCAGGCGGTGGCGACGGATGTCTGCGTGCCGATTTCGCGATTGGCCGAGTGTGTGGTCGAGACGGAGAAGGATCTGGAAACGGTCGGATTGTTGTCTCCGATTGTCGGCCATGTCGGCGACGGCAATTTCCATTGCTCGATGCTGGTGGACGTTAACGATCCCGGCGAGATGCAGCGCGCGGATGGCTTCCTGCATCGGCTCGTTGAACGTGCGCAGGCGATGGGCGGCACCTGTACCGGCGAGCATGGCATCGGGCAGGGCAAGCAGAAATATCTCGAGACGGAACTTGGGCCCGAAGCCGTGCAGGCCATGCGCGCGCTGAAAGCCGCGCTCGATCCGCACAACATCCTCAATCCCGGAAAAATTTTGCCATTGTAACGCAGCACATTCAACTTAGTATGTGATGCGTTCAATCCGCGCCGTATGCGTGATCGCGCGATGCCGTATCGGCATCTGCCGCCGATCCACTGAAGGATAGACCTTGCAGACCACGCTGCTCGGACTGGCCATCGCCTTCATCCTCGCTTTGCTCGCCGCGCTGGTCGGGCCGTATTTTATCGACTGGAACAAGTTTCGTCCGCAATTCGAGGCGGAAGCATCGCGTATTGTCGGTGCGCCGGTGCGCGTGGGCGGCAAGCTCGACGCGTTACTGCTGCCGACGCCGACGCTTCGTTTGCGCGCGGTGTCGGTCGGCGGCGACAGCGATGCCGCCAAGGTGCGCGCCGACAAGCTCGATGTCGAATTCAATCTCGGCGCGTTGATGCGCGGCGAATGGCGGGCCAGCGAATTGTCGCTGGATGGCTTCGCGCTGGATATTGGTCTCGACAACAAGGGTCGGCTTCAAGGGGCGGCCGCAACGGGAAATTTCAATCTCGGTTCGCTCTCCATTGAGCGCATGAATATCGCGGGCCGCATCACGCTGCATGATGCCTCCAGCGGCGCAACCTTGCAGATGAGCGATCTGAAGTTTAGCGGCGATGTGCGGGCACAAGCGGGAGCGATGCGCGGCGAGGGATCGTTCACCTTGCTCGGCGCGCGGACGCCGTTTCGTGTGTCGTCCGGCCAAAGCGCGGACGGCAAAGGCACGCGCGTTCGTTTCATCACCGATCCTGGCGAGCGTCCGCTGCTGACCGATCTCGATGGCGTCCTGTCATTCGACGGAGGCGCGCCGAAATTCGACGGTGGACTGACACTGGCGCGGCCTGCGGACGCAAAA
>Ga0209023_10003688_pt1 | contig 18029 bp, 15 predicted proteins | sample LakOneMetagenome_FD_187468 | JGI IMG/M metagenome (GOLD analysis project Ga0209023, IMG submission 187468) | Freshwater and sediment microbial communities from Lake Erie, Canada (SPAdes) (version 2) | ecosystem: Environmental > Aquatic > Freshwater > Lentic | place: Lake Erie, Canada... | reverse complement strand
ATGCCGCCGACGCAGTAGGCGATTTCCTCGACCAGGTCGGGCAGGCGCGCCTGCAGGGCTGCGCCGTCGGTGATGACGATCTCCAGCACCTCGTTCGGCTTCAGGCGGAACGCCGTCATGTTCTCGTCGTCGCGCAGGTAGCTCAGGCAGTCGACCCAGGCGTCGATGGTGTCGGCGTAGGTTTCCGGGAAGCCGAAGGCGCGGCGGCTCTCCCCATGGAAGGCCGCTTCGTCGACGATCGCGGCGCCGTTCAGTTGGACGCTCGCCATGTCAGCCCTTCAGGCCCAGCACGTCCTGCATGTCGTACAGGCCGTTGGCTTTGTCGGCGATGAAGCGCGCGCCGCGCAGGGCGCCGTGGGCGTAGGTGACGCGGCTGCTGGATTTGTGGGTGATCTCGATGCGCTCGCCGGTGCCGGCGAACAGCACGGTGTGGTCGCCAACGATGTCGCCGCCGCGCACGGTGGCAAAACCGATGGTCGACGGGTCGCGCTCGCCGGTCACGCCTTCGCGGCCATACACGGCGCAGTCCTTCAGGTCGCGCCCCAGGGCGTCGGCAATCACTTCGCCCATCTTCAGCGCGGTGCCGGACGGCGCGTCGACCTTGTGGCGGTGGTGGGCTTCGATGATCTCGATGTCGTAGCCTTCGGCGAAGCTCTTGGCCGCCATTTCCAGCAGCTTGAGGGTGACGTTCACGCCCACGCTCATGTTCGGTGCGAACACGACCGATACCTTCTCGGCGGCGGCGCGGATCGCTTCCTTGCCGGCCTCGTCGAAACCGGTGGTGCCGATCACGACCTTGATGCCGTTGGCGGCGCAGTATTCCAGGTGCTTGAGGGTGCCTTCAGGACGGGTGAAGTCGATCAGGCAATCGGCGCCGGCCAGCGCGCGCTCGAATTCGGAGTGGATCACCACGCCGGTCAGCTGGCCCGAAAAGGCGCCGGCATCGCTGCCGATGAAGGGCGAGCCGGCGACGTCGAGGGCGCCGGACAGGGTGGCATCGGGCGCGGCGGCGATGGCCTCGATCAGCATGCGGCCCATGCGCCCGCTGGCGCCGGCAACCGCGATTTTCAATTGCGTCATGACGTACTGTTACTGGATGTTGGAATTGGTCGGCGACGCGGGCGTCACCGGGGCCACGGCGCGGGTCGGCGCGTTTTTCTTCGGGAACTTGCTCGGGCCGGCGATGCGGTCGATGTACTCGCGCTCGGTCGGCAGATTGCCGCCGTCGAAACGCTCGACGACATTGTCCTTGAAATAGACGGTCACGCGGCTGGTGGTCAGCTCGCCGTCACCGCGCGCCAGGTAGAAGGGGAAATCCCAGCGGTCGGCGTGGAACATGTCGGCGATCATCGGCGAGCCGAGCAGGAATCGCACCTGGTCGCGGGTCTGGCCCGGCTTCAGCTGGGCCAGCATTTCCTGCGATACGAAGTTGCCCTGCTGAATGTCTGGACGGTAGGGCGAGAAGACCCAGAGGAATTTTTGCAGCTTGCTTACCTGGGTCGTTTGCGCGCCGGCATTTGCCAGGGCGGCCGCCTTGTCGGCGTCGGCTGCTACGGCTGTCGCGTCGGTGCTTGCCGGTGCAGCAGGCCGGGTCTGGTTACGCCAGGATGCGCAGCCGGACAGCAACAGCGTGCATGCGAGGCCCGCGGCGAGCGCAGCCCGGACCTTAAAACTGTGAACAACGGCATCGGTGACACGCATAAGTAACCTCAAAACGTTTAAGCGGGAGCTTCCAAAACGCTATATCATAAAGCACTCCGCCCATCTACGAGTAACAAACATGAGTAACAAACCCACCGACCTGAAGGCGAGCGGCCTGAAGGCTACCCTGCCACGCCTCAAGATCCTGGAAATTTTCCAGAACAGCGAAGTGCGGCACCTGACGGCGGAAGACGTCTACAAAATCCTGTTGGCCGACAATATGGACGTCGGCCTGGCGACGGTGTACCGCGTACTGACCCAGTTCGAGCAGGCCGGCCTGCTGAACCGCAACCACTTCGAAACCGGCAAAGCCATCTACGAGCTGAACGCAGGCTCGCACCACGACCACCTGGTCTGCCTCGACTGCGGCCACGTGGAAGAGTTCTTCGACGAGGAAATCGAATCGCGCCAGAACAAGATTGCCGTCGAACGCGGCTTCAAGATCGCCGAGCACGCGCTGGCCATCTATGGCAATTGCATCAAGACTTCCTGCCCTCACCGCGGGAACAATTGATCGACCGGTTGCATTGGCAACAACAAGAAACGGCGCCGCGGCGCCGTTTTTTTACGTCGATTTACACGCGTAGGGTGGGTTCTTGAACCCACCGCTGTGTGCGCTTCAAACAATGGTGGGTTCGAGAACCCACCCTACGACGACCAATAACGCGAACGTGTCAGGAATGGCTCAGCGCATTCGACAGCAATTTCGCCGTGATGTCGACGATCGGGATCACGCGCTCGTAGGCCATGCGCGTCGGCCCGATCACGCCCAGGGTGCCGACGATCTTGCCGTTCACCTCGTAGGGTGCGGTAACCACGCTCATCTCGTCCATCGGCACAAGCTTCGATTCGCCGCCGATGAAGATCTGCACGCCGCCGGCGCGGCTGGAGACGTCGAGCAGCTGCATCAGGCCGGTCTTCTGCTCGAACATCTCGAACATCTGGCGCAGGGAAGTCATGTTCGACGACAGATCCGACACCGACAGCAGATTGCGCTCGCCGGCAATCACCATGTCCTCGCCCTCGGCCATCGCCTCGCTGCCGGCTTCGACCGCCACCTGCATCAGGCCGGCCATGTCTTCGCGCAGCTGGCGCAGTTCGCCGGTCAGGCGCGCGCGCACCTGGTCGAACGAGAGGCCGGCGAAATTCTGGTTCAGGTAATTTGCCGACTGCACCAGTTGCGCCGGCGTGTAGTCGGCGTCGGTGAGCAGCAGGCGGTTCTGGACATCGCCGCGCGGGTCGACGATCACGAGCAGGATGCGCTTTTCCGACAGGCGCAGGAATTCGATTTGCTGGAACACCGATTCGCGCCGCGGGCTCTGCACCACGCCGGCGAACTGCGTCAGCGAGGACAGCATCTGCGCCGCGTTGGCGATGACCTTCTGCGGCTGGTGGGCGGAGAGGCACATGCGCTCGGTGTCGACCCCGCCCTCGCCCAGCTGCTGCACGGTGAGCAGGGTATCGACGAACAGGCGGTAGCCGCGCGGCGTGGGCACGCGCCCGGCCGAGGTGTGCGGACTGGCGACATAGCCCATCTCCTCGAGGTCGGCCATGATGTTGCGGATCGTGGCCGGCGACACGTCCAGGCCCGAGATCTTCGACAGCGCGCGCGACCCGACCGGCTGGCCATCGGCGATGTAGCGCTCGACCAGGGCTTTCAGCAGGGTTTGGGCACGGGGTTCAAGTTGCATGGAGAGAAACGAAGGAAAAACCGGGAGTGGTTCCGCTTCCATTATGCACCTTTGCCAGGCGGCTGTGCAGTCGGCCACGCTTGCGCTGCGCTTCAGTCACGCTTCAGTCCCGCATCAATCGCGCTTCAGTTGCGTAGTCAGTCGTATTCCTGCCCGAGCCAGGCAAGCAGTTCGTCGAAGTTGGCGACGATCGCATCCGGCTGCACGCCCTCTTCCAGGTGGCGGCGGCTGGCGGTGCGGCTCATCCACACGCCGCGCAGCCCGGCGCGCTGGGCGCCCTGCACGTCCAGGACCAGGTCGTCGCCCACGTACACGGCTTCCTGCGCGGCCACGCCGAGCGCCTCGCAGGCGGCGTGGAAGATCGCCGGGTCCGGTTTCGCGCGGCCGAAGCGCGGCGCCGATACCGAAGCCTGGAAATGGTGGGCCAGGCCGATGGTCTGCAGGTCGGCATTGCCGTTGGTGACCGCGCCGAGCAGCACGCGCTTCTTCAGGCGCAGCAGGCCGGGCAGCACGTCGTCGTAGGGCGTCACGGCATTGCGCGCGGCAAAGAACTCGACCATCGCCAGTTCGACCTTGGCCACGTCTTCACCGGCCTGCTCGAAGGCGACCAGCAGCCCGGCGCGGCGCAGGGCGCCCAGGTCGAGCTGGAATTCCGGGCGGCTGGCCAGCAGTTCCAGGCGCGCCTGGCGCAGGCTGTCGATGGTGAAGCGCTCGGCCACGCGCGGGGCGTTGTTGGCAAGCCACGCGAACAGGGTCTGCTCGGCCTGCAATATCACGGGAGCGATCGGCCACAGGGTATCGTCGAGGTCGAACAGGACGGCGCGTGGCCAGGGACGGCGGGATGGGGTCGGGGGCTGGGCGGGCATCAAGGCGGCATCGCGGGGGCAAGGGAGTGGCCGAGCATAGCGAGGCCGGCGGCGAAATGCAAACGCGCACGCGCCGCGCTACCGGCCGTTACACCGTGATACAAACGGCGATGAGCCCGGGGCTTGCCAAATGCACTAAAATGATGGGCAAAAATCCAGCTTCGACGCGGCACGGACGCCGTTGCGCGTCTTGTCCCGTTCCTTTTCATTTGGAGAAATTATGATTCGTTCCCCATTGCGTGCCGGCCTCGCGCTGGCATGCGCGCTGAGCCTGACTTCCTGTGGCGGCGGCGATGGTGAGTTTTACCTGAGCGGTGTTGTCTACGGCATCAACAAGGGCAACCTGGTGCTGACGAACAACGGCGGTTCCGACAAGACGATCACGTCGGCCGGCACCTTCTACTTCGACGACCTGGTCGACGCCGACTCGAGCTATAACATCGAAGTGAAGAGCGTACCGGACAACATCGCCTCGCCGGCGGAGTGCAAGGTTACCGGCGGCAAGGGCAAGGCCACCTTCAACATCACCACCATCGTGGTCAGCTGCACCATCAACACCCACGAACTGGGCGGCACCGTGAGCGGCCTGGCCGGCTCGACGAACGACAAGCCGCTGGTCCTGCTGAACGGTTCCGACCGCGTCGAAGTAACGCCGGCTGCCCTGCCGACCCCGGACACCCCGCCAGCGAGCGTGTCGCAGCCGGTCAAGTTCGCCAAGGTGCCGGAAGACGGCAAGTACGGCATCACCATCCTGCAGCAGCCGACCGACCGCCGCTGCGAGGTGGCGAACGGTATCGGCACGATGCTGAAGGCCGATATCACCAACGTCCAGGTCACCTGCACCCCGATCGTCCCGGCAGTTTGAAGTCTACGGAGAACATGTTGAAAAAATCTTTTCTGATCCGCTCGGCGGCCGCCCTGGCCGTGGCGGCAGCGCTCGCATCTTGCGGCGGCGGTACGAACTACACCATCGGCGGCGTGGTCTATGGCCTGCAGCCGGACAGCACCCTGGTCCTGACCACCAACGGCATGGAAGTGTCGGTCACGCAGACCGGCAAGGCCGATGCCAGCGGCAACGTGCCGAACGTGAGCTATTCCTTCCCGAAGCAGCTCGAATACGGCGAGGTCTATAACGTGATCCCGCAGGTCGCCAGCACCGCCACGGACGGTACGGTCACCTACAAGCAGCCGGCTCACCAGACCTGCGTGGCATCGGGCCGCATCAGCGATACCGCAGGCCGCCTGTCGGAAATCAGCGCCGACTATACCTGCGCACTGGTCGCGCCGACCATCGGCGGTGTCGTCAAGGGCCTGGTCACCGGCAGCGTCGTGCTGAGCAACGGCAGCGACGCCACCACCACCATCGCCGCCGCCACCACGCCGACCAACCCGCCGGCCGATATCCCCTACTCCCTGGGCGCCGTTACCTACGGCAAGACCTACGGCGTGACGGTCACCAGCAGCCCGGCAGGCTACAACTGCAGCGTGGTCAATGCCGTCGGCACCATGGGCGACAACGCAGTCGGCAACATCGACGTCACCTGCGTCGCCACCCCACCCTGAGACAGATATATGCCGCGCTGATGACACTCATTCCAAAAGAAAATTGGATTTATATGTTGTAGCGCAGCATAATCCTACCTGTCTCCTCCAACTCTCCTCAGAAAAGAATTGGATTTAAGCCCACCCGCAACGGTGGGCTTTTTTTTTGCCCCGTCGCGTGCAACCCGGGCGTGCCGGGCTCAACCGAGCTTGGTAACCGAGGCCAGGCGCTTGCCGCTGACCTTCACCACAGCCATCTTGCCGGTGCTCACCGCCACCATCGAGTCGGCGCGCACTTGCGCCTTGTAGCTCTCGGCGCTGGCGTAGGTGCTGACGCCGACCAGCAGTGCGGCGACGACGAAGATCGATTCCATGTGTTTGAGGACGTTCATTTCAGGCTCCCTTCGGTTGAGTGGCTGGCCCTTGGCATGTGCGTTCGGGCTTTCGATGGGAGTACTTTAGCAAGCACCCTCCCCCGCTTCCATCGGCCTGCGACGAACTGCAAAAAGCGGGCGTCAGAGCGCGCCAGGCGGCGATATAACGTGGATTCGCACGCGTTTGTGCGGTGCCGCAAGCAGCCTGGTGCGGGGAGCGGGGAGAAAGAGGCCGCGGCGGCCGCACGGACCGCCGGGTTGGGAGGGAAAGGACTTACTGGACCGGCTTGAGGATGTTTGCCAGCGCTACGTACTGTTCGAGCGAGACCGCTTCCGGACGCACGCCCGGGTCGATGCCGGCGTCGAGCAGCTGCTGTTCGGTGAACATGCCGGCCACGCAGTTGCGAATCACCTTGCGGCGCTGCGAGAAGGCCTTCTGCACCACCGCTTCCAGGGTGGGGCCGTCGGCCGGCAGCTGGCGCCGCGTCGGCACCATGCGCACGATGGCCGAATCGACCTGGGGCGGCGGGTCGAAGGCGGTCGGCGGCACGATGAACAGCAGCGCCATGTCGTAGCGCCATTGCAGCATCACCGACAGGCGGCCATAGGCCTTGGTGCCCGGCTCGGCCACCATGCGCTCGACCACTTCCTTTTGCAGCATGAAGTGCTGGTCCTCGACCAGGTGGGCGAAGTCGGCCAGGTGGAACAGCAGCGGGCTGGAGATGTTGTACGGCAGGTTGCCGACCACGCGCAGCTTCTGCCCTTCCGGGACCGGAATCGAACCGAAGTCGAACTTCAGCGCGTCGCCGGCGTGGATCGTGAGCTTTTCGCGCGGGTAGGCTTTTTCCAGGCGCGCCACCAGGTCGCGGTCGAGTTCCACCACGTGCATGTGGTCGAGCTCCTTCAGCAGCAGCGCCGTCATCGCCGCCAGGCCCGGGCCGATCTCGACCATCGCCTCGCCGCGGAGCGGGCCGATGGCGTCGATGATGTTTCCCAGGACGTGGTTATCGGTCAGGAAGTTCTGGCCGAAGCGCTTGCGTGCGACGTGTTTCATTGGTGCTTTCAAGTTGTGTGTACGGTGCGGCTGGCCGCGACCATGCCGGCGGCGGCGCGGATCGCCTCCTCCATGCTGCCGCAATCGGCATGGCCCAGGCCTTGCGCCGCCAGGTCGAGCGCGGTGCCGTGGTCGACCGAGGTGCGGATCAGCGGCAGGCCGAGGGTGACGTTGATGCCGCGCCCGAAGGTGGCGTGCTTCAGCACCGGCAGGCCCTGGTCATGGTACATGGCCAGCACGCAGTCGGCGTCCCGCAGGTACTTCGGCTGGAACAGGGTGTCGGCCGGATACGGGCCGCGCGCATCGATGCCGCGCGCCTGCGCCGCCGCCAGCGCGGGTTCGATGACCTCGATCTCCTCGCGCCCGAGGTAGCCGTTTTCGCCCGCATGCGGGTTCAGGCCGGTGACCAGGATGCGCGGCGCGGCGATGCCGAATTTCGTCTTCAGGTCGTGCTGCAGGATGTCGAGCACGCGTCCCAGGCCTTCCCCGGTGATCGCGCCCGGCACGTCTTTCAATGGCAAATGGGTGGTGGCCAGCGCCACGCGCAGGTAAGGCTGCTCGCCGACGGGCTGCCCGGCCAGCATCATGACCACTTGCGGCGTGCCGGTCTTTTCGGCCAGGTATTCGGTGTGGCCGGAAAAGGCGACGCCGGCGTCGTTGATGGTGCTCTTTTGCAGCGGCGCGGTGACGATGGCGTCGAACCAGCCGGCCTTTACACCTTCGATCGCGAGATCGAGCGTGGCCAGCACCGCGCGGCCGTTTTCAGGGTCGAGCCGGCCCGGCACCACGTGGGCCGCCAGCGGCACGTCGACCACGGCGATGCGGTCGCGGCCGAAGTGCGGCAGGCCGCCATTCCTCAGTGCCTGCGTGGACAGGGCCGACAGGCGGATCGCCGGGTCGACCAGGCTGGCCGTGAGCGCGAGGAAGGCGGCATCGCCGACCAGCACGCAGTTGGCGGATTCGCGCAGCGCCCAGGCGGCGCGGATCGCGATCTCGGGGCCGATGCCGGCCGGCTCGCCGACCGTGAGCGCCAGGGCCGGACGTGCTGCCTGCACCGCCATGATGTCAGCCTTCCTCGCGGAATTCGACGTAGGCGCGGTCGCGCACTTCGCGCGCCCAGTCCTCGAAGGCTTCGCCGAGCTTACGCTCGCGGATGATCTGGCGCGCGCGGTTGCGTTCCTTCTGCGCGGTCACGTCTTCGCTCTTGCGCTCGAGCACCTGGATCAGGTGGAAGCCGAACGGGGTCTCGACCACGCCCGAGATCTCGTTCGGTTTCAGCTTCGCCATCGCGGCTTCGAACGGCTCCGGGACGTCGCCCGGATACTGCCATCCCAGGTCGCCGCCCTTGCTGGCCGAACTGTTGTCCTGCGAGTTCTGGCGCGCCAGGTCCTCGAAGGTGGCGGCCTTGCTCTCGACCTTGGCCTTGATCTCTTCCAGCTTGCGCCTTACCTCGGCCGCCGGCATGGTCGGCGTGGCCCGCATCTGGATGTGGCGCACGCGGGTCTGTTCGACCACGGCCTGGTCCGGCGTGGCGGCGCTCGCCAGGCTGCGCTTGTCGATCAGCTTCAGGATGTAGAAGCCGACGTTGGTCTTGATGACCGGGGTCACCTGGCCGGCGCTGAGCTTACGCAGTTCGGTCGAGAAGATCGGCGGCAGGCGGTCGGCCTCGCGCCAGCCGATCGCGCCGCCCTTCAGGGCGTCGCCGGCGTCGGAATAGGTGGCGGCGACCTTGGCGAAGTCGGCGCCGGTGCGCAGCTGGCGCTGCACTTCGTCGGCACGGGCGCGGCGCGCGGCGATCTGCTCGGGCGTGGCGTTGGCCGGGATGCCGACCAGGATCTGGGCGATGTCGACTTCGATGCGGTCGGCGGCGGCGGCCTTTTCGGCGGCCAGGAAGGTGTCGACCTCGGCGTCCGAGACCTGGATCTTGCTGTCGACCTCGTGCTCGCGCAGGCGCTGCATCATGATCTCGTTGCGGATCTCTTCGCGGAAGGCGGCAAAGGCCATGCCTTCTTTTTCCATCTGGTTGCGCATTTCCTGGACCGACATCTTCTGGTCCTGGGCGATGCGGCCGATGGCGGCGTCGAGCTGGCGGTCGTCGACGCGCACGCCCATTTCCTTGGCCAGCTGGACCTGGGCGCGTTCGACGATCATCGCCTCGGTGACCTGGCGTTCGAGGTCGGCCTGCGGCGGCAGCTGGGTGTTCTGGGCACGCAGGCGCTGGACGATCTGGGCCACGCGGTTGCGCACTTCGTTACGGGTGATGACCTCGTCGTTGACGACCACGCGGATGGCGTCGACGACATTCGCGTTGCTCGATGCCGGCGGCAGGAAGCCGCTGCCCGGGTTCGCAGGCGCGGTGGAGGAAGGAGCGCTCGCTCCGGCAGTGCCGGAGGCACTGCCTGTGCTCGCGGGAGTCGCCTGGCCAAGGGCCGTGCCGGCCGTGAGCGCGCACAGCAGCGCCGCTGCGAGCTTGAGTTGATGCAAACGGGTAGTACGCATAATCTGGAAAGCACTCATTCAGGTCAAAAATCCATGGTCCCGGTCAGCGGCGGCCGACGTTGGTGTTCAGCCGGGTATAGCCGGGAATACTCTTGTTAAACGAATCGAGCGGGTTGCCCATGCCGAAGCCCGACAGGCCGTTCAGCTCGAGCTGGAAGAACACCGGCGTCGAGGTCGACTGGGCTGCCGTCACGAAGCGCTGCGCGCCCATGCGGAAAACCCAGCAGTCGGCCTTGTATTCCAGCCCGACCAGGCCCTCGAGCACCTTGTGGTCCTGCAGCGAGTAGCTGACCCGGCCGACGCCGAACCAGCGCGTCGACAGCGGCCACTGGGCCGAGACATCGACGTTGCGGAAGCTTTCGCGCACGTAGCGGTACTCGGCGTTCAGCACCTTCAGCAGGCCAGGGGTCCAGCGCAGGCCGTAGTTACGGCTGTACACGCTCGAACTCGTCGCGTCGTATTGTACGCTGGCGTCGACGTTCAGGCTCTCGACGATGCGGCCGGAGGCCGCCAGCAGCAGGTCGGAACGGTCCTTGCGGTCCTGGATCGCGCGGCCCGGCATCTGCACGCGCGGTTCGGTGAAATAGAAGCGCTGGCCGAAGGCCAGGCGCAGGCGTTCGGCGCCGCTGCCCTCGATGTAGCGCGACACCAGGGCCGCGGTCAGCTGGTTGGCGTCGGACACGCGGTCGTTGCCGACGAAGCGGTTCTCGCTGAACAGCTGGGCGTAGCTGAAGCCGGTTTCGCCGCTGTCGAAGATCGGGAAGTCGTCCTGGTTCTTGTACGGCGTACGCACGTAGAACAGGCGCGGCTCCAGGGTCTGGGTGGCGGGCGTGCCGAGCAGCGAGGTCTCGCGCTCGAACACCATGCCGGCGTCGACCGAGAAGGTCGGCAGCACGCGCGACAGGGTGGTGTCGCGCCCGGCATTGCTGTCCATGTCGTACTGGCTCGCGTGCAGCATCAGCTTGGGCGTGATGTAGTAGCCCGGACGCACCCAGGGATAGCTCACCTGCGACTGCACCACGGCGCGGTTGCCGCTGTCCCAGGTCGAGTGCGTGAAGCGGGTCGCCTCGGCGTCGACCGCCCAGTCGAAGCCGCCGACGTCGAAGCGGCCGGTGTGGAAGTTAATCTGCGGCAGGCGCGCGTAAGGCTTCGGAATCGTCAGCGCCGGATTGGTGACCGCCGCCGGTTCCTGCAGCACCTGGAAGTTCTGCGCGCGCACGCTCAGGTTCCAGAATTCGGTGCCGTAGGACGAGTAGAGCTCGCGCACCAGCTGGCGCTCGGCGCTGACCGAGACCGAACGCGAGAAGTCGCTCAGGTACTGGTCGTCGGAGGCGCCGTGCAGGTTCCAGCCGAAGGACCAGTGCGGACTCAGCTGCTGGTTGTGCAGCGAGTCGACCAGCCAGCGGTCGGTCTTGGTGATGCGGTCGTTGCGCAGGAACTCGAAGTGGGTCTCGCCGCTGTAGGGGCCGCGCTCGGTGGCGCCGAGGTAGCGCCCGGTCGCGCCCAGCTGCAGGCCACGGTCGAACATCATGCGCGGGTACACGGTCAGATCGCGGTTCGGTGCGATGTTGAAGTAGTACGGCACCATGATCTCGGTCTTGCCCTTGGAGCCGGCGCCGATCGTGGGCGGCAGCCAGCCCGAACGGCGCGCGCCCGAGAGCGAGAACGACAGCGCGGGCGTGCCGAGGATGGGCACGTCCTTGAAATACACGATGGTCTTGCCGGCGGTGCCGACGTCGCGCCCGGAATCCAGGCGCAGCGTGCTCGACTTCAGGTACCAGTCGGGGTTCGGGCCTTCGCAGGTGCTGTAGGTGCCGTCGACCACCAGGGCCTGGTCTTCGCCGAGGAAATCGATGCGGTCGGCGCGGCCCTGGGCGTTATTCATCTGCAAACGGTATTGCGGATTCAGGAACCAGCCGCGGCCGGTTTCGAGATTCAGCTGCAGCGAATCGCCCTGGTAACGGTCGCCGAAGCGCCACAGGTTGACGTTGCCGCTGGCCGTGACTTCGTCCTCGACCAGGCGATAGCAGGCCGTATCGGCCGTCATTTTCGTCTGGCCGCGCTCGATCTCGACGTCGCGGTTCAGGTTGATCTCGCGGTCGGGACGGCCGCCGATTTCCTCGGCGCGTACGGTGACGGGAAGATCCTGTTCGTCAGGATGGGGCGTGGCCGGCGCGGTTTGCGCATGCAGCGGCCCCGAGGCCATGGTGACGAGAGCGGAAAAGGCGACTGCCTGCCGCTGCGGGAATGGTAGGGCCGTAAACCAGCTCATGGAATCTTGGGCTGCACCATAAAGGGCGATTTTTTAGATGGAGGGTAAGGAGGCCCCATTACTGAAACCCCCTCCCCTTGGAACCGTGCGTGCGACTTTCACCGCACACGGCTCGAGCAAAATAAAAGTTCCTACTATCTAGGAACCGGCTTAACTACTTGCAACTTTTGGCTATGCACTTGAGCATGGCAATCAGGGTGCAATAATACTCGATTTGTCAGACTATCTGAGCCGCCAGCCATACGGTACTCTATATGGTGGTCATGCCAGCCTGTGTCTATATCCATCTCGAATCCACACACCGCACACTTGCCTCCTTGATCGACATACAGGCGAGTCCACTCCTTGAGGTAACGCATCTTGCTCTTCATGCGTCCCTGTCGCAGGGTCTCTCCGTACTTCTCCCAAGCTGGGTCATAGGGGTTGAACTCCCCGATGATTTTTGTGTGCCGCACGATTGGCGTACTCGCAAGTGAGTACAACGTCTTCGTGCTCTTCTTACCATCCTCCGTTTCTACGTCACATGCGAACACCCAGGATCGCTTACCCTCCACCCGCCAGTACTTCTCGCGGACGAAGGATGCGCTCTTCATCGGGTGCCTGCGTTTTGCCCATCGCCACAGCCGCCAGTACAGCAGCGAGTCTAGGCGCGAGAACGTTTGCTTTGCCACGGCTGAGGTGTGATACCGCGCCCATCCCCCTAGCACCGGGTTCAGCATGCGGATCAGCTCCTCGTGAGTCACCGTGAGGTTGTCATTGATGATGTTCCGAAGCTTTTCATAGAACGCTTTCACGTTCTTCTTACTTGGCTTAACCAGTAGTTTCTTCGAACCATGCCGTACATACTTTCGAAAATTCCACCCAAGGAAGTCAAACCCTTCGTCGATGTGCACGATTTTGGTCTTGGTTTTAGCTAACCTAAGGCCCCTCTGTGCGAGGAACGCCTCAACCCACGGCTGAATTTCGTCTTGCAGAATCTCTTGCGAGACCCCGGTTATGACGAAATCATCCGCGTATCGAATCACTCCGACTTTTAGCTTCTTGGCCTTGGCAATCCCCCATTTTGCATCGAGATGCGCAACAAGTTCAGCTTCCAGTCCATTTAGCGTCCAGTTTGCCAGTGCAGGGCTAATAACGCCTCCCTGCGGTGTACCTTCTTTGGTCGCCATCAGTTGCTTACCTTCGACCACACCGGACTTAAGCCATTTCCTTAAGATCGTCTTGTCCATTAGGACGTTGTCGGTCATCCAGTCGTGGTTGATGTTGTCGAAGAACCCCTCGATATCTGCGTCAAGTACCCATGTGGCCGAACCCTGTCGAGATAGCCGAATGAATAACTGCTGCATTGCGTCGGCAGTTGAACGACTATTCCGAAATCCGTAGGAGTTCGGGTCGCTTACTGTCTCCAAAACCGGGTCAAGTGCCAGCTGGTGGAGTGCCTGCATGGCCCTGTCCTTCATGGTCGGGATGCCCAAAGGGCGCATCTTCCCATTCGGCTTGGGGATATTGACCCTCTTGAGAGGCAAAGGCCGATACCGCCGCTTTTCGAGGCTAGCAATTGCTGCATGTTTCAGTAGCGGGGTATCCCATAGCTGCCGATCTACCCCGGACGTACGTTTGCCTTTGTTTTCAGTCACTCGTCTTACGGCCAGTGCTTTGGCGCAAAACGAGCGGGTTAGCCACCTTTGCAGAGACTTCACCCTGCGCCAGTCGCGTTCCATTGTTGCCTTCGCTATGCGATGCTGCATGACTCTCACATTCTTCTGAACTTGACGCCAGTTGATGGCGCTCCATTCGTTGGGAAAGTGCGAGGACGCAGAACCTTTTTGCTCGGTCTCTATCATTGCTGTACCTCATCGGTTACAAGCCTTCGAGAACGTTACTCCACCCCGAAGGGCAAGTTTCATCCCCTCGGAGCTCTTATTGTCTATGCAGTCGTGTAACGACTATTTCACCAAATGGAAGTCTGCCCGCTTTCGCGTTAGGACAAATTCTGAATCCCTATCCCCTCCACTACAGTGAGGCCTTCGCTTTTTCCATCCTCCTATACCTGCTCCCTCGTCAGATCCTCTCACGAGTCTCCTGCCGCATGACCGATGATGTCTGGCCATAGGCGAGGAATCAGGCTTACCACGTTCCCTCAGATGCCAACGCAATCAAGCTGCATTGCGTTTAGCTGGTTAGGGTCCGCCTATCCCCCGGTGGTCTTGTTTGACGACGTATCCCCAGATTCAACGGAAATATCCGACCACGTTACCTTTTGGTTAAGGCCTGTCAGCAGTTTTGGCCTGTCAATATTTACGGGGGTTCAAACGACGGTTCACTTCCGTTACCCTTGCAGCACTCACCTAGCCCCTAAATCCCTTCTGCTGGGATTTTCCACTGATCCACTCGCGCGGTGTCAGCACTGCATAAGCAGGGGTACATTGTCATCGGAGCTTCATACCTCACCGTTGCCAGCGAAGCATGTCCAAGTAGGTGACGGGCGGTCGTGCGTCCGGTCGTAGCACCTAAAGTTACGGGTACGACAAGACATCTGAGAGCTTGCGCTCAGCCAAGCAGTTCATCTTCATAGCCCTGACGAGCTAGCCATTTTCAAACCACGAGAAAATTTCTTCCCGTACGTTGTCTACGCGCAACACCGCCCTTACAAAAAGCTATTTTTCGATGCAATAAAGCTCACGAAACAGGATTAACCTGCGCGTGTTCTTTGCTGATCTAAAATTGTTTGGTTGGTATTTGAAGGCAGAGAAGTATCGGTTTCGTTGGACGAACCTATACAGCCCACGCTAACATCCTGTAAAAATCAAGGACTTAGCGCATGTTGTCGGTATGAACTGCTTGGAAGTACGTGCCGCAATGGCGGCAATTTAGCGACTACGTGTCGCACTGAATCCCTTATTATATGGGAATTGCCTTCCTCAACCGGTTTTACCTGGACGTTTCATGTCTTCTTTGTATCAAAACATTTCCACTTCCGCCGGACAGGACGCGCGCCTCGCACTGCTGACCGAATGGCTGGACTCGCTGAACCTGGTGGAAACCGGTTCGCGCCGCCCCGCGTCGACCGACGCGAGCTTCCGCCGCTACTTCCGTCTCGATGTAGCGCCGGCGCTACGCGCGAAGCTGGGCGACACCCTGATCGCCATGGACGCGCCGCCCGAGCGCGAAAACGTCCCGGCCTTCATCCACGTCCAGGGCCTGCTGCAGGAAGCCGGCGTCACCGTGCCGAACATCGTCGCGCGCGACGTCGAACGCGGCTTCCTGCTGCTGTCCGACCTCGGCACCACCACCTACCTGCAGCGCCTCGACCCGGACAATTCGGCCTTCATGTATTCGGACGCGGTCGATGCCCTGATCAAGTTCCAGCTGCACAGCCAGCCCGGCGTGCTGCCGGAGTTCGACCGCGCCTTCGTGCTGCGCGAACTGAACATCTTCCCCGAGTGGTACCTGGGGCGCCACCTGGGCGCCACGCTGAGCGAGGCCCAGCAGGCCCAGCTGGATAAAGTCTTCGAGACCATCACCTCGAACGTGCTGGCCCAGCAACAGGTCTTCATGCACCGCGACTTCCACTCGCGTAACCTGATGTTCCTCGACGCCGGCAACCCGGGCGTGCTCGACTTCCAGGACGCCGTGTATGGCCCGGTGACCTACGACCTGGCGTCGCTGCTGCGTGACGCCTACATCCAGTGGGACGAAGAGATCGTGCTCGACTGGGTGGTGCGCTACTGGCAAAGCGCGAAACAGGTCGGCCTGCCGGTGAACCCGGACATCGACGCCTTCTACCGCGACTTCGAGTTCATGGCCTTGCAGCGCCACCTGAAGATCCTCGGTATCTTCTGCCGCCTGAACTACCGCGACAGCAAGTCCATCTACATGGGCGACCTGCCGACCGTACTCGACTACGTGCGCAAGACCGCCAACCGCTACACCGAACTCAAGCCCCTGCTGCGCCTGCTCGACAGCGTCGACGCCTTCGGCGACGGCAAGGCGCCGCAAGTCGGCTACACCTTCTGAGCGCGACCACCATGAAAGCCATGATCTTCGCCGCCGGCCGCGGCGAGCGCATGCGTCCGTTGACGGACACCTGCCCGAAACCCCTGCTCAAGGTGCGCGGCCGTCCGCTCATCACCTGGCACGTGCTGAACCTGGTGCGCGCCGGGATCACGGACATCGTCATCAACCACGCCCACCTCGGCCACATGATCGAGGAAGCGCTCGGCGACGGGAGCAAGTTCGGCGCGCGCATCGTCTACTCGCACGAACCGAAGGCGCTGGAAACGGCGGGCGGCATCGCGAATGCGCGCCACCTGCTGGGCGAGGAACCTTTCCTGGCGATTTCCGGCGACATCTACGCGCCCTACTTCGACTTCTCGCAGGTGCTCGACGCCCTGCCCGAGCGCGACATGCTGGGCCAGCCGATTCCGCCCGAAAAACGCGACATCGCCTGGCTCTACCTGACGCCGAACCCCTGGCACAACCCGGAAGGCGACTTCGGGCTGAACATGTACTCGCTGACCAACGACGGCGATCCGAAGTGGAACTTCGCGAACATCGGCGTCTACCGTCCCGAGATGTTCGACGGGATCGCGCCCGGCGAAGTGATGCGCATCGGCCCGCTGATGCGCAAGTTCATCGAGCAGGGACGCATCGGCGGCGAAATCTACAACGGCCCCTGGGTGAACGTCGGCACCGTCGAACAGCTCGAGGAGCTGAACGCGCCCCTGGCGAAAAAGGCCGGCGCGTGAATCCCTGGGCCGCACGCCGCGCCCGCCTGGCCCTGGCCATGGAGCCGGGCGCGGTGGCGGTGCTGGCCACCGCGCCGGAAGCGCTGCGCAACGGCGACAGCGAGTATCCCTACCGCCACGACAGCTATTTCTATTACCTGAGCGGGTTCACCGAACCCGAGAGCGTGCTGGTGCTGGTGGCCGCGCGCGGCGACCAGCCTGCGCGTTCCATCCTGTTCTGCCGTGAGAAGAACGTCGAGCGCGAGACCTGGGAAGGCTTCCGCTTCGGCCCGGCCGCGGCGCGCGAGGCCTTCGGCTTCGACGAGGCGTTTCCGGTTGCCGAACTCGACGTGCAGATGGCGCGGCTGCTGGCCGACGTGCCGGCCGTGTACTACGCGAACGCGCGCGATGCCGCTTTCGATGCGCAGGTGGCCGGGTGGCTGAAAGCAGTGCGTGGGCAATCGCGCAGCGGCGTCGTGGCGCCAGCCCGTATCCAGCACTTGCTACCGCTGCTCGACGAGATGCGCCTGCTGAAGGACGCACACGAAGGGGCGCTGATGGCGAAGTCGGCGGAGATTGCCGGCGCCGCCCACCTGCGCGCCATGCGTGCGGCGAAGCCGGGCATGTTCGAGTACGAACTCGAAGCCGAGCTGCTCTACGAATTTCGCCGCAATGGCGCCCAGTTCCCGGCCTATACGCCCATCGTGGCCAGCGGCGCCAACGCCTGCATCCTGCACTACAACGCCAACAATGCCCGGACGCGCGACGGCGACCTGGTGCTGATCGACGCCGGCTGCGAGTTCGACAGCTACGCCTCCGACATCACGCGCACCTTCCCGGTGAATGGCGTGTTCAGCGCGCCGCAGCGCCAATTGTATGAACTGGTGCTGCGCGCCCAGGATGCGGCGCTGGCGGCGATCCAGGCGGGCCGGCCCTACAGCGATTTCCACGAGGCCGCCGTCAATGTACTGGCCGAGGGCATGCTCGACTTCGGGCTGCTCGACCGGGCGAAATACGGCTGCGTCGAGAACGTGCTGGCCGAACGCGCCCATACCCAGTTCTACATGCACGGCACCGGCCACTGGCTGGGCCTGGACGTGCACGACGCCGGCGCCTACCGCGACCTGGCCGCCGAGGGCAAGCCTTCGCGGCCGCTGATGCCGGGCATGGCGCTGACGGTGGAGCCGGGCATCTACGTGCGCCCGGCGCCCGGCGTGCCCGAGCAGTTCTGGAACATCGGCATCCGCATCGAGGACAACGTGATCGTGGGCGAAGCCGGTCCACAGGTAATATCGGGGACGGC
>Ga0209023_10003687_pt1 | contig 18034 bp, 31 predicted proteins | sample LakOneMetagenome_FD_187468 | JGI IMG/M metagenome (GOLD analysis project Ga0209023, IMG submission 187468) | Freshwater and sediment microbial communities from Lake Erie, Canada (SPAdes) (version 2) | ecosystem: Environmental > Aquatic > Freshwater > Lentic | place: Lake Erie, Canada... | reverse complement strand
TAGCGCGCGCCGACGCCGCGCAGGAAAGCTGGGCCGAAAAGGCCGAGCTGGCGCTGTCGAAAGGCCGCGAGGACCTCGCAACCGCCGCGCTGGTCGAACGCGCCAAGGCGCGCAATTTCTCCGAAGCGACGATGGCCGATGTGGCGACGCTCGAGGGCCATCTCGCGGCGAACGAGGAAGATATCCGCAAGCTTGAAGCCAAGCTGCGCGAGGCCCGCCAGCGTCAGAATGCGTTGCTGGCGCGGATCGAAAGCGCCGACAATCGCAGCCGGATGCGCGCGATGTACAAGGGCCCGCGGATCGAGGATGCGTTTGCCAAGTTCGAGATCATCGAACGCCGTGCCGATATGGCCGAAGGCCGCGCCGATGCGCTGGCGCTCGGGGGCGGCCTGGGCAGCCTTGAGGACGAAATTGCCGGACTGCGCACCGATGACGGTGTCGCTGCCGAACTTGAAGCCATGAAGGCGCGGCTTGCTGCCAGTGCCAAGACCGAGGGTTGATACAATGGAATTTGATTTGACCCCGATGTTGATCGTTCCGACGGTCGTCATCGGCCTGCCGTGGCTGATCCTGCACTATATGACGCAGTGGAAGCGCAACAAGGGACTGACCGCCGAGGACGAGAATCTGCTCGACGATCTGCACGACACCGCACGGCGGCTGGATAACCGGCTCGAATCGATCGAGCGCATCATGAACGCCGACCATCCGGGCTGGAAAGAGCGCGCGACAGGTATCGCCGACCGTTCGGGTCGCGACCTGCCACGGCATTGACCCGCTGACAGACGATCAAGGAGTGATTTGAGATGAACGACCTGCAAACCGGTTTCGCACTCGACAAGGGCCGTGCCCGCTTTCTCGGCGTCTGTTCGGGGATCGCGCGCTACACCGGTTGGGATGTGACGATGGTGCGCATCGCGACGGTGCTGCTGACGCTGATGGGCTTCGGGTCGGTGCTGCTGGTCTATCTCGTCATCGCCTGGCTGGCGCCCAACGCCTGAGCCGCAGTTTCATCCCGCCGTCCAGATAGGGAGAGTTTCAATGTCCGTCCGCCGCACCAGTTTTTACCTCGACAAGCGCAACAAGCGTCTATTCGGCGTTTGCGCTGGCATCGCCGATTATTTCGGCTGGGATGCGACCTGGGTACGCATCGGTGCCGTCGTGCTGACGTTTGCCGCGATGCCGTTCCTGCCGCTGGTCTATATCATCGCCGCGTGGGTCGCCGATCCCAAGCCGGCGGCGCTGTACGGAGAAAACCCGGACCAGTCACAGTTTTGGAAACAGGTGCGTGTCGCGCCCAAACGGACGATCCGCGAGGTGCGCTCGTCGTTCCGCGATGTCGATCGCCGGCTGCGTGATGTCGAGGCCTATACCATTTCGTCGAACGCCCGGCTGTCGAACGAGATCGATCAGCTGCGCTAGTCCGGTCAACAGGGAGGCATTATCATGACATGGGGTTCACCACTTTTCGTTCTGGCGATTATCGCGATGAGCATCGTCGCCTGGGTCATCACGACATCGATCCGCGCGCGCCACGGCTATCCGGTCGAGAATGAATGGGGCGGCACGGTGCACAAGCTCGACGATTCGGAGCGGCAACGGCAGACCGAATTGCTGGCGCTCGAGAACGAGCAATTGCGCGGCACATTGGGCCGGATGGAAGAACGGCTGGCGGTGCTCGAGCGCATTGCCACCGACAAGGCCGGGCGCCTGTCGGACCAGATTGACCAGCTTCGCTGAATTTTTGAAGGGATAGACGTCCGTGGAAAATGTCATTTACGCGCTCATTCCGATCACCGCATTGATGATCCCGCTGGTGGCAATCCTGATGGGCCCGATGAAGCGGCTGATCGCGCTGCAGGAGCGCAAGGTCGAGCTGGCGGCGACGACAGCGGGCGAGGCAGCGGCGCAATATGCGGCGAAGATCGAACGGCTTGAAGCGCGTGTCCAGGTGCTCGAGCGCATCGCGACCGACAAGGGCACGGCACTCGCCGCCGAAATCGAGCAATTGCGGCTGCCGCCGCTCAACTGAAACGCGTCCAACAGGGAAGAACAAGATGGCTGAACTTTCGATCCCGCTGATGATCGTGCTGATCGTGTTGATCACCACCTTTGGACGCATTTACCGCAGTCGTCACCTGGGCCGCTCGCAGCAGGTTGACGCGCTGAGCCTTGCCGAGGCGGCGCAGATGAAGAGCGAAATCCACCGGCTGAACGAGCGCATCCAGGTGCTCGAACGCCTCGCCATCGATCCCGGCAAGCGGCTGTCTGACCAGATTGCCGCGCTCGAAGATCCCAAACTCATTGACCGTCACTAGGGAGGATTGCAGATGTTCCCCGTCGAATCGCTTGTTGTTCTGGGTAGTTGCAGCCTGATTGCGCTCGGCGTGATCGGCGCGGTGTTCAGCTGGAGCTGGAAGGGCTGGTTGCAGTTGCAGCACCATCAGCTTGAACACGGCCATTATGCCGGTGGCGGGCAAACGGTTGGCGATATCCCCGCGGTCGCCAACCGCATCGATCTTGCCGATTTGCGCGAGCGCATCAAGAAGCTCGAGGCGATTGCGGCGGGCGTCGACTATTGATCTCCGGGTCTTGACCTGACCGCCGCCATGCCGCACCGCAAGCGGCATGGCAGCCCCCACCACTTTTGACGATATCGAGGCCGAGTTCGAGGCGTTCGATGATTGGGACGACCGCTACCGGTTGCTGATTGCACTGGGCCAGTCGCTTGAAGCGATGCCTGAAGCGCTCAAGACCGAGGCGACGCGGGTGCGCGGGTGCGCAAGTCAGGTGTGGCTGTATCCGACGCGGGACGGCGAGCGGCTGCATTTTCTGGCGGATAGTGATGCGGCGATTGTCAAAGGGCTGATCGCGCTGGTGCTGCTGATCGTGCAGGATCAGCCAGCGGCGGCCGTTAATGTTAACGAGATACGCATCAAGCTCGACCGGCTCGGGTTGGCGAAGCACCTTTCCTCGAACCGTACACAGGGGCTGGCATCGATGATCGCGCGGATTGGCGAATTGGCGCATGGCTGAGGCAATCCCCGCCGAAATGGTCGGCCGCGCGCTGGGCCATGTGCCGCATTTTAACGCGCTGGGAATCAGTTTCCGCAGTATCGAGGACGGCTGGGTTGAGCTTGAACTGGCATATTCCGAAAGCCTTGTCGCGTACCCCGACAGTGGTGTCATCGCCAATGGAGCGATCTTTGCGCTGATGGATTCGGCCGCCGGGATGGCGGTGGTGATGGGGATGCCGGTGCGCGGGCCGGTCGCAACGATCGATTTGCGGATCGATTATCTGCATCCGCCGGCGCCGTTCGTGGCATTGGTCGGGCGGGCGCAATGCTATCGCTCGACGCGGTCTATGGCGTTTGTGCGCGGTGTTGCCTATCAGGATAACATCGATCATCCTGTCGCGCATATGGTCGGCACCTTTGTGTTGAGCGGGACATGAGCACGCGCGAATGGGCCGATGCGCTGCGCCGGTCGGGGCGCGGCGACAAGATCGACAGTCTGCCCTATGCGGTGCTGCTTGGCGTGGTGGCGGACCATGATGGCAGTGATTTCAAGCTGATCATGCCCTACCGCGAGGCGTTGCTCGGATCGCCGGGGCGGTTGCACGGCGGGGCGATTGCCGGATTGCTCGAACTGGCAGCGCTGGCGACCCTGCTGCTGGCGCTGCCCGAGGACGAGAAACTACCCGAGATCAAGCCGGTGACGGTGACGGTCGATTTTCTACGCGAGGGCGGAATGCGCGATACGTTTGCGGCGGCAACGATCACGCGGTTGGGACGGCGTGTTGCCAATTTGCGCAGTGTTGCGTGGCAATATGATTATAGCCGGCCGATTGCCGCGGCGAACCTCAATATCGTGCTGGCGCGGGCTTCCGGTTAGCGCAGCCAGCCGTTGTTGTCGGCGATGCGTGCGAGCATCAGCATCGAGATGCCGGCGAGCAGTATGAACAGCGGGAAGGCGGCGGACATCGTGCCTTCGGTTTGCAGAACCGGCGTCGCGAGGAACGTCCATCCGAACTGGACGATGATGCCGATCAACGAGATAAGCAGCAACAGCCGCGCCCAGCGTCGGCGCAGCAGCAGCCCGAGCGTGCCGCCGAGCGCGCTCCACACTGCGACGGCATAGGCGGCGATCACCCAGCCGGGCATGGCGAGCCAGATATCGCGCTGGCCTTGCGGAAGTTTGGCGAGGTCTTCGGGTGACATGCCGACTTGCGACAGATAGGCGGCACAGCCAGCGATCGCCCAGAGCAGCGCGAGGCCGCTGGCGATCCAGTAATATTTCGGTACGCTTTGCATCACATCCTCCCCGATGGATTGACTGCCAGTGAGCGTACAGCATTGTCCCGCCTGCGCCCATGGGCATTGTTGCGGGGTCGCACGTGGTGGCTTTCGCGGCTATGGTTGAGAGACAATCGGGGGGTGTGGGCAGATGGCGAACGAGGGTAAGCGCACGCGCGGCAGAAGCCGGTTTTTTGCCAATAGCGCGCTGGTCATGCTGGCGTTGGTGGTCGCGAGCTTTTCGTTCACCTATTTCTATCCGGTGGCAACGGGCGCGGGATTTGCGCCGATCTTTCATATCCATGCCGTCGTGTTTTTCGGCTGGATGCTGCTTTACGCCTATCAGACGCAGATGGTCGCAGCGGGCCGCGTGGCGCGGCACCGCGAATGGGGGTTGGCCGGCATCGCTTTGTCATCGCTGATGCTCCCGCTGGGGGTGGCGTTGATGATTGCGGCGGCGCGGCGGCGGATGCTGGCGGGCAATCCATATCCGTTTGACAACAGCCTGTTCAACATCGCCGATATCGCCAGCTTCGCGATTCTGATGACTGCGAGCATCGCGGCGGTGACGCGGCACGCCGACTGGCACCGGCGACTGACCTTTGGCGCGGCACTGGCGCTGGTTGGCCCGGCGCTGTCACGCTGGCTCGTGTTTGTGCCCCAAACGCCACCGTGGAGCGATATGCTGCCCAATCTTGGGGCGGAGATTTTTCTGGTGGCGCTGGCGGTGCACGACTGGCGCACGATCGGACGCGTCCACCCGGCGACGTGGTGCATCGCGGCGGTGCTGGTGCCGCTGGCGGTGGCGGTGCCGATGCTGATTACCAGCGATTGGTGGCGGGGCATGGGCCCGATGGTGATGAAACTGGCGGTGTAGCGGCGGCAATTCGGGGAGGTGCGCAATGGGTATCGAAGCTTGGGCGTTGTTCGGCGCGATGGTGCTGGGCTTGGTGCATCTGAGCGCGGCGTCGTTCAGCTTCAAGGCGCAGGTCGGCAATGCGTTTAGCGTGGGGCCGCGCGATGACGAACCGCGAAGGTTGGCACTGGCGGGAAGGCTAGATCGCGCGCAGCGCAATTTTCTCGAGACATTTGCGATATTTGCGGCGGCGGTGTTGATGTTGATGGTGCAAGGACGGACGGGGACGCGGCTCGGCGAGATTGGCGCGTTGCTCTATCTGGGCGGGCGCGTGGTGTACCTGCCGCTGTATGCCGCAGGCGTGCCGTGGTTGCGGACGTTGAGCTGGAACGCCGCGACGTTCGGGCTGGCGATGGTGATGGCGGCTATTGTCTGGCTTTGATCGTTATCAAGGGGCGGGTTCGCGGTGTTCGGGTTCATCTTGCCGGCGTTGATCGGCAATGTCATCGGCGGGACGCCGATTTTCGCGATGCTCGCGCCTGCGCAGGTCTGCCATGAAATCGACGATTGACGGCGCGTTGTGGTAGAGTGTGAGGAGACCGACAAGCGAGGAGCGGCAGATGATCAATTACGCAATCGGCGCAGCAGGGATTATCGAACTCGAGGTGAGCGGCGAAATAACGCGCGACGAGATTTTGGCGGTTTGGGCGCGGATCGACGCCGACCTGCCGGCGACCGGCAAGATCAAGCTGATCGAAATCATCGGGCCGATCGAGGGGATCGAACTGGCGGCGATGTGGGAGGATTTCAAGCACGGGCTGCCGATGATGGCCCGGATCAGCCATGCCGCGATTGTCGCCGACCAGCGCTGGATCACCGCGATCAGTAACGTCGCGGGGGCGTTTACCTCGGCCGAGATCCGGACATTTGGGCGCGATGATGTTGCGGCGGCGCGGGCGTGGATTGCGGCGGCGTAGCGCGCTTGCGGGCGTCTTGACGCGGCTGCGGTCACAGGTAATTCTGCGCCGGCGGGCGGCGATGGGCTGTCGTGGCAATCGAGGTGAATGGCATAATGCTGGCGCTGTATGGACATGCGTTTTCGTCGTACACGCAGAAGGTGCTGGTGGCGCTGCACGCGAACGCCACGCCGTTTGAATTTCGCGCAATCGGGCCCGAGACGCCCGAGAATGCCGCCGAATGGTTACGACGCTGGCCGCTGGCGAAGTTTCCGATGCTGGTTGACGGCGAGCGGCAGATTGTCGAGGCGAGTGTCATTATCGAGTATCTCGGGCTTGCGCATCCGGGGCCGATGGCGTTGCTGCCCGTGGATCCGCTGGCGGCGCTTGAGGTGCGGTTTCTCGACCGGTTTTTCGACCTGTATGTAATGAATGTTGTGCAGATCGCGGTCGACAGCAAGCTCGGGCGGCTGCCGATGAGCGCCGAGGACGGTCTGGCGTTGGCGGGCGCGCGGCTTGAAACCGCCTATGGCTGGGTCGACGGGGTATTGCGCGGCCGCGTTTGGGCGGCGGGGGAGGATTTCACGCTGGCCGATTGCGCGGCGGCGCCGGCATTATTTTATGCCGACTGGGTCTATCCGATTGGCGACGCCTATCCGGCGCTTCGGGCATATCGCGCACGGTTGCTGGCGCATCCGTCGTTTGCGCGCGCTGTTGACGAGGCGCGAGAATTTCGCGGGTTGTTTCCGTTGGGGGCGCCAGAGCGCGATTGAGTGGCGTACGCGGTCGACTGGTGCGCGCCGCGGTGCCGGATGGGTCCAGGCGTGCGCCGGGATGACGATCGAGCGCGGTGTGGGCCCTATTCCCACTCGATCGTGCCGGGGGGTTTTGAGGTGTAATCGTACACCACGCGGTTGATGCCTTTGACTTCGTTGACGATGCGCGTGGCGACGGCGCTGAGGAAGGCTGAGTCGAACGGATAGACATCGGCGGTCATGCCATCGACCGAGGTGACGGCGCGGAGTGCGCAGACATTGTCATAGGTGCGGCCATCACCCATGACGCCGACGGTCTTGACCGGCAGCAGCACCGCGAACGCCTGCCAGATCGCATCATACAGCCCGGCCTTGCGGATTTCTTCGAGGTAGATGGTGTCGGCCTTGCGAAGCACGTCGCACTTTTCCTGCGTCACTTCGCCGGGGATGCGGATGGCGAGGCCGGGGCCGGGGAACGGGTGGCGGCCGACGAACGCCTGTGGCAGGCCGAGTTCGCGGCCCAATGCGCGGACTTCGTCCTTGAACAGTTCGCGCAAGGGTTCGACGAGCTTCATGTTCATGCGTTCGGGGAGGCCGCCGACATTGTGGTGGCTTTTGATGGTGACGCTGGGGCCGCCGGTGAACGACACGCTTTCGATGACATCGGGGTAGAGCGTGCCTTGCGCGAGGAAGCCGGCACCGCCGATTTTCTTGGCTTCGGCCTCGAAGACGTCGATGAAGGTCTTGCCGATGAATTTGCGTTTGGCTTCGGGATCGCTGACGCCCGCCAGCCCGCCGAGAAAAGCTTCGCTGGCGTCAACGTGGACGAGCGGGATGTGGTAGTGTTCGCGGAAGAGGGTGACGACTTCGGTGGCTTCGTTGGCGCGCATCAGCCCGTGATCGACGAAGACGCAGGTGAGTTGGTCGCCAATCGCTTCGTGGATGAGGACGGCGGCGACGGCGGAATCGACGCCCCCCGAAAGTCCGCAGATGACTTTACCGGTGCCTACCTGGGCACGGATGTCGGCGATTTTGGCGTCGCGGTAGCCGGCCATTGTCCAGCTTGGCGTGCAGCCGGCGACATTGAGGACGAAATTGGCGAGCAGTTTGGCGCCGTCGGGGGTGTGATAGACTTCGGGGTGGAATTGGACGCCGTAATAGCGCCGCGTGTCATCGGCGATCGCGGCATAGGGGGCGCCGTCGGATTTGCCGACGATGGCGAAGCCGGGCGGGATCGCATCGATGCGGTCGCCGTGGCTCATCCAGACCTGGTGGCGCTCGCCGGCGGTCCAGACGCCGTCGAACAGCGCGCAATCTGCAACGATTTCGAGGAAGGCGCGGCCGAATTCGCGGTGGTCCGACGGCGCGACGCTGCCACCGAGTTGCGTGCACAGCGCCTGTTCGCCGTAGCAGATGCCGAGGACGGGGACGCCCGCATCGAACACGGCTTGCGGGGCGCGTGGACTCGCGGCTTCGCTGACCGAGGCGGGGCTGCCCGACAGGATGATACCGCGCGGGGATAGTCGGGCGACGGCTTCGGCGCCGGTATTGAACGGGACGATTTCGCAATAGACGCCGGCTTCGCGGATGCGGCGCGCGATGAGTTGCGTGACCTGGCTGCCGAAATCGAGAATCAGGATCGCTTCGCCGGGTGTGACCGCCACAATTGCCTCCGCTGCTTTGAGTGCGCGGGAGTTAGGGCAAGTGTGGCGTGGTGTCCAGTTTTAGCCGAGTTGGACGCCGGTGACTTGGCCGTAAGTGACGTTGCAGGTGAACGCGGCGTTGTTGAGCGGTTGGCCGTTGTTGGGATTGATTTCGAGGGTACCGCGGATTGTGGCGTTGGCCTGTACACCGTTGATCGATTCGATCGAGACGGTGCGTGCAAAGCCGCCGTATCCCTGTGCAGTGCGTTCGGCAGCGCGCGAGCAGAGTTCGACCTGTGCGGCGGCGGCGGTTTGCGACGCATCGGCGGGGGGGGCGGTTTGCGCAGGTTGCTGATAGTCCGGTTGTTGCGGATAGACCGGCGCATAGGCCGGTTGCGGTGCGACAACGGTGGTGGTTCTGGGGTGGCTGGCAGAAGCGATCGCGGCGACGAAGCCGAGCGCGACGGCGGTGCCGACGACGGCGCCGAAGACGTTGTTGTTGTTGTAATAGCCGCAATTATAGCAGCCGCGCGGCGGGCCGTAATAGCCGCCGTGATAGCCGCGCGCTGTCGCGGGGGCGGCGACGAGTGCGCCCGAAAGCGCCAGCGTCAGCGCAATGCGTGTTGCAAACGGGTTGATCGACATGACCCCAGTCTCCACGGTCAAGAAGCGACCGTCGGCGCACGTATAGCGCAAATCAGCTTTCGGCGCGATGAACTGTGCACGATTGGCTGTGAATGGTGCGCGAGCGCCAAGAAAAAGGGCCGCTGCTTGCGCTGGCGGCCCCGGTTCGTTTGGCGTTTGCCGGAGATCAATCGTCGTCGCCGTCGGCGTCGTTGAAGACCGGGCCGCTGTCCTGGCCCTTGGCGCTGGTGTCGCGGTCGACGAATTCGACGATGGCCATCGGCGTCGCGTCCGAGCGGCGGATGCCGGCCTTGACGATGCGGATATAGCCGCCAGGGCGGTCGGCGTAGCGCGTCGCGATCGTGTCGAACAGCTTGATGAGCTGGACATCATCTTGCAGGCGGGCGTGCGCGAGGCGGCGGTTCGACAGGCCACCGGTCTTGGCGAGCGTGACGAGTTTTTCGACATAGGGTCGGATTTCGCGCGCCTTGGGCAGCGTTGTGGTGATCTGCTCGTGCTTGATCAGCGAGGCCGCCATGTTGCGGAACATGGCGAGGCGGTGGCTGGTCGTGCGACCGAGTTTACGATGGGCATTTCCGTGACGCATTGTGCTTCTCCGTTCGTTCGGGGGCCGTGCGAGGTACCCCGGAGCTGGCCTTTTTTATCCCCAGGCCGTGAAGGGGGTTTTACTTACGTTTCGCAGGTCAGGCCGCGGCAAAGCCGCGTCCCCGTCGGACGGGTTGGCCCTGAAAGGGGGCCACCCGCCGGCCGGGCTTGCGCGAGTCTGGCGCTAAGTCGAAAATTGCAAGAGCAATTTTCGTCTTACCACCTCGCCGCGCCGCGCCTAGTACTCCTGCTCTAACTTCTTCGCCATTTCTTCGATGTTCTCCGGCGGCCAGCCGGGGATTTCCATGCCGAGGCGCAGGTTCATTGCGGTCAGCACTTCCTTGATCTCGTTCAGCGACTTGCGGCCGAAGTTCGGGGTGCGCAGCATCTCGCTTTCGGTTTTCTGGACGAGATCGCCGATGTAGATGATGTTGTCGTTCTTGAGGCAGTTCGCCGAACGCACCGACAGTTCGAGCTCGTCGACCTTTTTGAGCAGGTGACGGTTGAGCGTCGCATTGTCATCGACTTCGGCGGGGCTCACGGCGTGCTGGACGGCACTGACCGCGGTCGGCTCGTCGAAGTTGACGAACAGCTGGAGCTGGTCCTGAAGGATGCGCGCGGCATAGGCGAGCGCATCGTCGGGGGTCAGCGTGCCATCGGTTTCGACATTGAGCGTCAGCTTGTCGAAATCGAGTTCCTGACCGACGCGGGTGTTTTCAACCTTGTACGCGACCTGGCGCACCGGCGAGTAGAGCGCGTCGACGGGCACGAGACCGATCGGTGCATCGACCGGACGGTTCGCCGAGGCGGGGACATAGCCCTTGCCGGCTTCGACGGTGAGTTCCATGTTGAGCGTCGCGCCTTCGTCGAGCGTGCAGATGACGAGGTCGGGGTTCATGATTTCCATGTCGCCGGTCGCGGCAATCTGCCCGGCGGTGACCGAGCCAGGGCCAGTCGCCGTCAAATGCAAACGCTTGGGCTGATCGCCCTGCATGCGGATCGCGACCTGCTTGATGTTGAGCACGATATCGGTCACATCTTCGCGGACGCCGGCGAGCGACGAGAATTCGTGCAGCACGCCGTCGATCTTGATCGCGGTCACCGCTGCGCCTTGCAGCGATGACAGCAGCACGCGACGCAGCGCGTTGCCGAGCGTCAGGCCGAAGCCGCGTTCGAGCGGTTCGGCAACGAAAACCGCCTTGCGCTTGGGTTCGGTGCCGGCGCGGACGTCGAGCTTGTTCGGCTTCTTGAGTTCGGTCCAGTTCTTTGCGATCACTGCCACAGCTTCACCTCTGGTGCTGGGAGGCGCATCGTCATGCGCGCTCCGTCAAATGGGAATCGCCGGATGGGTCCGGCGACGGTGGCGCGTCAGACGCGGCGACGCTTGGGCGGGCGCACGCCGTTGTGCGGGATCGGTGTCACATCGCGAATCGAAGTGATTTGAAACCCGACAGCCTGCAACGCGCGCAGCGCCGATTCGCGGCCCGAACCGGGGCCACGGACTTCGACTTCGAGCGTCCGGACGCCATGTTCGGCGGCCTTTTTGCCGGCATCTTCGGCGGCCATCTGCGCCGCGTACGGCGTCGATTTGCGGCTGCCCTTGAACCCCATCGTGCCGGCGCTCGACCAGGCAATCGCATTGCCCTGCGCATCGGTGATGGTGATCATCGTGTTGTTGAAGCTGGCGTTGACATGGGCAACACCGCTGGTGATGTTTTTGCGCTCGCGGCGCTTGATACGTGCTGGTTCGCGTGCCATCGGAAAATCCTGACTCTAGCCGAAATTGGAAAGAAAGTTTGCGGGTTGAGCCGCTTACTTCTTCTTGCCGGCGATCGGCTTGGCCTTGCCCTTGCGGGTACGGGCATTGGTGTGGGTGCGCTGGCCGCGAACCGGCAGGCCACGACGGTGACGCAGGCCGCGGTAGCAGGCGAGATCCATCAGACGCTTGATGTTCATCGCGGTCTGGCGACGCAGATCGCCTTCAACGGTAAAATCGCGGTCGAGCATTTCGCGGATCTGCAACACCTCGGCGTCGGTCAGATCCTGAACGCGGCGGTCACGCGGCATTTCAAGCTTCTCGACGATCGACAGCGCCTTGGTGCGGCCAATGCCATGAATGTAAGTCAGCGCGATTTCTACGCGCTTGTTGGTCGGGATGTTAACACCCGCAATACGTGCCACAGATTTTTCTCCTGCTCCACGGGACGCGAGGGCGGGCGTCCCATCTCAAAGCTTAAACCGAGCACCCATTTGGGCACCCGGTGTGCGAATTCCGTTTGTTCGGAATGCGCGGTGCTAGTCGGTGAAATCGATGTTGTCAAGCCGCGAAGCATCGGTTTGGTCGATTATTCGTCGAAGGCTCTTAACATCCGAGTGCGGCGTCGATGCTAGCAGCGACGTCGTCCATACTAACCATCCCATCGACGCGGGTGACGAGGTGGCGTGCATCATAATAGGGCAGGATCGGCGCGGTCTTGGCGCGATATTCGGCCATCCGCGTGCGGACGGTTTCGGCGTTGTCATCGGGGCGGCGTTTGAAGTCATGCCCACCGCAGACGTCGCAGGTGCCTTCGACTTTGGGTAGCTTGTAGCGGTCGTGATAGCCTTCGCCGCAGGTGCCGCAGGTGAAGCGGCCGGTGATGCGGTCGACGAGGCGGTCTTCATCGATGGCGAGTTCGATGACGCGGTCGAGTTGCTGGCCGCGTGCATCGAGCATCGCGTCGAGCGCCTTGGCTTGCGCCAGCGTGCGCGGATAGCCGTCGAGCAGAAAGCCCGGTGCGTCCTTGCGCGATTCGAATTGTTCGGCGATCAGCCCGTTGACGAGTGCATCGGGGACGAGTTCGCCGGCGTCCATCAGCACCTTGGCCTGTTGCCCGAGCGGTGTGCCGGCCTTGACTGCGGCGCGCAGCATATCGCCGGTGGAAAGCTGGACCAGCCCGCGCGTTGCGGTTAGGCGCGCGGCCTGGGTGCCCTTCCCCGCCCCCGGCGGGCCGAGCAGAATGACGATCATCAACGTCGATTTCCCCTCAGCTTCGCCTTCTTGATGAGGCCCTGATATTGGTGCGCAAGCAGATGGCTTTGAATCTGCGCGACGGTGTCCATCGTGACGTTGACAACGATGAGCAGCGAGGTGCCGCCGAAATAGAACGGAATCGACATCTTCGAGATCAGGAATTCAGGCAGCAGACAGATCAGCGTCAGATACGCCGCACCGACGACAGTAATGCGCGTCAGCACATAATCGAAATATTCCATCGTCTTGACACCCGGGCGGATGCCGGGGACGAAGCCGCCGTTCTTTTTGAGATTGTCGGCGGTTTCTTCGGGGTTGAAGACGACGGCGGTATAGAAGAAGCTGAAGAAGATGATGCCTGCGGCATACATCGCCATGTAGAGCGGCGCGCCGTGCTGGAGCGCGGTGGTGACGGTCAGCAGCCAGTCGGGGCCCTTGCCCGATTGGCCGGCGAATTGCGCGATAGTCAGCGGCATCAGCAGCAGCGACGAGGCAAAGATCGGCGGGATGACGCCGGCGGTGTTGATCTTCAGTGGCAGATGCGAGCTGTCGCCCTGGAACATCTGGTTGCCGACCTGGCGCTTGGGATATTGGATCAGGATGCGGCGTTGCGCGCGCTCCATCAGGCAGATGAACGCCACGGTGCCGAGTGCCATGACAGCGACGACGAGGATGAACGGCGGTGACAGTGCGCCGGTGCGCGTCTGTTCGAACAATTGGCCGATGGCCGATGGCATATGCGCAACAATGCCTGCCATGATGATCAGCGAGACGCCGTTGCCGATGCCGCGGCTGGTAATCTGTTCACCCAGCCACATCAGGAACATTGTGCCGCCGATCAGGCTGATGACAGTGGTGATGCGGAAGAAATAACCCGGATCGATGACCGCTGAAATGCCGTCGCTGGCGCCCCAGCTTTCGAGACCGACGGCGATCGAATAGCCTTGGATCGCGGTAAGCAGCACGGTGCCGTAGCGTGTATATTGGTTGATTTTCTTGCGACCCGATTCGCCTTCCTTTTTAATCGCGGCGAGCGACGGGACGAGCGAGGTCATCAGCTGGATGATGATCGACGACGTGATGTACGGTGTAACGCCGAGCGCGATCAGCGACATGCGCGCCAGCGCGCCGCCCGAAAACATGTTGAAGAAATCGAGAACGCCACCCTTGGTGCTATTGAACAGGCTGCCCAGCGCTGTCGGGTCGATCCCGGGCAGCGGCACGAACGACAGCAAGCGGAAGACGATCAGCGCGCCGAGGGTGAACCATAGGCGCTTCTTGAGCTCGGTGGCTTTCGAGAAGCTGGCGAGGCTGAGACCCGCCGCCATTTGCTGCGCTGCAGACGCCATGTTGCTTTACCCAATCAATTCGAACACGCTGGAGCGCCCGACTGCCAATGCCCGGAGCCCCCGTACTGCGCCTAGATAGGGAGGCTTTGCGGCAATGACCATGGTCTTGAGCGACAAAAGCCGCGCCAGTGTTACGACTGGCGCGGGAATTACACGATCAGGCGTTGCGCGGCTTGCGTTCAACGACTGGCTTGACCACGGGAAGCTCGATGCTGCCACCGGCGGCTTCGACTGCGGCGCGCGCGCTTTTGGTGACACCGGCAATCTTGAGGTTGAGCTTGGCAGTCAGCGCGCCCTTGCCGAGCAGGCGGACGCCTTCGCGCGCGTGGCTGATGACGCCGGCCGCGACGAGTGCGGCACCGTCGAGGCTGTCACCGGCCTTGATCTTGCCAGCATCGACAGCCTTTTGAAGCGTTACGAGGTTGACCTCGGCATAATCGACGCGGAAGGCGTTGTTGAAGCCGCGCTTCGGGATCCGCATGTGGAGCGGCATCTGGCCGCCCTCGAAGCCCTTGATCGCCACGCCCGAGCGCGACTTCTGACCCTTTTGACCACGGCCGGCGGTCTTGCCGACGCCCGAGCCGATACCGCGACCGACGCGGACGCGCGATTTACGTGCGCCTGGATTGTCGCGCAGGTCGTTGAGTTTGGTGAAATCGTTCATGGTGCACTCGCTTTCGCTTTTGTCGCGCTGGCTGGATGGAGAGCTTTACGCCGCTTCGACTTTCACAAGATGCGCGACCTTGCGGATCATGCCACGCACCGATGGCGTGTCTTCGAGTTCGCGCGTGCGGTGCATCTTGTTGAGGCCGAGGCCGACCAAGGTTGCTTCCTGATCGGGCTGGCGACGGATCGGCGAGCCGATCTGGGTGATTTTGACTGTTTTCATCGATCGGGTCCTTAGGCCACGGTCGCTTCGCCGTCGACTTCGGCAGTGCGCGCCGAAAGATCGCCACGACGCGACAGCAAATCGGCAATCTTCTTGCCACGGCGCTGCGCGACCGACTTTGGCGACGTCTGTTCGCCCAAAGCCGCGAACGTTGCGCGGATCATGTTGTACGGGTTGTTGGTGCCGACCGATTTGGTCACCACGTCCGCGACGCCAAGGCTTTCGAACACGGCGCGCATCGGGCCGCCGGCGATGATGCCGGTACCTTGCGTCGCCGAGCGGACGTAAACCTTGCCGGCGCCGAAATGGCCACGGCCATCGTGATGCAAAGTGCGGCCATCGCGCAACGGCACGCGGATCATGGCTTTCTTGGCAGCAGCCGTCGCTTTGGCGATGGCTTCGGGCACTTCGCGTGCCTTGCCATGGCCAAAGCCGACACGACCCTTGCCGTCACCGACAACAACGAGTGCGGCGAAACCGAAGCGCTTGCCGCCCTTGACGGTCTTTGAAACGCGGTTGATGTGGACGAGCTTTTCGACAAGCTCTTCTCCACCGTCGATGCCGCCGGCCTGCGGGCCACCACGGCCGCCACGCGCGTTGCGATCACGATCGCCACCGCCGCGGCCACGGCCGCCGCCGGGGCCACCAGGGCCGCTGCGATTGCCGCCAGGACCGCCACCAGGGCCGCTACGAGGTTCGACTGCCATCTCTTAAAACTCCAATCCGGCTTCGCGTGCACCTTCGGCGAGCGCCTTGACGCGGCCGTGGAACAGGAAGCCGCCGCGATCGAACACGACGGTGCTGACACCGGCGGCCTTGGCGCGCTCTGCGAGGCGCTTGCCGACTTCGGTTGCGGCGATTGCCGTGGCGCCAGTGGTGCCGCGCACATCCTTTTCGAGCGTCGAGGCCGAAGCCAAGGTCACGCCGGCAGCGTCATCGATGACCTGCGCATAGATGTGCTGCGAAGAGCGATGGATCGACAACCGCGGACGGCCGTTCGATTTCGCCTTGAGCGCGGTGCGAACGCGCCGGCGGCGCTGTTCGAACAAGGATAATTCTTTGCCCATTACTTCTTCTTCCCTTCCTTGCGGAAGATGAACTCGCCGCGATATTTGATGCCCTTGCCCTTATAGGGTTCGGGTTTGCGCCAGCGTCGGATTTCAGCCGCAACCTGACCGACCTGCTGACGATCGGCACCGGTAATCTCGACCGTTGTCTGGTCGGGAGTCTTGATGGCGATGCCGTCAGGGATCGGGAAATCGACATCATGGCTGTAGCCAAGCTGCAGCTTGAGGTTCGAGCCCTGAACGTTGGCACGATAGCCGACGCCAGTGATTTCGAGGATCTTGGTGAAGCCGTCCGAGACGCCGATCACAAGGTTCGAGACCATCGTGCGCTGCATTCCCCAAAACGCGCGGGCGCGCTTGGTTTCGTTGGCCGGCATCACCGAAATGGCGCCGTCTTCGAGCGTGTAGCTGATGTCTTCGACCAGCGGCATTGACAGGGTACCCTTGGGGCCCTTGACGCTGATCTGGCCGCCTTCGATGGTGGCGGTGACGCCGGCCGGAACCGGGATCGATTTTTTACCGATGCGCGACATGGCTTAAAACACCTGACAAAGGACTTCGCCGCCAGCATTTTGTTCGCGCGCTTCGGCGTCGGACAAAACACCCTTGGGCGTCGAGACGATGGCGATACCAAGGCCGTTACGGATGCGCGGCAGATCCTGCGCGCCCGAATAGACCCGGCGGCCCGGCTTGGAGACCCGTGCAATGTGCTGGATCGCCGGCTGGCCTTCGAAATATTTGAGATCGATGCGCAACGCAGCCTGCGCCGTATCGCTGTCGGCATCGCTGTAGCCGCGAATATAGCCTTCGCGCTGCAGCACATCGAGAACGCGGGCGCGCAGCTTTGACGCCGGCGTCAGCACCGAATCCTTGCGGGCCTGCTGGCCGTTACGGATGCGGGTGAGCATATCACCCAGGGGATCAGACAATGACATATCGGGGCCTTACCAGCTCGACTTCGTCACACCGGGGATCAGGCCCTTGTTGGCCAGTTCCCGCAGCATGATGCGCGACAATTTGAACTTGCGATAAACGGCGCGGCTGCGGCCGGTCAGTTCGCAACGGTTGCGGACCCGCGTCGGGTTCGCGTTACGCGGCAGTTCCGCCATTTTAAGGCGTGCCATCAGCCGTTCGCCTTCGTCCTTGCTCTCGTCGGCAGCAATCGCCTTCAGGGCTGCGAACTTCGGCGCATACTGCTTGACCATCGCCTTGCGGCGGTTGTTCTTGTTGACTGAGCTCTTTTTTGCCATCTCAAGCCGCCTTTTTGGCTTCGGCCATGCCGGTGAACGGCATACCGAATGCAAACAACAACGCCCGCGCTTCGTCATCGGACTTGGCGGTCGTGGTGATGATGATGTCCATGCCGCGAATCTTGGCGATGCGGTCATAGTTGATCTCGGGGAACACGATCTGCTCCTTGAGACCCATCGCGTAGTTGCCGCGACCATCGAACGACTTGGGATTGACGCCACGGAAATCGCGGACGCGCGGCAGTGCGATGGTGATCAGGCGATCGAGAAAATCGTACATCTTCTCGCGGCGCAGCGTCACCTTGCAGCCGATCGGCATGCCTTCGCGCAGCTTGAACACCGCGACCGACTTTTTGGCCTTGGTGACAACGGGCTTCTGGCCGGCAATCAGCGCCATTTCAGCGGCGGCCTGATCGACAAGCTTTTTGTCCTGCGTTGCGTCGCCGACCCCCATGTTGATGACAATCTTGTCAATCTTGGGGACCTGCATCAGATTTTTGTAACCGAATTGCTCGACCATCTGGCCACGGACCTTGTCCATGTACAGTTGCTGCATCTTGGTCAGTTTAGCTGCATCAGCCATCGATCACCTCACCCGACCGCTTGGCAACACGTACCTTGCGACCATCTTCCAGAATCTTGAAACCCACGCGCGTCGGCTTGCCGGTCTTGGGGTCTTCGATTGCGACCTTCGACACGAACATCGGCGCTTCGATACGCTCGAGGCCACC
>Ga0209023_10003686_pt1 | contig 18035 bp, 11 predicted proteins | sample LakOneMetagenome_FD_187468 | JGI IMG/M metagenome (GOLD analysis project Ga0209023, IMG submission 187468) | Freshwater and sediment microbial communities from Lake Erie, Canada (SPAdes) (version 2) | ecosystem: Environmental > Aquatic > Freshwater > Lentic | place: Lake Erie, Canada... | reverse complement strand
TGAAAGCATTCTGGCGCACTGGTATGCAAAGGGCCACTAACGAAAAGATTGTAAGCGTGGGCATGCGTGGCGATGGTGATGCCCCCATGAGCAGGGAAACCGCCACCACACTTTTAGAAAGCATTGTAAAAGACCAGCGGCAGATCATAGAAGAGGTTACCGGTAAGCCCGCATCAGCAACACCGCAGCTGTGGGCCCTGTACAAGGAAGTGCAGGACTACTACGATAAAGGTATGCGGGTGCCCGATGATATTACACTATTGCTTTGTGATGATAACTGGGGCAACATCAGAAAACTACCCCAACTGCATGAAGCGCCCCGCAAAGGAGGCTATGGCATCTATTATCATTTTGATTATGTGGGCGGGCCAAGAAATTATAAATGGCTCAATACAAATCCCATTCCACGCGTGTGGGAACAAATGCACCTGGCCTATGAATACAACGTAAGAAATATCTGGATTGTAAATGTGGGTGATATCAAACCCATGGAGTTCCCTATCTCTTTCTTTCTGGATTATGCCTGGAACCCCGAAAGAATTGGTGCAGATGACCTTAAAAAATATACCGAACAATGGAGTGCTGTACAGTTTGGTAAACAGTATGCAAAAGATATTGGAGATATTATTGCAACCTACAGTAAATACAACGGCAGAAGAAAACCCGAATTGCTGGATGCCAATACATTTGAACTGTATAATGAATTCCGCAAAGTAACAGATGAGTATAATGCACTGCTGGCAAAGGCAGAAAAAATAAATGCCGCACTTCCCGCAGCTTACAGGGATGCCTATTTTCAACTGGTGCTGCACCCGGTAAAAGCATGTGCCAACCTGTACAACCTGTATCATGCTGTTGCCTGGAACAGGCAACTGGAAAAAGAGCATCAAACAACAGCTAATGCCTGGGCTGATAAGGCAAAAGAATTTTATGCCAATGATTCATTAATTACACTGCAGTACCACCAGTTACATAACGGCAAGTGGAATTACATGATGAGCCAGACACATATTGGCTATACTTACTGGCAGCAACCCCCTTTCAATAAAATGCCGCAGGTAAAATATGTTAAGGATGATGATACCAAACCACCTGCTTATGATACGGCAATGGGCATCCGTGCCGCTGATTATCCCGCAAAGCAAAAAAGAAATATTTTTTACGAGTTTGATGGCGGTGTTGCTATTGAAGCAGCGCATTACACCAGCACCACCGCTGCAAAAAATACACAGGTAAAAATATTGCCCGACCTGGGCAGGACAGGAGATGCAGTAACCGTTTTTCCTGTAACAGCTGCCACACCCGCCATACTTTATGCCGCACCAAAACTGGAGTATGAAATATATGTGTACGATACGGGCAGGGTAAAACTGCAGGCTTATTTTTCGCCCACTTTAAATTTTCATAATGATGAGGGGTTAAAGTATGCTGTGGCTGTAGATAACGAACTGCCGCAGGTGATCTACATTAATAAAGAGGATAATAATGTTGGGATATGGAATGGCTGGGTGGCCAATAATATCATCATTAAAAATTCTGATCATCATATCGGCACAAAGGGAAAACACATATTAAAATGCTGGCTCGTAAGCCCAGGGGCGGTGCTGCAAAAACTGGTACTGAACTTTGGCGGCGTGCAGCAAAGTTATTTAGGCCCGGCAGAAACCATTAACAAACCTGTAAAGCAATAAATATGAAACATACATTCTTTTTTAAAACAACCTTCATTGCTGCGGCAATAATGGCCCTGGCCTGTTCTGTAAACAAAACAACAACAGCTGTAAGTATTGGTTTAAAAGATGCCTATAAAAATGATTTTTTAATTGGTACTGCTTTAAGTGCAGCACAGATAGAAGAAAAAGAACCCAATGCTGCTGCATTGGTGCCGCAACAGTTTAATGCCGTTACGCCTGAAAATATCATGAAGGCGCAGATCATACATCCCGGTTGGGACAGTTATAATTTTGACCTGGCCGATAAGCTTGTGGCTTATGGAAAAAAATACAATATCAAGGTAAATGGTCATACACTCATCTGGCACAGCCAGCTGCCCGGCTTTATGCGCAATATGAAAGATGCTGATTCGGTAAAACAATATGTAACCAACCATATCAACACCGTGGCCGGCCGTTACGAGGGCAAGGTTTTTTCCTGGGATGTGGTGAATGAAGCGCTGGAAGAAGACGGCAGCATGCGCAAATCCATTTTCCTCAATAAGCTGGGCCCCGATTTTGTAACGGAAGCATTCCGCCTGGCACAAAAAGCAGCACCTAATACAGAATTGTATTATAACGATTACAATATTGAACAGCCAAAGAAAAGGGCAGGCGCCATTGCACTGATAAAAAAAATTCAGGCTGCCGGCGTGCGCATTGATGGTGTGGGCATACAGGGCCACTGGCGTGCCTACAATATCCCTTTAAAAGATATTGAAGAGAGTATTAATGAATTTGGGGCGCTTGGTATAAAAGTAATGTTTACCGAACTGGACCTGGGTGTATTGCCCAACCCATGGGACAGTGATGCTGCCGATGTGAATATGAAAGCGGAATACAGTGCCAAGATGAATCCTTATGTAAATGGTTTACCGGATTCCATGCAGGCAAAACTTACAAAAGGTTATGAAGACCTGTTTAAACTTTTTTTAAAACATAAAGACAAAGTAAGCCGCGTTACTTTCTGGGGCGTTAATGACGGGCAAAGCTGGCTCAATGGATGGCCAATACCCGGAAGAACCAATTACCCTTTATTATTCGACAGGAATTTTAAACCCAAACCTGCATTTGATGCAGTGATGGCATTGAAAAAATAAAAACCACTAAATCACAATCAAATGAATTCAAGCGGTCAAAAATTATCTGTACTGGAAAAAGTGGGTTACAGCCTCGGCGACCTTGCGGCTAACTTAGTTTTTCAAACATTGGTATCCTGGATATCCTACTACTATTTAAATATTTATGGTTTAAACCCTGAGCATGCTTCTGCATTAACCCTTATTGTAGGTTTAATTGCCGCATTTGCTTTTAACCCGGTTATGGGTGCAATAGCCGACCGGACAAATACCAGATGGGGCAAATTCAGGCCATGGATATTGTGGACTGCCGTACCATTGGGAGTGGTTGCGATTTTAGCTTTTCAAACTCCCCACTTTGAGCAGTACCAGACTAAAGTTATTTATGCTGTAGTTACTTATGCCCTGTTGCTGATGTTATATGCTGCAAATAATTTACCCTACTCGGCATTGAGTGGTGTAATTACCGGCGATATGAAAGACCGGAACAGTCTGTCTTCCTATCGTTTTGTTGCTGTAATGTTTGCACAATTTTTTGTACAGGTATTCATGTATAATTTTATTATTAAAGCAGGCGGGGGCGAAACTGCTGAAGCAAAAGCCATCGGCATAGCTAAAGTAATGACGGTATTGGCTGTTATTGGTACCATTATGCTGATCATTTGTTTTTTAACAACGAAAGAAAGGATTATACCAAAACCCGAACAAAAGTCAAGTTTAAAAGAAGATTTGTCCGACCTCTTCAAAAATAAGCCCTGGATAATAATGCTGACGGTTACCACGCTCGTGTTTGTTACACTGGCAATGAAGGGCGGTTCTTATGTTTATTATTTTGAGAACTATGTTGATAAAGCTGAACTTACTGCTTTTTTAGAGCCGTTCAAAAAATTCCTGCCCACTTTTGAAAATGATACCTCCTTAGGGTTGGGTGTGTTTAATGGAGGAGGTATTTTAGTGGGTTTGGTAGGTATTATGCTTTCCCAGCAATTTGCTAACAAGTATGGCAAGCGAAATGTGTTCATGACATCATTATTTATTTCCACTCTTTTTATTATCCTGTTTTACTTTTTTCAACCCAAATCAATAGGGGTGATATTTTGTGCACAGGTATTACATGGATTCTTCTACGGCATAAGCACTCCAATATTATGGACTATGATTGCCGATGTTGCTGATTTCAGTGAATGGAAAAATAACCGCAGGGCAACAGCCATTATTTTTTCTGCAATGATGGTGGGTTTAAAAGCCGGGTTAAGCATTGGCAGTTCATTGGTATCGTGGATACTTGGCAAATACGAGTATGTGGCCAATAGTACAACAGGGCAAACGGGCACTGCAATTAACGGGACAAAAATGCTCATTAGTATTTATCCTGCAATACCATTTCTAATAGCTGTTGCACTATTGTTCTTCTATGAAATAAATAAAAAAATGGAAGTGCAGATTGAAAGTGATTTAAAACAAAGAAGAATTAATTAACCATACAAGACATACAAGGCATTTAAGGCTATACTTGTATTTCTTTAATGCCTTGTATGGTTCAAAAAAATCATTATGCCTGAAGAGAGTATTGACCATATCGATTTTGATGACTTAAACCGCAGGGCCATTTCGCCACCGCTGGTAAAACATATCTATACCGCCGATCCTTCGGCACATGTGTTCAATGGAAAAATTTACATTTATCCTTCGCATGATATTGATGCCGGTGATGCATTTGACGACCTGGGCAGTCATTTTGCGATGGAAGATTATCATGTCATTTCAATGGATACACCGCAAAGTGAAGCCGTGGATAATGGCCTGGCATTGCATGTTAATGATGTGCCATGGGCAACAAAACAAATGTGGGCGCCCGATGCTGCAGAAAAAGATGGCAAATATTATTTGTTCTTTCCTGCAAAAGCTCACGACGGTATTTTCAGAATTGGCGTGGCAGTAAGCAATTCACCAACCGGACCTTTTACACCACAGCCTGAAGCCATCAAAGAAAGTTTTTCTATAGACCCTGCCGTATTTAAAGATGATGACGGCAGTTATTATATGTACTTCGGCGGTATCTGGGGAGGGCAGTTACAAAGATGGAGAGCAGGAACATTTAATGCAGCAGAACCCGAAAGCCCCGTGGCATTTTTACCATCAGCCAATGAACCGGCACTATGTGCCAAAATTGCAAAACTCACCGATGACCTGCTGGAGTTTGCCGAAACAGCAAAAGATGTGTTGATACTGGATGAAAACGGCCAGCCGCTTTTGCAAGGTGATACGGACAGAAGATTTTTTGAAGCCTCATGGATGCATAAATACAAGGGTAAATATTATTTCTCTTATTCCACCGGCGATACGCATTATTTATGCTATGCTGTTGGCGATAATCCCTACGGGCCTTTTGTTTATGGAGGAAGAATTTTAGAACCGGTGGTGGGCTGGACATCTCACCATTCCATTTGTGCATTTAACGGCAGGTGGTATTTATTTTACCACGACAGCAGTTTAAGCAAAGGCGTAACACATTTACGCTGTGTGAAAGTTACAGAACTGGAACATGATGCAAACGGGAAGATAAAAACGATTATTCCTTATAAAAATTAACCATACAAGAAATACAAGGCTTAAAGAATTTAACTTGTATGGTTCAAATAAAAAATAACGAACAATGAAAAAAATATTTTCACTAGTCTTATTAGCTGGTGCATTACAAATGAATGCACAGGATTACAAATCATTCCCCATGTGGGATTACAAATTACCCATTGAGCAGCGGGTGAATGATGTGGTAAGCCGTTTAACACTGGAGGAAAAAGTGGCACAGATGCTGCACGGCACACCTGCTGTGCCAAGGCTGGGTATACCTGCTTATAACTGGTGGAACGAAGTGCTGCATGGTGTGGCAAGAACACCCTATAAAGTAACATCGTATCCCCAGGCAATAGGCATGGCCGCCACCTGGGATACCAGCTCATTAAAACTGATGGCGCAATACTCCGGTGAAGAAGGCAGGGCTATCCGTAATAAATCCATATCATTGGGCAAAGAAGGAGACCAGTATGTGGGACTTACCTACTGGACACCCAATATCAATATTTTTCGTGACCCCCGCTGGGGTCGTGGACAGGAAACCTATGGTGAAGATCCTTTTTTAACAGGTAAACTCGGCGCCGCATTTGTACGGGGCTTACAGGGTAACGATCCAAAATATTTACAGGCAGCTGCATGCGCCAAACACTTTGCGGTGCACAGCGGGCCGGAACCTACCAGGCATTCAGATAATTTCAATCCAACTCCTTACGATTTATGGGATACTTATTTACCTGCATTCAGGGAGCTTGTTACAAAAGCAAATGTGGCAGGTATAATGTGTGCCTACAATGCTATCAACACACAGCCCTGCTGCGCTAACGATTTACTGATGAATGATATTTTGCGTAACCAGTGGCAGTTTACCGGTTATGTTACCAGCGACTGCTGGGCTATTGATGATTTTTTCCGTTATCACAAAACACATAAGGATGCCACGGCGGCTGCAGTGGATGCCCTTATTCATGGTACGGATGTGGAATGCGGCCGAACGGTGTACACCACGCTGGTGGATGCGGTGAAAAATGGTCTGGTAAAAGAATCACAAATTGATGTGTCGTTAAAAAGACTGTTCACCATACGGTACCGCCTGGGTATGTTTGACCCGGCATCAATGGTAAAGTATGCACAAACACCTGAAACCGTTTTGGAAAGTGATGCACACAAAGCACAGGCATTAAAAATGGCACAACAGTCAATTGTATTGCTAAAAAATCAAAACAGCATATTGCCATTACATAAAAAAATAAAAAAAATTGCGGTGCTGGGCCCCAATGCAGATAATGCCATTGCGGTGCTGGGCAATTATAACGGGATACCTTCAAAAACAGTTTCCATATTGGAAGGATTGAAAGAAAAACTGGGTAATGATGTGGAACTGGTATATGAAAAAGCCATCAATTTTACCAATGATACCTTGCTGGTGCATAAAGACATTTCTTCTTTATACAAATTTGACGGGCAGCCCGGCGTAAAAGCAGAATATTTCGATAATGAGAAAATGGAAGGCAACCCGGTGTTTACTACAACAGAAAAAGAGATCAATCATTTTTGGCAGGAAGGTGTTGAGCCATACCCCGGTTTAAAATCGGTGAATTACTCAGCACGTTACACCACTTATATTACAGCTGACAAAGACGAAGTAATGAATTTTGAAAGCGAAGCGAATGACGGGTATTATGTAAAGATCAACGACAGCTCACTTATAAATGTATGGGACCGCAACCGCTGGGGCAGCAAGCAATTCAACTATACCGTAAAAAAAGGCAGCACGTATAAAATTGAAATGGCTTTTCGGCAGGGCGGCGGTGAAGCAATGGTAAAACTCTTTGCAGGCAATTATGTAAAAACCGATTTTGCTGCATTGGCAAGCAGGCTGAAAGATGCAGATGCCATCATTTTCGCCGGTGGTATTTCACCGCAGCTGGAAGGTGAGGAAATGCCGGTGAAAATACCGGGCTTCAGTGGTGGTGACAGAACATCTATTATGCTGCCCGCCGTGCAAACCGAATTACTGAAAGCATTAAAAACTACCGGCAAACCCGTGGTATTTGTAATGCTCACCGGCAGCGCACTGGCCATTCCATGGGAAGATGAAAATATTCCTGCCATTATTAATGCATGGTATGGCGGGCAGAGTGCCGGCACTGCCATTGCCGATGTGTTATTTGGCGATTATAATCCTGCGGGAAGATTGCCTGTTACTTTTTACAAAGGCGATAGCGACCTTCCCGGCTTCAGCGATTACAGTATGAACGGAAGAACTTACCGTTATTTTAAAGGAGAAGCCTTGTATCCTTTTGGCTATGGTTTAAGCTATACCAGTTTTAATTACAGCAATATGGTGGTTACACCGCAACTGAAAAAAGGTATCAACGCCAAAGTTTCGGTAACTGTAAAAAACACCGGCACCCGTGATGGAGAGGAAGTGGTAGAGCTATATGTATCACACCAGGGATTGCAGCATGCACCTATCAAAGCATTAAAAGGGTTTCAGCGCATATTTTTAAAAGCAGGGGAAACAAAAAATATTTTATTCACCTTATCACCAGAAGAATTATCTGTAGTGAGCGAAGAAGGGAAATTATACCAGCCGCCCGGTAAAATCATGGTCAGTGTGGGTGGCGGCCAGCCTGGTGTAAAAAATAAAACCACAAGCAACGTAGTAACAAAACAAATAATTATTCATTAAAAACGATTGATATGAAATCCAACCAAGCAGGCAGAAGAAAATTTTTACAAAATGTAACAAAAGCCTCTGGCTTAATGTTGCTGTCACCATTAGCAGGCGCTGCTAATTTTAAGCACATTCAATCTTCAAAAAAACAACAACCAGTTGTCATTCCGCCCGGCAAGATCAAATTTGCTGTTATTAATATCAACCATCCGCATATTTATGGAATGACCGATGCCATAAAAAGAGGCGGTGGCGAACTGGTGGCATTATATGCCAGGGAAGAAGATTTGGCAGCTGCTTTTATAAAAGCATACCCGGAAGCCAAGCTGGCAAAAAGCGAAGCAGAAATTTTAGAAGACCCATCTATTCAGTTGGTGTTAAGCTCCGGCATTCCTGATGAAAGGGCGCCACTGGGCATTCGTGTAATGCAGCATGGCAAAGATTATTTAACGGATAAGCCCGGTATCATTACTTTACAGCAACTGGCAGAAGTAAAAAAAGTGCAGGCGGCCACTAAACGCATTTACTCTATAATGTACAGTGAGCGTTTGGAAAATAAAGCCACAGAAAAAGCCAGCCAGTTAGTAAAAGCAGGGGCAATTGGCAGTGTAATCCAAACAGTAAACCTGGCTCCGCACCGCATAAGCAATAAATTTGGTACATCTGGTTTAGCAGTAAGGCCAGACTGGTTTTGGGATAAAAAAAGGTATGGCGGAATTTTAACCGACATTGGCAGCCACCAGTTTGACCAGTTTTTACATTTTACCGGCTCAACAGAAGCAACCATTTTAGCATCGCAGGTGGGTAATGTGCATTTTCCGCAGGCACCACTGTTTGAAGATTTTGGAGATGTACTCTTAAGTGGTAATGGCGGCACAGGTTATATAAGGGTGGATTGGTTTACGCCCGACGGACTGGATACATGGGGTGATGGAAGATTAACCATACTCGGCACAGACGGATATATTGAAGTAAGAAAAAATACCGACATTCTTTCCGGCAATAAAGGCGGTAATCATTTATATATAGTGAACAAAAAAGAAATGCTGCATATGGATTGCAATAATGAAATACTGCCATTCGGCCCTTTGTTTGTGGATGATGTACTGAACAGAACAGAAATTGCCATGAGCCAAAGGCATTGTTTTTTAGCAACGGAACTGGCATTAAAAGCGCAGAAGAATGCGAAGGTGATGAGTTTGAAAAAGTAATAGAATACATTGCAGGGGTTCGCGTCTTCACGAACCCCTTGCTAGGTTCAAAAAACAGGTTCGTGGGGACACGAACCCTGGCGGAGAAATAATGAATAAAGAACAGGGCTTTTATCGTTGTTGGTCATGTGGGCGGCAACTTACGCCAAAATAAAAGTACAATTCAGCAATGTGGTTGAAGTGAGTGACACAAGGATGTTAAACAGCATTACTAAAGCTTGTAAATAAAAAAAATAATTTCTTAAAATAAGCTGTATGAAAAAACAAAACATTGGACGCCGTAAATTTTTAACCCATTCTGCTAAAGCTGCCATCGGCACTGGTATTGCTTTTAGTTTCCCCTCTATTGTTCCGGCAAGTGTATTGGGAAGATTTGCACCCAGCAACCGTATTAATGTTGCTGCAATTGGTAATGGCCGCATTGGCCGCACGCATGATATGCCAGGGGTGTGGCAATATGATTATGCACAGTTGATGGCAGTATGTGATGTGGATGCATTAAGAGCGGAAGATGGTAAGAAAATAATAAATGAATTTTATTCCAAACGCGATGGCAAACCATTTGACGGGGTGAAAGTATACACCGATTACCGTGAACTCCTGCACAATAAAGATATTGATGCCGTTCTCATCAGCACTCCCGATCATACCCATGCCATGATTGCTGCTGCTGCTGCCCGTGCAGGAAAACATATCTATATGCAAAAGCCCGCTTCACTCACCATTGCAGAAGGAAGGGTTATCAGTAACGTGGTAACCAAAAGCGGTGTGAAGTTTCAGATTGGAAGTCAGCAGCGCAGTACGGAACAATTCCGTTATGCAGCAGAACTGGTACGCAATGGCCGCATTGGTGAATTGAAAACAGTTTATGTGGGCTTACCCGGCGATCCGCCCGGTGGCAATAAAACTGAAATGCCTGTTCCAAAAAATTTAAATTATGATATGTGGCTGGCTTCAACACCGGAAGTGTATTATACAGAAGACCGGGTGCACCCGCAAAATGGTTATGGCCGCCCCGGCTGGTTACGCTGCGAACAGTTTGGTGCAGGAATGATCACGGGCTGGGGGGCACATCATATTGATTCGGCGCATTGGGGCATGGGTATGGAAAGCAGCGGACCTGTAGAGATATGGAGCGAAAAAGCGGAGTTTGCCACAGGCGGGCTATGGGATGTACATGGCATTTTTAAAACACACGCCAACTATGCCAACGGGGTGCACATGATAGTGAGCAATGAATTCCAGAACGGGATAAAATTTGAAGGCACCACTGGATGGGTATTTGTTTCCCGTGGCGATTACCAGGTAACATCATCCGACCCGGGCGCAGGGAATACGCAGGCAAAAAAAATAGATGCCAGCGATCCGAAAATACTTACATCAGTAATTGGTGACAATGAATTTCATTTTACGGTTAGTAAAGAACATCATGGCAACTGGCTGGAAGCCATCCGTGATAATAAAAAAACGATCGCACCGGTTGAAGAGGCACACCGGGCCTGCTCAGCCTGCCTGCTGCACCATATTGCCATGAAGCTGAACAGGAAATTATACTGGAACCCGGCAACAGAACAGTTTAAGAATGATGACCAGGCCAATTCAATGTTATCAAGGCCACAACGTAAAGGATATGAAGTAAAATAAATACGGAATGCAAAAACTGTTGATCTTATTATTTTTTCTGCCGGTTGTTGCTTTGGCGCAACAGGACTCGGTTCTGTCAGGTCCATACAAATGGCAGCAGCCTGCAGTACAAAAAAATAAAATTGCATCAGTGGTTTTACTGGAAGGAAAGGTGCACGACTTTGAATGGATGCAGTGGACTGCAAATACTATTACCGGTACAAAAGAAATAAAACAAAGCATGGCTGCCGGGCAGGAACAGATGATCATTGTAAAATCCGGCTCCATTGCTGTTCACTTTGGCGACTCCAGTTTTTTATTAACAACAAACAGTGTGGCAGTATTGATGCCCGGCGAAAAATACAGTTTAAAAAATGTGGCTGCCGGGCCCAGTGATTTTTACTGCATGAAATACAGCCGCAACAGTTCCGGCGATATAAAAAAATCAACTGCAGGTGGTTCATTTGTAAAAATATGGGAGGGCATAGCTTTTAAACCCAATACCACCGGCGGCGGCCGCAGAGATTTTTTTGAACGCAGTACCGCAATACAAAAACGGTTTGAAATACATGTAAGTACTTTAAAGGAAGGCGCCCGCAGCCACGCCCCCCATACGCACCGGGCAGAAGAAATAGTAATGGTGATCAACGGCGATACTGAAATGCAGATTGGAGAAAAATTTTATTCCGTTAATGCAGGAGGGTTTTATTTTTTAGGCAGTAACATACTGCACGCCATTAAAACTACCGGTACCACGCCAAGCACTTATTTTGCCATTCAATTTGAATAAATGATCATGAAAAAAAATAAAGCGGTTTACTTTCTGCTGCTGGCCACAGTGCTATTGTGTTGTGTTACTGCACAGGCCCAGGTTAAACTCCCCCAACTGGTAAGAGACAGTATGATCCTGCAAAGAGATGTTCCCGTAAATATATGGGGATGGGCCGCTGCCAATGAAAAAGTGCAGGTAACATTCAACAACAAAAATTACAGGACAAAAGCCGATAACAGTGGTAACTGGAAAATACAATTGCCGCCTACAAAGGCCGGCGGCCCGTATACCATTGCAGTATCAGGAAAAAATACAATTACACTGAAAGAGATCTTATTCGGTGATGTATGGTTTTGCAGCGGGCAGAGCAATATGGTGCACCAGATGAATATTCATGATGTGAGATATGCCAAAGAAATTGCAGCAGCCAATTACCCCCAGATACGCCAGTTTTGGGTGGCCACGCTTACCAGCTTGCAGGGCCCGAAAAATGATTTGCCCGGTGGTTACTGGAAAGCGGCTGTAGGGGAAGATATAAGGCCGTTTTCTGCAGTGGCGTATTTTTTTGCAAAAAATCTTTTTGAAAAATATCATATACCTGTTGGTATCATCAACGCCAGCGTGGGCGGCACGCCCATTGAAGCCTGGACAAGTGAAGAGGGACTGAAAGATTTTGCTGCTTTACAAGCAACCATTCAAAAAAATAAAGACACGGCTTACCTGAATAGTTTTAACAGGAGGCCTGCTGCAAATGCAAACCGGCAGGCACCACCTGCTGATGCAGGACTTACTGGTGCCGTAAAATGGTATGATGCTGCTTACCAACCCAAAGGATGGCGCACTATTAATATTCCCGGCTATTGGGAAGACCAGGGGGTGAAAGATCTGAACGGCGTGCTGTGGTACAGGAAAGAAATCAATATCCCTGCATCCATGACGGGTAAACCTGCAAGAGTTTTTTTAGGAAGGATTGTGGATGCGGATGAATTGTATATTAATGGAAAAATGGTGGGCAGCACCACGTATCAATACCCGCAACGGCGGTATGCTGTTCCTGCAGACCTGTTACAACCCGGTAAAAATATTTTTGTGATCCGTGTTACCAACACCAACGGCAAGGGCGGTTTTGTACCTGATAAACCTTATTGCATTTTTGCAGGCAATGATACCATTGACCTGAAAGGCTACTGGCAATATAAAGTGGGTACTGTTTATACTCCTTTTACAGGCGGCGGTTTTGGTGGCGGCATTGCTGCACAAAACCAACCTGCTGCTTTATACAATGCCATGGTGGCGCCGGAAATAAATTATACCATCAAAGGTTTTTGCTGGTACCAGGGAGAAGCCAATTCCGGCAGGCCCGATGAGTATGCACAATTACAGCCTGCATTAATTAACGACTGGCGTGCCAAATGGAACCAGGGGCCACTGCCTTTTTTATATGTGCAGCTTCCCGGTTTTATGGATTACAATTACCTGCCTTCAGAAAGCAACTGGGCGGCATTAAGAGAAGCGCAATTGAAAACTTTGTCCGTTACCAATACGGCAATGGCAGTAGCTATTGATCTGGGCGAATGGAATGATATACATCCTGACAATAAAAAAACAGTGGGCGACCGCCTGGCATTGGCGGCTTTTAAAACAGCCTATGGAGAAAATATTGTTTATTCAGGCCCCATGTACCAATCTTATACTACAGAAGGCAGTAAAATGATCATCAGCTTTACCCATACCGGCAGCGGTTTAATTACTAGCGATGGTGAAGAGCCGGGCGAATTTGCCATTGCCGGAGCTGATAAAAAATTTGTTTGGGCCAAAGCAACAATTACCGTGGATAAAATAACAGTGTGGAATGATAATGTGCCCAACCCGGTTTATGTAAGGTATGCCTGGGCCGATAACCCGGTTAACCCGAATGTATATAATAAAGAAGGGTTGCCGGCTTCTCCTTTTCAAACCGGTAAATAAAATAGTTCAGTAATGACCAAAACTTCTGTATGAAAAAATATTTATTGCTGCTTTTATATTCCTGCATTGCAGCAGCAGCAACTGCACAGTCACCGGGTATAGACAGCAGTAAATTTTCACGGCTCACTACTTTTACAGCGCAACAGGACCAGGCACAAATGATGCAGCAGTTAGGCATTAAAAAATTAAGGCCAGGCCCAAGCGGTAATCAAAAAGATGCCAATCATGCCAATGAAGATGAGGCTATTGCTAATCCCTGCCCCTTGCTGCCCGATGCACTGCTTACCAAAAAAGGTAAAACGGTTACCACTTCAACACAATGGTGGAACGAGCGGCGGCCCGAGATAATAGAAGATTTTGAAACAACAATGTATGGAAGGATACCGGCAAAAACACCCAAAGTAAAATGGGTAACAAAAATTACCGATTATGAATTTGTAGGCCGTACACCTGTAGTGGCCAGGCAAATGGTGGGTATTGCAGATAACAGTGAGTACCCGCTCATCAACGTAAACATCAATATGGTGCTGGTATTACCGTCAAATGTAAAAGGCCCGGTTCCTGTATTGATCATGTTTGGTTTTCCATCGCTGCCATCGCCTGCACAGCCCAGCCCTGCAGATATGGAAAAGATCAATGCTGCATTTAAAGAGATGATGATACAGCAGAACCCGGAGATGAAAATAATTTTTGACCGCTATCCTGCATATGCACCCATCACCCGCCTTGCAGGACCTAACTTTTTTGCGCCGCCACCCGCAGACCCTTCACCAACAGAACAGCTGATTGCAGCAGGATGGGGATATTGTGTACTGGAGCCCAACAGCATCCAGGCAGATAATGGTGCCGGATTAACAAGAGGAATTATTGGTTTGGTAAATAAAGGCCAGCCCCGTAAACCAGATGACTGGGGAGCGTTAAGAGCATGGGGCTGGGGTGCTTCACGTGCTTTGGATTACCTGGAAACTGATACATTGGTCAATGCAAAAATGGTGGGTATTGAAGGGGTATCCCGTTATGGAAAAGCTGCATTGGTAACTATGGCTTTTGACCAACGCTTTGGTGTGGTGTTGATCGGTTCATCGGGTAAAGGCGGAGCAACACTGCAGCGCCGTGTTTTTGGCGAAGCTGTTGAAAGCCTTGCCGGCAGCGGCGAATACCACTGGATGTGCGGTAACTATTTAAAATATGCAACGGCCGAATCTTCCTTTGGCAGTAAAACAGGTTGCGACCTTCCGGTAGATGCGCATGAACTGCTTGCGCTTTGTGCACCAAGACCCACATTTGTAAGCTATGGTGTTCCCGAAAAAGGAGATGCCAAATGGCTGGATCAAAACGGCAGTTATAAAGCTGCCATTGCAGCGGGCACCGTATTTAAATTGCTGGGTGCAAAAGACCTGGGTGTAAGTAATGATTATAATACCGAAAAAATGCCACCCGTACTTACCGGTTTGCTGGATGGGGAACTGGCCTGGCGGCAACATGACGGTGGCCATACCGATGCGCCCAATTTTCAATTCTTCATACCATGGGCCAACCGTATGCTGAAGTATATAAAAGTCCCCCGTTGATTTATGTGTAAAATCATTAAAAAAAATTAATGCTGAAGAAAATATCATTACTGGTACCTGTTGCACTGCTGATAACTTTTATCGCAGGTGCACAAACACAACAACCATGGCATGGAAAAAAATGCGCCGTGGTACTTACTTATGACGATGCAATTGATGAACACCTCGATAATGCTGTGCCTGTTTTGGATTCGCTGGGTTTAAAAGCCACTTTTTATGTTACTGCATTTTCCAAATCCGTACAAACCCGTTTAAACGAATGGAAAAAATTAGCTGCAAAAGGCTATGAGCTGGGCAACCATACCCTGTATCATCCCTGCGTGGGCGGCAACGGGAGAGAATGGGTGCCCAAAGATTATGATATGCAATTGTACACTGTTAAACGTATGGAAGACGAAACAAGAATGACCAATGTATTTTTAAAGGCACTGGATGGTAAAACCAAAAGAACCTTTGCCTTTACCTGCGGCGATATGAAAATTGGCGATTCCTCTTTTATCAATGGTATGAAAAATGATTTTATGGCAGCAAGGGCAGTGCGCAGTGAAATGCATACCATAAATGAAGTGGACCTGTATAACGTGGATTGCTATATGGTGAACAACAATACTGCTGAACAGATGATGGCATGGGTAAAGAAAGCAGCCGAAACCCATTCACTGCTGGTGATCCTCTTTCATGGAGTGGGCGGCGGTAACAGTTTGAATGTTGAACTGGCCGAACACAAAAAATTTCTTTCTTACTTAAAACAAAATGAAAAAAATATCTGGATAGCACCCATGATTGAAGTGGCGGAGCATATTAAAAACTGGCAGGCAAAGCATTCAAAAAATTAAAAATACTATAATGAAGCCCTTGCTTTTATTATTGGCTGTTTCCTGTATGGCTGTTTATTCAAAGGCACAGCAAACTTCAGTTACTATACCTGGTTCACAAATCAAAAAAATAACCTCTGCCATTGTAAATGGGCAGGAATACGAGTTGCAGATTCTTTTGCCCGGCGGTTACGGTGCGGCAAATAAAAAATACCCGGTGGTATATGTTATGGATGCGCAGTGGGATTTTCCGCTGGTAAAATCTATTTACGGCCAGCAGTATTATGATGGCTTCATTCCCGAGATGATCATCGTAGGTGTTACCTGGGGCGGTATCAATCCCAATCCTGATAGTTTGCGGGCAAGGGATTACACACCTACCAATGAACAGCGCCTGGTACAAAGTGGCGGAGCCGATCAATTTCTTGATTTTATGAAAAAGGAATTATTTCCTTTTATTGAAAATAATTATAAGGCAGAAAGCGCAAACAGGACATTGATGGGTTGCTCTTTGGGCGGGCTGTTCACCATCTATACCCTGTTTACCCATGGGGATATGTTTACGGGTTATGCAGCAGCCAGTCCTGCAGTAGGCTGGGATAATGACATACTGTATAAATATGAAAAAGCATTCGCCGTACAAAAAACAGGCAAACCTGCCCGGTTGTATATAACCGTGGGTGATGTGGAAAGAAACAGGGGCACATTTGAAAAATTCAGCAATTACATCAGCAGTAAACATTATGCCAACCTAAGCGTCCGTTCAAAAGTATTGGAAAATACCGGCCACTCCGGTACAAAAAGTGAAACCTACAGCAGGGGCCTGCAGTTTATTTTTGAAAGACCCCATATAAAACTGGATGAAGGCATACTAAAAAAATATACTGGAACATATACTTCTGCAGGAGGAAACACCATTGAGATAAAATCAGTAAATCATCAACTGGTATTGTATTTTTCACCGGCAGACGGTTACCCGCTGAAAGCAGCTTCAGCCAATTTATTGTATTCAAATGCAGCATTGCTGAACCTTGAATTCAGTGCAGACATAAAAACTTTACAACTCAACCGCTATGGCAGCAGTGAGCGGTTCAGTAAAAAATAAAAATTATGCATAACGGAAAACTGGGCATAGCGCTTGTTGGCCTTGGCGAATATTCATCGGGGCAGCTGGCACCGGCATTATTACAAACCCGTCATTGTTACCTGGCAGGTATTGTTACCGGCACACCATCCAAAGCCATAGCCTGGCAGGAAAAATATAATATCCCCGAAATAAATATTTACAGTTACAGCAACTTCGACAGCATTAAGGATAACCCCGAAATTGATATGGTATATATCGTACTGCCCAACAGCATGCACGCGGAGTTCACCATAAGGGCAGCTGCTGCCGGCAAACATGTAATTTGCGAAAAGCCCATGGCAGTTACGGTTGAGGATTGTGATAAAATGATTGCAGCCTGCAAAAAAGCCAACAAGCTGTTATCTATTGGTTACCGCCTGCATTTTGATCCTTATCATATAGAAATGATGCGGCTGGCAAAGGAAAAAGTATATGGCGATATTAAAAGTATACAAACAGGTTTTTGCCAGGTGGCAGAAAAAGGTATCTGGCGGCTGGATAAACAACTGGCGGGCGGCGGGCCATTAATGGACCTGGGTATTTATTGTTTACAGGGTGTGATGTACACCACGGGTATGGAACCTGTTGCCGTAACCGCACAAAGCCCGCCGGTAAGCGACAAAGAAAAATTTGCCGGTATTGAAGAAACATTGAACTTTCAGATGGAAATGCCCGGCGGTATTATTGCCGATTGCAGGACCAGCTATTCTGAAACCAGTAATTTTTTAAAAGCAGAAGGAAGTAATGGCTGGTTTGAATTACAGCCTGCGTTTAGTTATAATGGAATAAAGGGATTAACATCAGGCGGAAACATAATGACATACCCGCTATTGTCGCAACAGGCAAAACAAATGGACGGTATTGCACTCGCAGTAAAAAAGAATGAACAAAGTATTGTGCCCGG
>Ga0209023_10003685_pt1 | contig 18037 bp, 14 predicted proteins | sample LakOneMetagenome_FD_187468 | JGI IMG/M metagenome (GOLD analysis project Ga0209023, IMG submission 187468) | Freshwater and sediment microbial communities from Lake Erie, Canada (SPAdes) (version 2) | ecosystem: Environmental > Aquatic > Freshwater > Lentic | place: Lake Erie, Canada... | reverse complement strand
CGTAAAAAGCTCCGGCAGGAACAGCCACCTTCGGTGTGAAATTGCTCGAGCTGTGCGGGGGTCAGTTTCATGACGATCCTCCTTGTTTGTTTTGGTCGTTTCCCGGTTGTCGTTCTTCCGGAGCGCTTGGTGCGCACTCGGGCGATGAGCTACCCGAACCGCTTGCGGTGCGAAGGTATTGCATTCTGAATTCAGTATTCTAAACTCAGGATGCGGCTTGCGCCCTACCCTGTCAAGCAGCAACCATGCTGCTGCGCAGCGATGATTCCGTTGAAGGCCATTTCCGCAGGAGGCCAAACCTTTGGAGGCGACGTGCTGGAGTCCCTGACCCCGCCGAAAAGCCTGGTCGATCAGGTCTATGAGGTGATCCTCGATGCCCTGTGCGACGGCACGTTCAAGCCGGGTGAGCGCCTCACCCAGGAAAGCATCGCCGCGCGCCTGAATGTCTCACGCCAGCCTGTCACCCACGCGCTCGCCGTTCTGAAGGCGCAGGGATTTCTCGCGCAGGGGCGACAAGGATTGACCGTCACCGCGGTCGATCCGGATTTCTTCGCAGCGATCTACCAGATCCGCTCGGCGGTCGAACCACTGGCCGTGAAACTGGCGACACCACGCCTGACCAAAGAGTCGATCGCGCGCGGGCGCGCCTTGATCGACCATGGCCGCAAGCTCGTCGCCGCCGGAGACAGCCGCGCCAGCCTGCAGGCCGACATGGATTTCCACTCATTCATCTATGAGCTTTCAGGCAATCCCTTGATCGCAGAAACGATGCGGCTGCACTGGCGGCACCTGCGCCGCGCCATGGGCGAAGTGCTGCGCCATCCGGGCATGTCAACCAGCGTCTGGAAGGAGCACGCCCGCATTCTGGACGAGATGGTCCGCGGCGACGGCAATGCCGCCGCCGAACTGATGCGCCGTCATCTGGTCGAAGCCTTTGAGCGCGTCGGGAAAACGGACAGGGCCAGCAAAGAGCCGGCATGATGTAACCACTCTCTACCGCGTCGCCGATTTCAGATTCTTCTGGTTGGCATTGACCGGCGACAGACTGAGATGGGTGAGCAGATACTGGTAGAGCATATCCGCTGCTGATGACGATCTTTCCACCGCTGAACGATAGAGCAGAAGATCGACCATCGGCAGTGCCGGTAGATGAGCCGCCGCGGGCGGCTGCCGCAAACCAGGGACCAGCGCGCTCTCGATCAGCACCGTAACTGCAATTCCGCAGAGCGCGGCCGTGTGAAGTCCACTGACACTGTCGCTGACGCAAGCAACACTCCAGTTGCGGCCCGCCCGGTCGAGCGCTTCGATCGCATAATCTCGATAGATGTTGCCGGGTGGCAGCAACGCCATCGGCAAAGGGTCTTCAAAATGCGCAGAGGATGTCGCTCCGGTCAGCCATATCAACTGTTCCCGGCCAACGACCTGCCCGCCCGTAAAGCCATTCATGCGTGTTACCAGGGCGACATCCACACTGCCTTCCTTCACCCTCGCCACCAGCGGGCGCGACAAGGCACAGCACAGTTCAATGCGGATGCGCGGATAATCGCGGCGAAATGCGCTCAGGATCGGCGGCAGGATGAATGCCGCATATAGATCCGGCACGCCCAGAACGATCTTTTCTTCAATCACTTTAGGCGCGAGCTGCGCCATGCATTCATCTTGTTGTCGAAGAATTTGTTTTGCATGCGACAGAAAGATGGTGCCGGCTTCCGTCAACTCGAGTATCCGGCGCGTGTCATCGAAAAGCGGCTTTCCGATAAGCTGCTCCAGCTTCTGAATCTGCTGAGTGATCGCAGACTGCGTACGGCCCATGCGCCGCGAAGCCTCGGTCACGCTTCCTGTTTCAACAGTGAGAACAAACGCGCGCATGGCGCGTATATCCAGATACGTAGAGGACATGCGGCTCGACTCCGGCTTTCTGGAGCAACCTTTATCAGTTAGCTGGAATGGCAGATAGCTTCGAAAGAAGCCACAGGCCCCGGGGTGGAACGGCAAGCCGCCTGCCGCCCACCACCCCATTCACAGCAGATGCAGCAAACAATCCAATCCTACTCGACAGAAACTCTTTCCAGCCGAGCCGCAGCATCCGATATCAGGCCTAGCAGTTCTGTCGTTATCAAGCCATCGGGTTTGGCGAGTTCATCCAGTATTGAGAAGTGATGATGCCCCGCAAGCATGCGCGCCGTGAAATCGATGCTAAGGGCGTTAGCAGCCGCAACATAGTCGAGAGACTGTCTTTGCAGCTCCGACAATTCGTTACCGCCAAAAACAATGCGCTGCGGCGGACCGCCAGACCGCAAGCGACGCAGCGGGCTGAGACGCTCAATATCGGGACGGCTTAGCTGCAGGGGAATATTCAGATAGTTCATCGAGACGGGCTCGAGGTCGAATATTCCGCTGATGGGAAGCGCTCCACGCACCGCGGGATGCTCGCAGGCCATCGCGGAAAGATGTCCGCCTGCCGACCACCCACCCACGAATATCCTGCCATCGTCGAAGCCAAATTCCGCAGACTGCTTTGCGAGAAACGTCAGGCACTGACTGACCTCATTTACGATCTGCGAAAGCCGCGCCTCCGGTGCAAGCGTATAGCCGATGACAGCGACATCGATCCCGTGAGCGTTCGGCCCCTCCGCCAGAAAGGAGAACATCTCCCGGGAATTTCTTACCCAGTAACCGCCATGGATAAATACAAACAGCGGAGCGTTCCGCGCGCCTGCCGGGAAGTAATCTATTTTTGTCCGCTCCTGTGGCGCATAGGAAATAGCGAGCCTGACACCAGGCCTCGTCTGCGCAGCCGCGCTGCGCGCGCACCAGTCGTCGAGCCATTTGGCACTGTCGGATACCGCCGCGCTGTTGTTGTATGCAGCATCGAGCGCAGCCCGATCCATATTGCGATAGATTGCTATTGTCGTTGCATTGTCGTGCATGCTGAGAATGTCCGTGACAGCTTGCCAGTAAATCGGAACAGAAGCGCACCGAAGTCTGCAGTGCTCGCGATTAACGCGGCAGTTCCAGTAAAAAAATCCCCGTAGCGATAGCGTTGCGCGACCGCCACGGGGATGGGGAGGCGCTTACTCAGGCAAACCCTTGCCTTTGGTTTCCATTGCCCATGGCAGGATAGCCAGGCCAATCGCGAACGCGAAAGCAGTCGCGGCCACCGGCGTTCCCAGCGTGCCGGTCTGACTGATCGTCCAACCAAGCAGCAAGTTCACGCCGGCTCCGATAAAGCGCCCGAACGAGATCGCCCAGGCAAATGCCGTGGCGCGTATCGTCGTCGGATACTGTTCGGGTATCCAAATGCTGTAGACCGCGAAGTTGCCGCCGAAGTATCCGACAAACGCCATGGCTACGATGAAGGGCACCAAAGCGTTGTCCTGGTAGAAGAGATAACCGAATGCGACAAGAATCGAGACCAGCATGCCGACGAAGAACAACGCCGTTGCTTTTCGCCGTCCCAGCCATTCCGCAAAGAACGGCAGCGTCAGGCAGCCAACGATCGTCATGAACGAAAAGAGCATGCTCGAATAGGAGACCAGTTGCGGAATGCCCGTACCGGTGTAGCCGGCCTTGATGGCAAGCTGTGTCAAAGCCGTCGGCGCATACACAGCACCCGCCCAAAGCCCGATGATCGAACACATCAGCAATACCGTGAGCACCAGCGTCCTCTGGCGGAATTGGCTGTTGAAGATTTCCCGCAGTGGCGCGCCCTTCTTCGCTTCAACCTCCTTCACTTCCCATTTGGCGGGCTCCTTGATCATCAAGCGCACGGCAAGCGCGACAACAACCGGCGCGAGGCCGCAGAGGAACATTGCGCGCCAGCCAAAATGCGCGCCCACCGTGAAGTTAAGCGCGGAGGCGATGAAAAAACCGACGTAGTATCCGGTCTGCAGATAGCCGCCTGCCCGTGCACGCCGGTCTTCCGGCCATATCTCGGCAATGAACGTACCCGCCAGCGCCCATTCACCGCCAACGCCAATCCCCGCAAAGAAGCGGAACGCTGCAAGCTGGTAGACATCCTGTGCGAACGCCGCGGCCCCGGTGAATACCGAATAGACAACGATCGTAAGCGCCAGCGTTCTGGCGCGGCCCCATTTGTCGCCAAGCGGCCCCCAGATAAACGCCATGCCCCACCCGATCAGGAACAGGGCGAACATCATGGAGCCTGCGAAGGCAATATTTGCAGCCGAGGCTTCGAAACCGGATGCCGGCAGGAGTTCGCGCATCGAGGGCACAAAGACCAGCGCGAAGATGAACGAATCGACACCGTCCATGACCCAACCAAGCCAGCACCCGAAGAAGCCGATGTAATGCTGCTTGGTGAGACGCGACCGGGGCTTTGCCGGCAAATTATCTATGCTTGTTGCTATTGTCATTATCTCCCCCTCGCGTCCATGCTTTGAAGCTCAGGGCGAGCCGCATATGACGACGCGGGAGACGTTAGCGAGGCGCCTTGGCCGGTTGCAAATTAGAAGTACTAATCTGCGGTATTAGCGGCATGGCTTATCATGTTGCGGCTCACGCCTGCACCGTGCTCACCGGTGAGGCCGCGTGCAATGCAGCCGAGCGGACAAGAGCCGGAAACGTGCTTGCTATTGCCGGACTCACCGCAATTGGCAGCGAGATTCTCTCGTCACCCAAACATCTCCAGCCGAAGATTCATTTTCGGGAGTCGACGGAAATCTCTGCACCAAGCGTCTTGCTCGACGACATGCCGTGACGCATACGGATCACGCAGCCGTCAGATTCGGATGCGGCAATGTCAGTCTGCAAGGCGCAGCTTTCCCGGCTCGGCGCTCGGCTCATATCCAGAGCGCGCTAAAGGAGGCATCCGCAGATGCCTCTTTCCCCTCAGACAGGCTCCAGCCCCAATGACTTGGCGCTTTCCATCCAGATCGGCAGTTCGTGCTGATAGAGCGCATTGGTATCCTTGAACCCGAGCGTCGGCTCCAACACGAATGTTGCCAGAACTTCCTTCACTTTCGGATCGCTGTTCGCCGCTACACACAATTGCGCCAACCGATCGACGATCGGCTGCGGCGTCGCTTTCGGCAAAGACCAGCCGGTAAATCCGCTCACAGTGAAGAATTTCGACGTCGCACCCTGTTCGGGAAGGGTTTTGACCTTTGGAAGAGCATCGACTTTCTTCGAATGCACTGCGAACGGAACGCCGAGATTGCTTTGCAGAACCGGCTGCGCCGCCGTGTAGCTGCCCATGGCGACATCGAGCGTTCCTTCCATCAGCCCGGTCCACATCGGCGCCTCACCACGATAGTGAACCGGTTCGATGTTGAGACCATACTGCTTGTTCAGTTCGTTGATGGTCATGTGCGGAGCCGAGCCAGCACTGTAGGTCCCGAAATTCACCTTGCCGTTCTTGCGCGCGAACGCGACGAAATCGTCCAGCGTTTTGACGCCGGACTTCAGGCTGGCGACCAGTGGCAACCCGGCACCCGGAATGATGCTGACAAGCGTCAGATCCTTGTCCATGTCATAGCCGGGCGTCTTCATCATCACCCTGTTCATGACATAGGTGGTCGAGATGGAGCAGAGGATGGTGTGGCCATCGGGCTGTGCGCGCGCGACTTCCGCGGCACCGATGGAGCCGGACGCGCCCGCCTTGTTCTCGACAACGACAGTCTGCCCGACTTGCTTTCCTATGAACTCGCCGAACGCCCGCGACAGCAAATCGGTCTGACCGCCGGCGGGATAGCTGCAGATCATCCGGATCTGGCGTGAGGGCCAGGTGCCCTGCGCCATGCCCGCGCGCGACAGAAAGGGCATCGCGAGAACGGCTGAACCGGATGCGACGAAGCGGCGGCGATTGATCTTGGCTGACATGGTCTCTCCTCCCTGGATTTTTCTGGAAAGGTATCTGATCGCCAGTGCTCCGCCATTGGCGTCGGGCGGGACAGATTGGCGCATTGCCAGCCGGAGGCGAATGCGCCGTCAGCCTGCTGATTTGCGATCCGAAGGAACCGGCGATGCGATGCGTTTGCTGCAATCGCCGCAAAAACATCAACATCTTCAATGAAAATAAGGAGATACGGCGTCGACACAGGCCGGTTTCCCGTTGCGCAGACCTATAGGCATGCAGCGCGGCTTATTGAATTCGCAAGCCTGGAGTCTTATGCGTGGCGCCATGACAACTCTCACCGCAACCCTTCCACAAGCTGCACAGCCTTTGATGTCCAAGGCTCCTGTCCGGACGCCCTCCAGCAAGGCAGCGCCGTTCCTCCCCATGAGCCGCGCCGAGATGACGGCGCTCGGCTGGGACGCCTGCGATATCGTGCTGGTGACCGGCGACGCCTATGTCGATCATCCGAGCTTCGGCATGGCGATCATCGGCCGGCTGCTCGAAGCCCAGGGATTCCGCGTCGGCATCATCTCGCAGCCCGACTGGCATTCAGCGGAGCCGTTCAAGGCGCTCGGCAAGCCACGGGTGTTCTTCGGCGTCACCGGCGGCAACATGGACTCGATGGTGAACCGCTACACAGCGGACCGAAGATTGCGCCATGACGACGCCTATACGCCGGGCGGCGAAGGCGGAAAGCGGCCTGACCGCTGCACCATCGTTTATGCCCAACGCTGCCGCGAAGCCTTCAAGGACGTGCCGATCGTGCTCGGCGGCATCGAGGCATCGCTGCGCCGGATCGCACATTTCGATTACTGGTCCGAGAAAGTGCGCCGCTCGATCCTCGCGGACGCCAAGGCTGACCTGCTGCTCTATGGCAATGCCGAACGCGCCGTTGTCGAAGTCGCGCACCGGCTCGCCGCGGGCGATGCGCCGCACGATCTCGACGATATCCGCGGCGTCGCGCTGTTCCGCCGCGTGCCGGATACCTACACGGAACTTCACGCCGACGATCTCGACTCCGCCGACGAAGGGGCGAGCCGTCAGTCCGGCGCGACGGTCATTAGGCTGCCGTCCTGCGAGCAGGTCGAGCAGGACAAAGAAGCCTATGCCCGCGCCTCGCGCGTGCTTCATCGCGAGGCCAATCCCGGCAACGCGCGTGCCCTCGTGCAACGCCACGGCGACCGCGATCTCTGGCTCAATCCGCCGCCGATCCCGCTCACCTCGGACGAGATGGATTCCGTCTACGACCTGCCCTACGCCCGCGCGCCGCATCCATCCTATGGCGATGCCAAGATTCCGGCATGGGACATGATCAAGTTCTCCGTGACGATCATGCGCGGCTGCTTCGGCGGCTGCACCTTCTGCTCTATCACCGAGCATGAAGGCCGCATTATCCAGAACCGTTCGGAACGCTCGATCCTGCAGGAGATCGAACTGATCCGTGACAAGACACCGGGCTTTACCGGCGTCATCTCCGATATCGGCGGACCGACCGCCAACATGTACCGGATGGCATGCAAGGACCCGAAGGTGGAAGCCGCCTGCCGTTTGCCGTCCTGTGTCTTCCCCGACATCTGCCCGAACCTGAACACCTCGCATGACGAGTTGATCAGCCTGTATCGCAAGGTGCGCGAGACCAAGGGCATCAAGAAGGTGATGGTCGCGTCCGGCGTGCGCTACGACCTTGCGGTGAAGAGTCCGGAATACGTCAAGGAACTCGTCACCCATCATGTCGGCGGGTATCTCAAGATCGCGCCTGAGCACACCGAGCGTGGTCCGCTCGACAAGATGATGAAGCCCGGCATCGGCACTTACGATCGCTTCAAGGAGATGTTCGAGGCTGCGGCGAAACAGGCCGGCAAGAAATATTACCTGATCCCGTATTTCATCGCGGCCCATCCGGGCACGACCGACAAGGACATGATGAACCTTGCGCTGTGGCTGAAGAGAAACCGCTATCGCGCCGATCAGGTCCAGACCTTCCTGCCCTCGCCGATGGCGACAGCCACAGCGATGTATCACACCGGTGTCAATCCGCTGCGCGGCGTGCGGCACGGCGCCAGCGAAAAGGTCGAGGCGATCAAGGGCCTGCGGCAGCGCCGGCTGCACAAGGCGTTCCTGCGCTATCACGATCCCGACAACTGGCCGCTGCTGCGCGAAGCGCTGAAGGAGATGGGCCGCGCTGACCTGATCGGTTCACGCCCCGACCAGCTTGTACCGGCGCATCAGCCGCCTGGCACCGGCAAGGCGGCCAGCACACGCCGCCCGGTTCGTAGCAGCGGCAGAATGCAGCGCTTCACCACCAAGGGCGTGCCGTTCAAAAAATAAGCCGATGGGATGGAGCGATGCTCACCTCACCGGCAAATAACAAAATCGCGTATCAATCAATCGAGAATGCTCTTGTAGTTCTCGGAGAAGACATCGCGGCCGATGATAAGCCGCATCACCTCGGAGCTTCCCGCCAGGATGCGGTTGACGCGCGCATCGGTGAACATCCGGCTGATCGGATATTCATCCATGAATCCCGCGCCGCCATGCAACTGCACGCCGAGGTCGAGCATTTCCCATTCGACTTCCGACGACATCATCTTGGCTTTCGCGCCCATATTGCTGGTCAGGCGCCCCGCATTGTGCTCGGCCACGCAGTGGTCGACATAAACTTGCACAAGGTCGATCTCGGCATCCATCTCGGCCATGCGGAACTGGGTGTTCTGCTGCTCGGCCAGCGGCTTTCCGAACAGTTTGCGCTCCATCACATAGGAGCGCGTGATGTCGAACGCCTTGCGGGCGTTGGCGATTGAGCCGACCGCGGAAATTAGCCGCTCTTCGGCCAGGCCTTCCATCAGATAATAGAAGCCCTTGCCGGCCTCTCCCAGCACATTAGCCTTGGGAACTTTCACGTCATTGAAGAACAGTTCGGCAGTATCCTGCGCGGGCATGCCCATCTTCTTGAGATTGCGTCCGCGCTCGAAACCTTCCATGCCGCGCTCGACGATGAGCAGCACCATGGCGTGCTTCTTTTCAGCGCCAGCGACTTTCGCGGCGACGATCACCACATCCGAATTGATGCCGTTGGAGATGTAGGTCTTCGAGCCCTTGAGCACGAAGTGATCGCCCTTGTCTTCCGCCGTCGTCCGCATGCCGGCGAGATCGGACCCTGCGCCGGGTTCGGTCATGGCGATGGCCAGGATCGTATCGCCGCTGACGCATTTCGGCAGAAAGCGTTCACGCTGCTCCTCGGTGCCGAAGCGCCTGAAATAAGTGCCGACCAGACGGCTGTGCAGCGTGTTGAACCAGCCTTTGCAGCCTGCGCGCCCGGTCTCTTCAATGATGATCTGCTCGTAGCGGAAGTCGCTGTCGCCCATGCCGCCGTATTTCTCTTCCGGCCAGATCATCAGGAAGCCGAGGTCGCCCGCCTTCTTGAATGCGCTGCGGTCGACGATGCCAGCCTCCCGCCATTCTTCCATGTGAGGCGCGATCTCGCTGTTGATGAATTTTCGGTAGGCGTCGCGAAAAATGACCTGATCTTCGGTAAAGCTGCGCATCGTTCACCCAATTGCGTTCTCAAGCGGCATGGATATCGGCAGAGTTGCGGAGAGAAGCGCCGGTCTTGATTCCATCAAACCGGCGCTTCGCCACCGAAACAGCCGATGCTTTACTTGCCCTTCCAGTTCGGGGCGCGCTTTTCGGCGAAAGCAGCCGCGCCCTCGCGCGCATCCTCGGATGTAAAGACGCGGGCGACGATCTCCTGCTGCTTCTTCCACATCTGGTCATCCGGCCAGAGCCGGGACTCGACGATGACCTGCTTGGACGCCTTCACAGCGAGCGGGCCGTTAGCGCCGACAGCCGCCGCAAGTTCAAGCGCGGCGTCGATGGCAGGGCCATCGGTCACGCGATTGATGATGCCGAGCTGATAGGCACGCTCCGCACCGAAGAACTCGCCGGTCAACGCGTACTCCATCGCTACGCGGAATGGCATCTGGCGCGGCATGCGCATCAGTCCGCCACCGGCAGCAGCCAGCCCGCGCTTCGCTTCGGGAATGCCGAACTTGGCGTTGCGGTTCGCGACAATCATGTCGCAGGCCAAAGCGATTTCCATGCCGCCCGCGAGCGCAAAGCCATCCACGGCGGCAATCAGCGGCTTCTTGGGCGGTGCTTCGGTCAGGCCAGCGAAGCCACGGCCCGGAATCGTAGGCCGCTCGCCTTTCAAAAAGCCCTTGAGGTCCATGCCCGAGCAGAAGGTGCCACCGGCGCCGGTGATAATGCCGACAGTCAAGGCATCATCGGAATCGAGACGATCCATGGCCGCCGCCACGCCTTGCGCAAGCGCAAGGTTGGCTGCGTTCTTCGCTTCCGGCCGATTCAGGGTCACGATCAGCACAGGTCCACGAACTTCCGTCAGGACGGGCGCACTGGTTTGTTCAGACATCTGTTTCCACTCCCGATTATTTATTGTTGGATCAAATCAGCGAGGCGCCATGCGAATGGCGCCGTCCAGACGAACGTCTTCGCCGTTGAAGTAACCGTTCTCGATCATCGTGAGAGCGAGATGCGCATATTCATCGGCGCGGCCGAGCCGCTTGGGGAACGGCACGGACGCACGCAATCCGGCTTTCACATTCTCCGGCGCGCGCGCCAGCAGCGGCGTATCAAAGATGCCGGGCAGAATGGTGTTGACCCGGATGCCCTCGCCCATCAGGTCGCGGGCAATCGGAAGAGTCATGCCGACGACCCCGGCCTTTGACGCCGTATAGGCTACCTGTCCGATCTGGCCGTCTTCCGCCGCAACGGAGGCCGTGTTCACAATCGCGCCGCGATCGCCGTCGTCCTGTGCCGGCAGAGTCAGCATTCCTGCGGCGGACTTGGTGATGCAGCGGAATGTTCCGATCAGATTGACCTCGATGATCCGGCTGAAATTATCCAGCGGATATTCCTTGATCGAGCCGTCCTCCTTCGAACGGCTTGCGGTCTTGCTTGCGCCGCCGCCGACGCCTGCGCAGTTCACAAGGACGCGCTCCTGCCCGTGAGCTGCGCGCGCCTTGGCGAAGCCAGCCACGACGGACTCTTCATTTGCGACGTTGACCTCGCAATAGACGCCACCAATCTCCTTGGCCACGGCCTCGCCGAGTTCGCGATTGAGATCGAACAAGGCCACTTTCACGCCCTTGGCAGCAAGCGTGCGTGCCGTCGCGGCGCCAAGACCTGACGCACCGCCGGTGACAACAGCGGCGACCGATGAATCGAGTTTCATTGCGTATCCTTCCGAAATCAAAGACGTTCGATAATGATGGCGGGAGCCATGCCGCCTGCGGCGCACATGGTGACAAGACCGTAGCGTCCGCCGCTGCGCTCGAGTTCATCCAGTGCGGTGCCGATCAGGATCGAGCCGGTCGCGCCAATCGGATGGCCGAGCGCAATGGAGCCGCCATTGATGTTGACCTTCTCGCGGTCGAGGTCGAGATCGCGAATGAACTTCTCGGCGACCACCGCGAAAGCCTCATTGATCTCCCAGACGTCGATGTCTTCCTTCTTCAACCCGGCCTTGGCGAGCACCTTCTTCGCCGCCGGCACCGGCGCGTTGAGCATCAGCGTCGGATCGTCGCCCTGATTGGCATAGGCGACGATGCGGGCGCGCGGCTTGAGCCCATGCTTGTCGGCATAATCCTTCGAGGTGATGAGCACTGCGGCGGCACCGTCGACCACTCCGGAGCTGTTGCCCGCATGATGCACGCCCTTCCACTCGAGGTTCGGATAACGGCGCTGGATCTGTTTCTTGAACGTGGTGCCGTTGATCTCGAAGTCGGCGAGTTGCTCGAAGCTTGGCTTCAGCGAAGCAAGACCTTCAGCGGTGGTTTCGGGACGCGGGAATTCCTCGCGATCGAGCGCAACGCTGCCGTCCGGATTCAGCACAGGCACCACCGATTTGGCGAAACGTCCCTCATCGATAGCCTTCTTGGCGCGCTGCTGGCTGACCAGCGCCAGCGCATCCACCGCTTCACGGCTGATGCCCTCGATGGTGGCGATGGCGTCGCCGCACACACCCTGATGCGACTGCGGGTGAACGGCGTCGAGTTGCTCGTTGCCCGATCCCATCAGGCGCGGAGCCATCTTCGCATTGGCGCGCTCGGCTGCGAGAACCTGCTGATAGCTCATCATCTCGGTGCCACCGGCGATGACGCAATCCTCCATGCCCGACATCACCGAGGCCGCCGCAAGATTGACCGACGTAATGCCGCCGCCGCAGAAGCGGTCGAGTGTGGTGCCGCTGGCCGTGATGTCGTAACCGGCCGCAAGCGCGGACATGCGCCCGAGATCGCCGCCCTGCTTGCCTTCCTGGGTGGACGTCGACCAGATGATGTCGTCGACCGTCGCGGTATCCAGCTTGTTGCGCTCCTTGATCGCCTTCAACACGGTGGCTGCCAGTTGTTGCGGATGCAGGTGCGAAAGCGCGCCCTTGCCCGGCTTGCCAACGCCACGCGGCGTGCGAACAGCGTCAATGATGTATGCGTCAGACATGCGTTTCCCTTTGTGTTGCTCGTTGTTGTCAGGTTTGGGCGGAGCGACGCACCGTTATGGTCGCCCGGCAAGAAGCATCAGACCTCTGCTGCGAGATGCATCGCGTGAATCTCCGAACCGTGGCCGGGTCACGCCAGATCAAACATTCGGCTTCAAACAATGTCCGGCCGCGCAACATCAGGCGCACGCTCCCTAGGCCTGCCATCTGACGTTAGTTAAATGATTAATTAGTCGCTTGGCAAACTAAAAAGTGCCCCGGTCAACGACGCACAGCCACGCAATTTTAAACGCTCTCGCAGGAAGAGAGCGCAATCATCCCCGGCCGCAGGACGCGACGGCATGGTGAAACGGATTGATTTGTCAGGCTTATTGAAGATCCCAGCCGTCCAGCGGCGCTGACAAATGGTAGCGAGAGAGGGACTCGAACCCCCGACCCCAGGATTATGATTCCCGTGCTCTAACCAGCTGAGCTACCTCGCCACAGGTCCAGACCGCCTTCGCGGTCGCGAACGGCGGCATATAAGAAGTCACCCAAATGCCTGTCAAGCAATGACGGCACCCGGCCCCATATGATTGGTTTCTCAGGGGCATTTTCCCCTCGGAACAGTGCGCCGGAGCGCAAAATTCTCACTTTGGGCGGACCGAGGGATCGCCGCCGGGGCCGCCGGGCGGCGGAATCACCGGCATCTTGCCGCCTTGCGGGGTTGGCGCGTGCATCTCGGGGTCAACCCCCGGCGGTGGGCACAGTACGCCGTCGGATTTCGCCAGCCTGTCCCCGAGGGATTCCGGCGCGCGTCCTGTCGTTGTCCCTCGTGGGGCGACAGTACTTTCGTGCGGAACAGCCTCCGTCGGCACGCAATTCGTGGCGCGCTCGGGATTCGGCGGCGCGGTCTGCGCTTGAGGCGTGGATGACGCAGGCGGAGCTTGCGCGAAACTCGCGGTAGGCAAGAGCGCAAACGCCACGCTGGTGACGATCGGGAGTTTCCTTGTCATGGCAGGGAAACGGCGCAGCGGCGCCAATGTTCCTTTGCCATGAACCGCGATTAGCCCTTGCGGTAGCGGATCAGGGAGAAATGACCCATCGGCGGCATCGGGCGGCGCTCGACCAGCGTGACGCCACCATGTTTCGCGGCCCAATTCATCAGCCGCGCCCACGGAAATTCCGGCCGCCAGCCCAGCCGGCGCGCGAGGGGGGCGAAACACAGTTCGAAGATTTTGCGCGGTCCGCTTTCCGCGCCGATGTGATTGACCAGAATGAGTTCACCGCCCGGCTTCAGCACACGCATGAAATCGTCCAGCGTCGCTTCGGGATCCGGCACCGCCGTAATCACATATTGCGCCACCACCGCATCGAACGCGCCATCGGGAAATGCGAGATTCTTCGCGTCCATCACCGACAGCGTTTCGACATTGGTGAGGTTCTGCGCACGCACGCGCTCCTGCGCCTTGCGCAGCATCGGCTCGGAAATATCGACGCCGTGAAGTTTCGTCGAGCGCGAATAATCCGACAGCGACAGTCCGGTGCCGACGCCGACATCGAGCACGCGCCCGCCGATCGCATCGGCCACGGCAATCGTCGACTTGCGGCCTTCGTCGAACACTTTGCCGAACACCATGTCGTAGACCGGCGCCCATGCGGCATAGGCTTTCGCCACTCCGGCGCGATCGATGTCGTTGGTCATGTCCCCGCCCTGAAACGCAATACGTGTTCTTGTTCCGGCATGCCCTGCCGAAAATCCCGCTATTCTTGGAGGATCAGATGCTATCCGGCAAGAGCTTCGCGCATGGCCGGTATCGGCCGCAAGTTGCGCGGCGCGGCGGCAATGAAGCCACCACCGAGAACGCGGGCCTGACCCGCCGGCGCATCGTAGAACACGCAGGCCTGTCCCGGCGAGACGCCTTCCTCGCCGTCAACCAGTTCGACTTCATATGTTGAGCCAATGCGCCGCAGCCACGCCGGTTGTGCCGGGCGCGTGGAACGCACCTTCACGAATAGTTCGAGTCCCTCGCCGATGGCGCGATCGAGGTCGCCGCTACCGATCCAGTTCACATCGCGTAACTGAATCTTGCGTACATTGAGCGCCTCGCGCGGACCGACCACCACACGGCGCGTCTCCGCATCGAGATGCACGACATATAAAGGCGCGCTGGCGGCGATGCCGAGACCGCGGCGCTGGCCGATGGTGAAACCGATGATGCCCTGATGGCGGCCGAGCACGCGGCCTTCGAGATCGACAATGTCGCCCGGCTCCATCGCATTCGGCTTCAGCCGCTCGATCACATCGGTATAGCGGCCGGTCGGCACGAAGCAGATGTCCTGGCTGTCGTGCTTGTCGGCCACCGACAGGCCGAACCGCCGCGCCAGTTCGCGCGTCTGCGCCTTGGTCATGTCGCCAAGCGGGAAGCGCACGTCAGCCAGTTGATCCTGCGTCGTCGCGAACAGGAAATAGCTCTGGTCGCGGTCTGCATCGGCGGCGCAGACGAGCGCGCGCGATCCATCGGCCAGACGGCGCGAGGCGACATAATGTCCGGTGGCAAGCGCCTTGGCGCCGAGTTCACGCGCGGTCGAGAGCAGATCGCGAAACTTGATGGAGCGGTTGCACTCGATGCACGGCACTGGCGTCTCGCCGTGCACATAGCTTTCGGCAAAGCTCTCGATCACCGACTCGCGAAATCGGCTCTCATAATCGAGCACATAATGCGGAATGCCGATCCGGGCAGCGACGTCGCGCGCGTCGTGAATGTCCTGGCCGGCGCAGCACGCGCCCTTGCGATGGGTCGCGGCGCCATGGTCGTAAAGCTGAAGCGTGATGCCGACCACATCATAGCCTTCGGCCTTCAGCAGAGCAGCCGTCGCCGAGGAATCGACGCCGCCGGACATGGCGACGACGACCCGGGTATCTTCCGGGCGACCTTCGAGGTCGAGGCTGTTGAGCATGGTAAGGCCGATCTTGCTGTTACCGGAACGGTTTACACCGCCCGGCACCGGCCGCCGCCGGTTGGGACTTTATCTATAGTCCGACCCTAGCCGAGGCAATCGCGCCCCGCTTTGATCTATTCCAATGAAACCTGCCTTTTTCAGGGGGAAATTCTTGCCGCCGGGCAGAAAGCCACCGGCCGCCAACCCGGCTATCGCAAGCGAGGCCCGACCTAGTACATTGAAAACACTTGATATTTTAAATTGATCGGGGTGGCCCGGTCCTTGCTGAACAGAGGAGGCAATCATTGTGAAAGGCCGCCCGTGTTCAGCGTCACCCCGGAACCCGCCGTATCCAAGCCCGCTTTCGATCCGCAGCCCCGGCAGGCGCGCACCGATCAGCCGTCCTCGGATGGTTTCGCCGCGCTGGTGGACAGCAATGCGGCTTCCGGCACCGACCGGGCCCGCCCGGCGTCCGATGCCCCCCGGCGGGATGCGCGCGGAAACGACGCGCCTCCTCCGGCCAATGACCGGCCGCAGCCCGACAAGCCGGCCACGACGCCGAACAACGACGCAGACAAGACCCAACAGGGTGCCGAGCCTGCGAAAGCGGCTGACGCGTCCGCCGCCGACGGCAAGTCTTCTGGAAAGACAAAGTCCGCGTCCGCTGACACCAAGTCCGATGACACCTCAAAGGACGGCGACGTTGCTGTGGCCGCCACCACGCCGGTCATTCCTGCCATCGTGACTGACCCGGTTGCTGTCGTGATTGCCGCTGCCGCAGGTCCGGCTGTTGTTGCCACGGACGAAACCGCATCCGCCGCCACTGCAACAACCGCGATCAGCGCCGCGTCAGCCATCACCCCATCCGCCGATGCTGGCACCGCTCAAACAACCGCTGCCGCAGACACCGCCATCTCCGGCGCGACAACCGCCACAGCCGATCCATCGGCTTCGGCGGCCGAAACCATTGCGCCGCAAACAACGGCCGCGACGGTGTCCGCGGCAACCACCGTGATCAAGTCCGACGGCGCCAAGACTGAAACCGTCGCGAAGAACAGCGAAGCGATTGCACCTGAAAAGGATGCCAAGCACACAAGGCAGGCCACGGATTCATCCGCCAAGCCGGTGACGGATCAGGCGATCAAACCGGAGACAGGCGCAGACCACTCCGGCGATACATCGCAGCAGCATGAGAAAGCAGCCTCGGAAATAGCGTCGACTGACACCGAGTCGTCGAAACATGCCGCCAAGGCATCACCGCAAACCGAACATCGCGCGGCTACTGCGACCTCGCAGCCGCTTCAGCCGACCGATCCTGCGTTGGTGCAGCCTTCTACCACCCTGCAACAGCAGCCGATCCAGACACACACCGCCAATCTGACGGCGGTCCCGGTGCCGACGGCAAACTCGGCGCTGGCCGATGCGCCGGTGCCGCTGAATGGTCTTGCCGCCGACATCGCGCTGCGCGCTGCGGGCGGCAACAGCCGTTTCGAAATCCGTCTCGATCCTGCCGAGCTTGGCCGCATCGATGTGCGCCTCGATGTCGACAAGCACGGCAATGTCACCTCGCACCTGACCGTCGAGCGCCCCGCAACGCTGGACATGTTGCGCAACGACGCACCCCGGCTGCAGCAGGCGTTGGAAGACGCCGGTCTCAAGACCGGCGATTCCGGATTGCAGTTCAGCCTGCGCGACCAGTCGTCCTCGGGCCGCGATGGCGACAACGGCTCGGGCCGCAATTCCCAGCGCGTTGTGATCACGGACGAAGACACCATTCCCGCGCAGGTCGCGGGACGAACTTACGGCCGCATGCTCGGAGCGAGCAGCGGCGTCGATATCAGGATCTGAGGAGACCACCATGGCGGTTGATGCAGCAACCATCGCGACAACGCCGACCTCGGCGCCCGCGACAACAACCAGTTCTTCGAGCAGCTCAAGTTCGAGCAGCACCACCGGCGCGACCCTTGCGGATAACTTTCAATCCTTCTTGATGCTGCTGACCACGCAGCTCCAAAATCAGAACCCGCTCGATCCGCTGGACACCAACCAGTTCACCCAGCAGCTCGTGCAGTTTGCGCAGGTCGAACAGCAGTTGAAGTCGAACAGCCAGCTCGAGTCGCTGGTCAAGATCGAGCAGACCGCGCAATCGACCCAGGCACTGGTATTTGTCGGACAGACCGTAGCGGTCGACGGCAGCACCGCGCATTTCGACGGGAATGCGACCTGGAATTTCAGCGCACCGTCCAACTCCAACGCGACCATCACCATTACCAATTCAGCCGGACAGACCGCCTATTCAGGCAACTTTGCCGTCGGCTCCGGCAATTCCAGCTTTGTCTGGGATGGTAAGGGCAATGACGGCACGCAGTGGCCGGCCGGTGACTATAAGATGACTGTCACGGCCAAGGACAGCAACGGCAAGGACATCGCGATCTCAACCGAAGTGCAGGGCACAGTGGATTCCGTTGATCTCACTGCAAGCCCGGCGCTGCTCTCGATCGGCGGGAAGAACTACACCCTCGATCAGATCAAGCGCGTGGTGAAGGGCGCGTCGTCATCGACCTGACGAACTGACGACTGACGATCGAAACAACCGTTCATAGCCATTGCTAGTTCTTCCAGGGCCGGTTCCTCACGGAGCCGGCCTGTCCCGTTTTGGGCAGATCGAAGGAGAATCGTATTGGACGCTTGGGTTTAGGTAAATTTTAAGCCGCGAAGGGTAGGTTGTTCCCACGAGTTCAGTT
>Ga0209023_10003684_pt1 | contig 18042 bp, 13 predicted proteins | sample LakOneMetagenome_FD_187468 | JGI IMG/M metagenome (GOLD analysis project Ga0209023, IMG submission 187468) | Freshwater and sediment microbial communities from Lake Erie, Canada (SPAdes) (version 2) | ecosystem: Environmental > Aquatic > Freshwater > Lentic | place: Lake Erie, Canada... | reverse complement strand
GGATGTAGCCGCTCACATAGGCGGCGGGCAGGCCGATGCCGCGCAGGCCGGCGATCATGATATGCGCGAAATCCTGGCAGACGCCGCCGCGCGCATCGAAGGCCTCGGACAGAGGGGTCGAGATCAGCGTGGCCTCGGGATCGTAACGGAAATCCTCGCGTATCCGGCGCATCAGGTCGATCGCGCCGGCAAGGATCGGCTGTCCCGGCGGAAAGCTCTCGGCTGCATAGTCGATGGCGGGCTCGTAGAGCGGCACGAGGCGGGTCGGAAACAGGAAATGCGCGGGGGCGCGCGCATCGAGCGTGTGCACGTCAGCAACTTCGCGCCGCACGTCTTCCCAGGCGGGCGTAAGATCGGCATGCGGTTGCGGCTCGCGCCGGACCTCGATCGAGGCAAGCGAGGTGACGCGCAATTCGCGATGCGGCTCCTCGATGCGGACGGTGGTGACGAGATTGCCGAAGAAATCGGCGCGCGCCACGCGCGAGGCCGGTTGCGGCACGATCTCGATGCCGCTGTCGAGCACGCGCTGGCCGCGCCCGTCGCGCGGCGAAAGACGCATCGTGCAGAGCGAGGAGGCGACCAGCGATTCGTATGAATAGGTCGTGACGTGCCTGATGTCGTAGATCACGCGAGGCCCTTGAGCGTTTCGGCGCGTACGGCGTTCGAGCCTTGAAGGAAGTAACGTTGCTCGATGGCGACGGCGAGCGACATGAGGCTCTGCTCGAAGCCCAGGATCTTGTTGTTGTCGAGCTTGGCGGCTTCGGCGACGGAGAGTTCGGCATCCAGCATGCGCGCGATGCGTTGCGGCGCTTCCAGCATGCCGTCCTGCCGCAGCGTGGGGAGGCCGATCAGATGTTCGCTGATGCGCTGCACCTGAAAGGCGACGGAGCGCGGATTGTTGGGGTCGAGCAGCGCCATGTCGCGTACGGGCGCGAGCGCGACGCCGACCAGATAGCGTGAGCGATAGGAAATCTGCGAGTCGATGAGATCGAGGATCGCTTCGAGATTGTCGGCGGTCGCGTCGCGGTCGGCAAACATGCGCGCGAGCCCGCAGGTCGATATGCCGCGCTCGACCCGCCGCCCGATGTCGAGAAAAGACCAGCCGGCGACGCGATTGAAGTTTTCCTGGATGAGGCCCGAAAGCGCCGAGAGCGTATGCAGCGCGCCTTCGGCGCGGTCGATCAGTTCGGCTTCCGGCAGCGGCGACGTCGGCATGGGAATGGCGAGGCGATGTTCGAGATCGCCGAGGATCTGCCAGATGTCCTGCGACAGGCGCTCCCGGATGATGGAGCCCGCAGCGCGGGCATTGCGCGCCAGCGCCGCGCCGGAGGAGATGTAGCGCAGATCGTGCAAAGCGGCGGCGGCGATCTCCGCGGGCGTCTTGGTGATCGGCGCCTTGGGCTCGTCGCCTGCGCGGCGCGGCGTCAGCAGGCTTTGCAGCCGCGCGCGCGCGTTCGATCCGCCATCCGTCGAGCTTTCGCTCACGCGGCCGCAGTAGCAGCGGACCAGCCGCAGCGTCGCCTCGGCGCGTTCGAGATAGCGGCCGAACCAGAAGAGATTGTCGGCGGCGCGGCTCGGCAGGTTGCCGAGCTGGCGCACGATGCGCACGTCGTCGCCGACGGGCAACAGCGTCGTCTGCTCGACGGGCTTGTCTTCGATCACCCAGACGTCGGCAGACGTCACGCCTTCGCCCATCGAGAGCGCGCGGGCGTCGATATTGTCCGAGATGCGGCAGAAGCCGCCGGGCATGACGCGCCAGCCGTCGGGCGTGGCGGCGGCATAGACACGCAGCGTGAAGGGACGCGGCGCGATCGCGCCGTCGATCCAGGCGGGCGTGGTCGACAGGCGCACGATCTCCTGGCCGACATAGTCGACGCCACGGCGCTGGATTGCCTTGCGCAGTCGCTCGCGCTTGGCGGCGTCCATGTCCGAGGCCGGCGTTGTCCGGCCGTCTTCGAGCCCGGGCGGCCGGTCGATGAAGGCGCCGGAAATGGCCATGTGGTCGAAATCGTCCAGCACCTTGCGGGAGGCGGAGGGATCGCCGCACCACCAGGTGGCGATGTGCGGCAGCAGCAGGTCCTCGCCGAGCAGCCGGCGCGCCATCGGTTGGAGATAGCCGAGCAGTGCGCGCGATTCGACGAGGCCCGAGCCCGGCATGTTGGCGACGACCACCTCGCCGGCGCGGATCGATTCCATCAGGCCCGGCACGCCGAGCCGCGAAGCGGCGTTGAGTTCGAGCGGATCGCACCAGTCGGCGTCAATGCGACGCAGCAGCGCGTCGGCGCGCTTGAGGCCCGCGATGGTGCGCACATGGACCTTGTCGTCGCGCACGACGAGATCGCCGCCCTCCACCAGCAGGAAGCCGAGATAGCGGGCGAGATAGGCCTGTTCGTAATAGGTCTGGCTATAGGGGCCGGGCGTCAGCAGGCAGATGCGCGGCTCGCTGCGGCTGGCCGCCTGCACGAGGCCCGCGCGAAACTCGCGAAAGAAGCCGGCGAGGCGATTGATGTTGAGATCGCGGTAGAGGCTGGCAAAGACGCGGGTGAAGACGAGGCGGTTTTCCAGCGCATGGCCCGCGCCCGACGGCGCCTGCGCGCGGTCGCCCAGCACCCACCAGCGGCCGTCAGGGCCGCGGCCGATGTCGGCTGCATAGAAGCGCAGCCAGCGTCCGCCCGCGGGCCGCACGCCATGCAGGGGATGGATGAAATCCGGCGAGCCGAGAACGGCGGAGGAGGGCAGGACGCCCTCGGACACCAGCTTGCCTTCGCCGTAGATGTCGGTGAGCGCGCGATCCCAGAGTTCGGCGCGCTGGGCGATGCCCTTTTCGATGCTCGCCCATTCCGCGCCGTCGATCAGCAGCGGGAGGCGGCCGAGCGGCCAGGAGCGCTCGTTGGTCTCGCCGTAGACGCGATAGGACATGCCGGTTTCGCGGATGAGGCGGTCGGCGGTGGCGAAGCGCTGCGTGATTTCCTTCTGGCTGTATTTGGCCAGGGCAACGAAGAACTTGACCCAGTGCTGGCGCGCGACCCCGTCCGAATCCATGAATTCGTCCGGCACGCCCTCGATCGGGTTGTAGCCGGCGATCCAGTTCTCGATCTGACGGGCGACGGAAGCCTTGCCGCCGCGACTCTCGGCCCGGCGCAGGCTCTCCTTCAGGCGGTCGCTCACGTCAGCGCCCCCACGAGGCGGCGGGGAGGGCGTTCGTGCCGAAAAGCCTATCTATTCCAATTAGTTCAGCGCGCGTTCCGCGACTTGCCGGCATCCACATCATCAGCCCGTGCGCCCGAGGGAGGGCCGAATATAGCCAGATCGCGCCCCGTGTCTAACCGTTGGGCGCCGCGGCGCCGGGAACCTTGTTGAGCCCCACGGGGGCATCCTCGATGTCGACGTCGAAGGTCTCGAGGAAGCGGCAGACCATCATGTAGTAGCCGACGGTGAGGGTCAGCTCCTGCATCTCCTGGTGTGACAGCCGGCGGGCGAGCGGGCCGAAGGTGGCGTCCGAGGCGCGGACGTTGCGCACGAGATCGTCGGTGTAGCGCATCACCTCCTTCTCCACGTCGGAGAAGGCTGCGGCGTCCGGTCCCTCATGGATCGCGGCGATCTTGGGGTCGCTCATGCCGAGCTGCCGGCCGATCCGCTCGTGCTGGTAGACCTCGTATTTCGCCTGCGACAGCACGCCGACGCGGATGATGGCGATCTCGCGCAGGATGGGGTCGATCTTGGTGAAATAGAGGATCTGGCTGCCCAGCCGGTTGAAACCGTCGACCAGTTCGCCGGAATGGCCGAGCATGCGGAAGATGTTCAGGCGCGGCAGCTTCTCGTAGGCCTTCTTCGCCCGGCCCTCGGCCTTGTCGATGTCGAAATAGGGGATGCGGGCCATGGGGGATTTTCCTGTAGGAATGTCGTCGTCATTGCGAGGAGCGTAGCGACGCGGCAATCCATCCCCGGATCATGACAATGTCAGCTGGATGGATTGCGTCGCTTTCAGACGAAGTCGGCAACAGCCGACTTCTGCCGGGCTCGCAATGACGGACTTGGGGACTACCGCAGCGACGCGTTGATCTTCGCCAGCGCCGCCGAGCCCGGCACGAGGTCGGCATCGCCGAGCTGGTTGAGCGGACGGTCCACCGTGTTGAGGCGGTCGTGCATGTCGCCCGGATCATCCTCGAGATAGACGAGGCCGGTCGGGATTTCGCCCGCGACATCGTGCGACATGAGGTAATTGATCGCGGCGACGCGGTCGTGCACGTCGTAGTCGGCATTGATCTTGCGCAGCAGGATCGATGTGCCGTCGTGCAGCTTCACCTGCTGCGTCTGGCCGGGCTCGTAATCCGCCGTGATCGGCGCGCGATCCGAGATGAAGTCGAGCGCGTTGATCGCCTCGTTGTGCTCGCGCACATAGTCGAAGCTCTTGGTCGAGCCCTCGTGATTGTTGAAGGCGACGCAGGGCGAAATGCAGTCGATGAAGGCCGGGCCCTTGTGATCGATGGCGGCCTTGATCAGCGGCACGAGCTGCTTCTTGTCGCCGGAGAACGAGCGGCCCACGAACGTCGCGCCGAGATGGATCGCCATGGTGACGAGGTCGATCGGATCGTCGGTGTTGACCGCGCCCTTCTTGAGCTTGGCGCCCTTGTCCGAGGTCGCGGAGAACTGGCCTTTGGTCAGGCCATACACGCCGTTGTTGGCGACGATATAGACCATGTTGACGCCGCGGCGGATCGAATGCGCGAACTGGCCGAAGCCGATGGAGGCGGAATCGCCGTCGCCGGACACGCCGAGATAGATCAGGTCTTTGTTGGCGAGATTGGCGCCGGTCAGCACCGAAGGCATGCGGCCGTGCACGGAATTGAAGCCATGCGAATTGCCGAGAAAATAGGTCGGCGTCTTCGACGAGCAGCCGATGCCCGACAGTTTGGCGATGCGGTGCGGCGGCAGGTCGAGCTCGAAACAGGCGTGCATGATCGCCGACGAAATCGAATCATGTCCGCAGCCCGCGCAGAGCGTCGAGATCGTGCCTTCGTAATCGCGATGGGTGAGGCCGATCGCGTTCTTCTCGATGTTGGGGTGCCGGAATTTCGGCTTGGGGAGGTAGGTCACGAAAGGGCCCCTTCCTTGGCAGGCGGAGATTTTTCACTCTGCGCCTTGGCCACGAGATCAGCGATGGTGCGCGCGATGAAGCGCGCGGTGACGGGCGATCCGTCGTAATGCAGCACGGCGACGAGCTTGTCCGGCGATGCGCCGCTCTCGGTCATCAGCAGCGTGCGCAGCTGCGCGTCGCGATTCTGTTCGACGACGAAGACCTTCTCGTGGCTCGCCAGAAACTCGTCGACTTCGCGCGAGAAGGGGAAGCCGCGCACGCGCAGCACGTCGAGCTTGTGGCCCTGCTTGCGCAGCATGTCGATGGCTTCCTCCATCGGCGCTGCGGTCGAGCCATAGTGCAGCACGCCGAAGCGCGCGCCGTCGCCCGCCGTGTCCAGCACGGGCGCCGGCACATAGGCCTTTGCGGTCTCGAACTTGCGAATGAGGCGCTGCATGTTTTCGACGTAGGGCCCGCCTTCTTCCGTGTAGCGCGCATAGGCGTCGCGCGTCGTGCCGCGGGTGAAGAAGGAGCCGCGCGTGGGATGCGTGCCGGGATAGGTGCGGAATGGAATGCCGTCGCCGTCGACATCGAGATAGCGGCCGAAATCGCGGCCGGAATCGAGATCGGCCGCCGTCATCACCTTGCCGCGGTCGAGCTTGCGATTCTCGTCCCATTCGAACGGCTTGGTCAGATGCGAATTCATGCCGATCTCGAGATCGAGCATGACGAAGACGGGCGTTTGCAGCCGGTCGGCAAGATCGAAGGAGAGCGCGCCGAATTCGAAGGCTTCGCCGGGGTCCTTCGGGAACAGCAGCACATGCTTGGTGTCGCCATGCGAAGCATAGGCGCAGGCCAGCACGTCCGACTGCTGCGTGCGGGTCGGCATGCCGGTCGAAGGGCCGCCGCGCTGGACGTTGAACAGCACCGCCGGGATTTCGGCGAAATAGGCGAGGCCGAGAAACTCCTGCATCAGCGAGATGCCGGGGCCCGACGTCGCGGTAAAGGCGCGCGCGCCGTTCCAGCCGGCGCCGATGACGACGCCGATGGAGGCAAGTTCATCCTCGCATTGCACGATGGCGTATTTGTTCTTGCCGGTTTCGGCCTCGCCGCGCAGGCGCTTGCAATAGGAGGTGAAGCCTTCGGCAAGCGATGTCGAGGGCGTCAGCGGATACCAGGCGCAGACGGTCGCGCCGCCGTAGACGGCGCCGAGGCCCGCCGCCGCATTGCCTTCGACGTAGATGCGGTCGCCGACGCCATCAGCGGTTTTCACGCGCAAACCAATGGGGCACTGCAGATTGGCGAGCGCCCAGTCGCGGCCGATGGCCAGCGCATGGTGGTTGGCGTCGATCAGCTTCTGCTTGCCCTTGAACTGTTCTGACAGCAACGACCTGATGACGTCGACATCCATGTCGAGCACGGCCGACAGCGCGCCGAGACCCATGATGTTCTTCATCAACTGACGCTGGCGGCTATCGGAATATTCGCGGCTGCAGATTTCCGTCAGCGGCACGCCGATGACGGTGAGGTCCTCGCGGAATTTCGAGGCGGGTATCGGCCGCGAGCAATCGTAGAAGAGATAGCCGCCATATTCGATCGAGGCGACGTCCTTGTCCCAGGTCTGCGGGTTCATCGCGACCATGAAGTCGGTGCCGCCGCGCGCGCCGAGCCAGCCCTGTTCGCAGACGCGGACTTCGAACCAGGTCGGCAAGCCTTGAATGTTGGAGGGGAAGATGTTGCGGGTCGCCACCGGCACGCCCATGCGCATGACGGCGCGAGCGAATAGGGCATTGGCGGATGCCGAACCGGAGCCGTTGACGTTGGCGAACCGGACGACGAAATCGTTGACGCTTTCGATGGCCATTACGCCCCCGCGCGCGGCAGTTGGAGGGTGAATTTCTGCATGTCCCAGGCGCCAGTCGGGCAGCGCTCGGCGCACAGGCCGCAATGGAGACAGACGTCTTCGTCCTTCACCATCACGCGCTTGGTCTTGAGCTGATCCGACACGTAGAGATCCTGCGTGAGGTTGAGCGCGGGCGCGCTCAGGCGCTTGCGCAGATCTGATTCCGGACCATCCTGCGTGAAGGTGATGCAATCCGTCGGGCAGATGTCGACGCAGGCGTCGCATTCGATGCAGAGCGGCGTCGAAAAGACCGTGTCGACATCGCAGTTGAGACAGCGATGCGCTTCAGCCAGCGCACGCGCCGTGTCGAAGCCGAGTTCGACCTCGACGCGAATGTCGGTCAGCGCAACCGCATTGTCGCGCAGCGGCACCTTGAGGCGGCGCTGCAGCGAAATGTCATTGTCGTAGGACCATTCGTGAATGCCCATCTTCTGGCTGGCGAACTCGCCCTTCGCCGGCGGCTGGACATCGACGTCGCGGCCCTGGCAGAGCGCGTCGATCGAGAAGGCCGCGCCGTGGCCGTGCGCGACGGCCCAGATGATGTTCTTCGGCCCGAAGGCCGCGTCGCCGCCGAAGAAGACGTTCGGAATGGTCGAGCGGTAGGTGACTTCGTCGACCTTCGGCATGCCCCACTTGTCGAATTCGAGGCCGATGTCGCGTTCGATGAAGGGGAAGGAATTTTCCTGGCCGACGGCGACGAGAACCTCGTCGCATTCGATCAGCGTGTCCGGCTCGCCGGTCGGCACGAGGTTGCGGCGGCCCTTGGCGTCATATTCGGCGCGCACCTTCTCGAACACCATGCCGGTCATGCGGCCGTCGATATGCTTCACTTCCTTGGGCACGAGGAAGTTGAGGATCGGGATGCCTTCGTGCATCGCGTCCTCCTTCTCCCAGGGGCTCGCCTTCATTTCCTCGAAGCCGGAGCGCACGACCACCTTCACGTCTTCGCCGCCGAGACGGCGGGCGGAGCGGCAGCAGTCCATGGCGGTGTTGCCGCCGCCGAGCACGATCACGCGCTTGGAGATTCTCTTCACATGGCCGAAGGCGACCTTGGCCAGCCAGTCGATGCCGATGTGGATGTGGGCGTGGGCCTCCGCACGGCCTGGCACGTCGAGATCGCGGCCACGGGGCGCGCCTGTGCCGACGAAGATTGCATCGTAGCCTTGGTCGATCACGCCCTTGAGGCTGTCGATGCGCGTGTTGTGCTGGAAGTTCACGCCGAGGTCGAGCACATAGCCCATCTCCTCGTCGATCACGGTTTCCGGAAGGCGGAAGCGTGGGATCTGCGTGCGCATGAAGCCGCCGGCCTTGGGCTCGCTGTCGAACACCGTGACATCGTAGCCGAGCGGCGCGAGATCGCGGGCCACCGTGAGCGACGCGGGCCCGGCGCCGATACAGGCGATGCGCTTGCCGTTCTTCTGCGCGGCCTTCATCGGCATGCGGTCGCGCACGTCGTCCTTGAAATCGGCGGCGACGCGCTTGAGGCGGCAGATGGCGACCGGCTCTTCCTCGACGCGGCCACGCCGGCAGGCGGGCTCGCAGGGGCGGTCGCAGGTGCGGCCGAGAATGCCGGGGAATACGTTCGACTGCCAATTGATCATGTAGGCGTCGCTGTAGCGGCCGGCTGCGATCAATCGGATGTATTCCGGGACGGGTGTATGGGCGGGACACGCCCATTGGCAATCGACGACCTTATGAAAATAGTCAGCCGGCGCGACTTGATCTGATCTCACGCATCCTCCCTGGCGCGTTTGCCTCACGCCATGTCCGCGAGCGTCTGTTGCGACAACTTCGCGGTCTATTCCACTTGAATGCAGAATTGGGCCCGATTGCGTCCATTCGTCAAGCCAAAGGCCGCAAATCTTTGGCCTTATTGCCTGCAACCTTCGGCGGGACAGTTAAGTCTTCGCACTGCAAAATGCTTAGCGTCGATTTGCGGCACTGCGGCGCCCGATGTGCGATTTGTCCCCGCGGGCCGAGTTGCGCTAATGATAGATTGATTGTGCATCGCAACAGCTGATGGCGCAGAGATTTCCGAATGAATGTGAATGTTCCGCCGCCCGTTGCGGCATCGATCGACGTGGAAGGACTGGAGGCCGCGATTTCGCGTGCGACCGCGGCGCTGCTCGACCGCCGCCACGACGATGGCCACTGGTGCTTCGAACTCGAGGCCGACGCCACGATCCCGTCTGAATATGTGCTGCTACGCCATTTCCGCGGCGAGCCGGTCGACGCCGCGCTGGAGGCCAAGATCGCCGTCTATCTGCGCCGCACGCAGGGCGAGCATGGCGGCTGGGCGCTGGTCCACAAAGGCGCCTTCGACGTGAGCGCCAGCGTGAAGGCCTATTTCGCGCTGAAGATGATCGGCGACGATATCGACGTGCCGCACATGCAGCGTGCGCGCGAGGCGATTCTGGCGCGCGGCGGGGCTGCGCAGAGCAATGTGTTCACGCGCATCCTGCTCGCGCTCTACCGGCAATTGCCGTGGTCGGGCGTGCCGGTCGTGCCCGTGGAAGTGATGCTGCTGCCCAAGTGGTTTCCGTTCCACCTCGACAAGGTGAGCTATTGGGCGCGCACGGTGATGGTGCCGCTGATGGTGCTGACGGCGCTGCGGCCCGAGCCTGTCAATGCGAAAGGCGTCGGCGTCGCCGAATTGTTCGTCGTGCCGCCGGACCAGGTGACCGAATGGCCGGGGGGCATGCATCAGAAGGAGCCCTGGGCTTCTCTGTTCGCGCGGCTCGACAAGATGCTGCAGGCGGCCGAACCGCATTTCCCCGGTGCGATGCGCAAGCGCGCGATCGCGCTGGCCGAAACCTTCACGATCGAGCGTCTCAACGGCGTCGATGGGCTTGGCGCGATCTACCCGGCTATGGCCAACAGCCTCATGATGTTCGACGCGCTGGGCTACAGCCCCGACGACGAGCGCGTGAAGCTCGCGCGGGAATCGATCGAGCGGCTGCTCGTCATCAAGGACGACGAGGCCTATTGCCAGCCCTGCGTCTCGCCGGTGTGGGACACCGCGCTGGTCGCCCATGCGCTGCTGGAGGCGGGCGATCCGCAATCGCAGGCGCGCGCCCGCGAAGGGCTCGAATGGCTGAAGCCGTTGCAGGTGCTCGACGTGAAGGGCGACTGGGCGGCGCGGCGGCCCGATGTGCGGCCGGGCGGCTGGGCCTTCCAGTACAACAACGCCTATTACCCTGACGTCGACGACACGGCTGTCGTCGTGATGGCGATGAACCGCGCGGGCGGCGACTACGACCATGCAATTTCGCGCGCCCGCGAATGGGTCGAGGGCTTGCAGAGCAAAGACGGGGGCTGGGGCGCATTCGACGCCGACAATGCCTATCACTACCTCAACAACATTCCCTTCGCCGATCACGGCGCGCTGCTCGATCCGCCGACCGCGGACGTGTCGGCGCGCTGCATATCCATGCTCGCGCAGCTCGGCGCGACGCGCGAGAACAGTCCCGTTTTTTCACGCGGCGTGGACTATCTGCTGAAGGAGCAGGAGAAGGACGGCTCGTGGTACGGGCGCTGGGGGATGAACTACATCTACGGCACATGGTCGTCGCTCTGCGCGCTGAATGCCGCGGGCTTCAAGGCCGAGGATCCGGCGATGCGCAGGGCGGCCGATTGGCTCGTCTCCATCCAGAACGAAGACGGCGGCTGGGGCGAGGACGCGGAAAGCTACAAGCTCGACTTCAGCGGCTATGAGAAGGCGGCTTCGACGGCGTCGCAGACCGCCTGGGCGCTGCTCGGCCTGATGGCGGCGGGCGAACGCGATCATCCCGCCGTTGCGCGCGGCGTCGCCTATCTCACCGCACATCAGGGAGAGGACGGTTTCTGGGACGAGGAGCTCTACACCGCCACCGGCTTCCCGCGCGTCTTCTACCTGCGCTACCACGGCTATTCGAAATTCTTCCCGCTCTGGGCGCTCGCCCGCTATCGCAACCTGTCGGCCAGCAACAGCCGATCGGTCGCTTTCGGTATGTGAGCGTGGGGCGCCGCCTGCTGATCATCGTCGGCCTCAAGCGCGAGGCGCGGCTCGGATCGCGCGGCAGCGCTACGGCCGTCTGCAGCGGTGGCGATGTCGGGCTGCTGGAACGCCGCCTGTCGCGCGTCGATCCTTCGACCATTTCCGGCGTTGTCAGTTTTGGTCTTGCCGGCGGCCTCGATCCGGCGCTGGCGCCTGGCGATCTCATGCTGGCGCGCGCGGTCGCATGGTCGGGGCGCTCGCTTTCCGCCGATGCCGCGCTGACGGATGCGCTGGCCGCCGCCCTGAAGGTCGAAGGCCTGCGCGTATCCGACGGCCTGTTCGCAGGCGTCGACGCGGCGGTTCTCACGCCGGACGCGAAAGACAGCCTCAGCCGCGAGACAGGGGCGTCCGCCGTCGATATGGAGAGCCATGTCGCTGCGCGTTACGCGGCAGCCTGCGGCAAGCCATTCGCGGCGCTGCGGGCGATCTGCGATCCGGCGGACCGCGCATTGCCGGCGCTGGCTGCGCGCGCGCTGACGCCCAACGGCGGGATCGATTATCTGAAGGTGATTTTCGGGCTGATCCAGGCGCCGCGCGATCTCGGCGCGCTGCTGGCGGCGGGGCGGGATTCCGCCGCCGCCTTCGCCACGCTCGAGCGCGCGGGCCGCGCGCTCGCGTCGGTCTGATCTTCGATTACTGCTGCGAGCGCGGACGCACGCATTCCGGCGGACGGAAATAGCCGGTGTCGGCGCCGCAGGTCGGCGTCTGCCAGGGATCGCAATCGAGGTTGTGGCGGCGGACGAAAGCCAGGCACACCTGATGGCGCTGCTCGAGCGAGCCGGAGACCTTGGCGAGGCCGGTCGCACTGCTGCGGCCATCGCCGCCGCCCGTGGCCTTGCGCACGCGTTTCTTCTTTTTCGCAGGCGCCTTCTTCTCGCCGGTTGCAGGTGTTGCGGCAGCGGGAGCCGCTGCTGCGGGCGCGGCGGCTGCCGAAGTTGCGGCGGCAGGCGCGGCTGCCGGAGCTGCCGGCTTGTCCTGCGCGAAAGCAGGCGCCGCCAGCGCCAGCGCGAGGGCGCCGACGAGAGACAGACGTGCGAAATTTGGACGTGAAAGTGCAGGCGTGTGTTTGCGCGTGAACATCGTCAGTGTGGCCCCTGTGCGTTTCAGCAAATTAACCGGCCCGCCGTGGCCGTTCAATCGATTCGATCGTTCTGGAAATTGCGCGGCTTATTCGGCCGCGGTCGCGGTCGCCTTCCCCGCGCGTTCGCGCGCTTCGTCCTCGCGCATCTGCGTCAGCGTCTTCTGCAGGTTGGCCTGGAAGACGTATTCGGCAGGGCGCGCCTTGTCGATCGGGATGTCGGGCGCGAAGGCGCCTTCGGTCGCGACGCCGGCCAGCGCCACTTTCGCGGCCTTCCAGGGTTTGCGTACGCTGTCGGCGACAGCCGTCGCCTCGAAGCCGCAATGGACCATGCAGTCCGAGCACTTCTCGTACTTGCCGACGCCGTAGGCGTCCCAGTCTGTGCCTTCCATCAATTCCTTGAAGGTCGAGACCGTGCCTTCGCCGAGCAGGTAGCAAGGCTTCTGCCAGCCGAACACGTTGCGGGTCGGGTTGCCCCAGGGCGTGCACTGGTAGGTCTGGTTGCCGGCCAGGAAGTCGAGGAACAGGCCCGACTGGTTGAAGGCCCATTTGCGCGCGCCGGCGCCCTTGCGGAACACGTCGCGGAACAGGGTCTTGGTGCGCTGGCGGTTGAGGAAGTGCTGCTGGTCGGGCGCGCGCTCGTAAGCGTAGCCCGGCGAAACCGTGATGCCATCGACGCCGAGCGCCGTCACCGTGTCGAAGAAGGCGGCGATCCGGTCCGGCTGCGCGCCGTCGAAGAAGGTGCAGTTGATGGTGACGCGGAAACCCTTGGACTTGGCGAGTTTGAGCGCCGACACCGCGCGCTCGTATACGCCTTCCTGGCTGACGGCGTGATCGTGCATCTCCTTGTCGCCATCGAGATGGATCGACCAGGTGAAATAGGGGCTTGGCTTGTACTGGCCGATCTTCTTTTCGAGCAGCAGCGCGTTGGTGCAGAGAATCGCGAATTTCTTGCGCGCGACAATGCCTTCGATGATCTCAGGCATCTCCTTGTGCAGCAGCGGCTCGCCGCCGGCGATCGAGACGACCGGCGCGCCGCATTCGTCCACCGCGCCGAGCGCATCTTCGACCGACAGGCGCTTGTTCAGAATGGCGTCCGGATAGTCGATCTTGCCGCAGCCGACGCAGGCCAGGTTGCAGCGAAACAAGGGCTCCATCATCAGCACGAGCGGGTAGCGCTTGCGGCCGGTCAGATGCTGCTTGAGGACGTAGCCGCCGATCCTGGCGACGTAACGGAAAGGTATGCTCACGCGGGGCTCCCGAATTCCTAAGGGGTCCTCTTAGTAAATGGGGCCTTAACGGTCAAATTCCCTACCCCGTCAGAGTTAATGCCCGGGGATCGCGGGTGGCGGGCATGGCGCCTGCATGCTATCGCTCCCGCGCGGGGGCAAGGCCGGGTGTGGGGACCAAATGTGGCCCGCGCCGGCAAAAAGAGATGCAAATGACCGCCTTGCTGGAGAGAATCGTTCGTTTTTGTACGAATCGGCCATGGTTCGTCGTCGGGCTGACCTTGATCCTGACGCTGACGGCGGGTGTCTATTCAGTCCGAAATTTCGCCATCGACACCAATACGGCCAAGCTGATCTCGCCGGATATTCCCTGGCGGCAGGACGAGATCGCCTACGGCAAGGCTTTTCCACAATTCGATAATCTGATTGCGGCCGTGATCGACGGGCCAACGCCGGAAGCCGTGGACAGCGCAGCCGACAGGCTCACGCGCGCGCTCAGCGACCCGTCCGCGAAGGCCGACATCCAGCAGGCCTGGCGGCCCGACCGGAACGCCTATCTGGAGCGTGAAGGCCTGATGCTGACGGACCGGCCCGCGCTGGAGACGGCGCTCGCCGATCTCGTCGCACGCCGGGATTTTCTGGGCGGCCTTGCCGCCGATCCCAGCCTGCGCGGGCTGATGCGACTGATTACCGGCGCGATGGAGGCGGCGGAAAAAGACCGCGACCGCTTCACGCCGTTTCTGAAACCGCTCGACCGGCTGGCGACCACGATCGAGAGCGCGCTTGCCGGCAAGCCGCAGCCGCTGTCCTGGCGGGCGCTGCTCGACAAGGGCGAACCGACGGTGGGCGAGTTGCGCCGCATCGTGCTGATCGAGCCGCATCTGGATTTCGCCGCGCTCGAGCCCGGCGGCAAGGCGACAAAGGCCGTCCGCGCGACGGCCGCCAAGCTCGGCATCGACAAGGCGAACGGGCTGACGTTCCGCCTGACCGGCCCGACGCCGCTGGCCGACGAGGAATTCGGCACGGTGGCGGAGAATTACGAGATCAACCTTGCCGTCACCGTCGCGCTGGTCGCGCTCGTCCTGTTTCTCGCGCTGCGCTCGGGCAAGATCATTTTCGCCGTCCTGATCACGCTGGTGGTGGGTCTCGTCATCACCATGGGAATCGGCCTGATCGCCGTGCAGCGGCTGAACCTGATCTCGGTGGCGTTTGCGGCCCTGTTCATCGGTCTCGGCGTCGATTTCGGCATCCAGTTCGCCACGCGCTACCGCGAGGAGCGGCACAGGACCGACGACCTCAAGCAAGCGTTGAACGCGGCGATCCACAGTATCGGCTATTCGCTCTCGTTGGCTGCAGCATCGCTGGTTGCGGGCTTCTTCTGTTTCCTGCCCACCGAGTTCAAGGGCGTGTCGGAGCTGGGTCTGATCGCGGGCCTCGGCATGATTGTCGCGTTTGCGACGACCATCGCCTTCATGCCGGCGCTGATGGCCGTGATCCGGCCCGGCCCCGAGACGCGGCCTGTCGAGACTGCTTCGCTCGCGGCCGTCGACCGCTGGATCGAACATCATCGCCCCACCGTGCTGATCGCGACGGCTGCGTTGGTGCTCGCGGGCGTGCCGGCGCTGATGAAGCTGCAGTTCGATTCCAATCCGATGCATCTGCGCAGCGACAAGGTGGAAAGCGTTGCGACTTTCTACGATCTCGCGCGCGATCCGCAGACGGCGCCCTATACGATTTCCGCGCTCGCCCCCGGCCTGAAGGAGGCGGATGCCATGGCGGTCCGGCTCGCCAGCCTGCCGACCGTGGCGCGCGTCGTGACGCTGTCGACCTTCCTGCCGCAGGAACAGGAGGCGAAGCTCGCGATGATCGCCAAGGCCCGCGGCGAACTGGCGAGCGTTCTCGACGCCAAGGCCGCGCCTGCGCCGACCGACGCCGAGAATTTGAAGGAGATCGGCGATGCGCTCGATCTGCTCGAGGTCGCCGAAGGGCAGGGCGCGCCCGAGCCGATGCTGCATTTTTCACGCGCGGTGGCTGCGCTGTCGAAGGCGAGCCCCGCGCAGCGCGCTGCCGCGCAGACTGCGCTGTTTGCGAATTTCGAGCCGCTTCTTCAGATGCTGTGGACCGTGCTAGCGCCCAAGGCCGTGACGCGCGCCGATATTCCGGCGGAGATCGCGCGCGACTGGATCGCAGCCGACGGACGTGCGCGGATCGAAATCTTCCCCAAAGGAGATACGCGCGAGAACGAGGCGCTGGCCGCCTTTGCCGCCGACGTTCGTTCGATTGCGCCGCGCGCGACCGGCGCGCCGATTACGGTCGTGGAAGCCGGCAAGACGATCGTGGGGTCGTTCGCGAAGGCGGGCGTTCTCGCCTTCATCGCGATCTTCGCGCTGCTCTATGTGGCGATGCGCAGCGTGAAGGACGTGGCGCTGGCGCTGGGGCCGCTGGTGCTGGCCGGCGTGATGAGCCTGGAGGCTGCGCAGCTTCTCGGCATGTCGCTCGACTTCGCCAACATCATCGCATTGCCGCTGATGTTCGCGGTCGGCGTCGCCTTCCACATCTATTATCTGATCGCGTGGCGGAAGGGCGTCGCCGACATGCTGGCGTCCAGCCTGACGCGCGCCATCTTCTTTTCGTCGCTGACGACCGGGATCGCCTTCGGCAGCCTATGCCTGTCCTCGCACCCCGGCACGGCCGGGATGGGAAAGCTGCTCGCCATTTCCCTGTTCTTCACGCTGCTGGCGGCTTTCATTATCGTTCCCGCCTTCCTGGGCCCGCCGCCGGACATCGACGAGCTCCCGGGCGATCGCAAGGGCGGCGTCTGACTCCTCGGCTGCCGCGCGGCGAAGGCTGTCGTCCATGCGCGGACGCCAGGCCAGCGCGAAGATAGTGGCGACCACGGCGGCGCCGACGAAGCGGTTGGCGCCGAGGCCGCAGGCGAGGCCGAAGGCGAAGGCGGCGACCAGGGCGTGCGCCGGTTCGCTGGGAAGGCGCCATCCGCCGACGGTGACCGTGAGCGTGAGGTATTTGGCGATCGCCACCGCGCAGGCGGCACAGGTCAGCGGCCAGGCCCACATGTGCTCGGCGAGGCCGGCATATTGCATTTCAACGCCGATGATCGCGCCCATGGCGCCCCAGAAGGCGCAGGGCGCAAAGCCGACCGACAGGTCCCGCAGATTTCGGTCTAGGCCAAGGCTCGCTCCGAGCAATGCGGCCCACAAAACACTCAACGCCACGCCGCGCTCCCCGATGGTTACGAAATTCTTAACATCGGGATGGCAATTAAGACATTGTTTACGATCGTTTTGGTTAATAAGGCGCGCCATTGCCTTGGTTCTGGCGCGATTCTGGGGCTAGTCTCGCAACGTTGCGATCCAGGCAGGAAACGGTCGATGCACAGTCCGGCGAGAGCTCTGGTTTTTTGTGTGGCGCTCGGCGCGGCGACGCCCGCCTTCGCCATCGATCCCTGGGGCGTGTGGGTGCGCGAAACCAGCGGCACCTGGTTCGACTTCTACAATTGCGCCGGCAAGCTCTGCGCCAAGGTGATCGGCGTCGGCAAGCCGGACGAGAAGAAGGCGATCGGAACCGTGATCCTGCGGAACGCTGTCCTCGATGACGAGGGCGTGTGGCGCGGCGAGATCTACAACACCGAGGACGGCAAGATTTATAAGGGCGGCGTGAAGCTCGAAAAGGCAAACGAGCTGACGCTGGAAGGATGCCTCATCAGCTTCCTCTGCAAGAGCGAAACGTGGAAACGCGCGCCCGACCAGACCAAAGCGTCCACGCCTGGCGGCCAGCCGCCGATGCCTGCGCCCTCGCCGAAACCCGGCCTCGGCCACTAAGCATCGTCATCTGAGCCCCCCTGCGTCGGCGCAGGACGCGAATGCGCAGGGCGCTGTTGTGAAGCCCGCGCCGCGCCTGCTCTAATGCTCCCAAACATCAGGGAGCGAAAATCAATGGTCGATCTTTCCGGCAAGTTTGCCGTCATTACCGGCGCTGCCTCCGGCATCGGGCGCGCGACAGCGCAATTGTTCGCCGAGCGCGGCGCGAAAGTTCTGGCGGTGGACCGGCCGGAATCGGCGATCATGACCGCGCATGAAGGCAATGGCGCGATCAGCGTGCTGGCGCAGAGCGTGTCGGAAGACGATGCGCCGGAGAAAATCGTGAATGCTGCGCTCGAAAAATTCGGCGCGATCGACATTCTCTTCAACAATGCCGGCGTTTCCGGGCGCTCGCTGACGCACGAGACGACGGACGCCGAATGGGACCGGCAATTCGCGGTCAACGTGCGCGCGCCCTTTCGCATTTCGCGCGCTGCGATCCCGCATCTGATCAAGCGCGCGGAAGAGAAGGGAAGGGCGCGCATCATCTGTACGGCGTCCGTCATGGCCTTCGACACGGATATCGGGCTTTGCGCCTATACGGCGTCCAAGCACGGGGTGGCGGGCCTGACGAAGACGATGGCGCTCGAACTCGGCAAGTACAAGATCACGGCCAATTTCATCCTGCCGGGCGCGATCGAGACCGGCATGACGCAGGCCTCCTTCGCCGATCCCTTCATTCGCGGCGTGTGGGAAAAGAAAGCGGCGCTGCGCCGCCTTGGCCAGCCGATCGACATGGCGCGCGCGGCGCTGCTGCTGGCGAGCGACGAAGCGGATTTTATTACGGGCCACGGGCTGGTGGCCGATGGCGGGCTGACGCTGCGGACGTAAGGCCAGATCG
>Ga0209023_10003683_pt1 | contig 18055 bp, 15 predicted proteins | sample LakOneMetagenome_FD_187468 | JGI IMG/M metagenome (GOLD analysis project Ga0209023, IMG submission 187468) | Freshwater and sediment microbial communities from Lake Erie, Canada (SPAdes) (version 2) | ecosystem: Environmental > Aquatic > Freshwater > Lentic | place: Lake Erie, Canada... | reverse complement strand
GCAAACCGTCCCAGCTGGCACGGATGCAGCGGCTGGTTTGCCAGGCGGCCAGACAATTCCGCTCAGCTCGTTTCCCGAAGGCCAATATCGGCTCGAGATGAAGATTACCGATAAGCTGGCCACGAAGTCGTTGACCCGCGAGGCGCGGTTTTCCGTTTCCGGTTCGTGAACACAGGTCGGTGGGGGGCGTGCCCCTGCACACTGCGACCATCATGATGGGTACAACCAGAACTCTGGCGTCGGCGGCGGTCGGCGGCCTCATGGTTGTGGCGTTGGCACCGATAGCGGGCGCACAGCAGACAGCTGCGCGCGCCGTGTCGTCGCCTGTCGCACACTTCGCCTCGACGGCTGCCCCGGGAGCCATCACAGGCGTCGTGCGTGACGAGCGTGGCCAGCCGGTTGCCCGCGTGGTGGTGTCCGTCCTCGGTGCGGTGAGCACCGTCACGGTCACCGACGGTAACGGCCGCTTCGATTTCGGCTCGCTGACACCCGGACCGTATCTGGTGCGGGCGCACCTGCCCGGCTACGTGGCCCCTCGGGCACAGATGGTCCAGGTGCGGGCGAGCGCACGCGCCGTGTCCGCCATCGCGATGCGTCGCGAGGAAGCGCCGACCGTGCTCGCCGCAGGTATTGGCATTGGCGGACTGGGTGGAGCCACCGCAGCACCGTCGACGCCGGAACCCTCGTCGCCAACCGCCGACACCGGCACGCAGCCTTCTGCAGCAGACCCGACCGAGACCGCGTGGCGCATCCGTCACGCACGGCGCTCTGTCTTGAAGGACGCCACGATTCCGGAAGCGCTCGTCGAGCGCGACGCGCCCGACAGCGTCGGCGGCCCTTTGTTCGCGCAGATTGCCGGCACCTCGAGCCGCGTGGCGAGCTTCTTCGCCGATGCGCCGATCTCGGGCCAGGTGAACCTGCTGGCGGCCGGGTCGTTCGATAACCCGCAGGAGTTCTTCTCCACCGAGACCGCCGCACGCAACATCGCCAACATTCGACTGAGCGCACCCGCCGGTTCACGCGCGGACTGGACGGTGCTCGGCGCACTGACGCAGGCCGATCTGTCGTCGTGGATGCTGGCCGGGTCCTACGCGATGCGGGCGCCCGCGAAGAACCGCTACGACGTCGGACTCAACTACAGCACGCAGCGCTACGAGGGCGGCAACCCGCTCGCCGCCCGCGACCTGCGCGACGGCAGCCGCAATGTCGGTGCGGTCTACGGTTATGACAGCCTGACGCTCACGCCCGAGGCGACGCTGTCATTCGGCGGCGAGTACGCCCGCTACGATTACCTGGCCAGCAAGACGCTGGTCAGCCCGCGTGTCGCGCTCACGCTCACGCCAACGGCCAGCACGCGGTTGACCACCTCGGTCTCGAGCCGTGCGCAGGCACCCGGTGCCGAAGAGTTCCTGCCGCCGTCCGATTCCGGCATCTGGCTGCCGCCGCAGCGCACCTTCTCATCGCTCGGGCAGAACGCCGACTTCCGCGCCGAGCGGACCACAACCGCCGAACTGAGTCTCGAACACGACTTCGGCTCGACGACTGTTGCCGTCAACACGTTCAGGCAATTCGTGAGCGACCAGCTGGTCACCGTGTTCGGCGCGTCGCTGCCCGGTCAGCCCGCAGCCAAACTCGGGCACTACCTGGTTGGCAATACCGGCGACATCGACACGCGCGGTGTCAGCGCAGAGTTCAGTGCCGTCATCGCCAGCCGTGTCCACGGCTCCATCCGCTACTCGTTTGCGCGCGGCGAGATTCTTCGCGCTGGCGACGACTACGTGATGCTGCTGGCCCCGGACGCGGCGCGCGCCGGCAGCGTCACGCTTCAGGACGTCACCGGACGCCTGAACGCGGAGGTGCCAGAAACCGCCACGCGAGTGATGGTCGCCTACCGACTGAGCAACGGCTTTGCGCACAGCAGCAAGGCCGACGGCGGCCGGAACCTCGACGGTCGCTTCGAGGTGCAGGTCAATCAGTCCCTGCCGTTCATGAACTTCAGCAACGCTCGCTGGGAAATGCTGTTCGCCGTTCGCAATTTCTTCCACGACGGTGGCTGCGATCAGTCCCTCTACGACGAGCTCTACGTCGTCCGTCCCCCGACGCGTGTCGTGGGCGGCGTGACCCTGCACTTCTAGGCAGGCGGAGCCGCCACTTCGCCTCTCCAATAATCCGGATTGTGCAAGTCGACAATTCGGATCCGGCGATTTTCCAAGCAATTCAGCCCAATTACGACCGCACGCTCGACGTGGAAGACACGTACGATGTTTGAGTCGCAGTGTCGTCTGTCAGCCAGGTTCGCTGTCAGACCGCTGCCGGACAACCCATGCCGGTGACCTTCACGAACCCGTCTGCGCGCGAGCCGTTGCGTTCGCACAGCATGCGTCCAGAGCGACCTTCATCGTCGCCCTGGTGGACGTGGGCGCGGCCGTTGTTCGTCGTGCTTGTCGTGACGGTGCTGATTGCGCTGGGCGTGGCGAACGTCGTCATGCGGGCGCAGTGGCACGAGGTTGAAGACGGCGTGTTCTGGGGGGCGCGGACGCACGGTGTGACAGCCGTTGAAGTTGCGCCGTCGACGCCGGCCGCCGCTGCAGGCATTCGCCCTGGCGACGTGCTACTCGCCGTCAACGGCACCGCCATCGAGACGCCCGGGCAGGTGGTCGAGTTCCAGCATCACGGAACGGCGGGAACCACACTCTCCTACACCGTTCTTCGCGCCGGTAAGGCCGCGGTTTTCGACGTCGCGCTCGCGGAGTCGCTGTCTCCCTCGTCGACGTATTTCGTGCTGGCAGCCGTCGGGCTCTTCACGCTGCTGGTTGGCGCATCGGTGAGGCTGCGGCGTCCGCGCGATCCGGCGACGCTGCACTTCTTCTGGCTGTGCGTCGTCTTTTTCGGTGCGTTCACGTTCTCCTTCAACGGTCCGTTCGACAGGCTCGACTGGACCTTCTACTGGGGAGACGCCGTGTCGATGGCACTGCTGCCGCCGCTCCTGCTGCACTTCACGCTCGTCTTTCCAGAGCGTCCGACGTGGAGCTCCTCGGTTGGTCGGCGCAGCGTGCTGCTGCCGATGATGTACGCGCCGGCGTTGCTGCTGGCGTGCAGTCGCATTGTCGCCATCTCGCACGGGGCAGCGGATGGTCCCACCCTGTCGCGCTCGCTCGACTGGCTCGATCGTGCCGAGCCGCTCTACCTGCTCGTGTGCGCAGTGGCCGCGATTGCCGTGCTCGCGCGTGGCTTCGGTGAGATTACGTCGCTCACGGGTCGTCGCCAGCTGCGATGGATCGCCTGGGGATCGCTGCTGGGCGTCGGACCCTACGCACTCTTCTACGCGCTGCCGTGGGCGTTCGGGATGAACCCGCCGCTCGCACTGCAGCTCACGGCCATTCCGCTTGGCCTGGTGCCGCTCTCCTTCGCGTCTGCGATTGTTCGCTACCGACTGCGCGACGTCGAAGTGATCTTCAAGCGAGGTCTCGCCTACACAGCGTTCCTCGCCGCCAGCGGCTTCCTGTATCTCGCGCTGCGCAAGACGGTCGGTGTGCTCTTCGCAGACGAGGCCGATCCCCACAACTGGATCGTTGCGGCACTGGCCACCATGGTCGTGGTGCTGCTGGCGCAACCCGTGAAGGAAGCCGTGCAGAATGCGCTCGATCGCGTGTTCTATCGCGACCGGTATGACTACCGCCGAGCGCTCGTCGGTTTCGCGCGCGACCTGAACAGCGACCTCGACGTCGTTCGATTGAGCCAGCGACTGGTCACGCGCGTCGTCGAGACGCTGGTGGTCGACCAGATGGCGCTGATGCTCGCAGACGAGCGTCTGGGCGACTTCCGGTCCATTGGCGACTTCGGGTTCTCGCAGGCAGCGCCGCAACTCGGGCGCTCGTCGTCATTCGTGGATCGCCTCGATACCGGACACACAATCGCGCTCGACGATCCAATCGTGGCGGCGCGTTTCGCGGCCGAGGAAGTGGAGTTCTGGCGCGACCACGGCATCTACTACTTCGTGCCGTGCGTCTTCGAAGGCTCGGCGATCGCCGTGCTCGCACTCGGTCGCAAGGAATCCGACGAACCGTTCAACAGCGAAGACCTGGCCCTGCTCACCGCTGTGGCCGGACAGGTTGCGACGGCCATCGAGAACGGTCGGCTGTTCCGTCAGCTGCATCTCAAGGCCGAAGAACTCGGGCGCATGCGCGAGTTCAACGACAACATCCTCGAATCGCTCGACAACGGCCTCGCGGTGTTCGACGAGCACGAGCAGATCGTTCGCTGGAATCACGCGCTCGAGGCGCTCTACGGCATCAATCGCGCCGACGCGGTTGGACGCAGCCTGTCCGAGATGTTCGACGAGAGCTTCGTCGACGCCCTGCGTGCGGCGCGCGAGGAGTACCCACTCGGGACGACGCTGTTCAAGGTGCCTCTGGTCTGCAACGAACGGCACGTCGATGAGGAGCGGGCCGCGAACCTGATGGTCAATGCCACGGTGGTGCCGCTGCAGTCCAAGACGGGCGCAGAGGCCATCGAAGGCACCATCCTCCTCATCGAGAACATCACCGAACGCGTGCGACTCGAAGAGCAGCTGCAGATCTCGGACAAGATGGCGTCCATCGGCCTGCTGGCTGCGGGCGTCGCGCACGAGGTCAACACCCCGCTCACGGGCATCTCGAGCTACACGCAGATGCTGCTCGAACAGGCAGATGCGTCAGACCCGAGGACGCAGATTCTCGAGAAGATCGAGCGTCAGACCTTCCGCGCCGCCAAGATCGTGAACGGACTGCTGACGCTCTCGCGCCCTGGCACGCCCGGAGGCGAGCGCACGGCTGTCGACCTCAACTCCGTCATCAACGACGTGTACTCGCTGCTCGAGCATCAGTTCGAGATTGGTCGCATCAAGGTGCGCCGCGAACTGGCCACTGACGCGACGATGGTGCTGGCCATCGAGCATCAGATGCAGCAGGTGTTCCTCAACCTGTTCCTCAACGCACGCGACGCGATGCCGAGCGGCGGATGGCTGACGGTGACCACTCGCTGCGAAGGCGATATGGTGCTGGCCGAGGTCGCCGACACGGGCTCAGGCATTCCACCAGAACAATTGACCCGCATCTACGATCCGTTCTTCACCACGAAGGCCATCGGCCGTGGAACCGGTCTCGGCCTCTCCATTTCGTACGGTATCGTGCGAGAGCACGACGGCAGCATCCGCTGCGACAGCGTCGTTGGCCAGGGAACGCGGTTCACCGTGGCGCTTCCGATGCGCGTGCAGCCTGCACTGCGAAGCGGCGCCCGATCCTGACCGCTGACGCAGCACCGACCATGGCGAACAGTCGAAAAGGCACCATCCTCGTCGTCGACGATGAGGAGATCATGCGGGAGATTCTCGAGACTCTGCTGACACGGGAGGGCTACGAGGTGAAGCTCGCAGCCTCCGGTGAAGCCGGACTCGAGCTCGCACGTTCGCGTCCCTTCGATGCCGCCGTCGTCGACATCATGATGCCCGGCATCAACGGCATCGAGACACTGGACGAACTTCGCCGCCTCGACGAAGACCTCGCCGTCATCATCATCACGGCGTACGGTTCGATCGAGAGTGCCATTGCCGCAATGAAGAGCGGCGCGTTCGACTACATCACCAAGCCGTTCAAGAACGACGAAGTGCTGGTGGTGGTGCGCAACGCGATGGAACGGCGCCGGCTCGTGAGCGAGAACCGCAACCTGCGTCAGAACATCCAGGAGCGGTACCACAAGTTCGGCAACATCATCGGGCGCAGCCCGAAGATGCGCCAGGTCTTCGATCTCATCATCCAGGCGGCACCGAGCCGGTCGAGCATCCTGATTCAGGGCGAGAGCGGTACGGGCAAGGAGCTGGTGGCGCGCGCCATTCACGCCAACTCGTCACGCGCCGAACAGCCGTTTGTGGCGGTCAGTTCGTCTGCGGCGTCCACTGAGTTGCTGGAGTCGTCGCTCTTCGGTCACGTTCGCGACGCCTTCGCCGGCGCCGTCTATCCGAAGAAGGGCTCGTTCGATCTCGCCGATCGCGGCACGGTGTTCTTCGATGAGATCGGGAGTATTCCGCTCGACACGCAGGCGCGCCTGCTGCACGTGATTCAGGACCGCGAGTACACGCCGCTCGGCACGGCCGAATCGGTGAAGGTGGACGCCCGCATCATTGCGGCGACCAATCAGGACCTGCGCCAGCAGATGGAAGAGGGCAAGTTCAGGGAAGACCTGTTCTACCGCCTGCACGTTGTCACGATCAACCTGCCGCCGCTACGCGATCGGAAGGACGACATCCCGCTGCTCGTCCAGCACTTCCTCCACAAGTACAGCGAGGAAAACCAGAAGGGTGCGCTGGAGCTCACTCCTGAAGCCCTCGATCTGCTCACCGAGTACCACTGGCCGGGTAACGTGCGCGAGCTCGAGAACGTCATCGAGCGCGCCGTCGTGCTGTCGCCAGGCGCACGCATCGGCGTCGAGATGATTCCGGACCATGTGCGGCGTGCACCGAGCTTCCACATGCCGCAGTTTCAGGTGCCGCCCGAGGGCATCTCATTCAAGGACGTCATCACCGACTTCGAAAAGCGACTCATCGAGTCGACGCTCGAGGCGGCCGGCGGCGTCCAGAAGCGTGCCGCGGAACTGCTGCACATCAAGCCGACAACGCTGAACGAGATGATCAAGCGTTACGACATCCGCTCGCGGCGCAAGCGCACCACCGGCGCGCCAGAGCCTCCCGCACCCGATCGCACCGACAACTGAATCTTTTCCTGCGCCACCGGGCTTACCGGGCTTTCCGGGCCGCCCTGCTGTGGACCGCCATGCAACAGGCAGCGGGCCGCGCCAGCACCGCGCTGCGGCGCGTAGCACGGCGTGCGAGCTGCCGCCTGCCCACGTCCGCGTGCTATTCGAGATTCGTTCGGTCGCCGCGCGTGGTGGGTGCCGAGATGACCAGGAACACGGCGTGTGCCTCGCCGTCATTGCGGACCAGGTGAGGCACTGTGGGCGGAATCTCGAGGGCGTCGCCGGCACTTAGTGTGAGCTGGTCGCCGGCGCGATCAATGGTGAGCTGTCCGGCAAGCAGGTAGAACAACTGCCGCGCCGAGTGATGCACGTGGCGCACTTCAGACGCACCTGGTGGCACGCGCTCTTCGATGACGGACAGGTCGGGGCGATCGAGCAGGCGCCATCCGTCGCAGCCATCGCCCCAGACGTAGTGCTCGGCGAGTTCGCGACGGGTGACCACGTCTACCTCGCGTTGCGGACCTTGGCGAACAGGCGCTCGTACTTGCCAAGCACCACATCCCAGCGATAGTTCAAGCGCACGTAGTCGCGGCCGTTCTTGCCGAGGGTCGCACGCAGCCGTGCATCACCCATGAGCAGCTTCATGCACTCGATGAACTCGTCGCGGTTCGCGTACCACAGACCACCGTTACTGCGGACGCAGTGTTCCACGAGCACTTCGCTGCGGGCGTTCACGAGAATGGGCGTGCCGACGGCGAGGGCTTCAAGGGCGAGGAGCGAAAGGCTTTCGTAGGGAGACGGACACACGACTACCGTGGCCGCTTCGAGCGCCTGCACCCGTTCGCCTTCGCTCAGCATGCCTGCGAAGCGGACCGCCGGATCTTCTGGCAGCGACATCAGCTTGGCACCCATCAACGCCAGCGTCGCATCGCCGCCTTCACCGACATAGCTGGCGAAGTACTGAAGCAGTTCCTCGCAGCCCTTGCCCGGATCGATGCGTCCGCCGTACAGCGCGAACGGCCCGTGCAGGCGATGCCGACGTCTGAACACCGACCCGCGTGACAGCAGGTGTGACGGGAAGTGGCGCGCATCAGACTCAGACTCGCTCGATTCGCTCGACTCTGCGGTGTCTGCCTTCGGGCTCGCGTCCTCAGCCGTACCGGACGTCTCTGGCGCAGCCGCGGCCGGCTCCTCCTCCACGCGTTCCGGCATGCGTGGATAGGGCTGATGATGCGGAATGTCGATGCCGACGCCAACCAGTTCCTCGAGCAGCGGACGATCCGGAAACTGCCGCTGCACGAACTCACGCTCGCTGTTCGTCAGGTAGCAGAGCGCGGCGGCCTTCGTGAACACGTCCTTGAAGATCTCGAGCTTGATCGCCGGCTCGTCGTGCGCCGTCGAGACAACGATGCTGCGGCCCGGATTGACTTCCACGCCGAGCACCGTCGTCGCGTAGAGATACGTGAAGAAGATCAGCACGTCGTACTGCTGGTGGTTCTTGCGCAGGAAGTCGATGAGTGCCGGGCACCACGGACCCTGCTGCTTCAACCACTCCATCTCGTCGGCGCGCGTGTGCGGGTTGTTGAAGATCCAGTCCGAGTACTTGTTGAACGACTCGATGTCACGCGTTCGAGCGCTGGCGAACCGGCGAACCGTGACACCCTTCACCCGGTCTGAGCCTTCGGGGTATTCGTTCTTCCACGTCACGTAATCGCGTGCGCACGTCGTCAGCACCTCGACGTCGTGTTGCAGGGCCAGCCGCTCGGCCACGAGTCGGCACAACTGTTCCGAACCGCCGAGCACTTCGGCGCCGTATCGCTGGATGACGAAGGCGAGCTTCATGACGTGTATCCGCTACCTGGGTGCGCGACCAGCCGGGAGAGCGCCTGCTCAATCCTGAGGTCGCTGAAATCGGACAGCCGTTCGCGCTGCCGGGCGATGACGCGTGCGCGCAGCTGGTCGTCGAAAGCGAGCATGCCGAGCAGTTCCGCGGCCAACTCCATGTCCTTGGGTGCGAACTGCACCCCGGCACCGCCAAGTGTTTCTGGAACCGCCGCCGCCGCGTAGGCGAGCACAGGCACATCGGCCGCCATCGCTTCGAGCAACGGCGCACAGAACCCTTCGTGTTCGCTCAGCGAGATGTAGACGGCAGCATGCCGATAGTAGACCGCCAGTTCCTCGTCGGGCACGGGCCCGGTGAAGATGAAGCGGTCGACAGGCAGCCGAAACTGCGCCATCATCGCGCGGATACTCGAGTAATACGCGGGCACTGCATCGTACTTGCCGACGAAGATGAACCGGTAGTACTCGTCGATGTACCGTTTGTACTGCTCCGCCAGCTTGAGATGATCTTCGATCTTCTTGTTCGGGGCGATGCGGCCGACGAACAGGAAGTTGATGGCGTTGTTCGACGTGAGCACCTTCTCGAGCGCTGGCCGGCTCGCGGGTCTGGTGATGCGGGCCAGGTCAACTGAGAGCGGCAGCACACCGGTCGGCGCGAACCCCATGCCTTCCAGTTCGGCGCGATTGAATTCCGAGACGCCAAGCGCCAGGTCGACACGGCCGACGAGCGAGCCGAGTTCGGCGCGTGCGAGCGAGGCCAGGCGAAAGAGCGCAGGGTCGAAGGGGGCGAAGTAGGACGCCGGCGTCACGTTGTGGTACTGCAGCACACGTCCCTGCGGGAGCCGGGCAAATGCCTCGGTCATCGGCGAGGGCAGCGCGTAGTGGAAGATCGTGATGTCTCCACCATGTGCTGACGCGTCGCTGAACGGCAGCACATCGCCCTTCAGCACGTCATCGATCGTGAGCGCGTAGATCTCCGACTGGTGCCCCAGGGCGCGCAGCATGTCGCGCATCTTGCGCGAGCTGTCGCCGATGGCGTCGCCCTTGTGCGCAGCCGGCACCCACTGATTGACGATCACGCCGGTTCCTCGGGCAATGCCATGTAGGCAGAGGGCCGGTAGCGACGAATCTCATCGAGTTGTTCGAGCGCATCGAACTGCTGCCAGAAGTCGAACGAGACGTGCGAGGTTCCCCGACGGGGCGATTCGAGAATCTGCGACACGAACTGGAGCAGTGTCCGGTCGAAGTCCTTGGCCTGCAGTCGCTCCACGGCAGCGAGCTGCGCGTCGACGATGGCGTCCTGAAGGTGCGGGTCGGACAGGACGCCGTCCATCAGCGCCGCGACGTAGGCCGGGTCCTTCGTGTCGAACAGCACCCCGGCGCCGTCCATCGTGGCGGGAATCGCAGTTGCCGCGTAGGCCATCACCGGAATCTGCTTGTAGAACGCCTCGATGAGCGGAACGCAGAAGCCTTCGTGCTCGCTGCAGCACAGGAAGAGGTCGGCAACCTCGTAGTACGCAATCAGCTCGGCGTCGGTGACGTGTCCGGTGAAATGCACGTGCTTGAGCCCGAGTTCGTTCACCAGATGCGTGAGCCCGGCGAAGTACCGCTCGAAGAGGCTGAAGACGCCCGCGATGATGAGACGGCTGCGCGGGTTGAAGGTCGTGTGATACGCGTGAAAGCAGCGAATCACATCCTCGATCTTCTTGTTCGCAATCACGCGCCCGACAAACAGGATGTTCGTCCAGTCATCGTCGAACTGATGCGCGACGAACCAGTCGGCGGTGTCATCGAGGTGTGCGAGGTCAGGCACGACCGGCAGCACAGCCGTGCGGCTGAAACCGAGCGATTCGAGATCCTGGCGGTTGAACTCGGAGTCGCCGAGCGCCATGTCACAGCGATCGACGTAGGCGTGGATCTCGCGGCGGCCGCGGAAACACTGGCGCGCAAGCGTGCGATGCACGCCCGCGAAGTACTCCGGCGGCGTGATGTTGTGATAGACGAGCGCCATCCGATCGGGCAGGGCGTAGGCCGTGCGCGACGCCTTCGAGCCGATCGAGAAGTGATGCAGCAGCAGATTGTCCGGATGACTCGCGTCGACCAGCTTGCGGTAGTCGCGCGTCATCGACTCCAGGCGGGGATCGGCGGTCTCCACGAAGATGTCCGATTCGTATCCCGCCGCGTGCAGCACACGCTGGATGCCGAGCACCTCGTGTCCGATGGCATCGCCGTAGCCGAGCGTGGCCAACACCTGGTGGACAGCCGGACGATGAGTCATCGTGACGCGCCTGAGCCTGACGGGCGCCCCCGGCGTCCGCCCGGTCGACGCGGTGGCGGACCCGAAGGTCTTGAACTCTGCGTACGCTCGGGAGGCGAGGTGCGGCGGGGAATCGGTGGAGACACGGGACCAGTCGGGCGCGGCACGGTCATCTCTGGAGCGACCGAGGGGCCGCCCGGGAGCGTGGCCAGCACCTCCGCAGCGGGAAGACATGTTGCCTTGCGACGGTCCATCCAGCCAGGCAGCGGCTCGATGAATCCACTGCTCGGCGTCTTCGCCAGCGTCTTGAGCATCTCGAGGTACTTGTGCTCGATGACCGGCCAGTCATAGTGATCGCGGTAGTACTGCCGACCGTTACGACCGAGGCTTCCCGCGAGCCACTTGTTGAACTCGAGGGCCCGCAGCGTCTCGACGAACTCGGAACGACTCTCGTAGTAGAGGCCGGCGTTGCTGCGGATGCACTGACCTTTCAGCACGTCGCACTTCGCGTTGGCAAGGACAGGCTTGCCGAGCGCCCACGCTTCCAGGGCCACCATCGACAGACTCTCGAAGAACGACGGCATGATCAGCAGTTCTGATCCTGCAATCGCGTCGAACTTGTCGGCATCGTCGACGAACCCGAGATGGCGAATCCGCGGGTGCTTGGGAATGTCGAGAATCGAGTTGCCGATGAGCACCAGCGTGAGCCGGCCAGCCTGCTCACGGAGATAGGATTCGAAGTACTCGAACAGCTCGCGGCAGCCCTTGTTCTCGTCAATGCGGCCCACGTACACCGCGAACGGACCGCGCACGCTGAACTTCTGGCGGAATCGTTGCGGTTGCGGGTTCGCGGGCACTTCCGAGCCGACACCAACGACCACCGAGGGGACGCTGCTGTTGCCGGCGAGCGCCTGAATCATCGAGCGCTCTTCGGGCGAGTTGTACATCAGCGCGCGAACACCCCTGAAGATGGGCGCGAAGATCGACAGGCCGATGGCTGGATCGCGTTCCGCCGTCGGTATCAGCACGGCCTTCGCGCTGACGGCGCGTGAGCCGTGAAACGCGTGGTAGTAGCGATAGCTGAAGAACAACAGGAAGTCGAACTCGCCGGCGTGCTTCTCGATGTGCGAGATGAGGGCCGGGCTGGTTGGCCCTTCCTGTTCGAGCCACTCGAGTTCGTCGGCGACCGAATGCGGCTGATTGAAGACGCGTTCGGAGCACCGGCCAAACGTGAGCGGATCGCGTTCACGCGTGACTGGAAAGCGCCGCACCGGAACGTTGTTGATGCGCTCCTCGCCGGGTGTCAGCTCGTTGCGCCACGTCACGTAGTCGGTGGCGCACGTGGTCAACACCTCGACCTGCGCGTGGCGCGCGAGATGCTCGGCGACGTACCGGGCATGCAGCTCCGCGCCCCCGTTGATGGCGAGGCCGTACCGCTGGACGACGACCGCGAGTTTCACGGCTCTTGCGTCGTGGATGGATCGGCGGCTGCCGACTCACCGTTGGTCGTCGACGTGCGCGGAGCGGACGCGTCGCTCGCCGAGTGCGTTGGGTCGCTGGCTGCGGTTTCCGCAGGGTGCGCATCAGCGCCGAACGTGTGTTCGAACGGCTCGGGTCGCGCGGTGCGCCTGTCGGGTGCTGACGCACGATGCAGCACGGCGGCTGCGTCGGCCTCAGAGGCAGCTGGCTCTGACGACTGCGACTCGGTCTCCGCCGCGTCTGATCCGGCGTCCTCGTCTGGGCCACCGTCCTCGTCGCCTGCCGCGTCGCCACCAGGCTGCGCGGCTCCGCCCATAATCGCCGCGGCCGAACCACCACCACGTCGTCCACGACGCCGCCGGCGGCGTCGGCTGCGCTGACCGGGTCCTTCCGGCACACCAGCGGCTGCCGCGGCATCCGGCGTCGAGGCCGCGTCACCCGACTCGCTCACTACGACCATCGGCACGTCGGCAACAGGCATCGGGGCTGGCGCGGCCGGCGCGGCGGGCTGAGGAGGTTCGGGTCGGCGAGTGTCAGGGCGGCGTCCATCGCGCCGCTCGTCCTTGCGTTCGTCACGGCGGCGCTCATCGCGTCGCCCTTCGTCGCGGCGTCCTTCGTCACGCCGAGTCTCGTCGCGTCGACCTTCGTCACGTCGGCCTTCGTCGCGACGGCTCTCATCCCGACGCGCGTCCTCGCGCCTGGGCGACGAGGGACCAGCGTCTTCGTCCGACGGTTTGTAGACGACGACGCTTTCGAGGGCGCGGGCGCGCCGCTCGTTGAACTCGAGGCGACTGGCCAGCGATTCAAGGCGCATCGTGAGGTTCTTCACCTCGATGCCGAGTCGCGTCGTTTCGACGACAAGGTTGTGCATGACCTCGTAGTGCAGCTGATCGAAGGCGTAGCGTTGCGCATCGCGCTTGGCTTCGCGTTCCGCGGTGCTGGCATTCAGCTGCGATTGAATGTGCAGCGCCTGAATGAGCGGGTTCGGATTGAAGAACAACTTCAGGATCGGCAGCAGCAGCCTGCGCACGAAGCGCAACGGTCCACGCGTCGACGTGAAGAGTGTGTCCGCCTCGAAGGCGAAGTTGGGAAGTTCCGGCGGCGCATAGGGTGGCTGCGCCTTGCGGTACTGTTCGAGCAGATCGGAGCGGACACCGCGCGGGTCGAGGAACTTTTCCAGCTTCACGCTGGCGAGTTCGCGGATCTGGGCGTCGGTGTAGTCGACCCCGCGCTTCTCGGCGATCCGCGAACGGATCTGTTCCATGATCTGCTCGACGTTGACCGCGTCGGAGCGCACGTTGAAATCAGGCATGGTCAGGGCACAAACGGGTGGTAGACGATCAGCACCACCGCGACGACCCAGAGGGTCACGCAGGCAAGCAGAGGGCGATCGTTCAGCATCAGGTCGGCCGGGCTGCCACCGCCCTCGCGCTGGTGCACGAGGTACAGGTAACGAAAGATTCCGTACAGGGCGAACGGAATTGTGAGGCCCAGCCAGGGTGTGCCGAACTTCTGCTCGGTCTCCGGGCTAATCGTGTAGAAGATGTAAGCGATCAGCGTCGATGCCGTGACAACAGCGATCATCTGATCGAGAAGGTACGGAGAGTACTCGTCGAGAATCGGGCGATGACTGGCGGCATCGTCGGCGAGCAGCACCAGCTCGTGTCGCCGTTTGGCCAGCGCGATGAACAGCGCCGCCAGAATCGTGCAGACAAACAGCCAGTGGCTCACGACGACATGGATGACGGCCGCGCCCGCAATGGCGCGAAGCACGAAACCCATAGCGAGCGTAAGTGCGTCAACGATGACGATGTGCTTGAGGGCGACGGAATAGGCGGTCTGCAGCCCGAGGTAGAGCACGGCGACGCCGCAGAACCAGGGGTCGAGGACGAACGCGCTCCCGACACTGCAGACGGAGAGGATACCGGCAGCGGTCAGTGCGGCGGGGACCGATACTTCTCCCGCGGCAATGGGACGCCGGCATTTCAGCGGGTGCTGTCGATCGCCCTCACGGTCCATGATGTCGTTGATCAAATAGACCACGCTCGACAGCGCGCAAAAAATAACGAACCCTGCCGCCGCGCGCATCGCAGCGACAGGGTCGAACAACTTGACGGCAAAAATGAGCGGAGCAAAGACCAGCAGGTTCTTCGTCCACTGGCTCGGTCTGAGCGAGACGAAGAGACCACGTGCAGGCGATCGACGGCTGACCGCTCCGAACCGCGGGTCAGTCGGAGCCTTGGCAGCCGTCATGGTCGAGAGGGCACTGCGCGCCATCTAGCGCGAACGGCGAAATTAGACCTGAGCTGAAGCCGAGAAACTCTGAACCGCGTCAGCTTCCGACTCGAAGGTCTCGAAGACGGTCAGCAGCTTCGTGATGGCCAGCAGATCCGTGATGCGCTTGGTGAGGTTCAGCAGCTTGAGGTTTCCGCCCTGCCGGCTCACGGTGGTGTACGTGCGGACAATGGCGCCAAGACCGGCGCTGTCCACGTACGGCACCTCGGCCAGGTTGAGCACGATCTTCTTCTTGCCCTGGTTGAGCAGGCTGTTGACCTTGTCCTTCAGGATCTCGTCGCCTTCGCCGAGCGTAATGCGCCCGTTGACGTCGAGGACCAGGACATCGCCGATGGTTCGTTCATCGATCTGCATGAAAAACGCTCCACAAATGTGCTGAGCTTAGCACACCAGTGCCGCTCGGGCCCGATGCCCGAACGTACCTGGGTGCGAACGTATCGATCTGACAGAGGTGGAACCCGGAAGATCAGTAGCTGCCGGCCCCGGCGAACTTACGGGACTGGAAGCACTCCTTGCAGAAAACCGGTCGACCTTGCGTGGGACGGAAGGGAACGGTCGTTTCCCTGCCGCACGCCGAGCAGTTGGTCACCGTCTCCACACGCTCACGCACCATCGCGGAGCCCGCGGGACGATTGGTCCGGTTCGACTTGCAGGACTTACAGCGCTTCGGTTCGTTCTTGAAGTTCTTGTCAGCGAAGAACTGTTGTTCTCCCGCTGTCCAGACGAACTCCGAGCCGCAGTCCACGCACGTGAGGATTCTGTCCTGGAACTCCATGGGTCCCACCTCGTCTGGTCGGTCTACTCCGATTCCCGGCGGAGCTTCTTACGATTGCGCTTACGTGCGAGCGCCTGCTTAGCGCGCCGCTTGTCACCCGGCTTCAAATAGAAAGAGTGCTTCTTGATATCCTTGATGATGTCTTCTTGCTGCACCTTCCGCTTGAAGCGCCGGAGAGCGCTCTCGATCGATTCGCCCTCCTGAATCTTCACTTCAGCCACGAAAATCACACCCCTTTCGGGTGGCTAGTAATCCGTTGGAATGCCTGAACCTAGTGATCCAAATATGCTAGGCTATCACGGCACCGGCGGATTCTAGGCTGCTATCGCTGGCACGTCAACGAAATACTCCCGACGGACCCCGTCGGGTCCCCGAAAATAGTCAATCCTCGCAAATTGCTGAGCCAATGAGAGTTCTCGTAATCGGCGGCGGCGCGCGCGAACACGCGCTGGTGGCGCGGCTCACCTCCGACCCCGAGGTGACCGTCGAATGTGCCCCAGGCAATCCAGGCATTGCCGAGCTTGTGCCAGTGCATCCAGCGCAGTTGTCGGATCCTGCTGAATTGCTTGCACTTGCGGTTCGCACAGGCGCCGATTTGACTATCATCGGACCCGAACTTCCGCTCAGTGTCGGCGTCGCGGACCGGTTCGCGGACGCCGGTCGTCTGCTCTTTGGGCCGACTGCGTCTGCCGCTCGCCTCGAGACCAGCAAAGCCTTTGCGAAAGCCTTCATGGCCCGTCACCAGGTGCCGACGGCGCAGTTCCACGTCGCGGAATCAGAGGCCGATGCCCTGTCCTTCGTGCGAGGCAGAGGGTTCGGACTGCCGGTGGTGCTCAAGGCCGACGGACTCGCGGCAGGTAAGGGAGTCGTCATCGCGGAGACACTCGAGGAAGCCGAAGCGGCCATTACCGCTTCCATGTCCAGCGGACGTTTTGGTGACGCGGGCGCGCGCCTCGTGATTGAAGAGTGCCTCTCCGGACCCGAGGTCTCCTTCTTTGTCGTGAGTGACGGCACGCGTGTCGTGCCGCTCGGCACCGCGCAGGATCACAAACGCATCTTCGACGATGACGAGGGACCGAACACCGGCGGCATGGGCGCGTTCGCGCCGAGTCCACTGATGACGCCGGCCCTGCACGAGCAGGTGATGCGCGAGATCGTGCGTCCGGTCATCGACGGCATGGCGGCAGAGGGCCATCCGTTCCAGGGATTTCTCTACGTCGGATTGATGCTGACGGCGGCAGGTCCACGCGTCATCGAGTTCAACGTGCGGCTTGGCGATCCAGAAGCGCAGGTCATCCTCCCGCGCATTGCCGAACCGCTGGCACCGCTCCTCGCATCAGCCGCTCGCGGTGCGCTCACGCAGGACAGTGTGGCGCTCTCTGACGAACGCCTCGTCGGCGTCGTGCTCGCGTCGCGCGGCTACCCGGACTCTGCCGAGTCTGGACGCCTCATCACTGGCATCTCCGACGCGCGGGCGTGCGCCGCTGCGGTCATGCACGCTGGCACCGCCATGAAAGATGGTCGGCTCGTCACGGCTGGGGGACGCGTTCTCACAGTCGTCGCATCCGGCGCCGACTTCGCCGCCGCGAGAGCACGCGCCTACGCAGCCGTGGATGCCATTCACTTCGACGGCGAGCAGCACCGCACGGACATCGGTCTCAAGGCGCTCAACGCTTCAATCTGAAATCTTCAATCTGAAATCTCAGCGTTCCCTTTGAAGTACTCCTTCGTCACGTTCGGCTGTCGCGTCAATCAGGCTGATTCGCTCACTGTCGAGGAGCAACTTCGCGAGCAGGGTGGCTCCGCGGCACCACTCGAGAGCGCAGACCTCGTGGTCGTGAACACCTGCTCGGTGACCGCGAGTGCTGACCAGGGCGCTCGCCAGACCATTCGACGCATTGCGCGGCTCAATCCGCACGCGCGCATCGTGGTGACGGGTTGCTTTGCGACGCGCGAGCCGGCGCAGGTTGAAGGGCTGGCCGACCACGTCCGCGTTGTGCGCAACGAGGAGAAGCTGCAGTTCGTGCCGTTGCTGCGCGCTGCGCGCGACGTGCGGGCAGTCGCCGATGCGGACGCGAGCGATGCGAGTCTCGATACGGCCCGTCGCTTCGGCGACGGTGAGGGTAGCTGCGGCGCGGCCATCGAACCGGGCGTCGCCGGACGCACGGCGTTCACGCTGCGCGTGCAGACCGGCTGTGCGGAACCCTGTTCCTACTGCATCATTCCCGAGACGAGGGGCGCTCCTCGCAGCACACCGCTCGAGGAGGTGCTCGCCGACGTGCGCCGTGTGGTCAGCGCGGGATACAGGGAAGTGGTGCTCACGGGCGTGCACCTCGGCTCTTACGGGCGAGACCTCGATGGGGCTTCGTCGCTCGTGCAACTGCTGCGCAGGATCGAGGCGGCAGTGGCATCGGCTGAGCCCCGTGTGCTGATTCGCGTGAGTTCACTCGAGCCGATGGACTGCAGTGACGAGGTCGTCGCGCTTGTCGCCGAGTCCGACTGGTTTGCTCCGCATTTTCATCTGCCGCTGCAGCATGCCAGCGAGCGGATGCTCCGCGCCATGCAGCGCCCGTATTCGCTCGAGTACTACGACGAACTCGTGACCAACATCCGCCGGCGCATGCCGCACGCCTCCATCGGCACCGATGTCATCGTCGGATTTCCAGGCGAGTAGATCG
>Ga0209023_10003682_pt1 | contig 18061 bp, 14 predicted proteins | sample LakOneMetagenome_FD_187468 | JGI IMG/M metagenome (GOLD analysis project Ga0209023, IMG submission 187468) | Freshwater and sediment microbial communities from Lake Erie, Canada (SPAdes) (version 2) | ecosystem: Environmental > Aquatic > Freshwater > Lentic | place: Lake Erie, Canada... | reverse complement strand
CGAAGCCACCCGGATCTTCCAGATCTGGATCGAGCCCAACCGCACGGGCGGCGCGCCGTCCTGGGGCGCCAAGCCTTTCCCCAAGGGCGACCGCTCGGGCAAGTTCGTGACCCTGGCCAGCGGCTTCGACAATGACGGCGACGTCCTGCCGATCCGCACCGACGCCCGCGTCCTGGGCGCCACCCTGAAGGCCGGCGAAAGCACGACCTATGACCTGGGCAAGACCCGGCACGCCTATCTGGTGCCGGCGGCCGGCTCGGTCACGGTCAATGGCGTTCAACTCGACGCCCGCGACGGCGCCGCCATCACCGGCGAGGACGTGATCACGGTCACCGCCCTCGAAGACGCCGAACTGGTGCTGGTCGACGCCGCCTAAGCGCGGCCGTTTCCTTCAAGACCCGGGCGGGGCGAGACCCCAGGTTTCCCCCGCCCCATTCCCTCACCCCCATCCAAGGAGGCCATCATGGCCAAGGTTCTCGTCCTCTACTATTCGTCCTACGGCCACATCGAAACCATGGCTCAGGCCGTGGCCGAAGGCGCCCGCGAAGCCGGCGCGAGCGTCGACATCAAGCGCGTCCCGGAGACCGCTCCGCTGGACGTGGCCAAGGCCGCCCACTTCAAGCTCGACCAGGAAGCGCCGGTCGCCACGGTCGCCGAACTGGCCGACTATGACGCCATCATCATCGGCACGGGCACGCGCTTTGGCCGCATGACCTCGCAGATGGCCAGCTTCCTCGACCAGGCCGGCGGCCTGTGGGCGCGCGGCGCGCTGAACGGCAAGGTCGGCGGCGCCTTCACCTCGACGGCGACCCAGCACGGCGGTCAGGAAACCACGCTGTTCTCGATCATCACCAACCTGCTGCACTTTGGCATGGTGATCGTCGGTCTCGACTATGGCCATGCCGGCCAGATGAAGATCGATGAAGTCACCGGCGGCAGCCCCTATGGCGCCACCACCATCGCCGGCGGCGACGGCTCGCGTCAGCCCAGCGAGAATGAGCTGGTCGGCGCCCGTTATCAGGGCCGCAAGATCGCCGAGACCGCGATCAAGCTGCACGGCTAAGCGTTCCGCCGTCCGCGTTCCTCCCCCGGTCTGGACGGCGAAGAGCCGCCCCGAAGCCTCAGCGCTTCGGGGCGGTTTTCATTGAGCGTGTTCCGGGGTCAACGTCCGGCGACGATGCTGACGGTCAGGGTCGAGCCGTTGGGACCGGGCGCGGTCCAGCTGTCGCCGACCTTCTTCTCGGCCGTCGGGCTGCAGTTGGCGCCCATGCCGGCGGGCGGGGCCGGATCGGTCTGGGTGAAGCAGGTATTGCCGCCCTCGATCTTCCACGCCCCCTTGGCGGTCGCGCCGTCGGGCGCCTTGGTCATGTAGGTGCCGTCGGCGTCAATGTGCATCTTGGCCACCGCGCCGTTGGGATAGGTGATCGCAACGGTGTTGCCATAGGCGCTGGCCATCGGATCGGCCAGGGCCGCGCCGCTGATCCCCAGGGCCAGAACGGCCGTCATCATCAAGGTCCGCATCGTGTTTCTCCCAAGTGTCTAACCCCCGTCTTCGCGGGGATGGGGGAGCTTAACCATGGCGCGCGGCAAATCGATAACAATGTTCTTGAACGCAAAAAGGGGCGGCCGCCGGATCGGCGACCGCCCCTGATTTTTGCACCGAAGCCTTGGCCTATTTGTTGGCCAGAGCCGCCTGGGCCGCCGCCAGACGGGCGATCGGCACGCGGTAGGGCGAGCAGGACACGTAGTCGAGACCCACGCTTTCGCAGAAGGCGATCGAGGCGGGATCGCCGCCATGCTCGCCGCAGATGCCCATCTTGATCCCCGGACGGGCCGCGCGGCCGCGTTCGGCGGCGATGCGGATCAGGTCGCCCACGCCTTCCTGGTCGAGGCTGACGAAGGGGTCCTTATCGAAGATGCCCTTGTCGATATAGGCGCCCAGGAACTTGCCGGCGTCGTCGCGGCTGATGCCGAACGTCGTCTGGGTCAGGTCATTGGTGCCGAAGCTGAAGAACTCGGCATTGGCGGCCAGGTCGCCGGCCCGCAGGGCGGCGCGCGGCAGCTCGATCATGGTGCCGACCGTGTATTCGATCGCGATGCCCTGCTCTTCCAGCACCGCCTTGGCGGTGCGGTCGGTCAGGTCACGCAGGTACTTCATCTCTTCGCCCTTGGCGACCAGCGGGTGCATGATCTCGGGGATCGGCGCGGCCTTGCCGGACTTGGCGATGTCGCAGGCGGCCTCGATGATCGCCCGGACCTGCATCTCGTAGATCTCGGGATAGGACACGCCCAGGCGGCAGCCGCGGTGGCCCAGCATGGGATTGGTCTCGTGCAGCTCCTTGGCCCGGCGCATCAGCTTGTCGGCGTCCAGACCCGTGGCCTGGGCCACGGCGGCGACGTCTTCCTCGGTGTGCGGCAGGAACTCGTGCAGGGGCGGATCGAGCAGGCGGATCGTGACCGGCAGGCCTTCCATGATCGTGAACAGCTCGACGAAGTCGGCCTTCTGGAAGGGCGCGATCTTGGCCAGGGCCGCGCGACGGCCCTTCTCGTCGTCAGCCAGGATCATCTCGCGCACGGCGGCGATCCGGGTGTCGTCGAAGAACATGTGCTCGGTGCGGCACAGGCCGATGCCCTCGGCGCCGAAACCGCGAGCTGTCTTGGCGTCCAGCGGCGTCTCGGCGTTGGCCCGCACCTTAAGGCGACGCACCTCGTCGGCCCAGCCCATCAGGGTGGCGAAGTCACCGGTCAGTTCGGGCTCGATCATCTTGGGCGAACCCATCAGGATCTCGCCGGTCGAGCCGTCGATGGTGATGATCTCGCCGGCCTTGAACTCGCGACCGCGAACCCGGAACAGGCCTTCCTTGGGGAAGATGCCCACTTCGCCGGCGCCCGAGACGCAGGCCCGGCCCATGCCGCGCGCCACGACGGCGGCGTGGCTGGTCATGCCGCCACGGGCGGTGATGATGCCCCGCGCCGCGTGCATGCCGTGGATGTCCTCAGGGCTCGTCTCTTCACGCACCAGGATCACGGCCTCGCCGGCGGCGGCGGCCTTTTCGGCGGCGTCGCTGTCGAACACGATCTTGCCGGTCGCCGCGCCGGGCGAGGCCGGCAGGCCCGTGGCGATCACGTCGCGATGGGCCGACGGATCGATGGTCGGGTGCAGCAGCTGGTCCAGCGAGGCCGGCTCGACGCGGTTGATGGCTTCGGTGCGCGAGATCACGCCCTCGGCCGCCATGTCGACGGCGATCTTCAGCGCCGCCTTGGCGGTGCGTTTGCCGTTGCGGGTCTGCAGCATGTAGAGCGTGCCCTGCTCCACCGTGAACTCGATGTCCTGCATGTCGCGATAGTGGCGCTCAAGGGTCTCCACGACCGACTTGAACTGGGCGAACACCACCGGCATCGCCTCTTCCATCGAGGGAACGCTGTCGCCCATTTCTTCGCGGGCGATCTTGGTCAGGGACTGCGGCGTGCGGATGCCGGCCACCACGTCCTCGCCCTGGGCGTTGATCAGGAATTCGCCATACAGCCGGTTGTCGCCGTTGGACGGATTGCGCGTGAAGGCCACGCCCGTCGCCGAGGTCTCGCCCATGTTGCCGAACACCATCGACTGGATGTTGACGGCGGTGCCCCAGGCCTCGGGGATGTCGTGCATGCGGCGGTAGAACTTGGCCCGGTCGTTCATCCAGCTGGCGAACACCGCGCCGATAGCGCCCCACAGCTGCTCTTGGGCGTCCTGCGGGAAGGGCTTGCCCAGTTGTTCTTGGACTGCCGCCTTGTAGTCCTTGATCACCCCGGCCCAGTCGTCGGCCGTGAGGCCGGTGTCGACATGGACGTCCAGGCGATCCTTGTGGTCGTCGAGGATCTCCTCGAACATATGGTGCTCCAGATCGAGCACGACGTTCGAGTACATCTGGATGAAGCGGCGATAGCTGTCATAGGCAAAGCGCCGGTCGCCCGACAGTTTGGCCAGGCCTTCGACGGTCTCGTCGTTGAGGCCCAGGTTCAGGACGGTGTCCATCATGCCCGGCATCGAGGCCCGGGCGCCTGAGCGCACCGAGACCAGCAGCGGATTGGCCACGTCGCCGAATTTCTTGCCGGTGATGGTCTCGACCGTGGCCAGACCGTCATTGACCTGCTGGGCCAGCTCGGCCGGATACTGCTTGCCGTTGGCGTAGTAGTGGACGCAGGCCTCGGTGGTCACCGTGAAGCCTGGCGGCACGGGGAGGCCCAGCGACGACATCTCCGCCAGGTTGGCGCCCTTGCCCCCCAGCAGATTCTTCATCGAGGCGTCGCCATCGGCGCCGCCCCCTCCGAACGAATAGACCCAACGGGACTTGGTCAGCGTCTCAACCGGCATAATGAAATTCACCCTGCGATAAGTGAAACAGGCCGCGACCTTCTGTGTGGTCGTCTTGCCTTGGGACAAAGCGTCGAACGGTGATCCCGCACTGCAATATCCGGGGCGTTCACTAGCACTTAGGTCAAGAACGCGTCCACCAGCGCTTTGCGTTCCGTGCCGAAGTGCCGAAATTCGGCAAATCTTTCTAATGACAACGTTGTCTTGATTGGGGATTCCGCGAAAGAGCCGGGATCCGTGGTCGGATAGATTTTCACTCCGTCATACCGGGACTTGTTCCCGGGACCCAGGGTTCAGCTTCACGACGCGGAATCATCCTGCTCCGCATCGCGGCGGAGAGATGGGTCCCGGGAACAAGTCCCAGGATGACGAAATCTATCTATAAGTGTATATTGGCGCAATGGTCCCCAGAGACGCATCCATCGCCGTCTACATGATGACCAACCAGCCCTACGGCACGCTCTATATCGGCGTCAGCAGCCAGTTCGAAGCGCGTCTCATCCAGCACCGCGAAGGCCTAAGGGATGGCTTCACCAAAAGCTACGGGCTGACGCGGCTGGTCTGGTACGAAACCCACGAGGTCATGACGCTCGCCATCCAGCGCGAACGGACGATGAAGGAGTGGCCGCGCCAGTGGAAGATCAACCTGTTGGAGCGGGACAATCCTCGGTGGGATGACCTCTACGACAGCGTGATGAACTGGACGCCGGTTCCGAGGCAGGTTTGAAGCGGCGGGGTGAGCCCCTGCCCTAACCCCTACAATCTCCGTCATCCCGGGACTTGTTCCCGGGACCCATTTATCCGCCGCAAGTGCGGAGCAGGACGGATCGCGCACAGTGAAGCTGAGCCATGGGTCCCGGGGACAAGCCCCGGGATGACGGTGTTTTAGAGGTCCGTGTGTTTAATTAACCCGCCACCAGCGAGAAATCCGCCACCTGTCCCATGGCGTCGCGGACGGCGGCCAGGGTCTTGAGGCGGTTGTCGCGTTCGGCGGCGACCTCGGAATTGACGAACACGCCGTCGAGGAAGGCGTCGACCGGGCCGCGCAGGCCGGCCAGTTCCTGCATCGCGCCGGTGAAGTCTTCCTTGGCCAGCGCCGCAGCCAGAGCCGGCTCGACCATGCGCAGGGCGTCGTACAGGGCCGCTTCCGGCGCCGAGGCGTCGTCCAGCAGGCCGCGCTCGCCTTCGGCTTTCCAGCCCTTCTTCTCCTCGGCCTTGAGGATATTGGAGGCGCGCTTGTAGCCGGCCAGCAGGTTCTTGCCGTCGTCGGTCTTCAGGAAGGCGTCCAGCGCCTCGACCCGGGCGACGATGCGCACGAGGTCGTCGTCGCCCAGAGCGAACACGGCGTCGACGAGGTCGTGGCGCTTGCCTTGGTCCTTGAGGGTGACCTTCAGGCGGTCGGCGAAGAAGGCCAGGAGAGAATTTGCGATTTCGCGTTCTTCTTGCGTAGCTGCGGCTCGATATTCTGAAAGAGCGAAGAGTGCTCCGTACTCACTCCGCGCAGCTTCCCTTTCCGAAATCATCGCGCCTTGGACGATATCGTACTCAACGGCATCCGAAGCATTTTCATGCCACGAACCGATGCGCGCTAGCTCAGCAAGCCGTGCATGCGCCTCTAGCAGCGGCTTCATTGCGACAGGCCGTCCACGGTCCAAGATGATCCGGATCACACCCAACGCCGCGCGACGCAGCGCATAGGGATCCTTCGACCCCGTCGGCTTCTCATCAATCGCGAAGAACCCGACCAGCGTATCCAGCTTGTCGGCCAAAGCCACCGCCACGCTCAGCGGCGCGGTCGGCACCGCGTCGGCCGGACCCTGCGGCTTGTAGTGGTCGCGGATGGCGTCGGCGATCTCGGGGTCCATCTTGGCTTCGCGGGCGTAGTAGCCGCCCATCAGGCCCTGCAGTTCGGGGAACTCGCCGACCATCAGCGAACTCAGATCAGCCTTGGCCAGGCGCGCGGCCGTGCCGGCCTTTTCGATATCGGCGCCGACCAGCGGCGCGATCTCGCGGGCCAGGGCCTCGATGCGCTTCACCCGCTCGGCCATCGTGCCCAGCTTGGCGTGGAAGGTGACGCCGTTCAGCTTCTCCAGCCACTCGTCGAAATTGCCGGCCTTGCGGTCCTCGTCCCAGAAGAAGCGGGCGTCGGACAGGCGGGCCGACAGCACCTTGGCGTTGCCGGCGGCGATCACCTTGCCGCCGTCGGCGGCGGCGATATTGGCGATGGTGATGAAGTGCGGGGCCAGACCCTCGCGGGCTGGATCGCGGACTGCGAAATACTTCTGGTGCGTCCGCATCGAGGTGCGGATCGCCTCGGCGGGCAGGTCCAGGAACGACGGATCCATGTCGCCCAGAACCGGGGTCGGCCATTCGGCCAGGCCCGCGACTTCCTCCAGAAGTCCTTGGTCTTCGACCAACTCGAGATTGCGGGCGAAGCACAGGGTCTTGCAGCCTTCCAGGATGCGCGCCTTGCGCTCCTCGACGTCCAGCACGACGAAGTGGTCGTTCAGGCCCTTGGCGTATTCATCGAAGTCGCGCACGCGGAACGGCTGAGCGTCGCCCATGAACCGGTGGCCTTCGGAGATGTCGCCGCTCTCGATGCCCTCGATGCTGAACGGCACGACCTCGCGGTCAAAGACGCACAGGATGCGCTTCAGCGGACGAACCCAGCGCAGCTTGCACGTGCCCCAGGTCATCGACTTGGGCCAGGCGAAACCGCGCACGATGGCCTCGACCATCTCGGCGATGATCTCGGTGGTCGGGCGGCCGGTCTTCTCGATGAAGGCCATATAGACGCCGTCGCGCTCGACCAGCTGGTCCTGGGTCAGGCCGGCCTTGCGCAGGAAGCCTTCCATGGCCTGCGGCGGCGCGCCGACGCGCGGGCCCTTCAGCTCTTCCTTGCGGTCGGCCTGGGCGATGGGCAGGCCCTCGACCACCAGGGTCAGGCGACGCGGACCGGCGAAGGTCTTCAGGGCCTCGGGCAGGAAGCCGGCCGCGGCCAGATGTTCGCGCGCCATGCGTTCCAGATCGCGCGCGGCGTTGGCCTGCATGCGCGCGGGGATTTCTTCGGAGAACAGTTCGAGGAGAAGTTGGGGCATCTGACTTACGCGGCTTCCTGCTGCTTCACCCACTCCGAGGCGCACATCTTACAAAGGTCGCGGATGCGTCCGATGTAGCTGGCGCGCTCGGCGACGGCGATCGCGCCGCGGGCGTTCATCAGGTTGAAAAGGTGGCTGGCCTTGAGGACCATGTCGTAGGCGGGCAGGACAAGCGCCTTGCCCTGGTATTCGCGGGCCAGCATCAGCGGGACCTGGCGCTCCATGTCCTCGAACTGGCCCTTCAGCACCGCCACGTCATAGCCGTGGAAGTTGGCTTCCGAGTGCTGGCGCTCGTTCTCCAGGAACACGTCGCCATAGGTCATGGCGCCCAGCGGCGAGTCGGGGTCGTTGAACGGCAGGTCGTAGACGTTGTCGACGCCGAACACATACATCGCCAGGCGTTCCAGGCCGTAGGTCAGCTCGCCGGCCACCGGCGAGACGTCCAGGCCGCCCACCTGCTGGAAGTAGGTGTACTGGCTGACTTCCATGCCGTCGCACCAGACTTCCCAGCCCAGGCCCCAGGCGCCGACGGTGGGGTTTTCCCAGTCGTCCTCGACAAAGCGGATGTCGTGCAGGCGAAGGTCCAGGCCGATGGCTTCCAGCGACCCCAGATACAGGTCCTGCATGTTGGGCGGGTTGGGCTTCAGGATCACCTGGTACTGGTAATAGTGCTGCAGGCGGTTGGGGTTCTCGCCATAGCGACCATCGCCCGGACGGCGCGAGGGCTGCACATAGGCCGCGTTCCATGGCTTGGGACCCAGGGCCCGCAGCACCGTGGCCGGGTGCAGGGTGCCGGCCCCCACCTCGATGTCATGCGGCTGCAGGATCGCGCAGCCATGTTCACTCCAATAGTTATGGAGCGTCAGGATCAGGGCTTGAAACGAGGTGGGCTTGGGGCGCGACATCAGTGTCCGAACAGGGCCAGAAAAAAGTCGGCGGACCATAGGGCCCGCCGACTGGTGCTTCAAGCGATGTTGGCTTTGTCGCGAAGGGCCTAGTTGCCCTTGGCGGCGGTGCGCTTGCCGGCGTTGCTCATCGGCTTGCCGTACTTGGCGCGGTTTTCGGGCGTGTCGGCGATGGGCTGGTTGGACACCACATTGGGGTCACCCGCCTTCAGCATGGCCTGGGCTTCCGGCGACTGCGACGACATCGGCACGACACCGGCAGTGTCGGTCCCAAGGGTCGAGGCCGAGGGCGTGGTGGCCGGGTTGGGGCTCATCATGCTGGGATCGGTCATTTCCGCCGGCGGCGCAGCCGGATTGACCGGCGCCTGATCGACGGGCGCGGGGGTGGTGGTCGTGGTGGTGGTTTGGGCCAGGGCTGCGCCGGACATCAGGGCGGTGGCGGCGGCGACGGCGAACAGGCGCGACATGGACATGATGGAGCTCCTCGTGTTCCAGGCCTGAACTACGCATGGGAAGAACGCCGGTTGCCGACCATCACGGGCTCGTGACCCTGAAGCCTGCTTTCCGGAAGACCAGCAGGGCCGCCGGCCCTGGCGTCCCTGCGCGACAGCAAGAGCTTTGCCGGCGGTCAGAGCGCCCCACCGAGCGATATTGCCGCTTTTTACCGCACCAGTCGCGCCTCATGCTTGGAATTTGAGCGTCTTGCCCATTTCCTTTCCAAATCCTTGTCGCGCGACCGCACCTCGCCGACCTCGACCGATAGCGTAACCATCGCCGGGGAAAACGATGCAGCGCGTAATGGCGGCTTCGGCGGTGATCACCCGGGCGCAAAGCGCCCGGCAACCAAGCAAGGGGAGCCCGCGATATCGGCGGGCCGGAGCAAGGCGGATGAAACTGATCATAGCGGTCGTCAAACCCTTCAAGCTCGACGAGGTCCGTGAGGCGCTCGTCGCCGCTGGCGTCGAGGGTCTGACGGTGTCGGAAGTCAAGGGTTACGGCCGCCAGAAGGGCCAGACCGAAATCTACCGGGGTGCGGAGTACCAAGTGAACTTCGTTCCCAAGGTGAAACTGGAAGCGGTCGTGGACGATGCGTCCGCGGCCAAGGCGGTCGAGGCCGTGAAGGCCGCGGCGGCCACGGGCAAGATCGGCGACGGCAAGATCTTTGTTCTGAACGTGGAAGACGCCGTGCGCATCCGGACCGGTGAAACCGGCCCGGCCGCTCTTTAGTGCCATCGGGAACAGGGGATAACCGACGATGAAATTGACCTTCAAACCGCTGGCCGGGCTGCTGCTCGCCGCGACACTGGCCGGAGCCCCGCTTGGGGCCGTGGCCTTCGCCCAGGAAGCGGCGCCCGCCGTCGCCGCCGCGCCCGCAGAGGCCGCGCCGGCTCCCGTGGCCGCCGCGCCTGAAGCCGCTCCCGCCGAAGCCGCGCCGGCTCCGGCCGCGGCTCCGGTTCCGGACAAGGGCGACAACGCCTGGATGCTGACCTCGACCGTCCTGGTCCTGCTGATGATCCTGCCGGGCCTGGCCCTGTTCTACGGCGGCCTGGTCCGCTCCAAGAACATGCTGTCGGTGATGATGCAGGTCTCGACCGTCGCCATCATCGGCTTCGTCGCCTGGGTGCTCTGGGGCTACAGCTTCGCCTTCACCGACGGCGGCAGCTGGGACAAGTATGTCGGCGGCCTTGGCCGTCTGTTCCTCAAGGACGTGACACCGGCCAGCAACGTCGCGACGTTCTCGACCGGCGTCGTGATCCCCGAGCTGACCTTCATCTCGTTCCAGGCGACCTTCGCCGCGATCACCGCCGCCCTCGTGGTCGGTTCGCTGGTCGAGCGCATGAAGTTCGCGGCGATCGTCGCCTTCGCGGTGCTGTGGCCCCTGCTCTCCTACTACCCGATGGCCCACATGGTCTGGTGGTGGCCGGGTCCGGACGCCATCGCCGGTGATCCGACCGCCGAGATCAAGGCCGGCCTGATCTGGAGCTTCGGCGCCCTCGACTTCGCCGGCGGCACCGTGGTCCACATCAACGCCGGTATCGCCGCCCTCGTCGGCGCGATCATCCTGGGCAAGCGCCAGGGCTTCGGCAAAGAGCCGATGCCGCCGCACTCGCTGACCCTGACCCTCGTGGGCGCCGGTCTGCTGTGGGTGGGCTGGTTCGGCTTCAACGCCGGTTCCAACCTGGAATCGAACGGCTACGCCTCGCTGGCGATGATCAATACCTTCGTCGCCACCGCCGCCGCTGGTCTGTCCTGGATCCTGGTGGAGTGGGTCACCCGCAAGAAGCCTTCGGCCCTGGGCCTGGCTTCGGGCGTCGTGGCCGGCCTCGTCGCCATCACCCCGGCCGCTGGCTTCGCTGGCCCGATGGGCGCGGTGATCCTGGGTCTGGTCGTCTCGCCGCTCTGCATCTTCTTCTGCTCGGTCGTGAAGAACGCGCTGAAGTACGATGACAGCCTGGACGCCTTCGGCATCCACGGCATCGGCGGCATCGTCGGCGCCCTGGGCACCGGCCTGCTGGTCAACCCCGCCTGGGGCGGCGCCGGCATCGTCGACTACACCACTTGCGCCAAGGACGGCGACATCTCGACCTGCGACGCCCTGGCCTCGTACGAGCCGATCGCCCAGCTGATCATCCAGGCCAAGGCCGTGGGTGTGACGGTTGTCTGGTCGGCCATCGCCTCGGCGATCGTCTTCTTCGCGATCAAGCTGATCATCGGTCTCCGCGCTACGCCGGACGCCGAGGAAGAAGGCCTGGACATCGCCGAACACGGCGAACGCGCCTACCACAGCTAAGCCTCGGCTCAGCTGAAAAGGCGAAGGGCGCGGAGCTTGGCTCCGCGCCCTTTCTTTTTGTCCGGACGACTGAAGGTCTAGGGGGCCACAGGGGCCCGGCGGGCTTTCAGGATCGGCACCGGCGGCTCCAGGATCTGGCCCTTCATGACCGGATTCACCGCCACGCCAGGCGTCGGCAGGTTGATGATCCGGTGCACCACGTCCATGCCCTCGACCACCTTGCCGAAGGCCGCGAATCCGGCGTTGTCGCCCGGCGCTGCGGGGTCCGCGTCCAGATAGGGGGCGTCACCAACGCAGATGAAAAAGTCAGAGGTCGCCGTGCCCGGCGCGTTGCGGGCGATCGAGACCACGCCGTCGGTGTGCTTGATACCCGTCTGGGTCGTGGGCTCGTGGGCGATGGGCTTCAGCACCCTGGCCGGATCACCCTGCAACCCGCCCTGGATCAGGCCGTAGTCCACCGGTCCCGGCGATCGCGAGGCGCGAAAGAACGTGGCGCCGTCATAGCGCTTCTGGTCAACATAGCGCAGGAAGTTGGCCGTGGTGATCGGGGCCTGGTCGACATAGAGCTCGATGACGATCACCCCCTGCCCGGTCTCGACATTGACCCTGACGGTCCTGGGCGCGGCCTGCGCTGGAAGCGGGGTCGGGGCTGTCTGGGCCAGGGCTGGCGCGGCGACCAGGGTCAGGGCGACGGCGAGCAGATCGCGGCGATGCATGGGCGCTCCAATGGACCAAGGACAAGGAAGCCGAGCAGCATTCCTTTTTGCTGGCAAGTGGATTGCCAACGCGAAAGCCATATCGCATGCACCTCATACCCGTGTGATGAACGACTATTGGGACTGCCGTGAAGATCGCATTCGTTGATACATCCGGCCTGCGCTACACGCCGGAAACGCCATTCTCCCGGCCGCTCGGCGGCACCCAGTCGGCAGCCTGCTTCGTCTCGGCCGCCCTGGCGACCCAGGGGCACGCTGTCAGCCTCATGTCGCCCGGCGCGACCGAGGAAGTGGTCATGGGCGTGCGCTGCACGGACTTTGACTTTGAAACCGCCGCCGCGCGGCTCAACGATCAGGATGCGGTCGTCGTGCTGACCCGACCGGTCGCCGCGCGTCTGCGCCAGGCTGGCGTGGTGGTCCCGCTGGTCAACTGGCAGCACAACGCCGTGGACAGCAATGGCGCGGCCCCCTTCGCCGAACAGACCGAACGCGCCGCCTGGACGACGACGGTGTTCGTCAGCGCCTACCAGCGCGACAGCTACGCCAACAAGTGGGGCATGACCGGCACGGTCATCGGCAACGCCATCAATCCGACCATGGCGCGGTCGTTCAGAACCCGGCCGACCTTCCTGGAACGCAACGAGGACCCTGTGCTGATCTACGCCAGCGCCCCGGGGCGCGGGCTGGACTTCCTGCTGATGTCGTTTCCGACGATCCGCAAGGCGCTGCCCAATGCTCGCCTGAAGATCTTTTCCGATCAGGCGATGTACCAGGTTCCGCCCGAGAAAGACGACTTCGCGGTCTATTATGAGGTCGCCCGCAATCTGCCTGGCGTCGACTATGTGGGCGGGCTGTCCCAGTCGAAACTGACCGAGGAAATGCTGGCGGCCGACATCTGGGCCTATCCGACGACCTTCATCGAGACCTCCTGCATCGTCATGATGGAGGCCGGCGCGGCGGGCTGCCTGCTGGTGGGCGCCGAGATCGGCGCCTTGCGCGAAACCTCGGGTCGCTTTGGGCGCCTGCTGGCCAGCGGTAACACCCGGGCCGGCTGGTCCGGCGCCTATGCCCGCGCCCTGGTTCGCGAAGTCGAGCGCGTGCGGGCCGATCCCTTGCCCTATCGGGATTTCATCGATCAGCAGATGGCGTGGTTCCGCAGCACCTGCGACTGGGATCGCCGCGCCGAGCAGTGGGCGACGCTTCTGGAAGGCCTGTCGCGCAATTCCGGCGGCGCCTCACCGCCACCGCCCACAGCCTAGTCCAGCCCCCGGTCTAGCCGGCAGCGCCGCACCCACCAGTCGGGTCGCATGCTCTCCAGCCGCTCGGCCAGACCCTCGGCCTCGATGTCGCTGGCGCACAGCGCAAAGCAGGTGGCGCCCGAGCCCGACATCCGGGCCATCAGCGCCTCGGGTTCGTCCCGCAGGATGTCCAGCACCTCGCCGATCAGGGGCTCCAGCGCGACGGCGGGCGCCTCCAGATCATTGCGGGTAGCCGCGACCAGCCAGGCGGCGACTTCCTCGGCGCTTTCGAAAGCCTCCGGCATCCAGGGCCTGGCCTCGCCTTCCGCCGCGACGGCGGCGTCATAGGCGCGATACACCGCCCCGGTCGGCGACGGCGCCAGCGGGTTGACCAGCACGGCGTTCAGCGGCGGCAGACCGGGGGCCGGCGACAGCCGCTCTCCCCGCCCCTCGGCCATCACGGGCTGCCCCCAGAGGCATGCCGCGCCATCAGCGCCCAGACTGGACGCCATGGCTTCCAGAGCCTCGTCAGAGAGACCCGGAGCCAAAGCGTCGCGCAGCAGGCGCAGGGCCGCCCCAGCGTCGCTGGAGCCGCCTCCCAGGCCCGCCGCGATCGGCAGGCGCTTGTCGAGCAGCAGCCGGAACGGCGGCAGGGGCGCGGCGGCCCCCGCATGGAAGGCCCGGGCCGCGCGCATGACCAGATTGTCGTCGCCCGCAGGAATGCCGGCCCCGAACTGCCCGGTGGTCTCGAAACTGGGCGCCTCGCTGGCCTGGACCGAAACCTCGTCGCCGACGTCGGCGAAGACCATCAGGCTTGAGATCGGGTGATAGCCCTCAGCGTCGGGTCCGCCGACGTGCAGGAACAGATTGACCTTGGCCGGGGCAAAGGCGGAAAGGCGCATGGCGAGCCCCCAGGGCGGACGGAGAACCGTCCGATAACTCAGTTGTGGGCGATGGTCGACGACGCTGCAGGTCCGGCCGCGCCCAGCCCGTCCTTCAGCTTGGCCTCGGCCTCGGCTTTCTGCTTGGCGTCAGGCTCAAGGCTCAGCACCCGGCTCCACTGGAACCGCGCTTCGATTTGCCGGCCCGCGCGCCAATAGGCGTCGCCCAGATGGCCGTTGACGTCCGGATCGCCCGGCTCCATCTCGACGGCCTGCTCCAGCTTCTCGACGGCGACCTTGTAGTTGCCCAGCCGGTAATAGGCCCAGCCCAGCGAGTCGAGCATGGCGCCCGACTGCGGCCGGGCGTCGACGGCTTTCTGGACCATGGCCAGGGCTTCGAGCAGACGCTCGTTACGGTCGATCCAGGAATAGCCTAGGAAATTCAGCAGCTCCGGCTCGTCCGGATTGAGTTTCAGCGCCGCGCCGAGATCTCGCTCGGCCTCGGCCCAGCGGCCGGCGCGCTCCAGGGCGATGCCACGCAGATAGAGCACGCGCCAGTCCGGCCGTTCCGCCTCCCGGGCGATCAGGGGGTCCAGAACCTTGACCGACTCGTCCCAGCGCTCGTTGGCGCGCAACAGGTCGGCCAGGGCGATCTGGGCGTCGCGGTCGCCCGGCGCGGCGACCATCGACTGGCGGGCGATTTCAAGCGCGCGCGGCTTGTCGCCGCTCTGCTGATAGGTCCAGGCCAGCTTGCCCTGGGCCGTCGCGTACTGGGGCGAGCTTGGCGGAATGTGGCCGTAGGCCTCGATGGCCCCACGATGATCGTCGGCCTGGTTCAACAGGTCGCCGACCAGCAGCCAGGCCTCCTCACGCTCCGGATCCAGTCGCAGGGCCAGACGCAGATAGGCCAGGGCGAACTGGCTCTGGCGCTCGCCGGCGAAGGTGGCGGCGCAGGCCACCAGGTTCTGGGCCGCGCCCTGCCTGATCGTCGGCATCGGCGGCGGCGCGCTCTTGGCCATGGCGCGCGCGCGGGCCTTCAGCAGTCCGGCGTCCGACGGATCGGCGGCCAGGGCCTGATCATAGAGCGCGATCGCGTCGGCATGGCGTTTGCGACGTTCCAGGAACGCGCCGTAGTCGAGCATGAAAATGCCGGCGGTGTTCGATGACGACGTGAGCGCCTTGTAGTCGGTCTCGGCCTCGTCATAGCGACGGGCCCGTTCGAACAAACGCGCCTGGCCCAGCTGGCCGAAGTACTGCACCAGCCGGTCGTTCTGCAGGCTGGGCTGGACCGTCGCGCCCTCGGCGTCGCCCGCGGCGGCGGCCACCCACGGGCCCAGGAGGGCGGCGGCCGGGCGGTGCGGGAAGGCGATGGGCTCGGCCTTCAGAAGGGTCTGGGCGTCCTTGCCCTTGCCCGAGGCCAGCAGCTCCACGATCCGGGTCAGCGTCGCCAGCCGCTTGATCGCCTCGCCCGCATCCGCGCCCTGGGGCGCGATCTGGGCGGCGCGGGTGACCTCACCGGACAGCAGCAAGGCGGTAAAGGTCCGCTCGCCGATCACGCCGGGATCGTCAGCCAGCACGCCCGCGACGCCGAAATAGTCGGCCGCCTCGCGCGTGCGGCCATCGCGCAGCGCCGCCTGACCGGCCAGGAACTGGCCATAGGAACTGCGCATGTCGAACAGGGAGTAACCGGCCGATACCGGACCGCGCAGGGCGACATCCGGGGTCGAGGCGCAGGCCGACAGGGTGAGCAGGGACGCGGCGGCGAGGAGGACTTTGAAACGCATGCTGGCACCCTGTTGGGTTTCGACGCGCGCCGCAAGTCCGCGGCGCGCGGCAAAAACGCTTGGTGAGCCCAGAGCACGCCAACAAAAAGGCCTCCCGATCGATTGGATCAGGAGGCCCTGTCGTCACATGTTCGGATAGTTGGGGCCGCCGCCGCCTTCGGGCGTGGTCCAGACGATGTTCTGCGACGGGTCCTTGATGTCGCAGGTTTTGCAGTGGACGCAGTTCTGGGCGTTGATCTGGAAGCGCGGATCGGTCCCCTGCTCGTTGTAGAGCACCTCATAGACGCCGGCCGGGCAGTAGAGCCGCGCCGGTTCGCCGTACTTGGGCAGGTTCACCGAGATCGGGATCGACGGGTCCTTCAGCGTCAGGTGAGCCGGCTGGTCTTCCTCGTGGTTGGTGGCCGACAGGAACACCGAAGACAGCTTGTCGAAGCTGATCACGCCGTCCGGCTTGGGATAGACAATCGGCTTGTAGTCCTTGGCCAGGCCCGTCGAGGCGGCGTCGGTCTTGTCGTGCTTCATCGTGCCGAAGAACGAGAAGCCGCCCGTCAGATGGGTGCACCACATGTCGAACATGCCGACGGCGCCGCCCAGGAAGGTGCCCAGCTTGCCCAGCAGCGGCTTGGCGTTGCGGACGACCTTGAGTTCCTTGGCGACCCAGCTCTTTTCGAAGGCGGCCTGGTATTCGACCAGCTCGTCGCTGGCGCGACCGGCGCCAAGAGCCTTGAAGGCTTCATCGGCGGCCAGCATGCCGGTCTTCATGGCGTTGTGGCTGCCCTTGATGCGGGGCACGTTGACGAAACCGGCCGAACAGCCGATCAGCGCGCCGCCCGGGAAGGTCAGCTTGGGGATCGACTGGTAGCCGCCCTCGGTGATGGCCCGCGCGCCGTAGGAGATGCGGCGGCCGCCTTCCAGGTGCGGCTTGACGGTCGGGTGGTGCTTGAAGCGCTGGAACTCGTCGAACGGCGACAGCCACGGGTTCTTGTAGTTCAGGTGCACCACATAGCCGATCGACACGTAGTTATCGCCGAAGTGGTACATGAAGCTGCCACCGCCGGTCTTGTCGTCCAGCGGCCAGCCGGTGGTGTGCTCGGCCAGGCCCGGCTGGTGCTTCTCGGGCGGCACCTGCCACAGTTCCTTGATGCCGATGCCGTACTTCTGCGGCGACTTCCCGGCCTGCAGGTCGAACTTGGCGATCAGCTGCTTGGCCAGCGAGCCGCGCACGCCCTCGGCGATGAACACGTACTTGCCGTGCAGTTCCATGCCGGGCTGATAGTCGGGCTTGTGCTCGCCGTCCTTGGCGATGCCCACCACGCCGACCACGACGCCCTTCAGCGAGCCGTCGTCGTTCCAGACCATGTCGGAGGCGGCGAAGCCCGGATAGATCTCGACGCCCAGCTCCTCGGCCTTGCCGGCCAGCCAGCGGGTGAGGTTGCCCAGCGAGGCGATGTAGCAGCCCTCGTTGTGCATGAAAGGCGGCAGGGCGAACATCGGCAGCGACAGCTCGCCCTGAGGACCCAGGATCAGGAAGCGGTCCTTGGTGACCGGCGTCTCAAGCGGCGCGCCCTCTTCCTTCCAGTTGGGGAAGAGCTCGTTGAGGGCCTTGGGGTCGATCACGGCGCCGGAAAGGATGTGCGCACCGACCTCCGAGCCCTTTTCCAGCAGGGCGACTGAAATCTCGGTTCCAGCCTTGGCGGCCAACTGCTTGAGGCGAATGGCGGCCGAAAGGCCTGCGGGACCGCCGCCAACGATGACGACGTCGTATTCCATCGACTCGCGTTCGAGGACTTCGCTCATGGGATCTCCCGCCCCGGGCCCATCGCTTGCTTGGATGGGACCCGTCTTATGACTGTTTGAATCTGACCTTATCCGAACGTGACGCAGTGGCGGTCAAGGATAAAGCGTCGACTTTTGTTGCGGCGCAGCGTGGAGAGGCGGCGAAGATCGCGCTAAGGATACCGGATGAGCCTCGCCGTCGATCCGCGCGCCGTCGAAAGCCTGCTCGCCTTCTGGGCGGATGCGGGCGTGGACGCGACCTATGCCGAAGCGCCGATCGACCGTCTGGCCGAGGGCGCGGCCCTGCTGCGCGCCAAGAGCCAGCCGGCCGCCGTCGTCGCCGCGGCGCGTCCGACACTGGTCTCCAACGCATCGCCCGATGTCTCGGCGGCCATCGCCCAGGCGCGCGCATCCGCCGCGGCCTGCCAGGACCTGGAAGCCCTCGCCGCAGCCATCGCCGCCTTCGACGGATGCCCGCTGAAAACCCAGGGCGCCAGGCAGGCCGTGGTGTCGCG
>Ga0209023_10003681_pt1 | contig 18062 bp, 16 predicted proteins | sample LakOneMetagenome_FD_187468 | JGI IMG/M metagenome (GOLD analysis project Ga0209023, IMG submission 187468) | Freshwater and sediment microbial communities from Lake Erie, Canada (SPAdes) (version 2) | ecosystem: Environmental > Aquatic > Freshwater > Lentic | place: Lake Erie, Canada... | reverse complement strand
ACGGTGGCCCATGTCAAGCCGCCCGCCGACAGCGTCAGCCGCGCCGGCGAAGCGGTGCGTGCGGCCTGGATCGTGTTTCCCCAGTACGTGGCGGGCGCCGCGCCGGTGCTCGAGGCGCTGCCGCAGGGCCGTGCCATGGTCGAGGTGGCGCAGAATGCCTTCAATTACAGCCTGCTGGCCGAACGGGGCTTCGAAGCCCTGGCCGGCCTGATCGAGGGCAGCACCAGCTACCGTTTCTGTTACAGTGCGCTCGATGATGCGATCGCCACCTTTGCGCGCCTTGCGCCCGCCCCCCAGTGACTGAAGCGCCGCTGCTGATCGCGGTGCTGCGCGCGCCCGCGCGCATGGGGTCGCTCACCCTGGCCGAATGGGAGTTGCTGCTGCGCCAGGCGCTGGCCGCCAATCTGACCGCCAGCCTGCACGACCTGGCCGAGCGCGCCCGCGTGCTCGACGCCGTGCCGCGCGCACCGCGCCGCCATCTCGAATGGGCCGCCGCGCTGTTGCGGCGCCACCGCGCCGGGGTGCAATGGGAGGTGGCGCGCATCCGCGCGGCCCTGGCCGGGCTCGATATGCCGCTGATTCTGCTCAAGGGCGCCGCCTATGCCGTGTGCGGCCTGGCCGCCAGCCGCGGCCGCCTGTTTTCCGATATCGATCTGCTGGTCCCGCGCGAGCGGATCGGCGAGGTCGAGCCGGCCCTGATGCTGGCCGGCTGGATGTCGCATCACCACGATGCCTACGACCAGCGCTATTACCGGGTCTGGATGCACGAAATTCCGCCCATGCAGCATGTGCAGCGCGGCAGCGTGATCGATGTCCACCATGCGATCCTGCCGCTGACGGCTGCCGCCCATCCCGATCCGGCCCTGCTGCGCGCCGCCGCCGTGGCCGTGCCCGGCCTGGAGCGGGTGCAGGTGCTGGCGCCGGCCGACATGGTGATCCACAGCGCCACCCACCTGTTTTACGACGGCGAGTTCGACAAGGGCTTGCGCGACCTGTTCGACCTGCACCGTCTGCTGGCCGAATTCGGCGCCCGTCCGGGATTCTGGGATGCCCTGGTGCCGCGCGCGCGCCAGCTGGAACTGGCCCGCCCCCTGTTTTACGCGCTGCGCTACGCGGCGCGCGTGCTGGGCAGCGCGGTGCCGGACGATGTGCTGGCGGCGCTGGCGCCGTCCGGCCCGCCGCAGCCGCTGCTCGCGCTCATGGATGCGCTGTTCCTGCGCGCGTTGATGCCGATGCACGCCAGTTGCGCGCGCCGCTTCGACGGGGCCGCCCGCAAGGCCCTGTATATCCGCGGCAACTGGCTGCGCATGCCGCCACTGCTGCTGGCGCGCCACCTGTTCCATAAAGCCTTCATTTCACCGCCCAAGACCTGAGCGCGCCTGCGTGCACCGGCGCCGGCGCGAACCTGGCAGGCAAAAAAAAACCGCCGGGCGAACCCGGCGGCATTCAAGTCTGACGCGAGCGTGAATTACTTCGCGCTTTTGCGGCGACGCAGGCCTGCCAGACCTGCCAGGCCGAGGCCGAACAGTGCCAGCGATGCAGGCTCAGGAACACGTGCGGTCAGGATCGGATCGTTGATCAGGCCCGAGAAGCACACGCCTGCGCGGGCTTGCGCCTCGGTGCAGTTGCGGTTGAAGCTGCCGAAGTTTGGACGCAGCGTGAAGTTGCCGCTCATGTCGTGGCCGCTCTGGGTGTTGGTATCCCAGTGCGAAGCGTCGGTGCCGCCAACCACGTCCAGGAAGAAGCGGCCGCTGCCCGATGCTGGCAGGGTTTGTGCATTCACGTCTTGTACCATGGTGGCGAGCGATTCGTCGATGCCGATGGTTTCAGGACGGTCGGTTTGCTGGATGCCCTGGCCGAAGGTCAGTTTCAGGAACGCTGGGCCCAGACCGGCGAAGGCCGAGTACGAATCGAAACCGGTGCGGTTGCCTGGATTGGCGTTCTTGAACTGGTCGATCGACGCGATCTTGGTTGGCGAGTAGAACAGATCCAGGTGGATCTTGCCGTCAGCAACGCCGCCGGTGGCGCCGATGTTGTAGATATCGAAGCCATTGGTGTTGTTGGCGATGATCGACTGGTCGGCGATACCGTAGATCATGTAGTACAGGTAACCGTCAGTCGGGCCGGCGCTCCAGTTCGAGTTGGTGTCGAACGCGGCGATCGTGCTCAGGTAGCCCACGCCCCAGGTCGTTTCATTGGTACCGGCGGTGCGGTTCGATTCGGTGGTCAGGCCGCCGAGCTTGATTTCCAGCGAACCCGTCACACTGGTGATTGGATCGGCTGCTGCAGCGAAGGATGCCAGACCCAGCGTCACTGCCATTGCGATTTTCTTGATATTCATATTGGTACTCTCCGATTCGTTAAAGGCGCTGAGGTGTGTATGTAGCGTTCCCTCCCTGTAAGCAATCGTCGTGCCAGACCGCTTATGCGCGGGGCATATTGATCAATCTCATAGGGAAGCGAGATTGTTGGCGGTATCGCGCTTGTTTATTTCTGAGCAATTTCCAGCTGCCCTGTAAAAATATTCGACATTGCAGAAAGAATAGGGGAAGTTAACTTGTTTTGTGTAAATAATTACAATGGAAATGACAACTTTGACTGTCGTTTATTTTCCGTTAGGAATTTAGTGCTACCAAATAGCAGCGCTTCCGCCGTCCTTGTCCTACAAGGCGCGTCAAGACATCGTGGAGGCGCTGTAAGGAATGCCGACACGCCGAAACACATGTCTGCAATGCAATCGCCATTTTGCGCGATTTGCTCTACTATTCTTAGGCAGGCACAGCTGCTTAACCTTCCTTCGAGCGAGGTCCCCCATGAGCGCAGCATTCAACTACGACACTTTCGTCACGCGCAATACCGGCTATGTCGATGGCGCCACCCAGGACAAGATACGGCGCACCCGCCTGCTCATTGCCGGCTGCGGCCTGGGCGCCTCGACCGCGATCGCCGCCACCCGCATGGGGTTCCAGCACTTTGTGCTGATCGATGGCGATACGGTCGACGCGCATAACCTGAACCGCCAGTTCTACGATTTCGACGATGTGGGCACGGCCAAGGTGGCGGCGCTGAAGAAGCATATCCTGCGCATCAACCCGGAAGCGCGCGTGGAAGCGGTGCAGGCCAACCTCGACAAGGCCAACGCGGCCGACCTGGTGGGCCAGGTCGACATCATTTTCGACACCATCGATTTCCTCGATCTGGAAGCGATCCTGTCGCTGCACATGGCGGCCCAGGCCCAGGGCAAGGCCGTGCTGACGGCGCTGTCGATCGGCTTTGGCGCGGGCGTGCTGTATTTCCCACCAGATTCGCCAGCGTCGCTGGCGCAGATCATCCAGAACGATATCGCCAGCGCCAGCAGCGAGGGCGAGGCGACCTATGCGGCGGTGTTTGGCAAGATCATGGGCCGCATCGGCGCTCACCTCGACCGCCAGGTGGTCGAGCAGGTGGCCAAGGCCCTGACCATCATGGAAGATGGGCGCCCGTGCCCGGCCTCGCAAATTTCGGTGGGCAGCTTCACGGTGGCGGCGCTGGCCGTGTCGATGATGCACGACCTGCTGGCCGGGCTGCCCGTGCCGGCGTCGCCCAACATGGTCGCGCACAGCTTCCGCAACCACGTCACCAAGCTAATCGATATCAGCCAGTAGGGCGCCCGGATCGAGGCTGGCGCGGTCGCCCTTGACGCGCACGTGGCTGCTGCGCGGCTCGGCGAACACCAGCGGTTTTTCGTCGAGCCAGGCGCCCAGCGGCGGGTTGCGCTCGGCCAGCTCGGGCATCAACTGGCCCAGGTCGAGCAGGTAGGGCGTGACCTCGCCGTAGTAATCGGACACCGGCCCGATGGCGCGGAACAGGAAGCCCATTTTTTCCAGCGAATAGGCCAGCGAGCGTTCCATGGCGGCGAACCAGTAGCGGATGCCCTTGGCCCGGCTGTGACGGTACATTTCGCGGTACATTCCCAGCAGGAGCATGGGCGAACTGGTGTTGCGCCGTTCCACTTCGGGGGTGAGCATCAGCGCCTGCGGCCGCAGGGGCGCAAAGCCGGGAATGCCGCGCACGCTGTCGGCGCGACGCCGGCGATGGGTGCGCTTGACCGCCAGGCGCGAAATCTCGCCGCACTGGTGGTGCGCCGGCATGCGAAATTCCTTGAATGTGCTGCAATGGAGCTGGAACGGAAACGGTTGCAGCGGTCGGGGCGTGACCAGGCGCACCGTGCCGATCAGCGTCTCGTCCATGGTGTAGGCGGCGAAATGGGTGGAACGGTCGTCATAGTCGTCGAACTCCATGCCGTCGAACGCATCGTCGGCCTTCAGGAAGGCCCGTTCGATGCAGTAGACGTCATAGCGCAGCTTGAACAGCTCGTTCGGCACCTCGCCCGGGCGCTGGCCCTGGTAGGAGCGGAAGATCTGCCGGTTGACGTGGTCCACCGTTTCTTCGTGCGAGCCGAATTCGGCGCGCGACAACCATGCCGAGTAATCCAGCGCAGGAAATACGTATTCCATTCAAACACTCTTCGTCCGGAGCGGCCCACCTCACTTCTTGCGTGCGGTGCGCCTGGCGAGCAGGTTGCCTGTCAAGGTACGGATCAGTATCCAGACAGGAATCGGCTCGTCGTTGAACCACGCGGCCAGGAATTTGTTCTCCTTCTGGAGACGTTCGTTCAGATCGTTCAGGTCCACCATGTGCGGCGTGACCGGTCCGTAGTAATCGACTTGCGGACCGATCGGCAAGAACTTGAATCCCATCTTTTCGAGCGAACGCGCCAGTGACCGTTCCATGGCCGCATACCAATAGCGAATCCCATTGGCGCGGCTGTGACGGTACATTTCCCGGTACATACCCAGCAATAACAGCGGACTGTTGCCGCGCTTGTCGTGCGACGCCGCTGGCGGTTTGATGCTCGCTGTCGTGCCTTTTTCAACAAAGTCTTTGGAGATGCCTTCCATCGAATCACCGCGCCGGCGACGGAAGGTTTTCCGCACCACCAGGCGCGAAATTTCTCCGGCATTCGCATGGGGTGGCATGGTGAAATCGTCGAATACCTTGCAATGGCCCTGGAAGGGATACGCCTGGCCTTCTTTCGGCATCACCAGTCTGACGGTCCCGACAATGTCGCGCTGCAGCGTGTACGCGGCAAAGTGGATGGAACACGCATCGAATTCGTCGGTTTCCAGCCCCTCGTCGAAATCCTTCGCTTCCAGATAGGCGCACTCGAGGCAATACACCTCGTAACGCAAGCGGTAGATTTCCTTCAGGATGAAGGATTCCATATTCCCGCGCAGCACCTTGCTGAAATCGAAGTAGGGGATGAGGATGTCGCGCTTGCCGATCAGCCTGTCAAATAACAGCATGATGTCATTCCAGTGCATCCGAGTTGAGGCCGGAACCTGCGCCTTTTTCCGCATCGAACCAGTAGCATTTTATAAAGAATACCCCAGTTCGTTTGGAAAAGCACGCGAACCGGGATCTTCCTCAAGGCAACGCCTGCACTACACCATCCTGACGGGCTTACAACTGCTTTAACAGGGCGCGCGCGTCGTCGGCCAGTGCGAAGGCTTTACCGTTTGCCAGCGCCTGCTCGACTTCCTTGCGTGCCTTGGCCTTATCCCCTGCCTTGTTCAGACCGAATGCCAGATGGTAACGAAGATCGTTGGCGTCTGGCGCACGGGACAATGCGCGCTCGAGCAGCGGGATGGCGCGCTTGGTGTCGCCCTTCTCGATCAGGATCCAGGCCAGGGTGTCGGCCACGGCCGGGCTGTCGGGCGCCAGCTTGTACGCTTGCTCGGCGGTCGGCAGGGCGCGCGCATCTTTTTCTTGCTGGTAGGCAAACGCCAGGTTGTTGAGCGCGACCACATTGTCCGGCTTGGTCTTGAGCACGGTTTCGAAGTTGGCGATGGCGGCCTTGTACTGCTTGGCCGTCAGCAGCGCTTCGGCACTGTACATGGTGGCCAGCGGCTCGCCCGGGTTGTCCTTGAGGAAGGCAGCCAGGCGCACGTCGGCTTCCTTGTTCTTGCCCAGCAGGCGCTGGGTCTGGGTGAACTTGATCAGCAGCTGGGGCGACTTGCCCAGCGTATAGGCCTGCTCGTAGGCGCGCACCGCCAGTTCCGGTTTCTTCTGTCCCATCAGGATGTCGCCTTCGACCAGGAAGGCCACCGGCGAGGTCGGGTTATCCTTTTGCAGCTTGCGCGCGTCGGCCAGCGCTTCGTCGGTGGCGCCACGGCGGATCGCCAGGTCGATCACGGCCAGGCGCGCCTGCACGCTCTTTGGATCCAGCGCCAGCGCGCGCTTGACCGCTTCGGCGGCTGCCGTATCGTTCTTCATCAGCATGTGCACCGAGGCCAGGCGCAGCTGGGCCTTGGCCGACTTCGGCACTGCATTGATCAGCTTGCTATAGGTTTCCAGCGCGCCCGGCAAGTCCTCGTTGGCGATCTGGGCCTGGCCCAGGTGGTCGAGCAGATCGGGATTGCTCGGGTTGGCCGTGATCAGCTTGCGCACCAGGGTCAGGGCCTTGACCTTCTCGCCGGTCTGCAGGTAGTGGGTGGCCAGGCGCATTGCAGGGGCCGGCACGTCCGGGTTTTCGCTGACGGCGCGCTCGAGCCAGGTGGTGGTCTGGGCCTTCTGGCCTTGCATCGTGGCCAGTTCGGCCAGCGCGGTCATGGCGCCGATGTGTTTCTTGTCCAGTTGCAGGAAGGCTTCCAGGCGTTTCTGGGCATCGGCCGGCTTGTGTTCGGTCAGGTCGAGCTGGGCCAGGTTAGCCACCGACGGGAAGTAATTCGGCTGCAGCTGCGACGACTTGGTAAAGGCGGCGCGGGCGCCGGCCGGATCGCTCTTGGCCAGGTACACCCCGCCTTTCAGGTTTTGCACGATGGCATTGTCAGGCTGCTGTTTTTCCAGCGCTTCGACCGCCTTGAGCGCCTTGTCGTATTGCTTGAGGCCGAGCGCCGTGCGCACCAGCGCCACGCCAGCCTGCTGCGACTTCGGATCGAGGGCGGCGGCCTTTTCCATGTCGGCCAGGGCGGTATCGCGGTTGCCCTGGCCCAGCTTGCTCAAGCCCAGCGAGGTGCGCAGCGAGGCCGTGTTGGGTGAGAGCGCGCTGGCCTTTTCGAAGTATTCGGCGGCCTTGTCGAAGTCGCGCGCCTGCATGAACGATTCGCCGGCCAGGGCCAGCAGCTGGGCATCTTCGGAGGACGACTTGAGCGCCGGCGCCAGCGTGGCGGCGGCATCGGCCGGATGGGCGGCGCGCAGCTGGGCCGAGGCCAGCAGCTTGCGCGCGTACAGGGTGTCGGGGTACTTGGCCAGGTACTTCTTCAGGCTTTGCTCGGCTTGCTCGAGCTGGCCCAGATTGAGCTGGATGGCGCCGGCCAGCAGCACGCTGGGCATGTGCTCGGGTACGCTGCGCAGCACCTTTTGCACCGATTCCATCGCCACTTCATTCTTGCCCTGGGTAAAGTCCAGCAAGGCCTGGGTATAGGTCACGATCAGGCTGCCCGGATTGGCCTTGCGCGCCGCGTCCAGGTCGGCCTTGGCGGCGTCGAACTTGGCCATGCCGATTTCCAGGTAGGCCTTTTCGATGTGGGCGCTGCGGTGGTCGGGCTTGAGCGCGAGCACCTTGTCGTAGGCGGCCAGGGCCACGTCGGCCTTGCCCATGCGCCCGGCCAGCATGCCCTTGTACATCCACACGTCGGCATTCTTGGGATCCTTGGCCACGGCTTCGTCGGCGTAGCGCTGGCCGCCTTCCATGTCGCCGGCGCTGAAGGCATGGCCGGCCAGACCCAGCAGGGCTGCGCCATTGTTCGGGCTGGCCTGGAGCGCCGCATCGAAGGCGGCCTTGGCCGGCACCGGCTGGTTCAGCGCCAGGTAGGCATTGCCGCGCGTGACCATCAGCAGGGGATCGTTGCCGCCCGCGCTGGCGGCGGTTTCATCGAGCACCTTCTGGTACTGTCCCAGCGATTGCAGCGCCATGGCCAGGCCCGGCAGGTACTGGGCCGGGGTGGCGCCCAGGCTGGCGGCCTTGCGGAATTCCTTTTCGGCCGACAGGACGTCGCCCGTATCGTTGTACAGCTGGCCCAGGGCCAGGCGGATGGCCGCGTCTTCGGGGCTCTTGGCCACCGCATTCTTGTACTGGATCAGGGCGGCCTTGACGTCGCCCTTTTGCTGATACGCCTTGGCGTCGGCCACCAGGGTGGCGGCCGACTCGCCGCGGTTGCAGCCGCTGATGCCCGCGCCCAGGAGGAAGATGCCCGAAACGAGGGCGGCGGTGATGGTCATCTTGTGTGCGGTGCGCGGCATGTCTGATCCTTGTGAAGTCGTAACGGGAGCGGTGGCGGCGGGTGACGCCGGCAAGCTAGCATAGTGACATGAATGCTGGCTAAAAAGCAACTTTTTCAATCGTGCGACTGTCGTTTCCGCCCACGTCAGGCCGATTGCTCGAGCAGCCAGGCGCTCAGGGCGACGATCTTCTCGTCGTGCAGATTCTGGCGCGGGCAAACGATCCAGAACGACCAGGGATTGTCCAGCTCCAGCGCCAGCGGCTTGACCAGGCGGCCATCGGCCAGGTCGCGCTCGACCAGGGGCGCGGGCGCCAGGGTCACGCCATGCCCGGCCTGGGCCGCTTCGAGCGCCATGTAAGTGCTGGTAAACAGCGGTCCGCGGCCCGCATCGACCTCGCTCACGCCGGCCGCCTGCAGCCAGTCGGCCCATTCGGGCGGACGCACGCGGCGCGCCGCCGTGGTGTTGTGGATCAGCGTGTGGTGGCGCAAGTCGGCCGGGGTGTGCAGCGGCGTGCGGGCCAGCAGGGCCGGGCTGCATACGGGCACAATGGTCGCGCCCATCCAGCGCCGCGCATGCAAGCCCGGGTACTTGCCCTGGCCATAGCGCAGCGCCATGTCGACGCTGCCTTCCTGAAAATCGACCAGCTTGTCTTCCACATCGATCATCACGCGCCACTGCGGGTGGCGCGCCTCGAAGTCGCCCAGGCGCGGCGCCAGCCACTTGGCCGCCAGCGACGGCATGGCGCTGATGACAATGGTCGTGCAGGCGGCGTGCCGGGCCGGGTCCAGCACCGTGTCGAGCCGGCTGAACAGCTCGCTCAGGGTGGCGGCCAGGGCGCGGCCTTCGGCGGTCAGCTCGACGGCGCGGTTCAGGCGCACGAACAAGGCCTGGCCCAGGTACTGTTCGAGCTTTTTGACCTGGTGGCTGACGGCCGTGGGCGTGACATTGAGTTCGTCCGCCGCTTTCAGGAAGCTGCCCAGGCGGGCCGCCGCTTCGAAGCTGCGCGCCGCGATCAGGGGTGGGTTGGGTCTGGCCGCCATCGACAATCCATCGCAAGGGGAACGGTGGCAGTTTATCAGATTAGTTTTATTCATCTGAAGCGGAAAACGTATCGTTTGTCGGCGGACCCGCCGCTTTCTAAGATGGCATGACTCCACCTGCGAAAGACCATCATGCGAATCGACTACCTCAGTTCCGACATCCTTCTGTTCCGCGGCGACAGCCTGGCCGCGCTGGCCACCGCCTTCATCGATGGCGAGCGTGCGCTGCTGGTCGATGTGCCGGCCAGCCAGTTCGACGCCATCGACGTGCGCGACTACCTGGAAGCCACCTTGCACAAGCGCGTCACCCGCATCGTGCTCACCGACCGTGCTGGCGCCCACCCTGGCGCGCTGGCCATGTTCCCCGGTGCCGAGCTGACCTGCCCGGCCAGCCTGACGCATGGCCCCGCCCAGCTGCTGTGGGGCCGGCACACGCTGGCATTGCACCCCGATGGGGCCGCCCTGCGCGTTGACGCGCCCGAAGCCGATCTGCTGTTCGTCGGCGACAGCATCGTCGGCAACATCGCCCTGCTGGGCGCGCATGCGCCGGACCAGGCCGACCAGTCGCTGGTGCGCCTGCTGGACCGGGGCCGTCAACGCATCGTGCCGCGCCACATGGGCGCAGTGTGCAACCGCGCGCTGGGCAATGCGCGTGCCTACCTGGCCCGGTTGCGCGCGCGCGTGCTGGCGCTGCGCACCACGCTGGCGCCTGGCGATGCCGCCGTGGCCATCGCCCGCATCCCCATCGAGCAATGCCTGGTCGACGGGGAATGGGCCACACCGCTGGAGCGCCACTGGCATGCGGACAATCTGAAACGCATCGTTGCCAACGGCTGGTACCCGGCGGCGGCAGGCGCGGCGCCGGCGCGGCGCAGCCGCACCCAGGCGTGCTGCGACACGGTGGCATCGGTCCTGACCGCCATGCTGGGGCGGCTGGTGGAACGGGGCGTGTGAGCCGGGTGGGCAAGTGGCCCGGCTAGCCGGGCTTGCGCAGCCGGCTCAGTAATTCTTCGACGCTGTCGCTGACCGGCAAGCCATGGCGCCGCAACAATTGCAGATGCAGCACCAGGTTTTCCAGCACCAGTTTGGCCGACACGGCCAGCAGCGTCATGAGGCGGTCCTCGGTACTGAAATTGTCCATCGCGGCGGCCATCTCGCACAGATGGGCCGCCACCAGTTCGCGCAACTCGCCTTCGCCAAAGGGCAGGTCGGCAAAGTCGATCGGGTCTTCCGTTTCCACTTCCAGCATCAGGGCCGCGAGTTCATCCGGTTTGATCGGCATGGGGAGCTTTCGCTGTGGGGGATGGCCCATTCTAGGCCAAGTGCGCCACGCGCAGCGCGATCCGCGCTAAAATCGGCGCACGGCAGCCGACCCCGGAGCGCAGCATGGCGCGACTGATTTTTACGCAGCAACTAGCCCGCTTTACCGCCGTGCCGCAGGTCGACACCGTGGCGACCACGCTGCACGCGGCGCTGGAGGCCGCCTTTTCCCAAAATGCCCTGCTGCGCGGCTACGTCCTCGACGAGCAGGGCCACGTGCGCGAAAACGTCGCCATTTTCATCGATGGCCAGCGCTGCACCGACCGCCAGCGCCAGAGCGATGCGCTGGCGCCGGACGCCCGCGTCTATATATTGCAAGCATTGTCCGGAGGCTGAGATGAGCGAGCGTGCATTCCTGTCGACCCGCAAGGGATTGTTCGAGCTGCAGCGCCAGGGCGGCCGCTGGGAGATCGGCGCGCGCCATTTCCTGGGCGAGCCGGTGTCGATGGCGCTGCACGACGGGCGCGATGGCAGCCTGTATGCGGCGCTGAACCTGGGCCACTTCGGCGTCAAGCTGCACCGGCGCGATCCGGGCAGCGCGCGCTGGACCGAAATCGCCGCGCCCGCCTATCCGCCCAAGCCGGACGACAGCGCCGATCCCGTGGAATGGAAGAACCGCCTGATCTGGTCGCTCGAAGCGGGCGGCCAGGACGAGCCGGGCGTGCTGTGGGCCGGGACCTTGCCGGGCGGCCTGTTCCGCTCGGCCGACCGCGGCGATTCCTGGCAGCTGGTGCAGGCGCTGTGGGATGCGCCCCAGCGCGCCCAGTGGTTTGGCGGCGGCTACGATGTACCGGGCATCCACAGCATCTGTGTCGATCCGCGCGACAGCGGCCATGTGGTCGTCGGCGTGTCGTGCGGCGGCGTGTGGCGCACCGAGGACGGGGGCGCCAGCTGGAGCGTGTCGTCGACCGGCATGCGCGCCGACTACATGCCGCCCGAACTCAACGAGAATGAAGCGGTGCAGGATCCGCACCGCATCGTGCGCGCCGCCGCCCACCCGGACCGGCTGTGGTGCCAGCACCATAACGGCATCTGGCATTCCGACAACGGCGGGCGGGCCTGGCAAGAATTGCGCGAGGTGCCGGTCTCGACCTTCGGCTTTGCCGTGGCGGTCCATCCGCACGATGGCAATACGGCCTGGTTCGCGCCGGCCGAGGCCGACCAGCGCCGCATTCCCGTGAACGCCGCGCTGGCCGTCACGCGCACCACCGATGGCGGCAAGACATTTACCACCCTGCGTGCCGGCCTGCCGCAGGCGCACTGCTACGATCTGGTGTACCGCCATGGCCTGGCGGTGTCGGACGATGGGCGCCAATTGCTGATGGCCTCGACCACGGGCGGGCTGTGGGCGTCCGACGATGGCGGCGACCAGTGGCAGACCGTGTCGACCACCTTGCCGCCGGTCTATGCGGTGGGATTTGCGAAGTAGGCGAGGAACATGCTGACGGCCGCGTCCACCAGGGCCGCGTGATGGGCCGGCGCCAGCGGCGGCGCCCCCATCGTCACTTGCGGCCAGAAGGCCACCGCCTTGATCTGGCCCTGCAGCAGGGTGGCGGCGAACACGGGGTCGCCCGGCTTGAGCTTGCCGTCGGCCTGGGCCGCCCTGATCCAGGTCGTCACGCCTTCTTCGCGTTCGTTGATGCGGGCGATGATGGGACGCGCGCGCTCCGGCGCCACCACCGCTTCGGCAATGGCCACCCGCGCCAGATCCAGAAAATTCTTGTCCGCCAACATCGCCACCTTCAATTGCAGCAGGGTGCGCAATTGCTCGCCCAGCGGCGCGGCGCTGTTGTACGGCACCTCGAGCCCGGCGCTGCTGGTGTGGAACAGCTGGACCAGCGTTTCGGCGAATAACTCATCCTTGCTGGGAAAGTGGTTGTAGACCGTGCGCTTGGACACGCCGGCCAGCGCCGCGATCTTGTCCATGCTGGTGGCCTCGAACCCGAAACTGCGAAACTGGTCGGCGGCCGCTGCCAGGATGGCGTGGCGCTTGCGGTCAGTCAGGCGTTGGGGAGCAGTCATGCGTTTATTTTACACCGGGGAGTTTACTTTTCCAAAAATAGAAACTACACTGTGTAGTGTACATTCTGGATGGGCCCGCACATGAAGCGCCTTCTTATCAGTATCGTTTTCCTGGGGATCTTTTCGACCATGACTTATTCCACGCTTGCCGCCGATGGCGTACAGCCGCACACCTCGCCGCAATATGCCGACGGCAAATTCCGCAATCCCGTGCCCATGAAGGAGCACGGTTTCTGGGGCACGCTCAAGCTCATGTGGAACGTCGCGACCGCCAAGAAACCCGATTCCGTGCCCAGCGGTGCCATTCCGGTGCGAGCGCTCACTCGCGCGCAATTGCTCGCTGCGCCAGACAACACACTCTTTCGCCTCGGCCATTCGACGCTGCTGATGAAGATCCACAATGAGTTTTATCTGACCGATCCCGTGTTCTCGGAGCGCGCCTCCCCGGTCCAGTGGGCCGGTCCCGCGCGCTTCCACCAGGCGCCGATCACCATCGAAGAGTTGCCGCCCATCAAAGCGGTGATCCTGTCGCACGACCATTACGACCACCTCGACCACGACGCCATCCTCAAACTGGCGGGCAAGACCGAGCACTTCCTCACCCCGCTGGGCGTGGGCGACCGCCTGATCAAATGGGGCATCGGCGCAGCCAAGGTCGAACAGCTGGACTGGTGGCAGGGGACCGAGATTCGCGGCGTCAAGTTCATCGCCACTCCGGCCCAGCACTTTTCCGGGCGCAGCCTGGGCGACAAGAATTCCACACTGTGGGCGTCGTGGGTGATCCAGTACCAGGGATTGAACGTCTTTTTCAGTGGCGATACGGGCTACTTCGATGGCTTCAAGGCGATTGGCGAAAAGTACGGGCCGTTCGACGTGACCATGCTCGAGACGGGCGCCTACGATCAGCAGTGGCCGGATGTCCATATGCAACCGGAGGAAACCCTGCAAGCCTTCATCGACCTGAAGGGCAAGTGGCTGATGCCGGTGCATAACGGGACCTTCGATCTGAGCTTGCACGCCTGGCGCGAACCGTTCGATCGCATCGCGGCGCTGGCGCAACAGCGCCAGGTGCCGCTGGCCACGCCGGAGATGGGGCAGGCGCTCGATTTGAAGCAGCCGCAGGCGTTCAATCAGTGGTGGAAGCAGGTCGATTGAGCCGCCGAGCGTCGCGTGCGCGCGCGGACGACGTTTTTCCGCCACAGATTGTTGTCCCATCGTGGCAACAACGCCCCGCGCTTCGTGACAGGGCACGCCGACCTGTTTTGGCGCATGCGCCGCCCATCGCGCCCGTTTGCGCACCCGTCCGGTGATTGCATAACGGGTATACACAATGCGTATGCAAGATGTTGGTGCAAGGCAATAAGTTATGCCCGCCACGCATATCTGGCATGAGAAATCAAAATTTAGAAAAAATGCTGCGACGCAGTATTGTGGACTCATCTGCTGGCTGTTCAGCAGGCGATTCCGGAGCCCGATCCGGGATTCTTTTCCGATCTCAGGAGGTTCTCATGTTGTCCACCAAGCGTCTCAGCACCGTCGTTTCCGCTCTTCTGCTCAGCCTGGCCGCGCCGCTGGCCATGGCCGCCACGGTCGACCCGAAAGATTGCGTCAAGCCGGAATTCCCGGCGCGCTGGCTCAATGAAGGCGATAGCGGCAATGTCGTCGTGGCCTTCCTGGTGGGCGCCGACGGCAAGGTTCTCGATTCCAAGCTGGTCGAGTCGAGCGGCTTCCCGCGCGTCGATCGCGCCTCGATCCGCGCCGGCGCCGCCTGCAAGTTCAAGCCTGCCGCCGACCAGACTGCCGCCAGCTGGGCCAAGGTCAAGTACACCTGGGTCGCCGAATAAGCGCCACGCCGACAGCCGGCACGCTCTCGCGCCGCGGTCTGTTGCCGCGGCGCGCATCTTGCGCTTGGCCTGAAGGTGTCATGACGTTGCTATAATCGCGGGCTCGCTAGTGACCCGCTCAGTTACGCCATGAACCTCAAGAGTCTTGCCGACGCCCTCGGCGTGTCGAAAACGACGGTGAGCCGCGCGCTCAACGGGTATCCGGAGGTCAATGCCCTCACGCGCGAACGGGTGCTCGCCGCCGCCCGCGCGTGCGGCTATGTGGCCAATCCCCTGGCGCGCAGTCTCGCTGTCGGTCGCACCAATGTCTTTGGCATCATCTATCCTTTACTGCCCAGCGACCTGGGCGATCCCATGTTTCTCTCTGTGGTCGGTGGCATGGGGGCGGCGCTGGAAAAAGAAGGCAAGAACTTGATCATTGCTCCCGTGTCTGCGCACAATGAATTGCCTTCCTACGAGCACATGGTACGCGGGCGGCGTGTGGATGGACTGGTGGTCGGACGCACCCGCGTGCACGACGAGCGCATCGCCTATCTGTCCAAGCAGGGATTTCCTTTTGTCGCGCACGGACGTACCGAATCGGCCCATCCCTACGCCTGGTTTGACTACGATAATGAGGATGGGATGCGTCTGGCCTGCACGCATTTGCTGGAGCAGGGACATCATCGGATCGGACTGATCAGCGCGCCGATCACACTCAATTTTGCCCGCCAGCGGCGCGACAGTTTCGTCGCCTGCATGCGCCGTGCGGGCCTGCCGGCGGACGATGCGTATTGGGTCGACGATTGCCTGGACCGCCGCGCCGGCTACCAGGCCATGCTGCGTTTGCTCGCTTGCAGCGTGCGCCCGAGCGCAGTCATTGTCGACAATCACCTCTCCGCTGTCGGCGCCGTGCGCGCGCTGCTCGATGCGGGCGTGGGCATCGGCAGCGACATGTCCGTCATTGTCTGGGGCGGGATCGAGGATTCCTTGCTCGACGAAAACCTCACCACCATCGATTTGCCCCACATTGACAAGGCCGGCGCCAAGCTGGTCGAGATGCTCACGGCGGTGGCTGGCGGGGCCAGACCAGGCGAGGTACACGAATTATGGCAGCCAGTCCTGATCGCCGGTGACAGCGTCGGTCCTGCGCCGCGCTGATGCCGTTGAGCGCACTGCTCTGTGGGGTGCGCTGCCGCACCGCTTGTACCCCGCCTTTACCATCGATTACAATAGGTCTTGGTAATTACTCGCCAGGACGGTAAAGAATGGTAAATCCCACCGAAACGATCAGCTGGCACTACCCGCGCGCCGATCTGGCCCAGGGCTATCTGGCCACGCTCGACGCGGGGCTGATCTCGTCGATGGTCCTGTTCGCGCCGCGCCGCAAGGGCAAGACCGAATTCGTGCTGGAAGATTTGCTGCCTGCGGCCGAAGCGGCCGGATACCGCACCGTCTACTGCAGCATGTGGCAGAACCGCTCCGACCCGCTGGCGGCGCTGCTGCTGGCGCTGAGCAACGCCGCCAAGCCGCGCTCGTTCGGCGAAAAACTGCAGGATAAACTCTTCCGTCCCCTCAAGAAAACCAGCGTGGAACTCAATGCCGGGCCGTTTGGCAAGGTCAAGGCGGAAGCCGAGTTCAACGCCAGGAGCGCGAGCAGCCAGGCCGCGCTGCAAAGCTTGCCGGAGCTGGTCGACGCCGTCATTGCCGCGTCCAAGGGCAAGGTGCTGATCGCGCTGGACGAGATTCAGCACCTGGCCAAGCCGGAATTCCAGGAACTGGTGGCGGCGCTGCGCACCACGCTCGACGTGCGCAAGAAAAGCGTCAAGACGGTCTTTACGGGCTCGTCGCGCAACCGCTTGCAGATGATGTTCAGCCAGATCAAGGCGCCGCTGTTCCAGTTCAGCCAGACCACCGATTTCCCCGATCTCGACGCGCGCTTCGTCGGTTTCATCATGTCCTCGTTCCACCAGGCGACCGGGCGCGAGGTGCCGCTGGCCGAAGCCAATGCGGCGTTCGCGGCGCTGTCGGCCACCCCGGGGCTGTTTCATGACGCGGTCGAACGGCTCATGAAGATGGGCGGGATCGACATCATGACCATTTCGCGGCAAGTGCTGATGGAGTCGCGCGACGCCTCCGGTTATGTGCAAAGGCTGATGGAAATGCGCCCGCTGGACCGGGAAGTCATGCGCGCCGTGATCGGACGGGTGCCGCTCTACACCGAAGAGACGCGGCGCCAGCTGGCGCTGGCGGTCGGTATCGAAGGCGAGCCGCTCACCACGCGCCAGGTGCAGATCGCCGTGGAGCGCCTGGTGACCGAGCAGATCATCTATCAGGCCGGGCGCGGGGTGTACGAGATCGAGGATGACCAGCTGGCCGAGTGGCTGCGCTCGTCGCCTGAGCTGATCGCAAACGACGAGTAGTGTTACGTCGCCCTCGGCCTCGGCGGCCCCCTTGGCGAGGGCGACCGGTGATTACATATTGCGCCGGTACTGGCCGCCGACCTCGAACAGCGCGGTCGTGATCTGCCCCAGCGAACACACCCGCACCGCATCCATCAGCTTTTCGAACACGTTGGCATTGTCGATGGCCGCCTGCTGCAGCGCCGCCAGCGCTGCCGGCGCCTGGTCGGCGTGCCGCTTGTGGAAGTCGTCCAGACGCGTGAGCTGCGACTGCTTCTCTTCATCCGTCGACCTGGCCAGTTCGATCTTTTGCGGCGTATCGTTCGCCTTCGGATTGCGGAAGGTGTTCACACCAATGATCGGCAGCGTGCCGTCATGCTTCTGGTGCTCGTACAGCATCGACTCTTCCTGGATCTTGCCGCGCTGGTAGCCGGTCTCCATTGCACCCAGCACCCCGCCACGTTCGGCGATGCGCTCGAACTCCTGCAGCACGGCTTCTTCCACCAGATCGGTCAGTTCGTCGATGATGAACGAACCCTGATTCGGATTCTCGTTCTTGGCCAGGCCCCACTCGCGGTTGATGATCAATTGAATGGCCAATGCACGGCGCACCGATTCGTCGGTCGGCGTGGTGATCGCCTCGTCGTAGGCATTGGTGTGCAGGCTGTTGCAGTTGTCGTAGATGGCGATCAGGGCCTGCAGCGTGGTGCGAATATCGTTGAAGTCGATCTCCTGCGCGTGCAGCGAGCGGCCCGACGTCTGGATGTGGTACTTGAGCTTCTGGCTGCGGTCGTTGGCGCCATACTTGTCGCGCATCGCCACCGCCCACAGGCGGCGCGCCACGCGGCCCAGCACCGTGTATTCGGGGTCCATGCCGTTACTGAAGAAGAACGACAGGTTCGGCGCAAAATCGTCGATGTGCATGCCGCGCGCCAGATACGCTTCCACGAAGGTAAAGCCGTTCGACAGCGTGAACGCCAGCTGCGAAATCGGATTCGCGCCCGCTTCGGCAATGTGGTAACCCGAGATCGACACCGAATAGAAGTTGCGCACCTGGTGATGGACGAAGTATTCCTGGATGTCGCCCATGACCTTGAGCGAGAACTCGGTCGAGAAGATGCAGGTGTTCTGGCCCTGGTCTTCCTTCAGAATGTCGGCCTGCACCGTGCCGCGCACGTTCTGCAGCACCC
>Ga0209023_10003680_pt1 | contig 18063 bp, 18 predicted proteins | sample LakOneMetagenome_FD_187468 | JGI IMG/M metagenome (GOLD analysis project Ga0209023, IMG submission 187468) | Freshwater and sediment microbial communities from Lake Erie, Canada (SPAdes) (version 2) | ecosystem: Environmental > Aquatic > Freshwater > Lentic | place: Lake Erie, Canada... | reverse complement strand
GAAGGTCCGGCAGCTTGCCAGCCAGTCGCCGACCGGATCGGCGCCGGGTTCGGTCGCATAGACGCCAAGGTTGGGCGAGATGCCGGGCAGAAGCTGGTCGCCGCCAAGGATCAGCCCGTCCGACAGGCTCCAGAAGGTCGCCTGGTCGGGCGCGTGGCCCTGCCCGAAGCGCACGACCCAGTCCCGCCCGCCAGCCCGGATGACCTGCCCCTCGTCGATCCGCGTGAAGCCCAGGGGCATCGGCGCCACGGCGTCGGCGAAGTTGAAGGGCCGCTCGGCCGCCCGCCGGTCCAGTTCGTCCGCCGCCATCCCCGCCGCGCGCCAGAAGGCCAGCGTCTCGGGCCGCGGGCGGTCCTGCACGTCGAGCGTCAGCATCCGCGCAAAAAGCCACCCCGTGCGCGGCATCCAGAGGCTGGCCCCCCGCGCCTGAAACCAGCCGGCAAGGCCCACATGGTCGGGGTGGTGGTGGGTGACGATGACGCGCCGGACCGGCCGGCCGCCCAGCGGGCCCGCCAGAAGCGCCTTCCACAGCCCTTCCGTCTTGCCGCCCGCCATGCCTGTGTCGACCAAGGTCCAGCCGTCACCATCGTCGAGCGCATAGACGTTCACATGATCGAGCGCCCCGGGAAGAGGCAGCCGCGCCCAAAGGACGCCGGGCGCTGCCTCGATCACCTGCCCGGGATCGGGCGGCACCGCGAAGGGGAACTGCACGGGGCTGGCGGTCACGCGCCGAAATCCCCGTCCGACAGTGCGTAAAGGTCCGCCGCACCCACCCGTGCCTCTGCCAGAAGCGCCCGATGTTCGGGCAGCAATCGCCCGACATAGACCGCTGCCAGCCGCGCGCGCGGGCTGTCCGCGCCGGAGGCCAGCGCCGCCTTCAGGTGGAAATGCGCACCCAGGACGCGCGCAAAGGCCCGCGCATAAGGCACGGCGCCGGCAAAGCGGTCCTGCGCCCCCTGCGCCACCAGCGCCTCGGTCGCCTCTCGCAGGTTCTGGGCCGCGTTCCAGACCGGGCACGACAGGTCCGGAAACGCCCCCCGCGCCGCTTCGGCCTGATCGCAGACCTCGTCGATGAGCCGCAGCGCCGCCTCGCCCCCGTCCGCCATCTTGCGGCCGACAAGGTCCATGGCCTGGATGCCGTTCGTGCCTTCATAGATCGGCGTGATCCGCACGTCGCGCAGATACTGGGCGGCGCCGGTCTCTTCGATATAGCCCATGCCGCCGTGGACCTGCACGCCCATGTCCGCGACCCGGACGCCGGTGTCGGTGCCGAAGCCCTTGGCGATGGGCGTCAGAAACGCCGCGCGCGCCGCCCAGTCGCCACTGCCGCTCGCCCGCGCAAGGTCGAGCGCCTGCGCACAGGCCAGCGCGATCGCGCGGGCCGCAAAGACCTCGGCCCGCCCCGTCGCCAGCATCCGCCGCACGTCGGCATGACCGATGATCGGCCCCATCTGCACCCGCTCGGCCGCATAGGCGGCGGCCTTCTGCAACGCCGCCTCGGCCACGCCCACGCCCTGCACGCCGACGGCAAGGCGGGCGTTGTTCATCATGGTGAACATCGCGGCCATGCCGCCGTTCGGCTCGCCCACCATCCAGCCCGTCGCGCCCTCGTAGGCCATGACGCAGGTCGGCGAGCCGTGGATGCCAAGCTTGTGCTCGAGGCTCACCACCTTCAGCGCATTCGCCTGTCCCGGCCGGCCATTGGCGTCCGGCAGGAACTTCGGCACGAGGAAGAGCGAGATGCCCTTGGTTCCCGCCGCCCCGTCCGGCAGCCGCGCCAGGACCAGGTGGCAGACGTTTTCAAAACAGTCGCTGTCGCCCCAGGTGATGAAGATCTTCTGCCCCGTCACGCGGTAGGTGCCGTCGCCCGCCGGTTCCGCCCGCGCGCGCAGCGCCCCCACGTCCGAACCCGCCTGCGGCTCGGTCAGGTTCATCGTCCCCGACCATTCACCGGAAATCAGCTTCGGCAGGTAAAGCGCCTTCAACGCATCGCTCGCGTGCGCCTCGAGCGCCTCGATCTGGCCCTGCGTCAGCAGGGGATTGAGCTGCAGGGCCAGCGACGCGCCGGCGAACATGTCCTGCACCGCCATGTTCAGAAGCTGCGGCAGGCCCATGCCGCCATGATCCGTCCCGGCGGCAATGCCGACCCAGCCGCCCGACACCCACTCGCCCAGCGCCGCCCGAAAGCCCGGCGAGGTGCGCACGACCCCGTTTTCCAGCCGCGCGGGGGTCTGGTCGCCCGCGGCATTGACCGGCGCGATCACCTGGTCGCAAAGCCGCGCCGCCTCTGACAGGACCGCATCTGCCGTTTCGGGCGTCGCCTCGGCAAAGCGGTCGGTCGCGGTGACCGGGGCCAGGGGCACGACGTTCGTCAGGATGAAGCGCAGATCCTCCTGCGCTGAACGATAGGCCATGCCGCACCCCCCGGATCACGCGGTTCTTCACAAATCCGCGCGGCAAGCGTATGGGAACACCCCGGCGCCGGCCGCCCGAGCGGCATCATTGCCGCAAGGTCACGCCGCCACAACCCGCAACGTCACGTCACCGAGAGGGCCATGACCGACCGCCTTCCGCCAGATGAAAGCGGCCTTGACCGCGCGGCGGCGCTGCTGCGTTCGGGCGCACTCGTCGCCTTCCCGACAGAGACGGTCTATGGCCTTGGGGGCGACGCCCGCAACAGCGAGGCCGTGGCCGCGATCTATGCCGCAAAGGGCCGACCGAGCTTCAATCCCCTGATCGTGCATGTGGCCGACCTCGACGCCGCCCGCAGGCTCGCGCTGGTGGGGCCAGAGGCCGAGCGGCTCGCGCAGGCCTTCTGGCCCGGTCCCCTGACGCTGGTGCTGCCCTTGCGCCCCGATGCGGGACTGTCGCCCCTGGTCACCGCCGGATTGCCGGCCGTCGCGATCCGCCTGCCCGCGCACCCCCTCGCCCGGCAGCTGATTGCGGCTTTCGGCGGCCCCCTCGCCGCGCCCTCGGCCAACCTCTCGGGCAAGGTGAGCCCGACGCGCGCCGACCATGTGTTGGCCGGCCTGTCGGGCCGCATCGCCGCAGTCCTGGATGGCGGGCCCTGCCCCGTTGGCGTCGAATCGACGATCCTGGCACTGAGCCCCCGCCCGAGCCTTCTGCGCGCGGGCGGCCTGACGGTCGAGGATATCGAGGCGGTCCTGGGCACCGCCCTGGCCTTGCCAGACAGCGACCCCGACCGACCCACCGCGCCCGGCCAGCTGGCCAGCCACTACGCCCCCGCCGCGCGCCTCAGGCTGAACGCCGTGTCGCCAGAGCCGGGCGAGGTCTTTCTGGGTTTCGGTCCGGGCAGCGGCGATCTGTCGCTCTCGCCCTCGGGCGATCTGGCCGAGGCGGCGGCGGCGCTCTTTCACCTTCTGCGCGAAGCCGACCGGATAGCCGGCCCGACGGGCGCCATCGCCGTCGCCCCCATCCCCGACCGGGGCCTTGGCCGGGCGATCAACGACAGGTTGGCCCGCGCGGCGGCGCCTCGGGTCTAGGCCGGGCTGACGGCAGCCAGACCGCCGGGCCGGGCGGGAAAGGAAACGCGACCCCCGTTTCCCCGCCCGTGTGGAAACGTCACCGCTGGACCGCGCATGTCACAGATCAACCAAGGCCAGCGCCTGCCCCGGTGGGCGCATGGCGCCCGCCATGGGCGGGGCGGGCGCTGGCCGGTGGCCTTGGGGCCACCGGCCGGGACAAAGGGCAAAGCCACCGCATGGCAGGGTCAACGGCCCCTGCCACCCGGACCATGACCCTCAGGCCCGCCCCGCCGCCGCCGACAGGGCCTGCGGCGACACGCCGATCGTCGCCAGCGCCCGCTGCCACTTGGTCGCGTTGCGCTCGTCGAACACCAGGTCCTCTGACGCCTCGCAGGTCAGCCAGCCGTTGTGCGCGATCTCCGCCTCAAGCTGCCCCGGCCCCCAGCCCGCATAGCCGAGCGCCAGGAACGACCGTTCCGGCCCCGCGCCGTCGGCCAGCGCCTGCAGGATGTCGAGCGTCGCGGTCATGGCAAACCGCCCGTCCGCCATCTGCATCCCCGGCTCGCTCGGATAGTCGGGCGTGTGCAGGACGAACCCGCGCCCATGCTCGACCGGGCCGCCGATCTGCACCCGGATGTCACGCGCGTCCGCATGTGGCGTGATGCCAAGCTGCTGAAGAAGCTGGGAAAAGCGCATCTCTGTCGCGGGTTTGTTGACGATGAGCCCCATGGCCCCGGTTTCGGAATGGGCGCACATGAAGACGACGCTCTGCTCGAACCGCGGGTCGCCCATGCCGGGCATGGCGATCAGAAGCTTGCCTGCCAGATCCATCGGATGTCTCCTGGCGGCCCGAGGGTGTCAAAAGCGCCGCCCGCCCCCAAGATCGGCCCCGGCGCGCCGCTTTGCAAGGGCCCCGCACCCCGTTTGGCTGACGCTGTCGTGACCGCGCGCAGGCTTTCCTTCCCCGGGCACTTCCCTATGGTGGCACCATGTGGACCCCCCTGCGCGCCCTCGCCCTTCTGCCCCTGTGCCTCGCGTCCCCCGCAGCGGCCGAAAACCCGCCCGCAAACCTCGTGACGGCGGAACTGATCGGCGGCTGGCCGATCGAGGGCGGCACCATGGGCGCGCTGAAACTGACCCTGGCGCCCGGCTGGAAGACCTACTGGCGCAGCCCCGGCGAAGCGGGCATCCCCCCCGCCTTCGACTGGCGCGCCTCAGCCGGCCTGACCGGCGTCACCTACCACTGGCCGCGCCCGGCGCCGTTCGACCTGAACGGCATCCGCACCTTCGTCTACCATGACACGCTGATCCTGCCGATCGCCTTCCAGGGCGACGTGCGATCCCTGAGCGCGACGGTCGACCTTGGCGTCTGCCGCGACATCTGCGTGCCCGCCCACCTGACCGTCACGGGCGACCTTTCGTCCGCCCGGTCAGGGACGGCGGCGATCAGGGCGGCCCTCAGGGCCGAACCCGACGACGCCCGCGGCGCAGGCTACGGCGCCGCCCGCTGCGCGACCGAGCCGACCCGCGACGGCCTGCGCCTGACGGCCGATATTCCCGCGCCCGAGGGCCTGTCGCCCGACGCCTTCGCGGTGATCGAGACGGGCGACCCCGCCGTCTGGGTCGCGCCGGTCAAAACCGACAGTGGCGGGGGCCGCCTGCACCAGATTGTGGATCTGGTGCCCCCGACCGCCCAGCCCTTCGCGCTCGACCGCTCGGCCGTGCACTTCACCATCTTCGACGGGGCGGGCGGCGTTCACCAGTTGGACGGCTGCACCGGGTAGGGCTACTTTCGCCGCAGATGCTCATCGAGCCGGGGCAGGATCTCGGCGAAGTTGCAGGGGCGGTGCCGGAAGTCGAGTTGCCAGCGCAGGATCTCGTCCCAGGCATCGCGGCAGGCGCCGGGGCTGCCGGGCAGCGCGAAGAGGTAGGTCCCCCCCGCCACGCCCCCTGTCGCCCGGCTTTGCACGGCGCTGGTGCCGATCTTCTGCATGGAAACCATCGTGAAGACCGTGCCGAAGGCCTCGATCTCTTTTTCATAGACATCCCGGTGCGCCTCGACGGTCACGTCGCGGCCCGTGAGCCCGGTCCCCCCCGTCGACAGGATCACGTCGATCCCCGGATCGGCTACCCAGGCACGAAGCTGCGCCGCGATATCGGCCCGTTCGTCGCGGCAGATCGCCCGGGCGGCGAGCCTGTGGCCCGCAGCCGTCAGCCGCTCGACCAGCGTATCGCCCGACCGGTCATCGGCCAGGGCGCGCGTGTCGGACACGGTCAGGACGGCCAGCCCCAGGGGCAGGAAGGGGCGGCTTTCGTCGATGCGGCTCATGGTGCGGCCTCCAGCCGGCGGCGGATGGACAGAAGGTCGGCCCAGGCCTCGCGCTTGGCCGCCGGGTTGCGCAAGAGGTAAGCCGGGTGGGTCATCGGGAGTGCTGGCCGCCCGAAGGCCTCGACCCAGCGCCCCCGCATCCTGAGGATGCCGCGTTGGCCCAGGGCAGCGGCGCAGGGCGTGTTGCCCATCAGGACGACCAGATCGGGCGCGGCCAGTTCGACATGGCGCGCCAAAAACGGCAGCATCATCGCGATCTCGGCCGGGTCGGGGTCGCGATTGCCGGGCGGCCGCCAGGGCAGGACGTTGGTGATGTAGAGCCCCTTTTCGGCCGTGTCGGCGGTCCTGGACAGGCCGATCGCCGCGAACATCCGGTCCAGAAGCTGGCCCGCCCGCCCGACGAAGGGCCGCCCCTCCAGATCCTCGTCCCGTCCCGGCGCCTCGCCGATGACCATGACGCGCGCATCCGCCCGCCCGTCGGCAAAGACGAAGTTCCGCGCGCCCTTCTTCAGGTCGCACTGCTCGAACCCGGCCTGAAGATCGGCGAGCGCAGCGAGCGTATCTGCCCGGGCAGCCAGCCCTTCGGCCGCCACCACCGGATCGGCCGCAGGGGCAACCACGACGGGCGCCGGGTCCCCGGCAGCGACGGCGGCAGCGGCAGGCGCAACAGGTGCCACCGCCTCATACCGGTCGACCGGCGCGTCAAGGATCGGCTCGTCCGCCCCCATCTCGACCTGCCAGGCCAGAAGCGCCAGCGCGGTTGCGGTATCCATCGGGGGCAGGTCCGGGCTCATGGCGCGACCCTACCGGAGGCGTGCGACAGAAGGAAGCCGAGCCGGTTGCCCCGCGGCCCCCCTTTGCGCTAAGCGGTTGGCCAAAGGGGACCGCCGCCATGACATTCCGCGCCCGCCACCTTCTTGGCATCGAGCATCTGGAACCCGAAGAGATTCGCGCCGTCCTCGACCTGGCCGAAACCTACGTCGACCTGAACCGCCGCACGGTGAAGTCAGGCGATGCGCTGCAGGGCCTGACGCAGATCAACATGTTCTTCGAAGCCTCGACCCGCACCCAGGCCTCGTTCGAGCTGGCGGGCAAGCGGCTTGGCGCGGACGTGATGAACATGTCCGTCGCCCAGTCGAGCGTGAAGAAGGGCGAGACGCTGATCGACACGGCGCTGACGCTGAACGCCATGCACCCCGACCTTCTGGTGGTGCGCCATCCGTCCTCGGGCGCGGTGAACCTTCTGGCCTCGAAGGTCAACTGCGCCGTCCTGAACGCGGGCGATGGGCGGCACGAGCATCCGACGCAGGCTCTGCTCGACGCCCTGACCATCCGCCGCGCCAAGGGCCGCATCCAGCGCCTGACCGTGGCGATCTGCGGCGACATCGCCCACAGCCGCGTCGCACGCTCGAACCTGATCCTGCTGGGCAAGATGGAAAACCGCGTCCGCCTGATCGCGCCGCCCACGCTCATGCCCTCGGGCGTCGCCGACTTCGGCTGCGAGCTTTACGACGACATGCGCGAGGGGCTGAAAGGCGCCGACGTGGTGATGATGCTGCGCCTTCAGAAGGAACGGATGGACGGCGGCTTCATCCCGTCCGAGCGCGAATATTACCACCGCTTCGGACTGGACGCCGAGAAGCTGTCCTTTGCGAAAGAGGATGCCATCGTCATGCACCCGGGGCCCATGAACCGGGGGGTCGAGATCGACGGCGACCTGGCCGACGACATCAACCGATCCGTCATCCAGGATCAGGTGGAGATGGGGGTGGCGGTCAGGATGGCCTGCATGGACCTGCTGGCAAGGAACCTCAGGGCCGAGCGCGGGGCGAAGGCGGCGGGGGTGGTGGTGTGACGAACCCCGCCGCCCTGCCAACCTGCCCCGGTTTCGCGCCCCAGAGGACCGGCAGGGAAAGGTCCGGTGGACCTTTCCCCGGTCCGATTGGCCGAAGCGCGAGCGCAGGCCAAGGGGGTTTCCGCAACAGCGAAGGTTCGGGCACGGACAGCGCCCGCCCCGGTGGGGGCGAAGCCCCCGCCGCCCGGAGGGCGGGGGCTGGCCGTGCGCTGGGCGCACGGGCGGGGCAGGCGGCTGCCGGTCGCGGCGCGCATGGCGATGGCCATGCGCCTAGGACGTGGGCAAAGTCTGTGGGGGTGGTGGTGTGATGGATTTCATAGGGGGCATAGCTGCCGCGACCGAGGGCCTGAAGCTGGTCAATGAGTTACGAAAGATCGACAAAGAAGTTGATAAGGCTGAACTCAAGCTCCGCCTCGTCGACGTTGCTGACAAGCTCTTGGATTCGAAGCAGGCGCTTCAAGACGCGCAAGAACGGGAGTTTGATCTACGAAAGCGCATCGCGATCTTGCAGGATCAACTCGCTGAGAGGCCTCGCCTCAAAGACATCAGTGGCCTGCTGTTCGAAGTAGGTCAGGATGGCAAATTACTCGGGGCTCCATACTGCAACCATTGCTATGTAAGCGAAGACAAACTCTTCCGACTCTTGCCTGAGAAATACAACCATCGGCCTGCTCACAAATGCCAGCATTGTAAGGCGTTCCTAACGAACGCCTCTGATAGAGGTGTCGCGGCAAAAATCACCGCGCTAGGTGGAGAAATCGACTAGTGACCCTCCACCTCACCAACGCCCGCCTGATCGACCCGGAAAGCCTCACCGAAACCGAAGGCTCCCTCCTCATCGACAACGGCCTCATCGCCGCCATCAACGCCCCCGCCCCCAAAGGCACCCCCACCCTCGACTGCGGCGGCCATTGCCTCGCCCCCGGCATCGTCGATATCGGGGTCAAGGTCGGCGAGCCGGGCGAGCGGCACAAGGAATCCTTCCGCTCGGCCGCGCTCGCCGCCGCCGCCGGGGGGGTCACCACCATCGTCACCCGCCCCGACACCCACCCGGCGATCGACACGCCCGAGGCCTTGGAATTCGTCACCCGCCGCGCCGCCGAGGCCTCGCCCGTCCGCATCCTGCACATGGCGGCGCTGACCAAGGGCCGGCAGGGCAGGGAAATGACCGAGATCGGCTTCCTCCTCGACGCCGGTGCCGTGGCCTTCACCGACTGCGACCATGTGGTCAGCGACACCAAGGTCCTCTCCCGCGCCCTGACCTACGCGAAATCCTTGGGCGCCCTCGTCCTCGGCCACCCGCAGGACCCCGGCCTTTCCGCCGGGGCGGCGACGACCTCGGGCAAGTTCGCCTCCTTGCGCGGCCTGCCGGGCGTCAGCCCGATGGCCGAGCGCATGGGCCTCGACCGGGATCTCTCGCTGATCGAGATGACCGGGGTGCGCTACCACTTCGACCAGATTACCGTCGCCCGCGCCCTGCCGCCGCTGGAGCGCGCCCGCAGGAACGGGCTCGACGTCACCGCCGGAACCTCGATCCACCATCTGACGCTGAACGAATTCGACGTCGGCGACTACCGCACCTTCTTCAAGGTCAAGCCGCCCCTGCGCAGCGAGGATGACCGGCTGGCGATGGTCGAGGCCGTCGCCTCGGGCCTGATCGACATCATCAGTTCGATGCACACGCCGCAGGACGAGGAATCGAAGCGCCTGCCCTATGAGGAGGCGGCCTCGGGCGCGGTGGCGCTGGAGACCTTCCTGCCCGCCGCCCTTCGGCTCTATCACGCCGGCGTCCTGACCCTGCCGCAGCTTTTCCGCGCCATGGCTCTGAACCCCGCGCGCCGGCTCGGCCTGCCGCAGGGGCGGCTCGCGGCGGGCGCGCCGGCCGATCTGGTGATCTTCGACCCCGACGCGCCCTTCGTCCTGGACCGCTTCAGCCTGAAGTCGAAGTCGAAGAACACCCCCTTTGACGGCGCGCGGATGCAGGGCAAGGTGCGGGCGACGCTGGTCGCGGGCCGCGTGGTCTTTCAGGAGGGGTTCGATGCCGGTCTTTGAGGCGAGCGCGCTGGCGCTTCTGGTCACGGCGGTCCTGGGCTACCTCATAGGCTCGATCCCCTTCGGCGTCCTCGTGACCAAGGCAATGGGCCTGGGCGATCTGCGCAAGATCGGCTCGGGCAACATCGGCGCCACGAACGTCCTTCGGACCGGCAACAAGGCGGCGGCACTCGCCACGCTGATCCTGGACGGCGGCAAGGGCGCCGTGGCCGTTCTGGTCGCCCGCGCCTGCGTCGGCCCGGATGCCGCGCAGGTCGCGGCGCTGGCCTCGTTTCTGGGCCACCTTTACCCGGTCTGGCTGAACTTCAAGGGCGGCAAGGGTGTGGCGACCTTCCTTGGCACGCTTCTGGCGCTGGCCTGGCCGGTCGGGCTGGCGGCCTGCCTGACCTGGCTCGCGACGGCCATCGTGACCCGCATCTCGTCCCTGTCTGCGCTGGCCGCCGCCGCCGCCGCCGCGCCCCTTGCCTGGGCCTTAGGCCATGGCGACCTGGTCCTGCTGATCCTCGTCATGGCGGCCCTGGTCTTCTGGCGCCATGGCGCCAACATCGCCCGCCTGCGCGCGGGAACCGAGCCGAGGATCGGCGGCACCAAGCCCTAGAAACTTGCGCCGTCGACCGCCTTGGAGTTCAGCGCCCGCGCATCGACGCCATCCAGGCAATTGGCGTTCACGGCCACCATCTCGATTCCGTCCCGACCCGTTCCGAAGCCAAAGGCCTGGATGCCGCAGGTCTTGCAGAACAGGTGATGGATGGTGTGCTGATTGAACATGTACTCGGTCAGGTTCTGTTCGCCCGACCTGAGCGTGAAGGCCGCCTTGGGCGCGAAGGCAAGGACCGAACCCAGCCTCCGGCAGCGAGAGCAGTTGCAGGTTATCGTAGCCGAAAGGTCAAGATCGGCTTCAAACGCCACCGCGCCGCACTGGCACGAGCCAGCATATTGTTGAACCGACATGACCGGCCTCCACTGACATTGCCGGGCAGGAGTCTGCCCACCCAGGCAACTTGGGTCAACGGGAATCACCCGTCAGCCCGGCGAAGCCCGCGCCGGGTCAAAGTGCGGGCCGCAAACGAAAAGGGGCGCCTAGGCGCCCCGTTCCTGAACATTTGGCGTCGCTTACGCCTCGGCTGCGGCCTCGGCTTCGGACGACACGAGGCCCGAAGGCGCCGCGAGGTTCGCGATGACGAAGTTGCGCGCGATGGTGGGCTTGGCGCCCGCCGGCAGCGTCACGTCCTCGATATGGATGACATCGCCGATGTCACGGCCCGTCAGATCGACGGTGATATGGTCGGGAATGTCACCCGCCAGCACCTCGAGCTCGACTTCCGGCCGCACGATGGTCAGCGTGCCGCCCCGCTTGATCCCCGGCGCCTTGTCATGGTTTTCGAAGGTGACGTGGATGAAGAGGTTGATGCGGCTTTCGTCGTGGATGCGCATGAAGTCGACGTGCGTCGGCAGGTCCTTCACGACATCGCGCTGGACGTTGCGGCAGATGACATGCGCGTCATCCTTGCCATCCACCTTCAGGTTGAAGAGCCGCTGCTTGAAGCGCCCCGCCCGCAGGTGGTTGAGGAGGTAATAGAATTCCATCTCGATCGGCTGCGGGTCTTTCCCGTCGCCGTAGATGATGCCAGGCACGTTCCCGTTGCGACGGGATTGACGAGCGGCCCCCTTGCCTGTCCCCGTCCGTGCCTTGGCGTTAAGATCGGTGATCTTGCCAGCCATAGGTTCTCTCCAGATTGAGGGCATCCTCCAAGGGTGCATGCCCGAGGGCGGTGCCTTAACCGGGAATCGCCCCGAAGGAAAGCCGAAAACCGCAAGTGCCGAAAACGGCAGCACCTGTCGGCGCGGGCAAAGCGTCCCGCCGGCGGGCCGGTCATGAAGGCCGCTCGGGAAAGGAAGCGGGATGATCGACGGACGGTCCATCGCGATTGCGCGCGCGCCCCTCATCGCCTTTGCGGCCATGGGGGTGCTCTGGGGCACCTATGCCGCACTGATCCCCGACATCAAGGGCGCGCTGGGCGCCAGCGATGCGGTCTTCGGGCGGCTTCTTCTGGCCACGCCCCTGTCGGCCGTCCTCACCATGCTGGTGGCACCGCGGCTTGCCCCCCGCTTCGGCACCCACGTCCTGCCGCTGGCGGTCCTCGGCCTTGCGCTCGCCTATGTCGCGCCGGGCTGGCAGACGACGCCCCTGGCCTTCGCGCTGGCCATGCTGGGCGTGGGCGTCACCAACGCCTTCCTGGACGTGACGATGAACGCCCGCGTCAGCACGCTCGAGGCCGACCGGGGGCTTGAGCTGATGAACCTGGCCCACGCCGCCTATTCGCTGGCCTACGGCGTGGCCGCCGTGCTGACCGGCCTTGCCCGGGGCGCCGGCTGGGGTCCGGGACCGATCCTGACCGTTGCGGCGCTCACGGTCGCGATCGGGGCTATCGCCGCCATCGAACGGGGGCCGGACATCAACGGCTTCGCCCGCGAGAAGGGCAACCGGACCGCCCTCGGGCTGGTGCCGGTCTGGGGCGGGCTGATGGTGCTGATCGCCTTCATGGCCGAAAATGCCGCCGAAAACTGGTCGGCGCTTCATATCGAGCGCACGCTTGGCGCCGCGCGCGGCGAGGGCAGCTTCGGCCCGGCCGTCCTGGCCCTGACCATGGGCGCAGGTCGCCTTGCCGGCCAGTCGGTCATCACCCGCCTGGGGCCGAAACCGCTGATCGGCAGCGGGACGCTGGTCGCGGCCGGGGGTCTCGCGCTTCTGTCGCTGGCGCCGACGCCCGGCGTGGCCTACGCCGGGTTGATCATCACCGGGCTGGGCAGCGCCGTCCTTGCGCCTACCATCTTCGCGCTGGTCGGCCGGCTGGCCGCGCCCGAACGGCGGGCAGGCGCGATCGCACGCGCGACCGCGATCGGCTACATGGGCTTCTTCTTCGGCCCGCCCGCGCTTGGCCTTCTGTCCGAACTCATGGGCCTGCGCGCGGCCTTCATGGCCATGGCGGCGCTGGTTCTGGCGCTCATCGCCCTCATGCCGCGTCTTATGGCGGCTGGTTCTCGCTCTTGATCGCGCGGCCCCGTCCGCGCTAACCCGGCAGCGGACAAGGGGGGCCCATGCCGTATTTCCTGACGACGACCGAGCCGGGCTTCGAGAAAGCCTTCGCCGCCTTCCTTCTGACCAAGCGCGAAGAGGCGCCGGACGTCGATGCGACCGTCGCGGCGATCCTTGCCGACGTGCAGGCGCGGGGCGACGCCGCCATCGCCGAGATGACCGAGCGTTTCGACCGCATCCGCCTGACCCCGGACCGCTTCGCCTTTACGGAGGCCGAAATCGACGCGGCCATCGCCACCGTGGCGCCCGACGACCGCGCCGCCCTGGAACTCGCCGCCGACCGCATCCGCGCCTACCACGACCGCCAGCTTCCCCCGGACGCAAGCTGGACCGACCCCGCCGGCGCCACGCTCGGCTGGCGCTGGACGCCGGTCGATGCGGCGGGGCTCTACGTCCCCGGCGGCCTTGCGAGCTACCCCTCGTCGGTCCTGATGAACGCCATCCCCGCGCGCGTGGCGGGGGTCGAGCGGCTGGTCATCACCTGCCCGACGCCGGACGGCACGGTGAACCCGCTCGTCCTTCTGGCCGCGCGGCTGTCGGGGGTGAAGACCGTCTACCGGATCGGCGGCGCGCAGGCGATTGCCGCGCTCGCCTACGGGACCGGGACGATCAGGCCCGTCGACAAGATCACCGGCCCCGGCAACGCCTATGTCGCCGCCGCCAAGCGCCGGGTCTTCGGGCGCGTCGGCATCGACATGATCGCGGGCCCGTCGGAAATCCTGGTCATCGCCGACGGCCCGAACGACCCCGACTGGCTGGCGCTCGACCTGCTGAGCCAGGCCGAGCATGACGAAAGCGCCCAGGCGATCCTGATGACGCCCGACGCGGACCTGGCCCGCGCCGTGGCCGACGCGGTCGAGCGGCGGCTGGCCACCCTGCCCCGCCGGGCCATCGCGGCGGCCTCGTGGCGCGACCACGGCGCCATCATCCTGACCCGCGACCTGGCCGAGGCGGCGGACCTGTCGAACCGCATCGCCCCCGAACACCTTGAACTCTGCGTTCCCGACCCCGAGGCGCTGGCCCAACGCACCCGCCATGCCGGCGCGATCTTCCTTGGCGCCTGGACGCCGGAAGCCATCGGCGACTACATCGGCGGCCCGAACCATGTGCTGCCGACCGCGCGTTCGGCCCGCTTTTCCTCGGGCCTGTCGGTCATGGACTTCCTCAAGCGCACGACGCTCGCCCGCATGTCGCCCGGCGCGCTTGCCGCCATCGGCCCCGCGGCAGAACGGCTCGCGGCGTCCGAGGGGTTGCAGGCGCACGGCCTGTCGGTCACGGCGCGGCTGGCGCGGCTGAATGAACGGGAACCTTGACGCAGGGCCTTTTTGAGGCTTGTTTTCGCCGGCCCGCATCTAGACGACCCCGCGAAAGTCCCTGAATGACCCGCCTTTGCGCCATCGAGATCGACGACACCGGCCTGCCCGCCCCCACGCCCGAGATCGAGCAGGAGCGCGCGGTCGCCATCTTCGACCTGCTTGAGGACAATGCCTTCGCCCTGCCGGCAAAGAACGGCGTGGCAGCACCCGGTCCCTTCCGGCTCGCGCTCTCGATCCGCGACGGACGGCTCGTCTTCGACATCGGAACCGAGGCGGCGGTCCGGCTGGCCGAGTTCCACCTGTCGCTCGGCCCCTTCCGCCAGGTGGTGAAGGACTATTTCCAGATCTGCCAAAGCTATTTCGAGGCGGTCAAGCGCCTGCCCCCCGCCCAGATCGAGGCGATCGACATGGCCCGGCGCGGCATCCACAACGAAGGCGCGCGCGTCCTTCAGGAACGGCTCGAGGGCAAGGCGGAACTCGACGGCGCCACCGCCCGGCGCCTTTTCACGCTGATCTGCGTCCTGCAATCCGGGGGCTGAGGGTGGCGTCAGCCTTTCCGAGTTCGGTGCTCTTCTGCTGTGACCACAATGCCGTCCGCTCGCCCATGGCCGAGGGGATGATGAAGCGCTTCTATGGCCGCGCGGCCTATGTCCAGTCGGCCGGCGTGAAGAACGACATGGAGATCGACGGCTTCACCATCGCCGTCTGCCAGGAGATCGGGATCGAACTGTCGCGCCACCGCTCGCGCTCGTTCGAGGAGATGGCCGAATGGGGGGACGATCTGTCCGGGTTCGACCTGGTGGTGGCGCTCTCGCCGGCAAGCCAGCGCCTTGCCCTTGAATATACCCGCTTCTTTCACCTGGACGTGGAATATTGGCCGATCCTCGACCCGACCGGCATCGGCGAGACGCGCGACGCCAAGCTGGCCGCCTACCGCCAGGCCCGCGACCAGATCGAGGGGCGGATGCTGGACCGGTTCGGGCCGCCACTGCCGCTCACCACCGCCCCCTGAGCCGCCCGCGCTGCGAAATTGTCGCGCTCACGGAAACATTCCCCCTTGCGCCGTTCGCTCCTCGCCGGACCTGTGCTAGGAAGAACCAGACCGTTGCCCATAGGATTGTGCGTATCATGTCGATCAGGACGCTTCTTACCGCCACCGCCTTCGCCGCGCTGACCGTGCCGTTCCTTGGCCTGCCCACGGGCGCCGAGACGCCGAAGCTGCCGAAGCTCGAAATCTGCGACCCCTACCTGACCGGGGAATTCAACCAGTCCGGGGACCGGACCGAGACCGCCAAGAAGGTCGCCCACTATGACAAGGAAAAGGCCGAGGTGGTGAAGGACGAGGCCACCGTCATCGACCTTCTGGCCGAAGAGAAGTGGGACCCCGCGACCGGCGCCGAGATCAAGCGCGAGAAACTGTGCGTGGGCACGCCGACCTACGTTGCCAACTGGGCTGAACTCGTCGGACCGGGCACCGACGGCAAGGACGCGGTCCTGGCCAACGGCACCTTCGTCCTGCGCAAGGACGGCACCTTCGCCTTCGACTTCAACAAGCGGCCCTACGACGGCAAATGGGCCTGGAAGGATGGCAAGGTCGAACTGACGAGCCCCTGGATCAACGGCGGTCAGCCCTATGCCGTGCCGGTCGAGCGGGTGGAAACCCCGGTCGATGCGACCTATGCCGACGGCAAGACCGACAGCTACGTCACCACCGTCTACCGGATCGGTCCCTTCCGGCTCCAGCCGGTCGACACCACGATCAAGGGCGCCTTCATGGACTGCGCCTGCCCGACGAACTGACCAAGACCAGAGGGCCGGGGCGGCGGCGCGCCGCCCCCGGGCCGCTGCCTAGCCGGCCTTCTCCGCCTTGCTGACACGCACATAGTCGAGCCCCGGCTCTGTCCCGCGCTGCTCATCCGGCACCGGGACGAGCGTCGCGCCCAACCGCGCGCTCCACCGCCCGATTCGCGCCGCGATCCGTTCGGCCCGCGGCAGCTGCCAGTTCGGCGCGCGATCAAGAAATCCGTGGTCCGCAAGCGTCCGCCCCAGAAGGTCGAAGTCGGTCATGACCAGGGTCCTGTACCACTGGATCGGCGTGCCGCTGGAGGGATCGGTCGAATAGACGTCGGTATAGGCGTTGATGACCGTGACCTCGGCCCCAGAAAACGCATGGACCTGATCGGCCATCGCATCGGCGTAGTAGGCCCGACGCGCAATGATCGCCACCTTGCACTCGGGCGCGATCGCGGTGGCGGCCACATGAAAGGCCGACCCGTCGACGCCGACGATGCGGCGCGCGCTTTGATAGACGGCGATCTGCTCGGCCAGTGTCGCCTTCTCTGGCTGGAAAATCCGGTAGCCGGCCTCGGCCATCTGCTGTTCGATCAGATTCTCAAGGATATGATTGCCCTTGTAAGGCCCCGTCCCGGTCCGCGAGATATAGATATCCTGATCGGGCGTGGCCGGCGCGCCCGACCGACCGCGGCGGCGCATGTAGGCATGGTGGCCGGGCGTGCCCAGAAAAAGCGCGGGGTCGGTCGAAATGCCCTGGGTCGGCAGGTAAAGCTCTTCCACCTCTTCGGCGCCGGCAACCGTATCGACCGGAATGCCGGGATCGTAGGGCACCAGAACCTCGGCCAGCCGCTTGCCGAGGTGCGGCGGATCTTCGGGCAGGCGGGGCGCCCTTTGGAAAAACAGGACCCCGTCCGGCACGACGCCTTCGGCATTCAGGTGATCGACACCCCAAAGCCGCGACGCCGAATAGATGAACGCATGGCCGAAATGGTTGAAGACGACCCCGCCGAAAAGCCACCGGCCGGGACGGCGCCGCGCCTCAGCGCGGGACGGCACGCGGCAATCGACCGAAAGGCGCCCGGCGAAGGACCATGTTTCGGACGCTGCAAGGCGCTCGCCATCCGGTGAAAAGACGCCACAGGCCTGCAGGGGCCAGCTGTAGGGGCTGTCGTCAGCACCATTCATCAGCGCGCCCTTGACCAGGGTCACCGCGGGTGCGCCGGGCCGCCACTCCTCTTTCGCCACGTCTGTCATCGCAACGGCGGCCCCTACCCTGGCACGATCAAATTCTGCATAGGCGGCGCGGCGCGGCTTGTCATCCGGCGATCGCCGGGTCCCCCTTTCGGGTGACCTGTCCCGGCACCTGTCGCAATTGGCCGGCTTTCGGTCTTGCCCGGTGGCGAATGACCCGGCAGAACGGGCCAAAGTAAATCCCGCCGACATCTGGGACCGAAGCCGATGACCAAGACGACGATCGAGAACTACTACGCCGCCTTCAACCGGGGCGACATTCCGGCCATGCTCGACACGCTCCACGACGATTTCGCCCATCATGTGAACGAAGGCTCGGTCCGCCTTGGCAAGGCCGCCTTCGCCGACTTCTGCCGCCACATGAGCGAAACCTACCGCGAGACGCTGACGGACCTCGTGGTCTTCGCCAATGACGCGGGCACGCGCGGGGCTGCGGAATTCACCGTGAACGGCACCTACCTCAGGACCGACCCCGGCCTGCCCGAGGCGCGGGGCCAGACCTATGTCCTGCCGGCGGGCGGCTTCTTCACGCTGAAGGAGGGCCGCATCACCCGCGTGACCACCTACTACAACCTTCAGGACTGGCTGGCGCAAGTCGCATGAGCGTCACCGTCCGCACCCTGACCAAGCCCGAGTTTGCCGCCGCCCTCGACGATGTGGCGCGGCTCAGGATCGCGGTCTTTCGCGACTGGCCCTACCTTTATGACGGCGACCTGGAATACGAGCGCCCCTATCTTCAGGCCTACCTCGACAGCCCCGATGCGCTCGTCGTCGGCGCCTGGGACGGCCCGCGCCTTGTCGGCGTCTCGACCGCAGCACCTATGGAAGACCACGCCGAGGAACTGGGCGCGCCCCTGAAGGCGCTCGGCCATGAATTGACCGAT
>Ga0209023_10003679_pt1 | contig 18071 bp, 15 predicted proteins | sample LakOneMetagenome_FD_187468 | JGI IMG/M metagenome (GOLD analysis project Ga0209023, IMG submission 187468) | Freshwater and sediment microbial communities from Lake Erie, Canada (SPAdes) (version 2) | ecosystem: Environmental > Aquatic > Freshwater > Lentic | place: Lake Erie, Canada... | reverse complement strand
GGTTAAGTCTTTGGAGCCGTATCTTTAGCCTGTTTGCCCGCCGGAATTCGGGGCGATCTTGAAAATTTGGGTGCGGCCGAAGGTTTGGGTTTTAGGGCAAATTCTACGCCGCCAAAATTCGGGATTCTGGAAACTTTCTTACAAACAGTTGCTACGGGGTCCGGGGCGAGTCGAGGGAATACCCTTTGGGGCCCCTAGATATTGCGCAGGAAGGCGCTAACGCGCCCCACATCTAGTATACCAACTGACCCCGCCGCGACGGACGCGCGAGACCATCACACCAAACTGTCAACATTCCCGCATAGCCGCGCTGACGCGCGCCCGTACCAACTCTGCCACCCTGCCACCATACCACACCAGCAAGCCGCCCAGCCCAGCTAGTCACCATCTGGCAGACACGCTGACCCATCAAAGCACAATACCACCAGCGTTGTTGACTGGTGGCCTTGTGAGGTTAGAACGTCCCGCCGTTAGGCGGGCTTGTAGCAACCTGCCCGCTCTAGCATCTGGCGGACGCTGTTAGGGTTGTATTCGGTGCCGTTGGTGGCAGTGTAACCCAGCTTAGCAAGCTCCGCTGCGATCTCACGCAAGGTGCGGCGCTGGCCCTTCCGGTTGGCCTTGTAGAGGGTACGGGCCTGCGTCAGCAGGTCATCACTATATTGGCGCGCCTTGCCTTCCACGCGGCGTCCTAGAGCCTGTGAACGTAGGTCGCGGCCCGCCTTCAAGCGCTTGACTAGCTTACGCTTTTCTAGCTCAGCAAACACCATACCGATTTGAGTCATCGCGCGGCGCATGTCGTCTTCCTCCTCAAAAAGAGGTTCGCCGTTTGCGCAAATGACTTCAACGCCAAGGCCCTTAAGAAGGACTTCACCAAAGATCGATGCATGAACCGACCGCGCAAAACGTGACGGGTCTTCGATGATGATCGTACGGACTCCGTTCCCGGCAATATGCTCCAGAAGTGCTTTGAAGCCGGGGCGGTTATCGATCAATTCCGCGCCGCTGACCGCTTCGTCATAGTACTCCGCAACGATCTCATAGCCGCGCTGACGCGCGCAGGCTGCAATTGCCTCGCGTTGGCGTACGCCTGACGTCTTGTCCGCGCCCACGTTGGTTGCGGAAGACGTTCTTAGATAGGCGATAGCAGGCGTTTTCATAGTGATTCCAGTTAATTAGCTGATTCTTTGTTATGTCTCTTGAGTAACTTAACAGAATGTAGGGTCCGGAAACAGCGAAAACAAGGTGGCCAGACAGGCAAAACTTGTTCGTTTTCATTGCGTTAGGGTTTTGGTTGCAGGGGGTGGTAGTGAGCGGCGTTAGCCGCCCTGTCATGGTGCCCATTTTGGTGCGTTAGCCGCCCTGTCATGGTGCCCATTTTGGTGCGTTTGGCCCGCCCGCGCCTATTCCTGATTCTTTAAGTAAGGAATTGGGGCGGAAACGCGCGAAAAGGCAAGCGGGTACCGTGAGAGATGTTTCACCGCATGAAACATTAGTTTACCTGCGGGAATATAGGTAAGCGAGCCTGACCGAAGTTCAGCCGGATGCGCCAATTATCAAGAACCGTGATATAATTGTAACTATATATCAAGAAACGTTATGAAGGCAAATAAGATGACTACAGCAACACACGGCTTCGCACTCGCGATTGACGCGGCCCCGGCTAAGCGCGGCGCGGCGGAGTTCACGGCGGCGATTACTGCAATAAAAAAGGCTGTCAAAGACCTTGCGCGCGAGACAGACGGGACGTTTAGTCAGCTTCGCAAGAGTGTCGCCGGGGCAAAGGTTCCCGGTGCCGGAAGCGGTGGGGATACTTCAGCGCAGACGGCGGCTTTGAAGTCGCTGGCCACGTCCGCCAATGCATCTGGCGATGCTATGAAGCGGGCCAGCTTGCAGGCAGCGGCGGCGTTGCGGGTTTCCACGGGCGAGGCCGCGCGGCTTCAGGCGAAACTGTCCGCACTGGGCGATGATAGCGGAGTCGAGCTTCTGAATCGCGAGCTAGAGCGGCTACGTGCGAACCTTGCCAGCGCAGGAACGGGCCTTGATGTTCGCGGCGCGCGGTCAGGGTTCGCGGATACGGCTGCGGACCTAAAGTTGCGTGTGGCTGAGTTGCAGCGGGTGGCAGATGCTGAGGCTGAGGCGGCGCGGGGCGAGGCTTCTAGAGCGTCCGGACTGGCGTCTTTGCGGGGATCGATCGATCCTTTGTATGCGTCAAGCATGCGTTACGCGAGCGCGTTGGAACAACTAGATGCAAGCTTGAAGCGCGGGGCGATCTCACAGGCAGAACACACCAGACTCGTTGCGGCGGCTGGGGTCACTTACCTATCAACAGCCGATGACATGGCGGTTGCGGCATCCCGTTCTGGTGCGTTCGGTGGGGCGCTTGGCGGGTTGGGCAAGATGACGAGCCAAACCCGTGAGCAAATTCGCAACGCGTCCTATCAGATTTCGGACTTCGCAGTGCAGTTGGGTTCCGGGCAGTCGGCTTCCATGGCGCTGGGGCAACAGCTTCCGCAGCTTTTGGCGGGGTTCGGTCCGCTGGGTGCAGTGGTCGGGACATTGGCGGCGGTCGGAATTCCGGCGCTGGCCTATGCTTTCGCAAGCGCGGGTGAAGAGGTTTTGAGCTTTGACGAAGCGGTAAAGAACACAGACCAATCGCTCCAGAAGCTTTCGCAGAGCGCCAGCGTCTACACCATAGCGGGTCTTGAAGCTCTTAAGCAGAAGTATGGCGAAGTTGATGGCGCGTTGCTTTCGCATATCGAGCGGATGCGGCAAGCAAATGCGGCGGCGGCGATGGGCGACGTAAAAACGCAAGTCGAAGCGTTCGCCAGCGAATTTGGCGGATTCTTCACCAGCGTGAACAACGGTATCGCGGATGCGTTCAAGATCACGACCAATCAAGCCGGGCAGCTCCAAATTATTATGGACCGCATTAAGAACGCCCGGACATTCGAAGAGTCGTTGGCGGCTACCGTTCAACTGCGCGGCACAATTGAATCTATGACGGGTGGCTTGGACAACATGTCAGCGTCCGGACAGGAATTCTTTAACAAGCTGGTGCTGAGTGAAGACCAACTCCGCCAACTCGCGCGAGTCGATCAATCGTGGCTGTCGGCGTTGGTGTCGGGTGCGGGTGATGTGGCTTCAAACTTGTGGGACGCGGTTCGTGCGAAAGCGGCGCTAAGCACTCAAGACCTAGAGGCCAGAGTCGGCCCGGATGAGCGTGGGTCTCAGCGCCTTCAAGAATTCAGCGCGGGTGACTATCGCCGGAACAAGGCAGCGGAAGCCGCGCGAAAGTTGGCGCGGTCTTCTGGTGGTGGCGGTGGTGGTGGTTCGTCAGAGCTATCCGCTGTCCAGCAACTCAACAAAGACCTTGATGAGGAGCTTGCGAAGCTCAAGGCACTAGAGGCCCAGCACAAAGCACTAGGCTCTTCCACCTTTAAGTCAGAGGAAGCCGCGAAACTGTATGGCGAAGCCGTCGCGGCGATGGGCGGCAAGGTGGACTCCGCGACTATGGCGATGCTCCGCCAGATCGATGCGCAGGCAGCGGCGGCGGCGAAAGCGGCGCAACTGGCCAAGCGACCGATTCAGGAATGGATGGACTCCGTTCCTAGCTGGATCGAAGCCAGCAACACGATTCAGACTCAAGCGCTAGAAGGGCTTTCGTCTTCGCTGTCCGAGTTTTTCCAGACTGGGAAATTCAATCTAGCGTCGTTTGCGCAATCGATGGTGAAGGTCTTCGCTGACCTGTTGGCAGATCAAACGATCAAGGCGTTCTTTAACATGATGGACGGGCTGGGAACCGGCACGGGCGGTTCTGGTGGCGGTGGCATCCTTGGCGCGCTTGTCAGCGGGATCGGTGCGATATTCAGCGCTGGTAGTGAAGGCGGTTACTCAGGATCGTTGCCGGGTTCGCAGTTCGTCCCGTTCTCTGCTTTCGCGGGTGCTCCGCACTATGCGGAAGGCACGGGGAACACCTCTGGCATTCCGGCGGTACTCCACCCCAATGAAGCAGTGATCCCGCTTAGCCGTGGGCGTAAGGTTCCTGTTGAGCTTGGCGGCGGTGGTCGCGGTGGTGACGTAAACGTTGCGCTGCAAACGTCTGTCACGATCCAAGCCCGTGATGGTGCGGATGGTGCGGAGATGGGGGCGGATGCCGCCAAGGCGATCAACGAGTCCATTGAATTGAAGGTCAGGGACGTTCTGGCCAAGGAAATGCGCTATGGCGGGATGATCTCGCCCCGCTGACGCGGGTCAGAGGAAGACGCCAATTCTGCAAGAGGCCCGCCCCCCAAGCGGGCCTTTTTCATGCTCGTGCATCTGTGCGCAGAGCAAAGGCTGACAGGCTTTCCCAGCGACACAGAACGTCGTGAGAAAAGAGGAAAACTAAAATGCAAAGAATCTACAGGCTCACCCCCGAACAATGGGAAGTTATCGAAAAGCTCATCCGCGACTTTGTCCGGCAGAACGATGCGCAGGAACTGGCGCGAAAGCTAACCAATGAAGTCCGGAGCAAGTACGGCTCGTTCCCAAGGCAGTGAAATTGGATTGGCCCCGTTAGGGGCCTTTTCGCTCCTGTGCGGAACGTGCGGAATTGAAAAAACGCAAATCCGCACGGAAAAACCCAATAAAATAAGGGCTGTGCGGAACGTGCGGAACGTGCGGACAGGAATATAGTATACTTCAAATCAAAACAACCTAACGTTGTATTCTTGTTGCCTCCCCGCGGGAGTTCGAGCGAATTCCCAACTATACCCTTTTTCCGTTCCGCACGTTCCGCACGTTCCGCACAGCCAATAAAATAAGGGGTTTTTCCGTGCGGAACTGCCAAAATCGAATTCCGCACGTTCCGCACGGAAGGCCCAAAAATGGAAAGGGGCGCTGACGCGCCCCCGTTCCCATACCCAAACCCCGAAAATCACAATCCCAGCTTGTCGCGCAATATCCTTAGGTTCGCCAGTCGGCCCGATCCTGTGCTTTCTTCAAACTCGACTTCCGTGGGGAGCGCATTGTGGAAGTTGTTCTTGCCGCTCATCTCGATTGCTCCGATGGCCTTGAGGGCTTGAACCAATGCGGACCGGGTGCCGTTGATCCCGAGCCGGTCAAGGTCGCGAAGCTTTTCCCAATCGAGGATGAAATGGCTTGCTGTATGCCAACCCACGACAGGCTTGTAACGCCGCTCTGTCGCTTCATTGGCGGGTACGACAGAAACGCCCATTTCGCCAACCAACCACGATCTGAACGCGGACAGGATACCGTCATCGCCGCTGACGTTGCGGCCCTCGTCAGCACCTTTGAAGGTCTCAAAGGCTGCAACCACGGCAGGAAGCACGTCGCCGTCTATTAGGCCAGCTTCCTTGGCGATCTCGCCCGCCAGCGCGACCAAACCGAAGGCACGGCCAGCACGCTTCATAGGCGCGTCAGCGCCTTCGCCAACAATCCTAGTGACGAGCTCAGCATGGCGCGCACGAAGAGCATCCGGGTTTGAGTAATAACCCTGTGCGATAAGGTGGCGGACGAAAGCCGGTCCTGCGTGTCCGAAATTCGCCGCACAACCGGCGATCTCATTCATGGTAGCAGGCGCAACTTTGACTCCGCCTGTAACGTCAATCGTGGGGAAGCGCACCGACAAGCCGTCTTTGTAAGTGCCGCCTGCGCCTTCTACTGACGCCTTTAGCGGGCGTTCGTTGGTTAGCAAGATAAACGGCTGGAATTCTGCACCGTCATCAAGGCCCGCCCCCCGTCCGCGCTTGCGGCTTTTCCCAGCGCCCGTGGCAAGGCCAAACAAAATTGCTGGCAGATCGCGCAGGTTCTGCATTGCCCCGACTTCATCGAAAGCCGCGACGGTTCCGCTCCCCAAAGTCGCAAGGTCCTCAATCGCGTTGGCAGTGGTGTTCAGCGTAAAGAACAGTCCGCGCTTTTCATGCGGCGTAGCCCACGCTGATACAGCCAATCGCAATGCCTCAGATTTGCCTTTTGAGGTCGCACCAGAAAGGAACATGCCGCAAGGTTCGCCGCCGATTAGACCCATCACCGGGCCAACAAACCCGGCAGCAACCCCAACACCCCAATAAAAGTTTTCTGTGACGTTAATTGCGGCTGACGCCGCGACCTTCCAACCTTCTAGCGTTCCATATTTCTGCTTGTGCTGAATCGTTGCGTCAGTGTGCAACCGCATAGGTTGGGCTGGATCGACGGCGATATATTCACCTGTCGGGCACATGAAGCCCAAAACGCGGCCAGCCGGGTCTTTGGTCCAACCTGGCCGGGGGCTGGTTGGTATTCGGCGCTTAGGCGTGATTTGCGTCAACAGGTCAAGGAGCAAGCCTTTCCCCCGACTGTCGCGAACGAAAAGGCCCATCTCCGCCGCCGCGAGACAGTCAATAACGCCCTTGGCCCCGTCGCCATAAAGGTCGGCACGGTTCAACTCGATTTCGACTTCCACGCCATTTAGATTTTCAAAGACGATAATTCGGCTTGCGCCATCATCACCCACAACGTTAGAACCGCGCCCCAACACGTTGAAAAACTGACACAAAGGGCGGTCTGGGTCTTCGTCACCAGAGCCGGTCAAATAGATTGTGCCAGCTTTGACCTTATAGCGGTCTGGCAACCAATCTTTGACCGGCTCAAAACGCTCTGCATCCAGATTGTCAGGCAAATCCTCGTCCGGCAACGGCACCAAATAATCGTCGTCTGTGATAGCTGAGGCGTCAAACCATCCTAGGTCAATCGCCTCGCGCAACATATCGAGGCGGTCGTGTCCGCCACATGAATCGTGTTTGCACTTCCATGTGAATCCGACATCGCCGTCTGCGTCTCTCACGTGGCAACCTGACCCTCCCTCGGTTGAGTGCTCCACTTCAAACGGGCACTCAACGACGTGCAAGCCGCCCTTATCTTGGCGGACTCGGTCTGGCGCTTCCACTTCGATGAGGCGAGCGATTTCCAGCCGTGACGCATACTTTGCTGCCCACTGTTTCAGGTTTAGACCGTCTGCGGTGGCAACCTCTTTGCTCACGTCACCCCCGGCGATCTCGAAAGGATTTTGCCCCTTGCGGCCAGCAATATATACGGCCTTGGACATGGGCTTGATTTCTTCGAACGTCAGAGGGCGACCCTTGATAACCGCAGCATACCAATCCGCCGAATCTTTCGAATGACGTCCAGAAAAGAACAAGCGGCTGGGGTCCGTGCAACTGCTATCAAGGTGTATGCCAAGCAGGTTTTGCGCTAGCCCGGTCACAGTATCTTCGAAGACTTTCAGCGCTTCGTCGTGGGACTCTGCTAGGTCGATAATCGTAATGGATTTGGCCAGCGGTAGCACAATTCTGTACTTTTCCAACGGCGTGGAATCCAGATCGATTACGACCCCCGCTTTGACTTGCTTTTTGGCAGAAAGGATTGACAGGGAGTCGAGGAATGACTCCTCATAGCGGGCCTTACTATGTATCCGCAGGTATTCCCGAACCTGCTCTATCGTGGGGTCAGTTTTGATGCGCAGCTTCCGCAACACCTCGTCCCGCTTCACCTGCAAACCGGACCGGCCATGGTTGAAACTCGTGTAGACGAGCGCGAACAGTTTCAGATCGGCAATCTTGTCGAGAACCGTATTGAGTGGAGCCCCGGAGTCGATGTCGAGGCCGAGGGCAGAAACGGTTTTCATAGCTTTTGCTTTGCGGCTGTGATCAATCCCCTCGCCCAGAACGAAGCAAGCGCCCTCTTTGTGCGCGGCTACAGGGTGCCGAGAGAAACCCCACGCCGGATTTCTGCCCGCCGCTGGCCCGCCCTCTATCCACTGACGCCATGTGAGGGTTGCCACGGTCCATTTACCGTCCTGCGTATTCCGGCGATCATGCTGCCCGTAGCAATCACCCGTCATCAAGGTAACAGGAGTATCCAGCAGTACTTCCATGGCGGGGTGCTCGACCCCAAATGTTTCGGCATCATTCCAAAAGTATGGCGTGATGGACGCAAAATCGTCGGGGGTAAGTTTCGCCGCTGACGCGGCCAAATCAGTAAACTCAGACATTCAAATCCTTTTCTTTCGTTGCCTGTAAAATTGCGCCAATGTTATGTTATAACTTGACGTTTCTAGAAAAAGGCTTTAGAAAGGAGCTAGACCCATCAGACAGGTCTTAGTCATCTTTCGACGCCTTCCGGCCCTAGCGTTTCCGCGCTGGGGCCTTTCTTTTGCGCGCGGCAATGTCCGCCCGCGCCATCGTCATACTCGAAACGAATCAAAAAGTCGAATCGCTATTCACAACAGAAATAACGCGTCAAGAACTAAATCAGCTTCAAGCTCACAGCCCTAAAACATGCCTCTATGGCTAGAGCCTAGCCGAGACGAATCGCAATATGTGGTGCAATGTGACATTATCTTTGACGTATCACGTTTCCGTGATCTTTGTTACATCGCAGCTTTGCTGGCGATGAAGGCGAGTTCGGAATCGGCCCGCTCTCGCAGGTGCTTGGCCCACAAGGACCGTGGGATTGAAACGGTCGGCCCGCGTCCGGTCATCCAAACCCCTCCCCCGATGGGGCGCGCTCCGACTAGACCACAGGCCAACGTGGCCACGGTGACATCATCGCACATTGCCACCACGTCGCGAAGCTTGAAGCTAACGGGCCGACCGTCAAATAGTTCGGTCAAGGCCTCTGCCAATGTCGCAATTTCTGGCAGCATATCCATGCAACCCCCGGTCGCGATGTTTAGGAGCGCGAGGCGCTTGGCCTCCTCTGGTGTGCTGGGGGTGTCGCTCGAAAGGCCCATGGCCTCTTTGCCCATCAGATACAGCCGGGCGGCTTCTGATTTAGTAAAATTCATAGTGAGTCATCCTGTTTTTTGGGCCGCTCGGGGGCCTCTTTTTGGTTGGTTAGTTCGGACCCAGCGCAGGTCTGGAGTTAACGCTGGGTCCGGTTCCCGCCGCTCCGGGCTACAGCAGACGGCGGTTTAAGTGCCCTGCGCGAACGAAGCGAAACGCGCAGGGCGAGGGCGGGGATAAGGAGCATACCCGCCTAATTTTTCGGGTGATTTGGGGTCTCCCACCTCGACCGAGTATTCGCGGACGGGCCTAAACCCCGTTCTGCGCACATTTGATTAATGGCCTCGTCAAGTCGCGCCCGATCTTCAGCCAATTCGACATCCGTCATTGCGTCTTCGCGCCGTTTCGCAGCATCGTAGCGCCGTTTAGCCGCAAACCTAATTTGATCAAGTTCTTTCATGGTCAACGCCTTTTCGGGGCGTAGTTGCTCAGTCTTCAAATCAATAAATGGCGTGAAACACGGGTCATAAGGATCGAAAGTATCACGTGGCATTATTCTGGTTCCGGATCACGCGACCTTATATCGCGGGCAGACTGGTTAGTAGTTTCTTCGCGTTCAAATTCCTCGCCCATAGTTGCGCGCAGTTCAGCTAGAAATTGCAACATCATCTTGACTGGCAAAAGCTTTTGAGTTCTTTCGGCCTTCTGAGTTTCTTCCACCCGCTCGACGCGAACCTGCCGATAGAGTTCCGACAGTTTGAGGACCGACTGCACCACGAGCTCCAAGGACGATACACATGCATTGAACGATTGGGATTCCTTGGCCCTCCAGTACGACTCAAGGTTTGACCGCGTAGCGTGGAGAAGCGCTTTTACGGCCCAGTCTTTATTACCCAGTACCGAAACGGAGTCGTCAATAATCCGCCCCTCGTCAGCGCCAGTATAAGATTTGTTATCTTGGCGCAGCACACGTGCACGTAAATCAACCACGACCGCCCCCAATAAAATCGATGACGTTTTTGCGCGACTCTATGGAGGCCTTCAATTTTTCGACAATGCAGTCAGCTTCGGTAATTGTCTCGTGTTTCGTCACGGCGAGGTGCGCCACGTTGGCTTGAAGCGACGCGGCCCTTTTACGCAACGCTTCGCTGACGCCGTCGGTCCGGCACAGCAGCGCGTGCAAATCGCCCGCCTCTTCGACAACGAGTCGGAGCACTGGAGTCAGCTCGAATAGGTCTAGGTCGTCCATTACCCGCGCCCATGTTCGCGGGCAAATGCCATGCGTTTCGCAGGGCTGAGTCCTGCGGCGATCTGCAAAAATTCGGCGTCAGATAGTTGTTCAGACTTGTTATTTGTCGCTGACAATTCAGGGTGTTGTCGCGCATAATTCATTCTCTCGCTTCTGCTGAGTCCGCGCATGTTTTCCGCGTGGCACTCCCGCGCCAACGAGTCGTTGCGTCTCAGGACAAGCTTATCCGCATACGTTTTTACGCTTTGGAGTTGGTCGAGGCATTCCCCCACATCAAGCGGTCGGTCGGCCAGAACCAACTCTTTGAGTCCTTGAACCTCCAACAGTTCTTCGGTGGTCGCCGCAACACCGAATTTGTGTTGCGCCGCTGCCGCCAAGTTGGTCGTTGCGTGGATTAGAACGCTGACGCTCTCACCCCCCAACAATTCTGCAAGTGCTTTTACATCACTCATTTTGGCTTACCTCCCAATCCGAATCCAATTCCAAGTCTCATTTTTACGCTGCCTCATCCATTAATTGAGGCTCACAATTAATCATGACCGCGTCAAAGGCCCACTTGGCCCATTCGCTTTTGGTGTCTGGCAATTCGTCGTTCTCGCCACTCAAAATAAATCGGGCGACAGACGGGTGAATTGCAAGCGCGTCAATATCGGGTAACGGCGAATTCAGGCTAGAGACCATAAGCCACCCGTGCAGAACCTTGGAACGCACTTCATACCAGCGCGGCAATTCTTCAAAACTGAGAACGCCAATAAATTCTTTACCCAATACGCCCGCGTCACGAACGCTAATATCAGGACGCCCGATCATGCCCCGTTCATCGCGGACATTTTGATCCGCGCGCACGAAAACCAACAATTGTTCGACGGTCGTCGGTTTCCTGCGAGTCCAGCGCAAATTGGTGACGACAGCCGCTAAGCTAAATACGCCACGGCCTTCATCTGCCGGAAGCCAACGAAAAGTCGAAAGAATATTCGCGCTTTCCAAAATCTCTTGGATTTTCCGCCGATGTATAGTTCTAATGTTCAATTTATTTACCCCTTCCTTACTTACAAATATAACACCAGTTTTGTAAGTTTGTCAAAATTCGGAGCAAAAACGGGTCACAAACGGCGCAAGAAATATTGACACCGTTAAACTTGAAGCTTAATATCTGCCGTTTCGCGCGCCATTTATACTATCGTGGTATTTAAAATCTGTTGATGGTATTGAATCAGTCTAATGAAACAAAACACAAAGGATTCAACGGATGACCCACGATCAGACTACAGCCCATCTTATTCGCGTCTGTCACCATATTGCGGACCTATCGAATGCCGATTTGGGCCGCGCGTCAGCGCGGGCGGGCCTCCTCCTATCCCTCCACAAGGCTCAGCACCTTCTGGCCCTCCTAGAAACCCGAGAGGGCAGTAGCGTGCTGGCATTCCTGCGCTGACGCCTCAGAAGACTGTCAGGCCGGTTCGTGCGTATCGGGTAGCCCATCCTCGCCAGCACGTCACAAACGCGCCACAGGAGCATCTAGCAGGGCTTGTGGCACGCTGACCACCTAGACTGCCAAGGCGGCAGCTTCTCGCCCCTTCCCACATGCACTGCCTTCTGCAATGCTTTGCCACGCTGCGACAGGGATGGGAGAGGCTACCGTGTTCAAGTTCCTCAAGACATTAGTAAGTAGCCACAATTTCATTGACCGACTTGCCGAAAGAATTGGTGTTGATCGCAAGATTTATCGGGCGGGACTAACGGAAGCGCGGGTCAACTTCGCCATGTATGAACAAATGTATGAGCTTTCTAAAGCAGACATGCCAAGGGACGCAGACCGGATTCTGTTTTTCGCTTATCGTTTGTTGCAGCCTGCATATCAGGGCGTTTCGTTGATACAGCGACGTTTCCCGGAACAGGAAAGCTTGGCAACTTGCCTGCGCCAGCTAGAAGCTTTTAAGTCAGAAGTCGATGAATCCGGCGGTTTGACCGACTTATTGGTGTTAGATGACGACGACGCAAAACCTGACGGCTAACCGCGTCAGCGGTCTTCATACACAGGTCATAACGTCAAGATACTTGCGTTTCTCGTCCAGCCACTCAGCATCCCCGCCATACCGCCCGGCATGCGGGTTATCGTCAGCGTGACCCATAAGCGCATTCCTGACGTGCTCTGGCATGCCAGCCCGGCGCGACTCCGCTGCCCATGAATGCCGCAAGCTGTATAGAACCTTGCGCGGGTCACCTTTGGTAACCTTTGCCCGTAAATGGTCGGTCCACTCACGGCTAATCGGGTTCATATACCGCCCCGCCATTTCCACGGGCTTGCCCGTGCGCTCCGCCTCTGCCCGTTCCTTGGGCCGCGCTTGGGGTTCGAATGTGGGGAACGCTAGGGCGCTGTTATGGCTGCGCAGGTGGGCCTCTAGCGTGGCCTGCAAGCGCGGGTGAATAGGCACGGTGCGAACGCTATGGGCGTTCTTTGTCTTGCGGGCGCGGGCGTCGTCTTCGGACTCGTCGTTCGTGATACGAATTGCGCGCGCGGTCACGTCGATATCTTCCCGGCGCAACTGGCAGATTTCTTCGGGCCTTGCCCCCGTCCAGATCAAGCATTGCAGGGCCGTCATTAGGTCCCCTGCCCTGCCCGCCGTCGCGCGTCCGCTGCGATTAGTCCAAAGCTTAGTGGACTCCTCAACCAGTTTCTTAACTTCGTCGGGCGTGAAGCTTTTCCAGCTTCGGGAAGTCTTGGGGCGCGTATCTTGAGGCGGCTTAACCCCCGTAGATGGGTTGGACTCGATTTCACCGCGTGAGACCGCGAACGCCAAAAGCGCGCGAATGGAGTCCAGCCTTTTTTGAATAGAGGTCGGCGAAAGCGGCTCGCCTTTGTGGGCCAGAGTTGCGACGTGCTCCACATATTTGACCACGTGGGACTTGTTCACGTCAGCAAGAGATAGATCGCCATGGAGCGCCGCAAATTCTTTGACGTACTGTTCATGCTTCTGCCAAGTCATAGGCGCTTGTTTCCTGAACGCTTTCCAGCGGGGCAGGATCGACAGCACACTATCGGCTCTTTCCTTCGCAGCGTTCTCAATGTGCCGTGCCGCCCGCTCGCCTTTTAGCTCTGCGATCTCGCGTTGATCGGGCGTAGTCGCGGCTTCATAGGCTCCTAGTTGTTTGTCGAACTCGAATTGCGCCGCCGCTTCCCGCTGACCCATTACAAAGTAGCCCTGCCCTTCCGCCTGACGGCGGGCAGTGGCATCATCCGTAATCGCAAATTTGGTAACTTCTTGCACGCGCCCATCCCGCGCGAACAACATGGGATTTGCCAGTGGCGCATTTGGTGGGGCGTTCTGTGGTCGTAGGTCAACTTTCATCGCCACGGCGTCAGCCGCGTGACGTTCTACCTCTTCCGGTGACACATCCGCAAAGCTTAGCTGCTGATTGTGTTGGTGAGCGTATGCCGCCGCTTCCGCTTCAAGTGCCGCCGTGCCGTGCCCTTGAAGCGCGATAACCCAAGCCGTTTTCCCGCCGAACAGGTGTCGATAAGCCACCGGTATTACTCGCCGATAATAGGCCCTGTCGTTCTTCCAGATGATGTAATTTTTGCGGCGTCTTGGGGCAAATGACATGGCGGCTCCGGGCCTTATTGCACCTCCTTATTGTACCACTATTGCACCAAATCCAAGCCCTTATTTTAGCTTCAAGCTCACGTCAATTTCATTTAATCATTACATTTCAGTAGCTTAGGGATTCAGCGATGGCGCAAAACTGTTGCATAATTGCAACACGAGAGTCTGAATCCCACCCTCTCCGCCACACTCCACTGATCCAAAAGACTTAAATTCGGTTCACTCTTCTCCCGCCGCCAAAAACCCGCCATCTCCTTTGAGACCCGCTTCGGCGCGTTGCGGCGAAATTCATGCATTTTTGAACTCGGCATGTTGCAAATTCCGCTGCGTTGTTCGTTGGCAGTTCAATCGCCACTGACAACTTTCGGCCCATACCGGCCAAAGAAATTTGACGGTAATCTCCTTGGCGGGTTCCCTGAACCGGCCGCTCGGCTATGGCTGGGTTACCTGCTGCGCCCTTGGGCAGCGCGCTGAGCCATTTTTTGCGCAGTCTCATAATGGCCGATGAGGTTTGCGCAACTCTGCTCTGCAAGTCGGTTTATGATCGGACTTTCTCTGCTCGCTGACAGACCTGCCCCCACCTTTCGCCAGACGCGCCGCTTGGGGTCGCCATGCTGGCGTTCGGTTTGGTGGGTGTTGTTGTGCTTGCTGTCGTCACCGCAAGCGTTGCCGTGAGGGTCGAGATTTCCTCTTTTGGCTTATAGTCAGGACATGGATCCAGGTTTGAACGCAGAGATCGCCCTCGTCCTGATGACATTGCCGGGTGGGACTTACGTGCGCTGTCCCGTCGCGCCAACACCAACGCCGCGACTGACGGTCGAAACAAGGCCCTGCTTCACGCCTGCGTTGCTCGACCCGTAACTTGCTGGATAAACATGTGAACCATGTAAATTTCGGGGCGGGAATATCTGCTCACCAACATGGTGCTTTGAAGATCATGGACCAGGTTGGGTTGCAGGGGATAGCGGCGAAGTATTTGCGGCGTCGGCCTCGTCATCAAGCTGCCCCGGCGTCCGGGGCACGATCCTGAGCGCCCTGAGTGCGTTAAGGATGACCGCGACATCTATCACCTCTTGCGCAAGCGCGCCTTGCACCGGTGTCAGATACCCCAAGGCAGCGGCGATCATGCCAAGGATTGACAGTCCAATCCCTGCTACAACGCTTTCCACGGCGATGCGGCGTGAGCGTTGGGCAATCTCTATCCCCGGTAACAAGCGGTCAAGGTGATCGACCAGCAAGACAACGTCCGCAGCCTCTGCGGAGGCCGCGGCGCCCCGCGCGCCCATGGCGACGCCGATGTCCGCGGCAGCAAGCGCTGGCGCGTCGTTCACGCCGTCGCCCACCATCATGACCGGACCGTTCTTGCGCTCGGTGAGAACCAGCAACACCTTCTGATCAGGCGTCAGGTCGGATCGGACAGCGTCGAGCCCCAAGCCCTCTGTGACAGCCTCGGCAACCGCGCGGCGGTCGCCGGTAGCCAAGAGGATGCGGGTGATCCCCAATTGGCGCAGTCCGGCCAGTAAGCCCGTCGTGCCCGATCGCAATGCATCGGCCATGATGATGTGTCCCATCAGTTCACCATCCACGGCAAGAGCCACCACGACGGAACCTGCAGCGATGACGGTTCCGTCCGGGTCTGATGCGCCAGTCTGCGCGGCGACGAAAGCCGCCCCGCCGACCACGACCCTGCGACCATCGATCGTGCCAGTCACGCCCTCTCCAGGGGTCTCCACAACTCTTTGTGGCACCGGCAACTCCACACCGCTTGCGCGCGCCGCCGCGACGATAGCCTGTGCGATGGGATGTTTCGATGCCTGGTCGAGGGCTGCGGCATAGTGCAGGACCTCATCCTTTGTCAGGTTCCCAATCGTCACAATGGACACGATTTGCGGCCGCCCATCGGTCAGTGTGCCGGTCTTGTCGAGGATCAATGTATTGATCCGTGCCAGCGCCTCCAGAGCTTTCGCCCCCTTGATCAGCACCCCGAAATGCGCCCCTCGGGACAGCCCTGCCACCAGTGCCACTGGCACGGCGAGAATCAGCGGACACGGAGTGGCCACGACAAGAACCGCCACCGCACGGATCGGATCTCCGGTCAGCCACCAGGCGGCGGTGGCAAGCGCAACCGTTACAACCAGAAAAAGCATGGAATAGCGGTCAGCCAAGCGCGCCATTGGTGCCTTGGATGCTTGCGCTGCCTCGACCAACCGGACGATCCCGGCATAGGTGCTATCAGCCGCCGCTCGCGTGACCCGCAGATGGAACGCCTCGCCCGCGTTGGTCGAACCGCTCATCACATCGTGCCCGCCTTCTACACTGACCGGCATCGACTCGCCCGTCAGTGCAGCCTGATCCAGCAGGGCACGGTCACCTTCAACGGTGCCATCCACAGGTGCCACATCGCCTTGCCGAATGAGCCAAAAGATCGCCCGGATTGATCTCTTCCAGGGGCACTTCCTCCAGTGTGCCGCCCCGATGGCGCGTGGCCGTCCGGGGAACACGGGACAACAGATCGCGCATCTCGCGGCGAGCACGGCCCTGGGCAAAGCTTTCAAGGAACGTGCCGCCCGTGTACATCAGTGCGACCACGGCGGCGGCCAATGGCTCACCGAACAATATGGCTGCCGACATTGACAGCGCCGCTACGACATCAAGCCCGACCTCTCCCTTCCAAAGGCTACGGAATATCTCGACCAAGAGCCCTGACAGAACTGGCAGCACACCCACGATCCAGATCAGGCTAGACAGGTAGACATGCCCAAGCAGCAACAGGGCTATTCCGGACACCAGACCTGTCAGAGCGACTACCAGCAGCGCGATATTCAGGCGATCAAAAGTCATAAGCGTTACTCATTGCGAGTCCTGCGATTTGAACGGTTCCGGTGGTGTCAGGTCAGGGCGAAAGCGTTTCTCCTTGTCCTACCCATGCTCCAACCAGACAGCAAGAACGGTGCATCATTCGAGCAAAGCAACAGGACGGTCCGTCTTGAATTCTGATTGGGACTAAAGCGCGCGTCCCATCACCAGCAGCTGACTTGACCTATTCTCTCGACGCGCTTTCCTTGGTTTCTCGCACGCAAAGGGTTGACCGAACCGCATACTACAGAATTGCCGCACTTCAAGGCTGATCTAGACGACAGGATGACGCAGGGGGCCGAGTGCAAGTGCGTCAGTTCGCGTCGCATTTCTTGCCGGCGCGAAGTGGTCGCCGGACGTGGCAATGGATAGGCTTTTGCGGTGATCATTGTGAGGCCTTGGATGGACAGCGTCGATTATATCGTCGTGGGCGGCGGCTCTACCGGCTGCGTCATTGCGGGTCGGCTGACCGAAGACGAGGCTTGCCATGTCGCCTTGCTCGAGGAAGGTCCGCGTGACTGGAGTCCGTGGATCCATATCCCTGGCGCTTACTACAAAACCGCTCAGGGCAAGCTTCTGAAGCGCTTCCCGTGGGAGCCGGGAGTGCAGCAGGATCGGCAGGACGCGCCGACAATGGTTCAGGCGTCGGTCTTGGGCGGCGGAAGCTCGGTCAATGCCATGATCTACATTCGCGGCACTCCGGCAGACTATGATGCATGGCGAGCGCTGGGTGCCGACGGTTGGGGCTATGAGGATGTGTTGTCCTATTTCCGTAAGGCCGAGAACAACAACCGGTTTGCCGGTCCGGTGCATGGCACGGATGGTCCGCTGAAAGTCTCGGATATAGACGATATTCATCCGCTGACGCGCGCATGGTTATTAGCCTGTCAGGAACAGGGCCTGCCGCTGAACCCCGACTTCAACTCGGGGGACCAAAGAGGCGCAGGGCTTTATCAGATCACGGCGCGAGGTCGGCGGCGTTCCTCTGCAGCGGTTGCCTATATTCACCCAGCCCTGCGGCGGCAAAATCTGGACTTGCGAACCGGTGCGCGCGTCAATCGCATTATCGTCGAAAAAGGCCGCGCGGTTGGTGTCGAATATGTGCGCAAGGGCCGTGTCCACACTTTGAGAGCCCGCAAGGAGGTGATCGTCAGCGCAGGCGCTATCGCGACACCAAAGTTGCTGATGCTGTCTGGAATCGGGCCTGCTGGACATCTGGCCGAGCACGGGATCAAGGCGGTTCTCGATCTGCCGGGTGTAGGGCAAAATCTGCAAGATCACATCGAGATTTCGCTGGTCTATCAACTCAATGGGCCGCACAGCTATGATCGCTACAAGAAGCTGCACTGGCGCGCGATGGCGGGCCTGGAGTACCTGATGTTTGGCAGTGGCCCTGCCGCGTCGAACCTGATCGAGGGCGGTGCCTTCTGGTGGGGCGATAAAAGCGAGGCTCTGCCTGACTGCCAGTTCTTCCTCGTTTGCGGTGCGGGCATCGAGGAAGTGTCCGTCGTCGAATGCTTTGGAACAGGTGGGCTAATTTTGGAGCGGAGAGCTCGGGCTCATCGGGTTCAGGTTATGCTGCTTGACGCTGATGGTTCA
>Ga0209023_10003678_pt1 | contig 18071 bp, 15 predicted proteins | sample LakOneMetagenome_FD_187468 | JGI IMG/M metagenome (GOLD analysis project Ga0209023, IMG submission 187468) | Freshwater and sediment microbial communities from Lake Erie, Canada (SPAdes) (version 2) | ecosystem: Environmental > Aquatic > Freshwater > Lentic | place: Lake Erie, Canada... | reverse complement strand
TGGATCGACGGCGTGTTCTTCGAGCTGTAGAGCTGAGGTGAGCTGAACCATGAGCGGGATCTTCATCGTCATCGCCGTCGTCGTGCTCGTCGTGCTGGCAGCCGTCGCCCTTCTGGGCGCGGCCCGTCGACGTGACGCGGACGCGGCCACCGGTTCCCTGTCACGGGAGTCGGTCAAGCGCGACGCCGCGGCCCGGAAGGCATCCGCGGAGATGGTCACCACCGGTCCGTCGGGCCGTGAGGTCGAAGCATCGGTCGCCTTGGAGCGTCGGGGTGGCGCCGCCATCGACAAGGTCGCTCCGGCGTCGCCGGCGGTCTTCGTGCCGCCGGACCCCGAGACCTTCGACGTCACCCGTCGCCAGTTCCTCAACCGCGGCATCGTCGCGATGATGGGCCTGTCGATCGCAGCGTTCGGCACCGCGATCATCGGCTTCCTGTGGCCGTCGGGCGGCGGCGGCTTCGGCTCCAAGATCAACTTGGGCAAGGTCACCGACCTCGCTGCGGACGTCTCCAAGGGCAACGGCTTCCTTTACAAGCCAGAAGGCCGGCTCTGGATCACCAACTACCCGTCATCCGCGCTGGCCAAGGCAGAGCAGGTCTACGCCCCGGCGGTGCTGAACTCCATGAAGGCCGGTCTGGCCGTCATGTACCAGAAGTGCCCGCACCTGGGCTGCCGTGTGCCCAGCTGCGCCAGCTCGCAGTGGTTCGAGTGCCCGTGCCATGGTTCGCAGTACAACCAGGCCGGAGAGAAGAAGGGCGGCCCGGCGCCTCGCGGCATGGACCGCTTCGGCACCGAGGTCACGGGCGGCAACTTGATCGTGAACACGGGTCAGGTCATCCAGGGCCCAGCGATCGGCACGAACACCACCGGCCAAGAGGCCGAGGGTCCGCACTGCATCGGCGCGGCAACGCACCACTGAATCGTCAGCACCACCGCGGTCGGACCGGTCGTCCGCCGCTTCTGAGGGATCACGGTGACACCGGCACACACCGGTGCACGAGGAGACGTACGGGAACCACATGATCGTCGCAACTTCGACACAACGAGCCTTCGGCTTCGTGATCCTCGCCGTCGTGGTGATCGGGTTCATCGCGTGGTTCATCTCGAACCTGCGGGCCGGTCGCGACGAGGTCGGCTCCGAGATCGAGCTCGCCCCGAACCGCAAGCAGTACCTGACCGACGAAGAGCTCGAAGGCAAGAAGCTCAACCTGGCGCTGTTCTCGGCACTGGGTCTGCTGGCGGTCATCGCCGTCGCCCTGCCGCTCTACTGGCTTGCCGAGCCCGGTCGCCAGAAGGGCGCCGTGGAGATGTACAACGAGATCTTCATCGAGCGGGGCCTCGCGCTCTACGAGACCGGCGCCCAGTGCGTCACCTGCCACGGCGGTGCCGGCGTCGGTGGTGTCACCACCTTCATCATCAACGACCAGAACGGCCAGTACGTCGGTCAGGTCTCCTGGAACGCCCCGGCGCTCAACAACGTCCTTTACCGCTACAACGAGGATCAGGTTCGCTACATCCTGAACTACGGCCGCCCGGGTACTCCCATGGCGGCATGGGGCACCCTGGGCGGCGGTCCGCTCACGACCCAGCAGCTCGATGACCTGATCGCCTACCTGTGGTCGGTGCAGCTCAAGCCCAAGGAGATCCGCTCCCAGGTCGACGACTTCGTCAAGGCGATCGACCCGGCGCTCTATGACCGCATGGTCGAGGTGCGCAAGGCCAACGCGGACGTCGTGCCGAACGGCGACGTGGAGGCGGTCAACGCCAAGCGCCTGTCCCGCGCCGACGAGATCGCACTCGGCGAGATCCTCTTCAACAACCAGTCGCTGGCTCAGGGCTCGTACTCCTGTGCTCGCTGCCACGTTGCGGGCGCTCCGTACGGTCAGGCCTGGCAGCCGTTCCTCCGGCTCCAGTACGGCTCGTTCGGGCCCAACCTGGTCGGCGTGCAGGACCAGGCGACCGAGCAGCAGCACTTCAACCTCGTCTGGAACGGCATGGACGAAGGCAAGCTCTACTTCTCCCGTCGGCAGGGCAACCCGCAGATGCCGGGCTTCGGCGTCAACCGCAACACCGGCAAGGAAGCCGAGGGCGTCCCCGACTTCGGCCCCGAAGGGCTCCTGACGCCCGAAGAGGTCTGGGCGATCGTGACCTACGAGCGCAACCTCTCGAACGACTCCACGGTCAAGTCGCCGCTCGCCGGCACGATCGAGTCACCCACCTTCGTGAACGTCCCCCGTGACACGGCCGGGAGCAACTGAGCCAGATGAACATCGTCCTTGCAGCCATCCAGTTCGATCCTCACATCCGCGGCGTCCTCGTCGTCTTGGTGGGCGTCGGCGTGCTCATCGGTTCCGTCTACCTGCTCCTCGCCACGAACACCGGCGTCCGGGCCGGCTTCCTGATCGCCATGGCGGGCCTCTTCGGTTGGCTGTTCTCCATGGGTGGGATCTGGACGATCTACGGCATCGGCCTTCGCGGCAAGGATCCGTCGTGGGTCGCCAAGGAGATCAACTATTCCCGTAGCGGAGAAGCGATCAACCCGGTCCTGGAGAAGTTGCCGCCGGGGACCGACCTGTCGGATCCGCTCAAGCTGATGTCGGGCTACCTGAAGGCCAACCCGGACGCTGAGGCAGCGATCACCAAGGCCGAGGGCGAAGGCTTCAAGGCGACCACGCTGACCAAGGCCGTCACCGCCGCCCCGTCGCTCAAGACCAAGGTCGACGCCGAGCTCAACGGCTGGCGCATCCTGGGCGAGTCGGACTCCCGCCGAGGCGACGCTGCGGCCGCAGCGGACGCTGCGTTGATCGCCTCCCAGGCGTTCGGCGCCGAGACGGCGTCGTCGAGCTACACCACCAAGGACGTCTTCTTCTTCGGCGGCAAGGGCGGCGCCGAACCAGAGACGGTCAAGGGCGAGCGCTCGACCGTGTCGCAGGTGTGGCACCGGGTGCAGACGGTGTTCGAGCCTAAGAGCCCAGCGCTCTACGCCGCGGTGACCGTGCAGCAGAACACGGTGCAGACCGTCGCTCCGGGCGAGGCACCTCCGCCCGCGCAGATCAACGACAAGGCCGACACCGTGACCGTGCTCCTCGAGCGCAACCTCGGCTTCCGTCGCCTGCCCTCGGCGTTGTTCACGCTGTTCACGGGCATCATCTTCTTTGTGCTGGTGTGGATGTTGCACCGCCGCGACAAGCGGGCCATGAAGGAGCGAGCGGAGTGGGATCCGTCGGCGCTGCCGGCGGTGCGTGAGCCCGAGACGGTGAGCTGACCATGGGCCAGTACCTGCCCATCGTGGCGCTGTTGGTGCTGGTTGCGCTCTTCGCCGGAATCAGCTTGATCGCCCAGCGGATCCTGGTGCCTCCGCGGCCGAACGAGGCCAAGGTCGCCCCGTATGAGTGCGGCATCCTCGACACGACCGAGCCACCCGAGCGCTTCCCGGTTCGCTTCTACCTGATCGCGATGATCTTCATCGTCTTCGACATCGAGATCATCTTCTTCTACCCGTTCACCCAGGTGTACGGCGCGCTCGGCTGGTTCGGCCTGGTGGCGATCGGCATCTTCACCGTTGCGGTGTTCGAATCGTTCCTGTACCTGATCAGCAACGGCGCCCTGGACTGGGGTCCGCCGCAGCATCTTCGTCGTTCGCGGCTGCATCGCTCGCCCGAGCGCACCACGGCCAGCACGGTTCGTCGTGTGGGCCTAGATGGTCGCGCTGCGGAGCTCATCGCTGCCGTGGCCGACGACTCGAACGATGCGGCTCAGGCCGAGCCCGACAAGATCGGTGCGCACTGATGGGGCTCGTCCAGAACGTCAAGGACGACGGGTTCGCCGGACTCGAGCACAACTTCCTGACCGGCCAGCTCGAAGACCTGGTTCGTTGGGCTCGCCGCCGCAGCAGCTGGCCGGCGACGTTCGGCCTCGCCTGTTGCGCCATCGAGATGATGGGTGCCGGTGGTGCGCACTACGACCTCGCTCGCTTCGGCATGGAGGTCTTCCGGGCATCGCCGCGCCAGGCCGACGTGATGATCGTCGCCGGGCGTGTCTCGCAGAAGATGGCGCCGGTGCTCCGCACCATCTACGACCAGATGATGGAACCCAAGTGGGTCATCTCGATGGGCGTGTGCGCATCCAGCGGTGGCATGTTCAACAACTACGCCATCGTGCAGGGTGTCGATCAGGTCGTCCCCGTTGACGTGTACGCGCCGGGTTGCCCTCCGGGGCCAGAGACGCTCATGCAGGCCATCATCACGCTGCACGGCAAGATCGAGACCGGCGAGATCCTTCGTCGTCGCGACGAGACCGGTTCGGGCGCGCAGATCTTCGTCGATCAGGTCGACGGCCAGACCGCTGGTGGGTTCACCCTGGATCGCAACCAGAGCGGGTTCGTGACCGCGTCGGTTGCTGCTTCCGCACCGGTGGCCGATTCTGATCCGCTGGCAGCTTCTGATCCGCAGCCCGGTTCCGAAGCGCACTTCGATACCGCAGCGCACTTCGATACCGATGAGCCCTCCGCTGCCACGCCGCCGGCTGCGTCGCCGCCGCGGGGAACTCCGGGCAGCTTCGACATCGGGGCACAGTGATGGCCGACGAAGAGCAATCCACAGTCGACGACGGGGACAGCGCCGCCGCTGCGGCCGAGCCAACCGAGCCTGCGGTCGAGCCTGACCTGCTGTTCGAGGTGCCCGTCACCGAGTCTCGCGGTCAGGTCGTGTTGCACCCGGATCGTGACGGCTACGTCGCGCTGGTCCAGCGCCTCCGCGCTGCTGGCTATTGGATGTGCGTCGACCTGTGTGGCGTCGACTACCTGGGTCACACCGCCGGCCGCTGGTTGCCGCCGGGCACCGCGCCCGAGCGCTTCGAGGTCGTGCTCAACCTGCTCAACCAGACCGACCGCACCCGCATCCGTGTGCGGTTGCAGGTCGCCGAAGACGACGCGGTCGTGCCGACGATCAGCCACCTGCACCCGGGCGTGTCCAACCACGAACGCGAGACGTTCGACCTCTTCGGCATCGCGTTCGACGGGCACCCCGACCTGAGTCGCATCCTGATGCCGCCCGACTGGGTGGGCCATCCCCTCCGCAAGGACGATCCGGCGAGTCGGATCCCCGTCCAGTTCAAGGGCGCCGCCTCGTGAGCACCACCGATCAGGCCGTCGGCTCTGCGGTCGACATCGCCACCCTCGACGCCGCGTTGGACCACCTGGCCAACGACGACGCGACGCTGCACATGTCGGAGTCCCAGGCGGAGTCTGACGCCGGCTATCAGCCGCCCACCGCAGAGGGCGTCGGCGAGCGGATGCTCATGAACATGGGCCCGCAGCACCCATCGACGCACGGCGTGCTGCGCCTGGTGCTGGAGATGGACGGCGAGCTCGTCACCCGCTCCAAGCCGGTCATCGGCTACCTGCACACCGGCATGGAGAAGACGGGTGAGCAGCTCACCTACCTCCAAGGGCCCACGAACGTCACCCGCATGGACTACGCCGCGCCGTTGTTCAACGAGCTCGCGTTCTCCCTGGCGACCGAAGAGCTGCTCGGGATCGAAGCGCCCGAGCGCGCGCAGTGGATCCGCACGCTGATGTGCGAGGTCAACCGTCTCAGCTCCCACATGTTGTTCATGGCCACCAACGGCATGGACCTCGGTGCGGTCGGCATGATGATCTACGGCTGGCGCGAGCGCGAGGAGCTGCTGCGCTTCCTGGAGCAGGTCACGGGCCTGCGGATGAACCACAACTTCATCCGCCCGGGCGGCGTTGCCGCCGACATGCCCGACGGTTGGCGTGAGTCGCTCGACGTGATCCTTGACACACTCCCCGGGCGCCTCGAAGAGTTCGACACGCTGATGACAGGTCAGCCGATCTGGCGTGACCGCCTTCAGGGCGTCGGCACGATCACCGCCGAAGAGGCGATCAGCCTGGGCGCAACCGGCCCACTGCTGCGCTCTACCGGCTATGCGTGGGACCTTCGCCGCGACATGCCGTACCTCTGCTACGACCAGATCGACTTCGACGTGGTCGTCGGATCCTTCGGCGACAGCTTCGACCGCTACGCGATCCGCCTGGCCGAGATCCGCGAGTCGATTCGCATCATCCGCCAGTGCATGGACAAGATGCCCGACGGCGATTACCGCCTCCAGGACAAGAAGGTCACCCCGCCGCCGCGTGCTCGCATCGACGAGTCGATGGAGGCGCTGATCCACCACTTCAAGATCTTCACCGAGGGCTTCAAGGTGCCCGAGGGCGAGGTCTACGTCGCGGTGGAGAACCCTCGGGGTGAACTGGGCTGCTACCTGGTGTCGGACGGGTCGTCACATCCGGTCCGCATGCACATCCGAGGCCCGAGCTTCGTGAACCTCCAGTCACTGCCACATCTGATGAAGGACTCGCTGATCGCTGACACCGTCGCGATCGTGAGCTCGGTGGACCCGATCATGGGCGACGTGGATCGCTGATGGCGCGCTTCACCGCAGAGAACGAGGCGCTCGCTCGTACGATCATCTCCCGCTACCCGCGGGCGAAGTCGGCGACGATCCCGCTGTGCCACCTCGCCCAGGAGCAGGACGGATGGCTGTCCGACGACGCAATGGCACACATCGCCGAGCTCGTCGGGTGCACGTCAGCAGAGGTGCTCGGCACTGCGAGCTTCTACGAGATGTTCAAGATGCATCCGGTCGGGCGCTACTGCATCAACGTGTGCACCAACATCTCATGTCAGCTGCTCGGCGGCGAGGAGCTGCTCGAGCACGCCGAGGCGGCGCTCGGCATCCGTGCCGGGGGCACCACCGCTGACGGCAACTTCACCCTGGAAGACGTCGAGTGCATCGCCGCGTGCACCGAAGCGCCGGCGATCCAGGTCAACTACCGCTTCTTCCATCAGGTCTCGACCGAGGATCTGGATCAGATCCTGGCCGACGCCCGATCGGGTGCGCTCGCAGCGACGGTGCCCGATCACGGCACGCTCGCCAAGGTCCGCCAGGACGTCGCCACCGACGAGCTCGCGAACGTGAGCGCCCCCGAGGACCAGACGATGCCGGTGTGGATCGCCCGTCACGAAGCACAGGCCGCAGCCGCAGCAGCAGGGGAGGGCGAGTGATGCAAGCTCGTGTCTCCTCCCGCTTCGATGTGCTCGACGGCCACACGATCGCCGGCTACCAGGACTCGGGCACCTACCGGGGCTACGACGGCATCAAGGCCGCGTTGCAGATGGCGCCGAACCAGGTCACCGACGTGGTCAAGGACGCCACCGTGCTGGGTCGGGGTGGCGCCGGGTTCCCCGCAGGGGTCAAGTGGGGCTTCTGCCCGCCGGGCGTCTGGCCGCGCTACATCGTGGTCAACGGCGACGAGTCGGAGCCGGGCACCTACAAGGACCGCGTCCTCATGGAGCGCGATCCGCATCAGCTGATCGAAGGCTGCCTGATCGCCGCGTACGCGATCGGCGCCGCGCAGGTGTTCCTGTACGTCCGCGGCGAGATGCCGCACGCGCAGGAGCGGATCGCCGCGGCGCTGAACGAGGCGTACGCAGCGAACTTGGTCGGCAAGAACATCCTCGGCACCGACTTCAGCGTCGACATCATCCTCACCTGGGGTGCGGGCGCCTACATCGTCGGCGAAGAGACGGCGCTCATCGAGTCGCTCGAGGGCAACCGGGGGATGCCTCGCCTCAAGCCGCCGTTCTTCCCGGCCGCCAAGGGCCTGTACATGCAGCCCACGATCGTGAACAACGTCGAGACGTTGTCGAACCTGCCGTGGTTGTTCTGCCACAGCGTCGACGAGTACCGCTCGATCGGCACCGAGACGTCGCCGGGCACCCGTCTGGTGGCGCTGTCGGGGCATGTGAACACCCCGGGCGTGTTCGAGATCCCGCAGGGGACCACGACGTACCGGGAGCTGTTCGAGTCCGAGCAGTACGGCGGCGGCATCCGCAACGGCCACGAGCTCAAGATGTTCATCCCCGGCGGTGCGTCGGCACCGTGGTTCTTCCAGGAGCAGGTCGACCTGCCGTTGGAGGGTCGTCCGGTCGGCGCTGCGGGCTCCATGCTCGGCTCGGGTGCGATCGTCGTCATGGACGAGACCACCGACGCGGTGCGCGCGTGCCTTCGGATCGTGCGCTTCTTCGCTCGGGAGTCGTGCGGCAAGTGCACGCCGTGCCGCGAGGGCACGACCTGGGAAGAGAAGATCCTCCAGCGGATCCTCGACGGCTACGGGCGCCCGTCCGACATCGACCTACTGCTCGACGTCGCCGACAACATCAGCCCCGGCCCGTACCCGGTGGCAGCAGACCCCAGCCAGGGGCTCGACGCGGTGCCGTTCCCGCCCCGCCAGACGACGATCTGCCCGCTGGGCCCGTCGTCGGTCGCTCCGATCACGTCCGCGATCCGCCGGTTCCGTCACGAGTTCGAGGCCAAGATCACGTTGCGTGACCGGATTCCGGTGACGGTCGAGGCGTTCTCGTTCGACGAACCCGCCGACGAGCCCGCGCTCGGCACCCTCGCCGGGGCGTTCGACCTGGACGTCGACCGGTCATCTGCGGTGAAGGCCGTCCGTCACGACGCGCCGACGGTCGACGCGCCGACGGTCGACGAGCCGACCATTGAGCCGGCGGTCGAGCCGACGGCCGAAACGCCCGCCGACGAGCCCGTCGCTGTCGAGACCGTCGCGGATGAGCCGGTCGCCGACCAGGCTGCAGTCGACGACGCTGCAGGCGACCATGGTCGCGACGATGACGACGGCCACGGCGGACCGAAGCTGAGCGGCTCTGGAGGCCGGTTCGATGTCTGATCAGCAGTCCGCAGACGGACGTCGACTCGAGGGCCGCAAGGTCGAGATCACCGACCCGGTGACCATCACGGTCAACGGCCAGCCGGTCACCGCCCAGAAGGGCGAGCTGGTCATCGACGCGTGCGAGCGCTCCGACGCCTACATCCCACGCTTCTGCTACCACCCGCGCATGGAGCCGGTGGGCATGTGTCGCATGTGCCTCGTCGAGATCGACACGGGTCGCGGTCCGGCGTTGCAGCCGAGCTGCATGATCCCCGTCGGTCCCGACATGACCGTCACGACCAACTCCGACGGCGTCAACAAGGCCCAGGACGGCGTCATCGAGTTCCTGCTGGCGAACCACCCGCTGGACTGCCCGGTCTGCGACAAGGGTGGCGAGTGCCCGCTCCAGGACCAGTCGGTGGCCTACGGCCCCGGCGAGTCGCGTTGGGTCGAAGAGAAGCGGCACTACGTCAAGCCGATCGAGCTGTCCTCGACGGTCCTCATGGACCGAGAGCGCTGCATCCTGTGTGACCGTTGCACCCGCTTCGCGTCCGAGGTCACCGACGATCCGCTGATCCACTTCATCGGTCGTGGGGCCAACACCGAGGTCAACACGTTCCCCGGTGAGCCCTTCAGCTCGTACTTCTCGGGCAACACGGTGCAGATCTGCCCGGTGGGTGCGCTGACCGCCAAGCCGTACCGCTTCAAGGCCCGTCCGTGGGACTTGGAGCAGGTCGAATCCACCTGCACGGGCTGCTCGGTGGGTTGTCGTGTGTCGATCGACTCCAGCCGCGACGAGGTGCTGCGCTACAACGGCGTCGACTCCGACCCGGTGAACTGGTCGTGGCTCTGCGACAAGGGTCGCTTCGGCTTCGAAGCGGTCAGTTCGCCTGGCCGCCTCACCGCGCCGCTCGTCCGTTCGGGTGGCGGGCTGACCGAGGCTCGCTGGAACGTCGCCATGGACGCAGCGGCGTCCGCGATCCGTGACGCGGCCGCCGGTCGTGGACCGTCGGGTGTCGCCGTCATCGGCGGGGCCAACCTGACCAACGAGTCGGCCTACGCCTGGGCCCGTCTCGCCAAGGGTGTGATCGGCACCGATCAGGTCGACGCGCAGCTCGGTGACGGGCTGCCGGCCGAGGTGTTCGACCTCCCCGGCGCGACGATCGACGAGGTGTGCGCCAAGGGCGGCACCATCTTGTGGTTGGGTCCGGACCCCAAGGAAGAGCTGCCGGTCCTGTTCCTGCGCATCAAGCACGCGGTCCTCAACGACGGCGTCACGCTCGTGCAGGTCACCCCGACCGGCACCAGCCTGGATCGCTACGCCGCTGCCACGGTGCATCCTCGTCCGGGCGAGGCCGCGGCGGTCGTCGCTGCGCTGCTCTCAGACACAGCTCCCGGCTCCGACGTCGGCGGTGTGTCGGCAGCGGATCTTGTTGCTGCGGCCGCTGCGCTCGGCTCGAACGCGGACCTCAAGGTCGTCATCGGCCGGGCCAACCTGGCCGAGTCGCCGGCCTCTGCGCTGCACGCCGCCTCGGTGATCGCCGAGTCACGGCCAGCGGCGCGGTTCCTGCCGGTGCTGCGTCGCGGCAACACCCGAGGCGCGGTGCTCGCGGGGCTCACACCCGGCCGCCTTCCCGGTGGGATCACCACCGACGAGGGTCGCGGCGCCTGGGAGCAGATCTGGCCGACGGTGCCTGCGGGCACCGGCACGGGCACCGCATCTACCGACGCCGCCGACACCGACGCGATCCTCACCTCCGCAGCCGAGGGCAAGATCGACGTCCTGGTGCTGCTCGGAGCGGACCCGATCACCGACTTCCGCGACGGCTCGCTGGCGCGTCGGGCGTTGGCCGCGACCCGTACGGTCATCGTGTTGGACCGGTTCCTCACCCAATCCGCAGCGCAGGCGCAGGTCGTGTTGCCGGTCGCAGGCTTCGCCGAGTGCGACGGCACGACGACGAACATGGAGGGCCGTGTCACCACGGTCAACGCCAAGGTGACCGCACCGGGCACCGCCCGTGCCGACTGGATGATCGCGGCGGACCTGGCGCTGGCACTCGGCGCCGAGCAGTTCGCCGATGACGGCCCCGCAGAGCTGTGGGACGAGCTCCAGTCGAACGTGGCAGCCCTCGAAGAGCTGACCGCCCAGGCGCTGTACCTGCCGGCCAATGCCGACGGCATCGTCATCGACCTCGACGACGCGGACTTCGTGGCGCCGCCGGCGCCGTCGGTGCCCAGCCCGAACGCCTACTCGTCCCGCTTGGTCATCGACCGGGTGCTCTACGACGGTGGCGAGTCGCTGTCGCACATGCACAGCTCGGCATCGCTCGTCCGTGACGGCGCCATCGTGCTCGGCACGGCCGACGCCGCAGTGCTCGACGTCGAGTCGGGCACGCGCCTGACGGTCAGCTCGCAGCACGGATCGGTGTCGGGACCGCTCGTGATCTCCGACCGGGTCCCCAAGGGGGCGGTGCTGGTGCACCACGCGTTGTCGCTCGACGCGTCGTCGTTGGTGTCGGCAGCCGATTCGGTCTGCGACGTCCGGGTGGAGGTGGCCTGATGGACCCGTTGCTCTCCGGTGACGTCGGGCTCGCGGCGGTCCTGATCGTCCTGCTCAAGGTCGTCGTCGCGTTCGCCGTGCTGATGATCGGCGTGATGGCGATGGTGTGGTTCGAGCGCAAGCTCGTCGCCGACATGCAGAACCGCATCGGCCCCAACCGGGCCGGTCCGTTCGGCATCCTCCAGACCCTCGCCGATGGCCTCAAGCTGATGTTCAAAGAGGACCTGGAGCCGGAGAACTCCGATCCGTTCGTCTTCAAGCTGGCACCGTTCCTGGCGCTGATCCCGGCCTTCCTCGTCTTCGCCGTGATCCCCGTCGCCGGCAACTTCTCCGACGGCAACGACGGCGTGGTCACGATGTTCGGCCACCAGACCTTCATGCAGGTCGCGGACCCGCAGATGGGCATCTTGTTCGTGCTGGCGATGAGCTCGATCGCGGTCTACGGCGTGATGCTCGCCGGTTGGGCGTCGGGTTCCAAGTACCCGCTGCTCGGCTCGGTCCGGGCGTCGGCTCAGATGGTGTCCTACGAGGCGTCGCTCGGCCTGTCGGTCGCCGCGGTGCTGCTCTTCAGCGGCACGCTGTCGACCAACGGGATCGTGTCGGAGCAGTCGGGCTGGCACTGGAACATCTGGATGACGGCGCTGGTGCCGTTCCTGATCTTCGTGGTCTCCGCGACCGCCGAGCTGAACCGCCCGCCGTTCGACCTCGTCGAGGCGGAGCAGGAGCTCGTCGGCGGCTTCCACACCGAGTACTCGTCGTTCCGGTTCGCGCTGTTCTACCTGGCGGAGTTCCTGAACACGGTGACGATGTCGGCGGTCATCGTGACGCTGTTCCTGGGCGGTCCGTCGGGGCCGATCCCGTCGGGGACGCCGGGCTGGATCGCCAGCTACGTGCTGCCGCTCGTCTACTTCTTCGCCAAGCTGATGGTGCTGCTGGTCATGTTCGTGTCGTTCCGGGCGACGCTGCCCCGTCTTCGCTACGACCAGCTGATGGACCTGGGCTGGAAGTTCCTGATCCCGCTGTCGCTCGGTTGGTTCCTGATCCTCACGTCGATCAAGGTCGCGATCGACGTCGGCTGGAACCCGGTCCTGACCGGCGTGGTCACCGCTGCCATCGTGGCGGTCGGTGCACTGATGCTGCGTGCGTCGGTGCGCACCTCGGCCGCCCGGCACCAGGCATCGGATCCGATGTCGGACGACGACTTCGTCGACTCCTCGGTCGTCGACGGCCACGGCGGAGCGTTCTGATGGGCTACCTCGACGGCTTCAAGGTCATCTTCAAGAAGTTCCTCGGCACCCGCACCGACTCGGGTCGGCGGATCACCCTCGAGTACCCCGAAGAGGTGCGCCCCAAGCCGGAGCGCTTCCACGGTCGCCACGTCCTGAACCGCTACGAGGACGGCATGGAGAAGTGCATCGGCTGCGAGCTCTGCGCCGGTGTCTGCCCCGCCCGTTGCATCTACGTCCGCGGCAAGGACAACGACCCGCAGGACCCGACCTCACCGGGCGAGCGCTTCGGGTTCGTCTACGAGATCAACTACCTGCGCTGCATCCACTGCGACCTGTGCGTCGAAGCGTGCCCGACCGAGGCAATCACCGAGACCAAGTTGTTCGAGTTCGCCTTCACGAACCGCGACGACGCGATCTACACCAAGGACGAGCTGCTCGTCGGTGACGACGGACGGCCCCAGCAGCTGCCGTGGGAGCACTGGGACGGCGGGTTCGACCCGGCGCAGGCAACCTCCGGTTGGATGCGGGCAACCGCGCCGTCGGGCGACGCCAACTTCGAGGGCATGGTGTCGTGGTCCGGCGAGCTCGGCTACGGCGTGCGGGCCCCAGAGGGCGGCCAGGTGCTCGACGCCGAGCAGCAGGCCGCCAAGGCGTCCAAGGCGTCCGCAGGCGACGGTCACGACGACCACGGCGATCACGACGACGACGACGCTCACGGGGGTCACCACTGATGCGCGTCGAGATGTTCACGTTCCTGGTCGCCGGCGCCATCGTGCTCGGCGGTGCGCTCGGCGTGGTGCTGTTGCGCAACCCGGTCCACAACGCACTGAGCCTGGTCGCCACGCTGTTCGGCGTTGCGGTCCTCTTCGTGGCCCAAGAGGCGTACTTCCTCGCGGCGATCCAGGTGATCGTCTACGCGGGTGCGATCGTCATCTTGTTCCTGTTCGTGATCATGCTGCTCGGCGTCGACCGGGTGGAGTCCACAGAACGCGACCCACTACCGGCGCAGCGCATCATCGGCGTTCTCGCCGGTCTGGGCATCGGCGTGCTGAGCATCGTGATCCTCGTCGCCGGCGGCGACGACACGACGGGCAAGAAGTCGGCGACGGCGCCGCTGTCGGACCAGGCGCCCGACATCGAGCGGCTCGGCAAGGTGCTCTTCACCGACTACGTGTTCGCCTTCGAGGTGACCGCCGTCCTGTTGACCGTGGCAGTGGTCGGTGCAGTGGTGCTGGCCCGTCGGCCGACCGGCGAGCCGATCGATCTCGACGAGTTCCCTGACGGCCCCGCGGTCGAGCACGTCGCCATGTTCCCGGACCCCGACGACGAGCCCGACGAAGCGTTCGAGGTGACCGACGCCGCCACCGACGGCGACGCCGACGGCTCATCGGCGGACGCAGACGACGCGGCGCAGTCCGCCGACGCGGAGGTGGCCGGCTGATGCCCCAGCTCGTGCTGACCGAGACCTGGTACCTGGTCCTCGCAGCGATCCTGTTCTCGATCGGGGCGACGGGTCTGCTGATCCGCCGCAACGTGCTCGTGATGTTCATGTGCGTCGAGCTGATGCTCAACGCCGTGAACCTGAGCTTCGTGGCCTTCGCCCGGTCGCTCGACGACGTGGGCGGCCAGGCCGTGGTGTTCTTCGTGCTCGTCGTCGCGGCCGCTGAGGTCGTCGTCGGGCTCGGGATCATCGTGGCGATCATGCGGCGCCGTCCCGGCGCAACCGCAGACGACATCTCGTTGATGAGGGGCTGAGCGTGGAGTTGGTGTGGCTCATCCCGGCGCTGCCGGTTGCAGGGTTCGTCCTGCTCCTCGCGTTCGGCAAGCGTCTCGGCGACCCGATCGCGGGCATCGTCGGCACCCTCGCGGTGGCCGGGTCCTTCCTGGTCAGCTGCGTGGTGGCGCTCGACCTCATGGCGCAGCCCGAGCACGAGCGCCAGTTCGTCCAGACGCTGTGGGTGTGGCTGCCGGCGGGCAGCTTCCACGTGGACTTCGGGTTCCTGCTCGACCCGCTGTCGATCACGATGTGCCTGTTCGTCACGGGCATCGGCGCACTGATCCACCTCTACTCGATCGGCTACATGAAGGGCGACCCGGAGTTCCCCCGGTTCTTCACGTACCTGAACCTGTTCATCGCGTCGATGCTGATCTTGGTGCTCGGCCAGAACCTGCTGATGACCTTTCTCGGCTGGGAAGGCGTCGGCGCCTGCTCGTACCTGCTGATCTCGTTCTGGTTCACCGACGAGGCGAACGCCTCTGCGGGCAAGAAGGCGTTCGTCACCAACCGCATCGGTGACTTCGGCTTCATGCTCGGCACGTTCCTGGTGTGGATGACGGTCGGTTCGATCGACTACACCGAGATCGGCCGCTCGGCCGCCGCCTTCGTCGGCGTGACGGCCACGGCGGTCACGCTGCTGTTCTTCCTGGCCGCCACCGGCAAGTCGGCGCAGCTGCCGCTGTTCGTCTGGCTGCCCGACGCGATGGCAGGCCCGACCCCGGTCTCCGCGCTGATCCACGCCGCGACGATGGTGACCTCCGGCGTCTTCCTCCTGACCCGGTTGAGCCCGATCCTGGCGAACGCCGGTTGGGGCAACGACGTCATTGCATGGGTGGGCGCGATCACGGCCCTGCTCGCCGCGTGCGCCGCGGTCGCGCAGAACGACATCAAGAAGGTGCTGGCGTACTCCACGGTGAGCCAGCTGGGCTTCATGTTCATCGCGATCGGCTCGTACAACTACACCGGCGCCATCTTCCACATGATCACCCACGCCTTCTTCAAGGCGCTGCTGTTCCTGGGTGCCGGTTCGGTGATCATGTCGATGAGCCACGAGCAGGACATGCGCCGCTACGGCAACCTGCGCAAGTACATCCCGATCACGTTCGGCTGTCTGATGATCGGCTGGCTGGCGATCAGCGGCATCCCGCCGTTCGCCGGCTTCTGGTCAAAAGACGAGATCCTCGCCGGCGCCTGGGGCATGGACCACTACGGCCCCGCGCTGTGGGCGGTCGGCTTCGTCACTGCGATCCTGACCGCGTTCTACATGACCCGCATGATGATCATGACGTTCTTCGGCGGCACCGAACACTGGCGTGAGTCGGCGACCGAGCTCGACGCCGAGCCCGAGGTCCCCACCGACGACGCCGCTGCGGACACCGCTGGCGCTGCCGGTGCGGTGGTCGCAACCGCTCATGCTGCGGGCGACGCGCACGACGATGCCCACGATGACCACCATCACCTGACGCCGGACCACACGCCGCACGAGTCGCCGATCACGATGCTGTTCCCGCTCGTGGTGCTGGCGTCGCTGGCGCTCGTCGGCGGTCTGCTCAACCTGCCGTTCTCGCACCAGCTGCACTTCCTCAAGGAGTGGATCGCGCCCGAGGTGGTCGGCGAGCACGAGCTGCCCGGCGCGTCCATGTTGTGGATGCTCGCCGCGCTCGCGATCTTCGGTGCGGTCACCGGCATCTTCTTCGCCTACCGGGTGTACCAGCAGCACCGGGGCAACACCGAGGCCATCGAGCAGCCGGTGTTCGCCCACGCCTGGTACATCGACGACACCTACGCCAAGGTCGTCGGCGGTCCGGGCGAAGCAGCGTTCCAGGGCGTTGCCGACTTCGACACCACGGTCATCGACGGTGCCGTCAACGGCATCGCTGCGGGCACCGACAAGGCGGCGGGCTTCATCAAGCCGGTGCAGTCGGGGCTGGTGCGCACCTACGCGGCGGGCGTCGCCGTCGGCACGGTCCTGTTGGCCGTGTTCGTGATCACCCGGATGGGGTTCTGATGGCCGCGGCGATGGTGTTCGACCTGACGAGGGAGTTGGGATTCTGATGGGCGCCCTGCTGGCCAGCGAGGCGGCGGCGACGGGTTCGTTCCCGCTGCTCGCGGTGATGATCATCCTGCCGTTCGCAGGAGCGGCGCTGATCGGGCTGCTGCCCGGCCGTCGTCAGGAGTTCTTCCGTCCGGTCGCGCTGCTGACGAGCGTGGGCACGGGCGCGATGAGCCTGTACCTGCTCAGCCAGTTCGACCGGGACTCCGCAGCGTTCCAGTTCACGATCAACCACTCGTGGATCTCGGACCTGGGCGTGCGACTGCACTTCGGCGTGGACGGCATCAGCTTGTTCATGGTGGTGCTGACCGGGATCATCTTCCCGATCGCGATCCTGGCCGTGAAACCGCACGGCGACCAGAAGCCCTACTACGCCTGGATGCTGGTGCTGATGGGCGGCTCGATGGGCGTGTTCGTCGCCCTCGACCTGCTGGTCTTCTTCGTCTTCTTCGAGATCGTGCTCGTCCCGATGTACTTCCTCATCGGGCTGTGGGGCTACGGCGAGCGGGTCTACGCCGCGACCAAGTTCTTCCTGTACACGATGTTCGGCTCCGCGTTCATGCTCGTCGGCATGATCGCCCTCGCGGTGCTGCACCAGCGGGAGACGGGCACTCGGCTCACGTTCGACCTGGTCACCCTCGCCACGGACCAGGCGGTGTCGACCTCGGCGGCTCGTTGGATCTTCGTGGCGTTCGCAATCGCCTTCGCGGTCAAGGTGCCGCTCGTGCCGCTGCACACCTGGCTGCCCGACGCCCACACGCAGGCGCCGACGGCGGGTTCGGTGATCCTCGCGGCGATCATGCTCAAGCTGGGCACCTACGGATATCTGCGCTTCGGTCTGTACCTGCTGCCCGACGCCGCTGCGTGGGCCGCTCCGGTGCTGTTGACGCTCGGGGTGGTGGGCATCGTCTACGGCGCGATCGCTGCGGCCATGCAGAAGGACCTCAAGCGCCTGGTCGCCTACTCCTCGGTGGCGCACCTGGGCTTCATCATCCTCGGCACGTTCTCGCTGACCACCCAGGGCATCACGGGCGGCCTGCTGGTCATGGTGAACCACGGCATCACCACCGGCGCCCTGTTCATCCTCGTCGGCATCATCTACGACCGTCGCCACACCCGTCTGATCTCCGAGCTGTCGGGCATGCAGAAGTCCGCCCCGTTGCTCGCTGGCGTGTTCATGGTCGTGATGATGGCGTCGGTCGGTCTGCCGGGCCTCAACGGGTTCCCGGGCGAGCTGTTGTCGCTGCTCGGCGCGTTCAAGGGCGCCCGCTGGTGGGGCGTCGTCGCCGTCACCGGCGTGATCCTCGCCGCGGTGTACCTCCTGTGGGCCTACCAGCGCACCTTCCACGGCAAGGCGACGGGCGGCAACGCCACCATGCGCGACATGCGACCCTCCGAGTTCGCCGTGTTGGCGCCGCTGCTGTTCCTGATGGTGTTCCTCGGTCTGTTCCCGGGCCCGATGATCGACACGATGGAGCCGTCGGTGAACGCGCTGGTCGCGCACGTCAAGCTGCACTCGAACGACAGCCGTGCCAACCAGCCGGCGGTCAAGAAGCTGGAAGCGCTCGCCACGGAGCACTCCGACGGCGAGTCCGACTCGAAGTCGAGCGACAAGAGCGACTCGACGTCGAACGACACTGATTCCACCGACACGAAGTCGAGCGACACGAGCGACACGAAGTCGAGCGACTCGAACA
>Ga0209023_10003677_pt1 | contig 18084 bp, 10 predicted proteins | sample LakOneMetagenome_FD_187468 | JGI IMG/M metagenome (GOLD analysis project Ga0209023, IMG submission 187468) | Freshwater and sediment microbial communities from Lake Erie, Canada (SPAdes) (version 2) | ecosystem: Environmental > Aquatic > Freshwater > Lentic | place: Lake Erie, Canada... | reverse complement strand
TTATCGTGGGCTTCTGGCTCATCAAAACTTCATTTCATAAAAAAGTGGTGGACTGGGCTGCATTTGAAAGCGAGCAGCAGCACCACGAACCGCATCACCCGAGAGAAAAAAAGAAGACGATTGTAGAGCGGTTTTTCGAGTCGAGGCTCATTATGGCTATTTCTATTCTTTCGCTTTTGGCCTACTTTGTTTTCGGACTGGTGGATTTTACTTTCCTGAGCGAAATAAAAGTGCGGTATAAAACAGAAAAAGAGTTGGCATCTTTTGTGTCCATGTTTTTTATTGCCGGCAGGCTGGTGGCCATTGTAATCAAGTTTATTTTCAGCAGCCGTGTAATGGCCCGGCTTGGGCTTGCTTCTACCCTGCTCATCACTCCTGTTTTGCTGTTGCTTGTTTCGTCGTATATCATTTTTAATTCGGGCACCCGGTTTTCTTACCTGTACCTGTTTGGCATTATGACCCTGTTATGTGAAATACTTCGTTCGGCCATACAGGAGCCAGTATTTTTTGTCTTGTTTCAGCCACTAAATATTCACCTGCGGTTAAAAGGCCACCTGATTGCCAAGGGCTTTATGCTGCCGCCGGCATTGATAATTACTGGCCTCTTTGTGCTAATCTATATAAAAGACACTGTGGCCATGGCCATTCCAGATATTGCCACAATAGTTGCCATATTGTTATTGGCCTGGATTGTGGTAGTGTTTTGGGTAAAAAAAAGCTACCTGGCCTCTCTTCAAAAAGTAATACAGAAAGGATATTTTACCGGGGGTGAATTGTTTTTAAATGATGACGCTACAAGGACACTTTTGCTGCAAAAAATAAATAGCAGCAAACCCACCGATGTTATCCATACACTGGATTTATTGGAAAGATCTGCCTACGAAAAAATGGATGAACTGCTGCTTGAAAAACTGGGAGCTTCGGACGAAGCTGTGGTAAAATACACTATCCAGAAAGTGATGGACAACAGGGTGGCAGCGGCTATTCCGGCACTACAAAAAATGTATAATGGTGATGTATCCCTGCCCGTTCGTACGCTTACTGTACAGGCATTATGCATGCTGGATGAAAGCTTTGCCAACCACCATTTAAGCATCCAGGAAAAAGACCCGCTGCTGCTTAAAGCCGCCATCCTGGGAACTTATAAACGACAGCAGGAACATAGCAAAGTCATGGCTTTGGATACATTAAAATCGCTGGCCTTTTCTAAAAACAAAAGCGACCGCATACTGGCTGCAAACTGCATCCGGCAAATAGCCTCGCCCCATTTTACTTTACTGCTGGAACCCCTGCTGATAGACAAGGATACAGATGTTCAAAAGCAAAGCATTGCCGCAGCGGGTGCCTGCAACGATCACCACGTATTGCCCATACTATTATCGCATTTAAACAACCCTGAACTGGCCATTTCCGCCCAACAGGCCCTGGTACATTATGGTGATAAACTGTTCGGCGCAGCTTTCGTTTCCGAGACAATATCTGCTATGCAAAATGAAGGGCTGATGCAGGTGGCAGCTTCGGTAAAAGGCGATAATGCAGATGCTTTTTTATTAAGGCTTTTAAAGAGCGGAAACACCTCCCCGTTTAAACTCACAGATATACTCTACCGGAAAAAAATGGTGCTAACCGGCGATGATAAACAACTGCTAGAAACAATCATCGACAGCCAGCTGAACCTTGATAAAACGAAATGCCAGCAGGCACTTGTATTGTGCCACGATGAAAGAGCTGGCAACCTGTATAATGCCCTGGTAACAGAATTGCAGATGGACCTTTCGATGCTTTTAAAAGCCTGCTCCCTGCTGTACAGCAGCAGCCAAATAAACAGGGTGATAGAAATAATGAATAACCCCAACCGAACCAAGGCTGCCAATGCCATTGAGATGCTGGAGCACATTGTGCCCCGGCAATATTTCGACAGGCTGCACCTAGTAATAAATTTTGTGGCCGATGCAAATACGATTGGCAAAAACAAAACCATTACAAAAGACAGTACACAGCTTAAAGCCATAACAGGCTCTATACTTCAATCAAAACCGGGCCAATATAACAGCTGGACCAAAGCAGTAAGCTGTTTGCTTATTTCACAAATAAACGAACCTTCGCTGGTGGCATTAATGCAAAGCACGGCCTCGGCAAGCGACGAAAGAATATTAAAAGAAACCAGGGACTTCGTAATTTCAAACGCAGCTTTATTATCTACCTGACATGTTACTCATCGAAAAAGTTTTACAGTTAAAATCTTCCGACATTTTCAGCAATACACCTGAGCCCGAACTGGTGGAACTGGCTGGCATTCTCGAAGAAATTTACCTTGATGAAAACCTGACCATTTTTACAAAGGATGAAGTGGGTAAATGCATGTACTTTATTCATAAAGGCAGTGTACGCATTCATGATGGCGAACACAGTTTTGCAGTGTTGGGCGAAAACGAAATTTTTGGAGAACTATCGCTTTTTGACGATGAGCCAAGAAGTGCCAGCGCCACCACAACCCAGGAAACCATCCTGCTAAAGCTGAACCAGGAACCATTTTACGAGGTGTTGGTGCACAATACAGAAATATTAAAAGGCATTTTAAAAATGCTGAGCCGCAGGCTCAGAATCATGGATAAAAAAACAGTGGAACTCAAAAATACAATTGCCGCTAATGCCGCTGAAGCAAAGCCTTGAGCTCTTTGATTCTTTCATTTTTTAAAGGCAGACGCAAGGTTTTGTTAGTAGCGGTAAAATACCGGTGCCCTTCAAGAAAGCTTATTTGCAACCTGATCCAGTCTGCTTCGGTAGCAATCATTTTTTCACGCAGAAATTCTTTTTGCAACGCATCGGCCTTGGGGTAATAATCGGGTCGGCCCAAATAATCCAGGTCGGCATCAGCTATTATTTGTTCCAGTTTGTTTTTGGGTTGTTGCGGTAATTTGGTGGCCATTATCATACCACAAACTGTATCGAGGTGCCGGTCGTTAAAGCTATATTTCCCAAGCATCTCAACGGCAATTTCACAACCTACTTCTTCGTGGCCCTTGTACACATTTATAAAACCGGTGTCGTGGTAAAGGGCAGCTGTTTTTAATAGAAAGAGGTCCTCTGTATCTGTAATGTTTTCGGTAGCAGCAATGCGTTCACTTTGCTCCAGCACATCCAAAGTATGTGATGTATCATGGTATATCATCCATGCAGGAAGATCGGCCTGCAGGCGTTGCAGTACTTCTTGTTTTATGATGTTAAAATGATTGAAGGGCAAGGCTGTTATTTTTGCTCTATTTTCGAATACGGATTAGCTGTGTTTTTAAAGATATACTTATACCTGAATACGGCAACTGAATTTTCTGAAGTATGGATAAATATTTAATAGCAGGGCTGGGAAACATAGGTGCTGAATATGCACACACCCGTCACAATATAGGGTTCGATGTGCTGAATGCATTTGCAGCAAAACATGGAGCTTTCTTTAGGGTAGACAGGCTGGCAGAGGTAGCCGAAGTAAAATTAAAAGGCCGGACACTTATTTGCATAAAACCTACCACTTACATGAACCTGAGTGGCAAGGCTTTTAGCTATTGGCTCAATAAAGAAAAGATAGAGATTAAAAACAGCCTTACAATTGTAGACGACCTTGCCCTGCCTCTGGAAAAAATACGCATAAGGCCGGGTGGCAGCGATGCAGGGCACAACGGGCTAAAGGATATACAATTTACCATGGAAACCACCGAGTATCCTAAGCTGCGGTTTGGCATTGGCAACACGTTTCCCAAAGGCAGGCAGGTAGATTTTGTATTGGGTAAATGGAAAGACGAGGAGCTGCCTGTGATCAGGCAAAAAATAGACGCCTGCAGCGAACTGATCGAAAGCTTTGTACTGGCAGGTATAGACAGAACCATGAACGTGGCCAATCAAATGAAGTTTGTGGTATAACAGATTGCTAAGCGTTGTAAATTTGAACGAGTATAAAAATTCCACCTATGAAAATAATCTGCATTGGAAGAAATTACAGCGAACACGCCAAGGAGCTTGGCAATGCCATCCCCGACGAGCCGGTTATTTTTATGAAACCCAAAAATGCGCTGGTAACACCAGGCATGAATTTTTACTATCCGGCATTTACCAATGAACTGCATTATGAAGGTGAGCTGGTATATAAAATTTCAAAAAACGGCAAATACATTGATGGCAAATATGCCTGGCAGTATTATGCCGAAATAACCATGGGTATTGATTTTACTGCAAGAGACCTGCAGACAGAATTAAAGAAAAAAGGACTGCCCTGGGAAAAATCAAAAGCCTTTGATCAGTCGGCCGTCGTGGGTGATTTTATAAGGCTGGAAGAACTGCCCAATAAACAAAACATCTCCTTCCAGTTATTTAAAAACGGCGAATTGGTGCAGGATGGCCAAAGCGAAAACATGCTTTTTAAAATAGACCGTATACTCGAAGATGCTTCGCAATATTTTACCCTCAATATAGGCGACCTCATTTTTACAGGCACACCTCCGGGTGTGGGCGAAGCCATTGTTGGCGATGTATTTGAAGGCTTTATAGAGGGTGAAAAAGTAATGGAGCTGGTGGTAAAATAAATGCAGCCAACAGTTTTGCCGCTGACTGAACTGGCACGGTGAAACTGTATTAATCAGGTAAACAAAAATTGCGGTACAGGATGTACCCTTCCTCCAATAATGCTTCGGGGGTTTGTTTAGGTTTGGTTCTGTAATGCTGATAGTACCATGTAGGTTTTCCTTTCAATTTTACAAACGATGCATAGTATATATTTTCTGCCTTAATCAGGTTGCTAATAAAGAATCCTTCATTTTTCATACTGTCAATTTCTGCTGTATTCACCACACCCCATCCACGTACACTTTGGCCGTGTGCAGCTGTATCCTTTGTATATAATATGGCCCAGCCGCCTTCGCCATAGGCCATTCTTTTAATAAGAAAATCGCTATTAAATTTCTCCTTTATTTCGGCCCGTGGAAAGGCGGTACCCGACTCTGCCGTTGAGTAAAATAGTTTATGCTCTGCAACAGGCGGGTGCCCGGAAAATACCAGCACCCATTTTTTATGAGTATAACTGATATGCGTAATCTCATAGCCGGAATATTTGTCGGCCATTTGTTTTACTGCTTGCGGCACCTGCGATAGCTTGTCCAGCAGGTAAACACTTTGCTCACCCAAGTTGTTTTTGTTAAGTGTAATTATCCAGTTACCCGTGCCATAACTTTCCTGCGATACATCTATAACACGGTAGCCTAACTTGCCTTTTTCTACAATGGCAGCCGTGGGAAAATCTGATTCTCTAAGTACAATCTGCGGCGTGGAAGTACTACTCTTTCCATAGGTTTGAAAGTTGGCACCAGAGCTTGAAAAATCAAATAAATCTTCGAACGAAAAAGCATCATCCCCAATTGATGCTGCTTTTGATTTTGTTTCATCCTCCTTTATTTTCATTTCGGCAGGCTTTGCCGACAGGCGTCCTTTTTTGTCAATAAAAAATTCACCGTCATCCTGTATCACCGTGGCTTTACCGTTCAAAAAATCACCCACTTGTTTATACCTCGGAAATATCACTTCCTTGCCAGTGGAATCTACAAAACCCCATTGGGTGCTCACTCTTACGGCAGCCATGCCTTCGATAAAATTTCTTACTTCGTAATATTTAAGGGGCACAATTTCTGTGCCATCCTTATTTACAAAACCGTAACGTTCGTAGGTTTTATCATTAGGATTTGAAACAGAACCCCACTTCATAACCATGGCCAGGCCACTCTCAAAAAAACCCAAATTGTTGTATTTAATCTGTACAACTTCCTTTCCGGTTTTTATTTCTACCATTCCAACTTTGCCATTTAGCCCAACACCACAATAGCCATCCTTCCAGTTATATATCTCGTCGTATAATGCAGGTATCAGCATATTTCCTGTTCTGTCTATCAGTCCTCTTTTTTCCTTTATCTCCACTACGGCATACACCACATTATCATACTCATTAAAATCGTATATCCGGTCAAATTTAAATGGAACCAGTTCCTTGTCTTTCCAATTCACCATTCCCCATTTATCTTTCTTTTTAGCCCACAACCCATTAACCTCTGTATCTACATACAAATCGTCGTATTGAAAAGCAATTTTACTTTTACCTGTTTTATCGATAGTGCCATAGCTATAATCTTTGCTGGCAATAGCTATGCCGCCCTTAAAATTCTTTACATCGTTATAAATAAACGGCAGAACCACCTGGTCAAGGCTGTCAATAAACCCCCATCTGCTTCCCTTTTTTGCTGCAATCAGTCCTTCTCTTTTATACAAAAGATTATCATATTCCGGTGCTATCACCTCCTGGCCTTCATAATTTATACTGCCCCATTTTTTATCAAGTGAAATAAGGCTATAATCGCCGTCCCTTAATATCATATCATATTTCCTTACCGTTGTTTGCTTGCCTTTCTTATCTATAATCCAATATTTTTTATCGGCACCTACCAGTGCAAAACCTTCGTAAAAGTCGCCGCCACTGTTGTAAATAAGCGGTAAAACAATCTTGTTGATAGCATTAATATACCCCACTTTGCCGTCCCTTTTTACCATGGCCAGGCCATCAGAAAAAGCATTGGCTTCATCGTATTCTAATGGTATAACCAGTTTGTGCTGAGCATCAGTGAAGCCAACTTTATTGTTTTTAATTACTTTAATCAATCCTTCCTTAAGCGTATCTGCTTTATCGTATTGGGCAAATAGGCACATGCTCCAAAATAGGCAGCCGGCTATTATAAAAAAACGTTTCATACGCATTGGAAATTAGCAGATTAACAGCCGGTTAAAAAAATACACCTAAATAATATCAATACTACACCTGCAAAGCGACAAAACAACAAACCCGTTAAAATGAGCAAATGAGCATTTGGGAAATAATATAAATCAAGGGTATGAAAAATATTACAACTATACTAACGACCGTTAGTTTTCATCAGTCATCTGCCTACATTTGCGCTGCTACAATAAGCAACTGATTAATCAATGGATATTGCCATTTTAAAAAAGGCTTACAGCCTGATGTGTGCTGCCCGCAATATGGCAGAAACCTACGAAGCCAACAGGCAGGTGTGCAAGTATGTACATAGCACCAGCCGTGGCCACGAAGCCATACAACTGGCCACAGCATTGCAATTAAAACCCTGCGACTATGTAAGCCCCTATTACCGGGACGAGAGTTTATTACTAGGTCTTGGCTTTGAACCATATCAACTGATGCTTCAGTTACTGGCAAAGGCCGGTGATATTTTTACCGGTGGCCGCAGCTATTATTCGCACCCCAATTACAGGGGTAATGATAAACCCACCATCATCCACCAAAGCAGTGCCACGGGTATGCAGGTGATCCCTACAACCGGGGTAGCACAGGGCATCGCTTTTTTAGAAAGCCTTCAAAAATCTGCAAGCCATGGTTACCAGGTACATGAACCATCCTTGGCACCTATTGTTGTATGCTCCCTCGGCGATGCCAGTATTACCGAAGGTGAAGTGAGTGAGGCATTTCAGTTTGCAGTATTAAAAACCCTGCCTGTTATTTACCTGGTGCAGGATAATGACTGGGGCATAAGCGTAACCAGCGAAGAAGCCCGTGTAATGGATGCTTATGAATATGCCGGAGGTTTTAAAGGCATGAGCAGGGTACGTATTGATGGCAGCAATTTTGAAGAAAGCTACTCCATGATGGAGCAGGTGATAACGCATGTAAGGGCAAGAAAAGGCCCGTATTTAGTACAGGCCAAAGTGCCACTGCTGGGGCATCATACAAGTGGCGTACGTAAAGAATTTTATCGTTCAAAGGAAGACCTGGAGAAACATGCACTCAACGACCCCGGCCCAAAACTTCGTAAGCGCCTACTGGAAATGGCCGTTGCGGAACAAGAGATGCAACACATAGAAACCGAAGCTGCAACAGCAGTTGCCAAAGCGTTTGAAAATGCAATGGCAGCACCCGAGCCCAATGCTTCTGCTACAGGCCTGCATGTTTTTGCCCCTTCAAATATTATTTATGAAAAAGGCGAACGTTCGCCTGCCGGTGCAGAGAAAGTGCTGATGGTAGATGCGGCCTTATTCGCCATCAGGGAAATAATGGAGGACCATCCAGAAGCCTTGCTATACGGACAGGATGTGGGCCGAAGGCTGGGTGGTGTATTTCGTGAGGCTGCTACCCTGGCTGAACAGTTTGGCGACCACAGGGTGTTTAATACAGCCATACAGGAGGCCTATATAATTGGCTCAACGGTGGGCATGTGTGCCGTGGGAGCAAAGCCAATAGTAGAAGTACAGTTTGCCGATTATATCTATCCCGGCTTTAACCAATTGGTTACCGAAATTTCGAAAAGTTGCTACCTGAGTTGCGGCAAGTTTCCGGTGCAAACGCTCATACGTGTACCCATAGGGGCTTATGGTGGCGGTGGTCCTTACCATAGCGGCAGTATAGAAACCACGCTGCTTTCCATAAAAGGAATTAAAGTAGTGTACCCCAGCAATGCTGCAGATATGAAAGGGCTGATGAAAGCAGCCTTCCTGGACCCCAACCCTGTGGTAATGCTGGAGCATAAAGGCTTATACTGGAGCAAGGTACCGGGTACCGATGAAGCAAAAACTGCTGAGCCATCGAGGGATTATATTATTCCGCTGGGCAAAGGAAGGGTGGCTTTGGAGGCTGATACCAACAAGGTAAATGATGGCGAAAGCTGCTGCATTATTACCTACGGCATGGGCGTTTACTGGGCCAAAGCCGCTGCGCAAAATTTTAAAGGACAGGTAGAAGTTATAGACCTCCGGACACTTTTCCCTTTGGATGAACAACTGATTTTCGACACAGTAAAACGCCATGGTAAATGCCTGGTGCTTACCGAGGAGCAACAGAACAATTCTTTTGCCGAAGCCTTGGCAGGCCGCATTGCCAACGAATGTTTCAGGTACCTGGATGCACCGGTGCAGGTGCTGGGTGCCATGAATTTACCGGCCGTGCCCATTAATCTTGCTTTGGAAAAAGCTATGCTGCCCAATGCAGAGAAGGTGGCGGAAAAAATCCGGTGGCTGCTGGAATACTAATGCTGTTCATTGGGTCAATAAGTCAGTAGTCAATGGCTTGTGAAATTACAGAAGCTACTGGCACTTCACATTCAAATCAAAGCAATCTAAACAACCGGTGCCTCCCAATCATCACTTGCAGTAATGCCACCAAGAACCCAAATCCATTCTATTTTTTGATAGGTAAATGCCACTTCTTCGTATTCGGCATACCTGGTTAATTCCGGATTTTTATTGTTGAGCATTACGCTTCTGATACTCACAATTTTTGCATTGGTTAATTTTACGGTGTAATGGTTTACCTCTGCACCTGTACCACCGGCAGCACTTATTTGTGGGCTAAAATGGAGCAGTTCCCATGTACTGATATTTTCGTTATTAACCAGTGCATTAAAAAGCAACGGGGTGCTCTTATCGAGTTCTTTGGTTATTACAAATGGCTTGTGCTGCCGTTTGCCGGTGGCCAGTCCGCTGGCGGCATCTCTTGGCGAAACGATTTCGTGGCTTACGGCTATCACCATTATTTTTCCTTCACGTCCCTTTTGGGTTACACTGCCTTTTATGTCGCCTTGTTTCTGGCCTTTTAGTTTAAGGTATGCATTGAGTGCCATGGTGTAGTATTTTAGACTAACAAGGTAATCATAGATTGTGGAGAATGAAAGGGCTATAAACCATTTACCCATTGTCAGTTAGTATAACCCCTTGCGGGTGCAGCATTTTAAAATAAGCTAATTCATTAATGAACCAGGCCGTATGGAATGCATTGCTTTTAGGTAAAAATCAATTTATATTCGCCGGGTGAAAAAAGCGGCAGCTATATTATTCCTTTCTATTTACCTGCTATCTACTACCGAAGCCCATCAGTTGTTGAAGCTGCCGTTTATATTTCAGCATTTTGCCGAACATAAAAATGAAGATAAGAACATCACCTTCCTTCATTTTCTGGCCATCCACTACCTGCATGGCAGCCCAAGAGATGCAGATTTCGACAAGGATATGCAATTACCATTCAAGTCCTGTTGCGATATGGCGTCTACTTTTTCAGTTGCCTTTTTACCAGTTGCTTCGCAGGTTTCCGGTGTACAGGCCATAGAGATACCAGCACCCCTGCGCAATGCCATTCATAAGCCATTCCTTATTTCATCATACCTCTCCAGCATCTGGCAGCCTCCCAGGTTTTGTTAATCTATATGGTATTTCTATAGCACAAATGGCCCGTCCTTTGTGCAGGTATGTTTTTGATGTAATGATCAAAAGTGATATTCCCATTTCGAACAACTAAACCAAACCAGCATGCTGAATGCAATCATTGGCTTTGCTATAAAAAACAAGCTTTTAATAGGCCTGTTTATTATTGGCCTTATTGGTTATGGCAGTTACCAGTTTACAAAACTGCCTATAGATGCTGTGCCAGATATTACCGATAACCAGGTACAGGTCATCACCATAGCCCCATCTTTTGGCGCTACCGACATTGAGCGGCTTGTAACATTCCCCATAGAACAGGCTAATAATAATATTTCCGGTCTCAAAGAAATCAGGAGTTTTTCCAGGTTTGGTCTTTCGCTGGTAACCATTGTTTTTAACGATGAAACCGATGTGTACTGGGCCAGGCAGCAGGTGGCAGAAAGGCTGCAAAAAGTACAGGGCGAAATTCCTCCTGGCATTGGCACACCCGAGCTTGGGCCGGTAAGTACAGGTCTGGGTGAAATATACCAGTATGTAGTTCGGCCCAAAGAAGGCTACGAAAATAAATTCAACGAAACCGACCTGCGTACTATTCAGGATTGGGTAGTGCGCCGACAGTTGTTGGGTGTAAAAGGCGTAGCCGAAGTAAGCAGCTTCGGTGGAAAACTGAAGCAGTATTCCATTGAAGTGGATCCAAACAAATTACTTTCTTATAACATTTCTATTGCCGATGTTTTTAAGGCGCTTGAAAATAATAACCAGAATACAGGCGGCGCTTACATCGAAAAAGGACCCACTGTTTTGTTCATCCGCAGCGAGGGTCTTATAGGCAACCTTGACGACCTGAATAACATTGCCATAAAAACTGTTGAAGGCGGAACACCTCTTTTTTTGCGGGATGTAGCCGACATTAAAATTGGCAATGCCACCCGGTACGGCGCCATGTGTTACAACGATAAAGGCGAAGTAGCTGGAGCTGTTGTGATGATGCTGAAAGGTGCCAACAGCAGCGAAGTGATTAAAAATGTAAAGGAACGCATTGCCCAGATACAAAAAACCTTACCCGAAGGCGTGGTTATAGAACCCTTTCTTGACCGCACTAAAATGGTGAACAATGCCATAGGTACGGTAGAAAAAAACCTGTTGGAAGGTGCCCTTATTGTGGTCTTTGTACTGGTACTGTTTCTGGGTAATTTCAGGGCAGGCCTGCTGGTGGCATCGGTAATACCATTGGCCATGTTGTTCGCTGTAATCATGATGAACCTCTTTGGTGTAAGTGGTAACTTAATGAGCCTGGGTGCATTGGATTTTGGGCTGATAGTAGACGGGGCGGTAATTATTGTAGAAGCTGTAATGCACCGGCTGGGCCATAGCAAACATTTTAGCCATATCCAGGTGTTGGGCCAGCCTCAAATGGATGCCGAAGTAAAAAATGCAGCCGGTAAAATGATGAACAGCGCCGTATTTGGGCAAATCATTATTCTGGTGGTGTACCTCCCCATTTTTACCCTGCAGGGTATTGAAGGGAAAATGTTTAAGCCCATGGCACAAACTGTGGCCTTTGCATTACTGGGCGCCTTCCTGCTATCGCTTACATACATACCCATGATGAGTGCCCTTTTTCTCAGTAAGAAAATCAAACACAAGCCCAATCTTTCCGACAGAATTATGGGTAGCATAGAAAGGCAGTACCAACATGCATTATCCAGGGTAATCCAATTCCCCAAAACAGTATTACTGGCCGTTATTGGCATGTTCACTGTTGCTGTTATAGTGCTGGGGCTTTTAGGTGGAGAATTTATACCTGCACTCGAAGAAGGCGATTTTGCCGTAGATACCCGTGTGCTAACCGGCAGCAGTTTAAATACTACGATCATCAATACCCAAAAGGCGGCGCATATTATCAAAACCCAATTTCCTGAAGTGGAAATGGTGGTAACCAAAATAGGAAGCGGCGAAGTACCTACCGACCCCATGCCCATGGAAGCCAGCGATATGATGGTGATATTAAAACCCAAAGAAGCCTGGACATCGGCGAAAACCTTTAATGAACTGAGCGAAAAAATGGGCAAGGCTTTAGAAGCGGTACCCGGTGTAACGGCAGGTTTTCAGTTTCCGGTACAAATGCGTTTTAATGAACTGATGACCGGTGCCAGGCAGGACGTGGTTTGTAAAATTTTTGGCGAAGACCTGGATACACTTGCCGCTTACGCCGACAAACTTGGCAGTATCATCAATACCGTAGATGGTGCCAAAAACCTCTATGTAGAAGCCGTATCGGGCATGCCACAGATTATTATTAATTACAACAGGAATACCATTGCACAATACCACCTTAATATTACCGACATTAACAAAATAGTGAATACAGCCTTTGCCGGCCAAAGTGCCGGCATGCTGTTCGAAGGTGAAAAAAGATTTGATGTGGTGGTGCGTTTAAAGGGTGAACTGAAGCAAGATCTAAAAGACGTACAAAACCTGCTGATACCAACTCCTCAGGGTACACAGGTGCCATTGTACCAACTGGCCGATGTACAAATAAAAGACGGCCCGAGCCAGGTACAAAGAGAAGATGCCAAACGAAGAATTGTAGTGGGCTTTAATGTGCGTGGCCGCGATGTACAAAGTATTGTAACCGAACTGCAGCAAAAGGTGGACAAGCAATTACACTTTCCAACCGGCTATTACACTACCTATGGCGGGGCATTCGAAAACCTGAATGCAGCAAAAAAAAGGCTGATGATAGCAGTTCCGGTTTCATTATTGCTAATTTTCCTGCTGCTGTATTTTGCCTTTAATTCCATCAGGCAGGGGCTGCTAATTTATTCAGCTATTCCGCTCTCTGCCATAGGCGGTATTTTGTTTTTAGCACTGCGTGGAATGCCTTTCAGCATCAGTGCCGGCGTGGGTTTTATTGCACTCTTTGGTGTGGCAGTTTTAAATGGCATTGTATTGATTGCAGAATTTAACCGATTAAAAATGGAAGGACTAACAGACTTAAAACGCATAGTACTGATGGGTACAAAAGTCCGGTTGCGACCCGTACTAATGACGGCATTTGTAGCATCGCTGGGCTTCTTGCCGATGGCATTAAGCAATGGGGCCGGGGCCGAGGTACAGCGCCCCCTGGCTACTGTGGTAATTGGAGGATTACTAATAGCAACATTCTTAACCTTGTTTGTATTGCCCGTTCTCTACATCACCTTCGAAGGTGGGTTGGGTAAGGGTAAAAAGGGTGGCAAAATTACAGCCGCAGTTATTGCCTTTTTGCTGCTTTCAGGCATTGGCCATTCAGCTTTTGGCCAGGTGCCAATTACTCTACAGGCGGCTACCGACACTGCCTTGAAAAATAACTTGCTGGTGAAAAACGAACAGCTCAAAGCCCAATACCAGCAAATGCTCATTAAGACCGGCACAGTTATTCCTCATACCTCTCTTACTGCCGAAGCTGGCCAGGTTAACAGCATTTATACCGATACAAAATTTGGCATTTCACAGTCGGTAAGTTTTCCGAAAGTGTACCGCAGCCAGAAAGAATTGTTGCAGCAGGAATGGAAGGCCAGCCAGTTGCAGGTGGCCGTAAAAGAAGCCGGAATAAAAAAACAGGTGGCCCACACTTTTTACGCCCTTTTACACATGGCAGAAAAAAAGAAGTTGTTGCTGCAGGCCGATAGCCTGTATGCCGCCTTTTACAAAAAAGCTGAACTGCGCCTGGCCAAAGGCGAAACCAATGTGCTGGAAAAACTAAGTGCTGAAACGCAATTGGGGCTAATCCGGCTACAGCTATCGGAGCTGCAACAAGACAGTGCCATTTTACAAATGCAGTTTCAATTGCTCTTAAATACAGCGGTAATATATACGCCTTCGGCAAAAAATTATAAAGCGGAATTAACCACATTGGCCGACACAGCTTTACTAAAAGAACACCCGGCACTAAAAGGCGTGTTACAACAGCAGCAGGTAGCCGATGCTTCGCTGCAACTGGAACAAAGCAGGCTGCTGCCCGACCTTACACTGGCCTACAATAATACCAGCATACAGGGCACAGGTGCCGATAACAAATTGTACCCTGCTTCCAAACGTTTCAGTTCGGTACAGGTGGGCGTAGGCATCCCCATTTTTGCCAGGGCACAAAAAGAGAAAATAAACAGTGCCAGGTTTAGCAGGCAGGTGGCCGAAGGCAATTATTCGGTGGAACTAAAAAGTCTGCAGGGCGAATACCAAACAGCGATGGCACAGTATACTAAGTACCGTCAAACAGTTAGCTGGTTTGAAACTGAAGCCCTGCAAAATGCAGCACTGATATTGACTACCGCTAACCGCCAACTGGCCGCTGGCAGCATCAATTACCTGGATTGGGTTCAACTGATTAACCAGGCGGCCATGGTTAAAAATGATTATACCGAGGCTATAAAAAATCTTAACGAGGCTATCATTCAGCTTCATTATCTCACCAATCAATAGTATCTAGCTACATGAAGCATATTATCATTATACCTCTTATTTCTGTTTTACTTTTTGCCTGTGGCAATAAGAAAACAATTGCTGAAGAAGCCATAGCGGAAAGCTCCGAAACCATAGTAACCCTTACCGATGCCCAGCTAAAAAATGCAGGCATTGCTACGGGCAAAATGGAGCAGCAGCAAATTTCTTCCATATTAAAACTGAATGGCAAAATAGACGTACCGCCACAAAACATGGTATCCATCAGCGTGCCGCTTGGCGGGTATTTAAAAACCACCAAACTGTTGCCAGGCATGCATATTAACAAAGGCGAAGTAATAGGTGTGGTGGAAGACCAGCAGTACATCCAGTTACAGCAGGATTATTTAACGGCGAAAGCCAGAATCAGTTTTTTGGAGAACGAATACAAACGCCAGAAAGAACTCAACCAAAGCCAGGCCAGCAGCGACAAAGTGTATCAGCAAGCAGAAGCCGACTTCAGGAGCCAGCGGGTACTTATTACTGCGCTGGCCGAAAAACTACAACTGGCAGGCATCAGCCTGGGCAAGATCAGCGAAACAAACATTACGCGGAGTGTAAATATTTACGCACCTATCGATGGTTATGTTTCCAAAGTAAATGTGAACATAGGCAAGTATGTTTCACCCACCGAAGTATTATTCGAACTCATCAACCCAACGGATATTCACCTTGCATTGAGGGTTTTTGAAAAAGACCTCGACAAACTTTTTATAGGGCAGAAACTGACTTCGTTTACCAATAACCAGCCAGATAAAAAACATCCCTGCGAAATATTGCTGATTGGCAAAGATCTTTCCAGCGATGGCAATACAGAAGTGCATTGTCATTTTGAAGACTACGATCATGCCTTGATTCCTGGCACGTATATGAATGCCGAAGTAGAGGTAAAAAGCAACAAATCGATGGTGTTGCCTGCAGATGCAATCGTTAGGTTTGAAGGCAAACATTATGTGTACAAAGTGCTGGCAAAAAATAAGTTTGAGATGATGCAGGTAACAATTGGAGAAACAGAAAACGGCTTTACTGAAATACTGTCGCCAGAAGAAAAATCCCTTACTGGCATTGAATTTGTAACCAAAGGCGCATACTCTTTATTAATGATGATGAAAAACAAATCGGAAGAATAGGAATGGGGTAAAAGCTATTTTGAATGCCCTTGGTTTATAAGAAAAACCGGCTAATAAATTATGTTTTACTCAAAAAAAATGGCTTTACTTTATTTACTAAATACAAATTGTTATGCCGGTACGCATGGTAGATGATCCGCAGGATCAGAATGAATTTAACGAAGACAATTCGGGTGGTGGCGGTGGCCGAAATACCGGTGGCGGTGGAGGCGGTCTTGGTATGTTGCTCCCGTTGCTGATGGGCTTGTTCCGCACCAAATTTGGTATTGTGATATTATTACTTGGCGGTGCCGCTTATTTTTTCCTGGGGCAAAAAGGTTGCAGCGGCCTTAGCAGCACGGCATCAAAGTTTGCCACCGGCGGCGAGTTGGATCCTAAACAATATGCCAGAGCAAATGTGTACGAAGGCCTTGCCGATGACAACGTAAAGAACCCGCTGCCCGAAAGTGTAAGCCTGCTGCGGTTTGCACCAGATGCTAAAAGCCAGGGTCACCAGGGCAGCTGCGTAGCATGGAGCAGTGCTTATGGTGCACGTACTATTCTGGAGGCCGCCAGCAAGGGCGTTAACCCCAACCAGATAGCCTTCAGCCCTTCATTTCTTTACAACCAGATTGGACTCGATGGCTGCGAAGGCAGCTATATTATCAGGGCTATGGAGTTTATGCAGCAAAAAGGCGCATTGCCACTGAGCCAGTTCCCCTACGATGAAACCGACTGCAGCCGTGGACCCAACGGCAGCCAGATGCAGGAAGCAGGCAATTATAAAATTCATGGATTTACCAGGCTTACCAGCAGCGAGGATGTAAACGGCATCAGTATAAGGGCTGTTAAAGAGCACCTGGCCAAAGATGCACCGGTGGTGATAGGCATGATGGTGGGCGGTAGTTTTATGCAGGATATGATGGGGCAAAAACTTTGGCAACCTACCAGCGAAGACCAGCAGCAGATGGGCTTTGGAGGCCATGCCATGTGTGTAATTGGTTACGACGACCGGCTTGCCGGTGGTGCCGTTCAGATACTCAATAGCTGGGGACCCGAGTGGGGCGAAAACGGCGTGGGCTGGGTACGTTATGCCGATTTCAAAAACTTTTTAAGAGAAGCTTACGGCATAGACCCCTTGCCCAAACAAGGAGCCGCACTTAACCAGCCATTCGATTGCGAAATTGGATTGGTAGAAACCATTGGAGGCAAGCCAAAATCCTATATTCCATTGAGTGGCGGCAGCAATAATATTTTCAGCAGTTCCACTGTGGCCAAGGGCACTACCTTTAAAGTGGAGGTGAAGAATACCAATGAATGTTACGTGTACGTGTTTGGCCAGGAAACGGACAACAGCAGCTATACATTATTTCCATACCCTAAAAAAGACGACCCTTCCAAAACAGCTTTCAGCCCTTATTGTGGCATTACAGGTTACAGGCTTTTCCCAAAAGGCAAGAGCATGCAACCCGACAGCATTGGTACAAAAGATTATATAGCAGTGGTGGTAAGCAAGCAGGAATTGAACTGGTATGGGCTTAACGAGGCAATCAGTAAAAACCGCACCAATTATGCCACTGCAGTTTCCAGTGCATTAAGTACAAGTGGTGCCAGCCTTGGCAGGATGCAGGTAAGCAGCACCGGAAAAGGCAATATGCATTTTACAGCACCAGCCGGAGATAAGAGTGTTGCATATGCTATTGTGGAGATTAATAAGCGGTAAGCTTTGAAGGTCATTGGGTCATTGGGTCATTGGTCAATTGTCAATGGGTCGGTAGGTCAATAAGTCATTTGCAAAGTTTATGGGCGTTTGCAAAAAATGTTCAAACGCAGCATATTATCCTCCGCTGGCGGAGGTGGCAGGTTCTTGCCTGACGGAGGTGGTAGCGACTACGCACCGTTAGAAATCGCCTTCGATTCATACCCATTTTCCTTCAGCCACTCCAACACTTTCGGAAGGGCATATTGCAGGCGTGGCATAGCTTTCTGGCTGTCGTGAAAAACAATGATGCTGCCGGGCTTTATGCTTTTTATCACATTCTGAAAACATTTTTCGCCATCGATTTCAGTATCAAAATCACCACTCAGTACCGACCACATGATGATTTGCGATTTCTGATGTCTGATCTCTGATGTCTGAAGTATGCGGATTTGCGATTTCTTAATTCGCCCATAAGGCGGCCTGAAAAGATTCGAATGTATCAGGGCATCGGCCTCCATTATTTCTTTCAGATAGTCATCA